>Ga0187863_10000587_pt1 | contig 30796 bp, 27 predicted proteins | sample June2016WEW_11_1_FD_132975 | JGI IMG/M metagenome (GOLD analysis project Ga0187863, IMG submission 132975) | Peatland microbial communities from SPRUCE experiment site at the Marcell Experimental Forest, Minnesota, USA - June2016WEW_11_10 | ecosystem: Environmental > Terrestrial > Soil >...
CTCGGCAACACGGCGGGGCAGGAGGAGATCGTCGCGTTCTGCACCGAGCAAGGGATCGCCTACCTGCCGTACTTCCCGCTGAATGTTCCGGGGCCAAACCCCGTCGAGCGCCCGGTCATCAGGAAGATCGCCGCCTCGCGCAGCGTGTCCGAAACGCAGATCGCGATCGCCTGGCTGCTCGCTCGCTCGCCCGTGATACTGCCCATCCCGGGCACGAGCACCTTGGCGCACCTGGAAGACAACTGGGCGGCACGCAAGCTCGCGCTGACCCGTGACGAGATCGCCGCGATCACCGAAGCGCGCTAGCACCGAGCTCGCTCCCGCAAAAAAGGGGAGACGCTATTGCGAGGGCTCGCCGCCGATACCGTGCTTTTTCATCAGGCGATACAGGGCGAACCGATTCGCGACGCCCAGAGCGCGCGCCGCCTTGCCGACGCTGCCACCGGCCGCAGCGAGTGCGGATCGGATGTCGTCGGCGGAAGGCTCCGCCACGACACGGGTCGGCACGGCCGCGGTGGCGGCCCTTCCCGCGGGCGGTTGGCTCGCCCCCTCGCCCGGGGCGACGATCTCACTGCCTGTCGCTTTCGAGATGCCCTTCCAGAGCAGCGCCTCGAGTTGCCGAGTGTTGCCCGGCAACGGCTGTCGCAGGACGTAATCGATGAAGCTCGGCGCGAAGCAGGCATAGGGCCGCCCCGCCGAGTCGCGGGCCACGAAGCGACCGGCTACCTCGGGACTTTGCTGGGCCGCGCGCACGAGCAAGTGCCGAGCGAGCAAGGCAATGTCTTCGCGCCGGGATGCCACTGGGCTCAACTCGATGAGCGATGCGAGCCGAGCGAGCACGTCGTGCTTGAGCGCGGAAGGGTCGCGGTTGGTCGCTCCGATCAGGCGAAAGTTCGACCGGCGCGTCGTCGCTTCGCCCAGGCGCTGGTATTCGCCTCCGCTGTCGAGCACCCGAAGCAGGTGCGCCTGTTGTTCGGCGGGCAGCTCTCCGATTTCGTCGAGAAAGAGTGTCCCGCCGTCCGCCTGGCCGATGAGCCCCGGCCGCTCGGGCAGCCCCGCGTTCGGATAGTTTCGCGCGCTACCAAAGAGCTCCGCATCGACGAGACCGGGCGGCAACGTGGCGGCGTTGCGCGCCACGAACGCTCTCGAGGCGCGCGCCGATAGGCCGTGAATGGCGCGCGCGGCAAGCTCCTTGCCCGTTCCGCTCTCGCCGACGAGAAGCGCGTGGGTCGCCGATTTGGCGACGAAAGCGAGCAGTTCACGCAGATGCCAGGTCGCCGGCGATTCTCCGAGAATGCCGTGAGCATCCGGCTCGCCGAAGTCGCCCCAGGAGTCCCTCGGAAAATAGCGAACCATCGGAATCAACGCCGCTCGTCGCGTGCAGAGAAGCAGGATTTGACGGCGCAGGTACATCGTGTCGCCGGGACGAACGAACGCCCTTTCGCACACAAGGTCGTTCACTCGCAGCTCGCAACGGCCCACACTCTCGACGACCAAGCCGTCGCCTTGCGCGGTGAGCACGAGTTGCCGACGCGACAGTCCGGCTCCGGCAAGCCCGGGGCCCGACCCCAGGGCGCCCGGTCGCTGGCGACAGAAGCGCAGCCGCGCCTCGTCGGTCTCGCCCTCGCCGCGGCCGAGTACCTGCGGGGGGCCGGAGGGCAGGATCACGGCGATTTCACCGACGCGATGCGGCTCCTCCGCGGACCATGCCAGAGCGAGCACGGTGGCGGTGCCGGGGTCAGCGCCTTCGCCGCCATGTCCGGAGCGCAAATCGCTGGATACGGGAAGGGTGGTGACACCAGGCATGGGACGCGAGGGGCGAGACAGGGGCCATGGCCGCCGTGGATGACCTGCCATGGAGCGGGCGCCGGGATCTTGCTCCTTCAAATCCTAGCTCACCCGCGATTCTCGTTGGCGCTCATTGCGCACTCGGATGGCAGCGTTCCGGGGCCCGCGGTCGTAGCCCCGGAGTCGCCCAGGATGGGCGGATCCATCGAGGCAGCACGAGGTTTCGGCGACAGTCGGCCGGCCTCGCGTCTGCGGTTTCGGCGTCGCGATCTCGACACGCACCTTCACCGTTGCGGGCCGGATGCCTACGAGGGCAAGACACGGGGCCGGTGTGCGTGCGTGCACCGCACGTGCGGGCCGTTCGGTCGCACGTTCGCCGACGCAGATTTCCCGGTGTTTCCGCGAGATCGATCGGCCGGAGCGATTGGCCCCGACCTTGCGATAGCCGTGTCTCGAAGGCGCGAACGGCGCCGGGAGGACAATCATGCGAAAAGCGCTGGTCTTTTTGGGGATAACCGCGGTGGGATTGGGGGGGTGCGCCACGACCTTGCGAGCTCCCGTGCCGGCGATTCATTCGGACGCCGAGGCCGGCTCGCCGGCAGGGTTGGGATGCACGGTCGAAGGGGCGCCACGTGTCATGGCGAACAAGGTCGATCGCTCCGCCGGCGTCGTCGCCGAGGCCGATGACGCGCGCGTCTGGCTGCACTTCTCGATGGAGCGTGGCGCGAAGTCTCGGGCTCTGGGGGTCGCCCCGGTGTCGTTCGACGCGGTGGAGGGCGGCGAGTCCGCGTTGCCCGGTTTCGCGAACGCCGGCACCCGCGGGGAGGGCCTCGCCGTCGAGATCACGCCGGTGCGCTGGCAATCGACGGGCCCGTGGGCCGCCGACGCAGGTCACGCTCGTCCCGCCGCCGCGGAAGGCCACGAGGCATCCACGTTGCACGCGTTGCAACTGCGGCTTCGGAGCGCGCTGTCCGCCGCCCCGGTTTCGTCGATGTCCGGCGATGCTCGCGCCACCCATCCGGTCGTCGCCCGCGTGGACTCGGAGAGCACGGCGGCGGTGTGGAGCGAAGGGTCGATTTACAGGGGTCTCGATGTGCATGTCCAAAGGATGGACCGGCACGGCCGCCCAATCGGATCTCCGGTTACGCTGGCGACCGACGGCCGCGCCTTCGGCACGCCGACGGTGGCCGTCGGCCCCTCCGGTCGGGGCGTCGTCGCGTTCTTGCAGGCGACCGACCATGGCTTCGATCTCGCCGCTACGCCGATCGATTGCCGTGTCCCCGCGTCGCCCGACGCGGCGGCCGAATGGGCCATGCAGACCGCACACCGATAACGCCGGGCGGCGATGGGCCCATGGTTCCGAATCGAGCGCGTCGAAATCGAGGCCGCCTTTCCCTCCGCCGGCATCCGGCGTGCGGTTGCTGGCTGGGCGGGCGCACCCGGGCGCTGTGTGATTCGTTTAGTCTGAAGCTCCTCGAGCGGATGTTGCCGCGCTCGACTCGGACGCGATCGCGGCGGCGGAGCGGGACTTCGCGCGAGAGCGGGGAAGAGGGGGACGGGCATGGGCTCGCTTCGAGGAGGGACTACTCGGTCTTGAAGCCGACCTTGGCGTGGGTGCCGTCGCAGAGCGGCTTCTTCGATGACTGACCGCAACGGCATAGCGCTGCGCGCTCCGTCCGCAGGACCGTGCGCCCGGTGCCAGAGCAGATCTCGAGCGGCCCCTTCACACCGAGCGGTCCGTTCGGAAACGGCGTGACCGTAAGCTCCCCGCCACGCACCGCGAGCGGCTCGCTCGGCTGCGTCGGCGGCTCGCCCGTCGCGTTGAACCCGGCGGCGACATGAGAGCCGTCACAGAACGGCTTGTTCTTAGAGGCGCCGCAGCGGCACAGGGTCGCGCGGATCATCTTGCCGTGTCCCTCGATGGTGAGCGTCGCCTGGATCGCGACGGGGCCGTTCTCGCGGACGTGGGCAACGTTCACGGACGGCAGCGCCTCTGGGGGACCGCCGTCGATCCGCTCGTAGGTGATCGCCCCCGAGGGGCACGCGCGGGCGATTGCCGCGAGCTCTTCGACCGGGATCCCGTCGGGCTCGAGCCACGGCCCCTGAACGTTCGCGCGGAACACCTCGGGAGCGCCGAGAACGCAGTGGCGCGAGTGGATGCAGCGCTTTCCCTCGAAGCGGATGAGAAGGTTCTTGCCGCGTGCCTCTTCGATGGCGGGAGTAAAGCTCGCGGCGGACGGATCGTTCGGACTGCTCATGCGTGGCTCCCTTTTCCGTGGTTTCCCTGCAGCCCCATCGTGCCCCGCGCGATGGGCGCCAGTAGGATGGATGCGAGCGCCTCCGTCGCGACCTTCTCGCGTTGGGAAACCAACCGCATCGTGAGGCCGTCCAGCATCCCCTGTCCAGGCCCGCGTGCACTCGACATGGGCCGCACCTTCTCACGATGGCGCTATTGGGGGAAACGTCTTCCGACGTACGGCATCTCGCGGCGTTGCGGGTGGCTCGTCCCGCGGAGAGGGGCTCCGAACGGGCTCGACACCGCCGCGCGTCGGGTGTGAGGTTTCGCCTATGGAACTTCAGCTCAACGGCAAGCGCGCCGTCGTGAGCGGCTCGACGGCTGGCATTGGATATGCCATTGCAGCCGCGCTCGCGAGAGAGGGCGCGGCGGTCGTCGTCAACGGGCGGACACCCCCGCTGATAGGCGGCGGGAAGCGGTGCTTCGTCGTGCTCTCGACGTTCTGCGCGGCGCCTTTGAAGATCCCTTGTGGACTCGTGGGCAGGTCGTGCTCAGGGTTCGCAAGCCTTGCGGCTGAAGTGACCGTCGACTGAGGCCAGGGGGAGCCTGAACCCAAATGGCTGCAGGAGCAGTTCGTTGTCGTCACCAACCAACCACGTTTCCCAGTCGGCGGCCACTTGAGCCACAAGACATTGGTTCATCGGCGCTCCGCCAGGAGGGCGCTCCGAATCGGTGCTTACCTCCCGGCGGAACGGTCCCGCGTTTGGCTATTCCGCGGGGGACGCCACGGCCGCCATGGGCTGCCGCGCTTCGGGTGCGGCGCTGGGTGCGGCCGCCGATCCGGCCCCGATGAGCTCGGGGTAAGCGGAACCGCCGTGCTCATGGAGGTCGAGACCCTGAAGCTCGCCTTCTCTCGACACGCGAAGCGTGCCGGTGAGTTTGACCAAGTAAAACATGACCATCGATACGCCGAACGTCGCGGCCGTAATGCTGGCGCTACCGATGATCTGCGCGACGAGCAGCTGTGTGCCGCCGCCGTAAAACAGGCCTGTGACCGGCGAAGAGTCATCCGCGCCGGTGGGTCCAGGGCTGCCGTATTTTCCGCATGCAAGCAGCCCGAGGCTCAAGGTTCCCCAGATTCCGCAAGCACCATGGACCGGCCATGCGCCGACAGGGTCATCGATGCGCAGCCATTCCAAGAGGTCGACGCCGTAGACGCAGACGACGCCGGCAACTGCACCGAGGATGACGGCGCCTGTAGGCGACACCCAGTAGCAGGGGCAGGTAATCGCGACGAGACCGGCAAGGAACCCATTCACTGTGATGCCGCAATCGAACACGTTCTTCCTGGGGTACAGCCAGAACATGGCGCTCAACCCGCCGGCGCACGCGGCGAGCGTCGTGTTCGCTGCGACGCGACCACAACCAGCGGCGTCCATTGCCGAAAGCGTGCTGCCGGGATTGAACCCGTACCATCCAAACCATAGGATCACGCCGCCGACGGCCGCAAGGGTCATATTGTGATACGGCATGGGTCCGCCGCCATCGCGCTTGAACTTGCGACCGATACGGGGGCCGAGAACGATGGCGCCTGCCAGAGAGATGAACCCGCCGATCGTGTGAACGACCGTGGACCCGGCGAAGTCGTGGAACGCCATCGGCGTAATCGTGGTGAGCCACCCGTCCGGCCCCCACGCCCAGTGACCGATGATGGGGTAGATGAACCCGCTGACGCCGATGCTGTACCAGAGGTCGCCCCAGAAGCCGGTGCGGCCGACCATGGCACCGGACGTTACGGTGCTGCACGTATCCGCAAAGGCATACTGGAATAGCCAGTAGGCAAGGAATGCGACGCCGGTACCTTCATAGGTGTCGGGAACGCCCTGCAAGAAAAACCAGTGGTAGCCGATGAAGCCGTTGCCATGGCTGAACATGAACGCGAAGCCCCATGCGTAAAACAGGAGGCCGCACAGGCACGTGTCGACGATGCCTTCGAGCAGCACGTTGACCGTCTCACGCGTACGGGCGAAGCCCGCCTCGAGAAACATGAAGCCGGCCTGCATGAAGAACACGAGAAACGCCGCGATGACGGTCCACATCGTATTGATGGGGTTGATGTACGCCGGAGGCGGTGCTGCCGCCGCGTCAGCGAGTGCGGGCGTGAAGAAGTAGAACGTCACGCCTTTGATGATGGCCAAGCACAACAGCACCCCGACGATTTTGGCGCTCAGGACTAGGCCAAAATAGTGGCGGTACTCTTTCTTTCGCCAGCGGTCCGAGATTTTTTGGAGCATTGGTTTCCCTCAGTTTTCCCGCGGTCTAGCGGGGTGGTTGCCCAAGCAGCGTGGTCCGGTATTCGATTATGCGTCGTTTACACTTTACGCTCCTTTTACGTGGCCGATTGTTTCGCAGTCGTCTCCAAGAAAGACCTGTCAGGGGTCTTCGTTTTTTTCGACTGCCAGACGAGACGAACAGAAGGAGGTTCGGCGAAAGCCGCTTGAAACGATCGCAACATTCTGTCGTGTCGCGAAACGCTATCGAAACCATTGCAGCGAGGAATCGTGCCGAGCTGGTGGTGCGTACAAATCCTGGTCGTGCGAGAGCGCGGTGCACGCGAGCCGGAGCCCGTCCCCGCACGGGTTCAACCGGATCTGCTCGAACAGCCTGATCTCGAGCAATGCGACGCGACGTCGCCGTGGCCAGCGCTCGCTGCGGCGGTCAAGGAACTCTGGGGCGTCTGAGCCTGACGCCTCGGCGCCAGACGACGCAGGATCCCTCACCGCTCCCGTCGGCTACGCGGCCTACCTGAAGACCGCGAGCGACAGCGCGGCGGGCGCCAACTGGTACTTCTACGAGCGAGTCCCGCTCGATAACACGGTACCTCACGACGCTAACGGCGTCGTTGCTGACGGCCTAGGTTCAAACGGTTCCGCGCTCACGATCTGCGTCAACTGCCACTCGGCGGCGGGGTCCGATGACGCGCACTTGCCCTCCCCCAATGGGCACGACGAGGTCTATGCGTCGGTTCCCTGAGCGAGGGCCCGTCGACGAGTAGCCGACCACGAGCCCTGGTGTTCGGCGTCCACGCTTGCGGTTATCGACGTCGCAGAAGAAGACGCTATAGGCCGGGCTCGGGTCCCAGCAGACCCACGAAATTGCCGAGCAGCCTTCGGGCTTCATGCGATCGCCCCGTTCAAGGGTCCGTCGAGCACCTCGCGCACCTTCGTCGTCAACCCCTGGGGTGTGATCGGCTTTTGAAGAAAGGCAATCCGCGCTTCAAGGACGCCATGCCGAACGATGCTGTCGTCCGTATAGCCGGACATGCAGAGTACCTTCATGTCGGGGCGAGCTCTCGCCAGGCGCTTCGCTAGATCGGGACCGCTGATCTGGGGCATCACGACATCGCTCAGCAGCAGATGGATTCTCCCGGGGTGCTTCTCCGAAAGCAGCAGCGCCTCCCCGGCGTTGCGTGCGTCGATGACGTGATAGCCGCTCCGGCGGAGGATGCCCTCAGTCACGACGCGGACCTGGTCGTCATCCTCGACGAGCAAGATCGTCTCGGACCCCCGGAGCGTCGTGGGTGCCACATTCTCCCCGACGGTCTCGACGGCCGCATCCACGCGCGGAAGGTAGACCTTGAAGGTCGTCCCCTTGCCCACCTCGCTGTAGACCCAGACGCTTCCCCCGCTCTGCTGAACGACGCCGAAGACGGTCGACAGTCCGAGGCCGGTCCCCTTTCCGTGCTCCTTGGTCGTGAAGAACGGCTCGAAGATCCGCGGCAGCGTCGCCTTCTCGATGCCTGAGCCGGTGTCCGTCACCGCGAGCATCACATACGGGCCTGGTTTTACGCCGAAATGAGCTTGTGCATACGCTTCGTCGAGCACGGCGTTGGCGGTCTCCATCGTGAGCTTGCCGCCGGTTGGCATGGCATCGCGTGCGTTGACGACGAGGTTCATGATGACTTGCTCCATGCTGCCCGGATCGGCGCGCACCCTACCGAGCGGGTGGGTGGGGAGCGAAACGAGATCCACGTCCGCCCCGAGGATGCGCTGGAGCATCCTGTCCATGCTCGTCAGCAGCTCGTTCAGGTCGAGAACCTTTGGCGCGAGGACCTGCTGACGGCTGAACATGAGCAGTTGCCGCGTCAAATCGGCAGCGCGCTTGGCGGCGCGTTGGATTTCCTCGACATCCGCGCGTATCGGGTCGCCCGGCTTGATGTCCGTCAACAAGATCGCTCCGTAGCTGAGGATGACCGACAGGACGTTGTTGAAGTCGTGCGCGACACCGCCGGCGAGCCGTCCTACGGCTTCCATTTTCTGCGCCTGCCGGAACTGCCTCTCCAGCTCCGCGATCGCTTCGGCGGCTCGCTTTCGCTCGGTCAGGTCGACCGAGAAGGAGATCTTCTGCCCGCCCTCGACTGCGGCAACCCCAACGAGCGCAGAGACCCGCGTGCCGTCTTTGCGGAAGTACTCCTTTTCGCGAGGCTTCGCGCGTCCGTGCTGGCGAAGCTCCGCCGTGGTCTGCGCGGTCCAGCTCTCCCACTCGGGCGGCGTCACGTTCCGCCCATCGAGCTGCCCGGCGGCGAAGTCCTCCTGCGTGTAGCCGAGCATCGTGAGAAACGTACCGTTCGCTCGGTGGATCGTTCCGGATTCGTCGGCGACGACGATTCCGATGGTTCCCGAGTCGAATAGCGCATTGAACCGCTGTTGGGCCACGACGAGGGCATCGTCGGTCAACTTTCGCGCCGTGATGTCGCGGACGTTGCTTACGACGGCGCCCACCGAAGGTCTGTCGAGCAGGTTCGTCAACCTCACCTCGATCCAGCGAACGGTTCCATCGGGCCAAACGACTCGCCGCACTTCGGGCGGCGTGTTGCCGGGCTCTCGGAGGCTGCGCCGCCTGTGGTCGGCGGCTCGCTCGACGTCGTCCGGGTGTAGGTAAGCCCGGATGTCGGTCCCGAGCAGGTCGACCACCGCGCGTCCAAACATTCTCGCGGCGGCAGGGCTGACGTAGACGATCGTCCCCGTCTCCGTGCTCAGCACGATGCCGTCGGCACTGTTCTCAACGAGCGCTTGAAAGCGCGCTTGCTCGAAGCGGGCTGCTTCTTCTGCGCGCTTGCGCTCGGTGAGGTCGATCGAGATTCCTAAGACGAGCGAATCTTCCAGGGTGGCCGCGCTGGAGAGAATCGGCAGCCGAGAGCCGTCCTTACGAAAGAACTCCTTCTCCCACGCGGTGGCGACACCGCGTGTTCGAAGCTGCGCGATGGCCTTCTCGTCCACTTCGTGCCACTCCGGCGGCGTGATCTCGCGCCAGCGAATGCGACCCGAGAGTAGCTCGTCGCGCGAGTAGCCGAGCATGGTAGCGCCGGCTTCGTTCACGTCGACGATGTTACGGTCCTTGTCGGTGATGCTGACGAAGACGATACCCGAATCCCAGAGACGCTTGAAGCGCGTCTCGCTCGCCTTGAGCGCTCGGTCCTTGCTCTCCCGGATCGCCTCGTTCGCGCGTTTCAGCGCGGTCTCGGTGAGTTTGCGCTTCGTGACGTCGCGGATGGCGCTCGAGACGAGGACGCCCTCGTCGGTCTCGAGGGGGCTTAGGCTGATCTCGACCGAGAACTCGCTCCCGTCCTTGCGGAGCGCAACCAGCTCGAGGTCGGAGCCCATCGATCGGGGCCGTGGCTCTCGAAAAAAGCCGTCCCGGTGCGCGGGGTGGTGACCGCGAAAGCGCTCGGGAACCAGATCCTCCACCGGCCTACCGACCAACTCGGAGTGCGGATACCCGAAGAGCCTCTCGGTCTGGTTATTCACGAGGACGATGCGGCCATCCTTGCCGACGATGACCATCGCGTCGGGCGCGGCTTCGAGCAACCCCCGAAACTTGGCCTCGACGGCGCGCTCGTGGCGCAGGCGCGTAACGTCCTTCTTATTGACCGCGATGAAGAGAGGCTGCCCGGTCTCGTCCCTCACCAAGCGCTTGGTTACGGCGACGACGATGAAGGAACCGTTCTTTCGTCTCCGAGTGGTCTCGAAGATGAGCGCGCCCGCAACGAGCACCTCCGCCAACTTGCTTCGAGCTTGCTCGCGCTGGTCGATGGGGACGATGAGGTCCTCGATGGACCGCCCGATGGCCTCGTCGGGATCGTACCCGAACATCGTGCGTGCGCCACGGTTCCAGAAGAGGACCTCGCCATCGAGGGACAGTGCGATGAGGGCATCGGGGGACTCCTCCACCAAGCTCGCCGCAAAATTCAGCCCCGCCAGTTTCTCGGCCCGTGTGGTCACGACAGCCCCCCTCCGAAACACATCCAACGTGCGCGGAGAGCGGGAGTCTAGCGCAGCCATAGCGCAGCCATGGCCGTTACGTGCATGACGAGCGAAACTGTGGGGGACTGTGTTCCAGAAGGGGCTGCAACGCTGCCCTGAGCGGGTAGGCGCGAGTGGTTCGGAGATGGATCGTAGCAGCTCCCTGGGACGGATACGTTCTTTTGTCCCGACGATGCCGGATCTTTTTCCGACGCTTCGGCGAATGTCGGTGCAGTGTTTGGTCACGTTCGGTGCAAGGCCCCGTCCGACGGACGCTGGGCACGTCCACGTATTGTTCGACCCGGGGGAGGCGTGTGCGCTTCACCTCGGACTGTCGCGAGCCACGCCGCAGCTGAAGTCCGTCGCGATGGCGTCAGGAGCAATGGTGTCGACCGCGATAACGCGCGGTCCGAGCTCCTTCGCGAGCCGCCACCATTGACGCCGCAGCCTTTGCAGTATTCTGCTTGCGCATCGAAGGAGCTGAACGCCATGTTGAGGTCCGCGACGCCGAACACGAGCTCGCACTCGAAGAGCGAGACCCGCAGCACCACGTCATGACCGTTGCCCAGCCGCAGCGTTCATGGTCCGGTCGGCTGATCCACAACGTTTTTCTTCGTCCGGATGTTCTCGTCGCGGCCATCCTTTGGATACTCGCCAACGTGGCCGTGCTCTTGTTGGCCAACGGCCGGCTGCCGTTCGACCGGCCCGCGTTGGTGGGCATGTCCTTCGCCCAACAGGTCGCGCTTCCCAGTCTGGGACTGGTTGAGGTCTCCGTTCTCATGGCCGTCGTTTACGCGCTGACCTCACAGCGTGTGATCCCAGACATCGCGGCGCGTGCGCCCGAGCGCTCGCAGGCGGCGCGGGAGACGGCGGCCTTGCTCGGTTACGCTGGCCTGGGCGAGGTCGGCGGCTGGCTTCTGGGCCCTGCCCTTGGCTACCGATCCTTCAGCTTCCACGTCGCCGGTACCCTCGTGGGTTGCAGTACCCCGCCCAGCATTGGCGAGGTCTGGACCTGGGCGATATACAATTTCGTCGTGTTCGCTGTCGCTCCCTATCTGTGGTTCCGTCGGAGCTACTCAGCGACCCAACTGAACCTGCGGTCCACGGACCGCCGAAACGACCTGCTCGTGATCGTCGTGGTGGGTGTCATCGAAGTGGTCGTCGAGGTGATTACGTTTCCTGGAATTTTCAAGATGCGCGGGCGCACTTTTCTGGTTGCCGCGCCGCTCACGTTGGGGGTGTTCACTATCGGCACCGTCCTGCCGACGATGGTGCTCATCTACGCCATCCTCGTCCCGCGCTACCTCAAGTTGACAGGCTCGTTCGTCACGACGGTCCTGCTGGGCGGACTTACGTATGCGGCCATGCACTTCGTCGAAGGGTGGTCCGTGTTCACTACGTCGCGCAACGTCGCGCTGTCCCTCCTCTTCGTCGTGCTTGGCTATTTGGGTCCGGGCATGATCAAGACGTTCCTCACCCTGCGCACCGGCAACGCCTGGGTTCACGCCATCGGATACCACGCGATCGCGCCACACATGATGGTTGACGCGCCGCTGATGGCCAAGGTGTTCGGGCTCAGGTGACGATTTCTCCGATCGCGGGTCGGCACGGCGTGGCAACCGGCGCACCCAACGACAGCTTCCGGCGTTCGCGTCGGCCGGCGCGAAGGGCGTCGGGGGTCCGGTGAGGTCAGGCCGAAACGCGAGATGCCGGGAACATGCGTCTGACGTTCGTTGCGAGCGGTCCCGGCCGTCAAAGCCCAGCGTCGCTATTTGCCTGGCCGCGCCCGCGATCACGACGTCGTCCAGCCGACGCAGGCGCCGTTCTCGATCTTGATCTGCAAGCCGTAGACGTGCGCCCCCATCCGCCCATATTTCCAGGTCTCTTGTGCTTTGGCCTTGTAGACATGGGTCGAAACCCCATCCGGCTCGCCGAACATCTCGCGGATCATGTCCGCGGTGTCACCCTGCAACAATTCCTTGGACACGATGCGATTCGCGTTCAGCTCGCCGAACCGCTCCCTGAGATCCTTCGCCGGCATGCTCGGGGCGCAATAGTCGGGGAGGTCCTCGCGAGCTACGGTGCCCGCGAAGCGTAGCGGCGCGGTAGCGACGACCGTCACCGACGCCAGAAACATGGCATCTGTTCGCCTGGCGACTCAGCGCGGTAGCACATACAGGCCTCCGAACGCGGTCCCCAGCCCCGCGATGGCAACGACGAGCGCTCGCAACAGCGGCCTCGCTGACGGGCTTGCAGTCTTCGCGAGGACGAAGGCCCCGACGAATCCAACCGCGAGCCCGCCGAAGTGAGCGCTCAGGTCGGTGCTTCTCTGGGTCAAACCGAACATCAGATTGATCGCGAAGAACGTGCCCAAGCTTTGCATCGTGCGTTGCCATGCCCCCGGATCGATCTGGCTGCGGCGAACGAACATCACGGCGGTGAAAGCGCCGAACATCCCGAAGACCGCGCCGGATGCGCCGGCGCACACGGCGTGGGGGTGGGTTGCGACGCTGGTTAGGCCTCCCACGAGACCGGCCGCGAGGTAGAGGGCGAGAAACTCCGCGCGTCCCAGCATGCGTTCGACGACGCCGATCTGATAGAGGCACACCATATTCATCCCGAGGTGGATCGCCCCGTAGTGCTCGAACATGGCCGTCACCAGGCGCCACGCCTCGCCGTCGCGGGTGAGCGGACCGAAATTGCCGCCGAGCGCGATCATTTGCTGGGAAGAGGGTCCGCTGAGGCTGCCTGTCTCGGCGACCTCGAACGCGAACATCGCCAGGTTCGTGGCGATGAGGCCGTAGGTGACCCATGGTTTCCAGCCGTCGGCCGCTCTGGTTGAGCGGACGGGCAGGGGACGCCCAGGTTGCGACGAATGCACCGGCCGCGGCGGATCCGAGTGCGGCGGGAAGGACGGCTGGCTCAAGGGGCCCTAACCATATCGGCGGTCACGATGCGCAAGTGCGTCATGATCCGGGCGGCGTGACCCAGCTCGCTGGAGAGCGCCGCGGCAATCTCGGGCACGTTCTCGTCTCGGCTCACGGCGAACCCGTGCCTGGCGAGAAGCGCTCGCATCGCGGCGGCCGTGAAGGACGAACGCAGCGGTTCGCCGAGACGTCGCACCGCGATCCGGACGAGGGGAAGCATCCACGCGGGCGTGTGATACACCACGATTAATCGACTCCTTGCGGCCGATCGTCGTTCGATCACCGCGAGCGTCGCCTCGATGTGGCGGAGGGCCAGGTACATGACAACGCCCTCCCAAATCCACGTCGTCGGCTGCTCCGGATCATGACCCGCCGCGGCGAGCGCGCCGTCCAGGCTGACGCGTTCGAAGTCGACGGAGGCGAAGCGCACCTCACGGGCGGCGCGCGGGAGAGAGAAAGCCCGCGCACGTTTGACACGCTGCGAGTCCGGATGATCGACCTCGAACACGGCGACATCTCGCAGCTCGAACATGCGCCACGCGCGACCATCGAGACCTGCGCCGAGAATGACGAGTTGAGGACTGGGGGCGGCACGGATCGCGTCGTCGATTTCGACGGTGCGTGCGACCATCATGTTCGACAAGCCGCGCAGGAGGCCGCGCTCGTAGCGCGCGCGAAATCCTCGCGGGGCAGTGGCCGATCGAACACGCTCGACACGAGCGCGGGCGTCGTCAGGCAGAAGCGCAAGCGCCGTAGGATCCGAGAGCTTCGCAATACGAGTCACGCCGTGGGCTACCGCGCGCCCCATGCACACGCGCACCGCGGTCTCACTTGGCTGCCCCGGCCTCACGTCGAGCGAAGTGTACAACGCAATGACGACCCCGTAACCCCACGCCCCTAACGAGCTTGGCTAGCGTGGTGCCATTGCCGTAGCGGGGGTCAGCCTCGCCGTCATCGGCTACGCCGGGAACTTTTTCGCGAACGCGGTGAGCTATCTCGCGGTGCTCGCCGCATTGTGGGTCATTCGCGCCGCGCCATCCCATGGGCCGACACGGACGCCGAGCCCGCGCGCGGTTCGCGAAGGGCTGGCTGCGGTGGGGTCCGACCCGTGTTTGCCCTGGCTCCTCGCCGTCTAGGGCCGGACCGATCGTGGACGCCCCCGTAAATACAATCGACTGGAGAGAAAACGCATTGAGCAGATCCTCCTTGGGCACGAGCTCCGACACGAGCGCGGCCCGCGTGGGCTGGTCGAAGCTGAGGGCGGCCCCCTGAGCAAACGCGAGAACCACGACCGTCCACACGACCACGACGTCCAGAAGGGTGAGCACCCCGAGTAGAGCCGCAAGCGCCATGCAGATCGTCTGCGTGGTCAAGAGCAGCCGCCGCTTGTCCACACGATCCGCGACGGCCCCCGCCCGAACAACGAGAAGACGAAGAAGGCCAGAGCCTGGGCGAGCGAGACGGCACCGAGCGCCAGCGCGGACCCGTGACTGATCCGCAGAACGAGTAGCGCTTGCGCCACGATCTGCATCCACGTCCCAATCGCCGATGCGACAAGGCCGCACCAAAGCACTCGGAAGTCCCTGTGCCGCAGCGCACGAAACGTCGAACCGTCAGACCGGACCCCAACCGACGCCGTCATGCGAAAAGGGACTCCGAGCCGCGAGCGCGGCCAACCGAAGCAGGGTGGCGAGCCGCGCGGTCGACCGAGGTCGCGCGGCGCGGCCGCCACGCACGCCGGACCGCTGCGGTCGGCGTCCGCCCGATCATAGCTGGGCGAGGAGCTCGACCTTTTTCGCCTGGAACTCGCCGTCCGTCAGCACGCCTTTGCGGTGCAAATCGCCCAATCGTTCCACGGCGGCCAGGATCTCCTCGGAGCTGCGCCGGCTGCCAGTCGATGCCGTCGGAGCGGTGGAGACGGATTCGGCGGGCTGCTGCATGGATGGAGGAGCAGGATCGCCCACCTCTGCGAGCCCCGGTGACTCCGGCGCCTTGGGAAGGGAACTTACGTCGAATGTCCCGTATTGACTCGAAAACGAGAGCGACCCCGCGGCGCCACCCTGCTGTTGCTGGACGCCACCGATTCGGTGATCGAGAGTGTCGTAGACGGCGATCCGACCGTTGTCTCGGATGGCGAGCCGGCGCGCGGCGGGAAAGTAGGCGTACCGGGTGTCGTTTTGTCCCCCGGTCGAACTGGGCGAACCGAGGTCCCCCGGCCACCACGCGCCCAACCGGCTCGTCCCGGCATTCGGGGCGTTCGCCCCCCATTGGCTTCGATCGGCCGGCGCGAATACGGTCTGCGAGGCCAAGAGGGACGACAGATCCGAACAGAGCCCGCTCACGCGAGACTGCAGGCCCGCATTGAACATGTCGCCGACCATCGTCATTCCCCCGCGCATCCACTGACCATTTCCGCCGAGCTCGGCGTGATAGAACTGCGCCATCGTGCCGCCGCCCGCCCATACGGCGAAAAGCAGGGTTCGGACGGCGTCTTCGCTGACCCCGTAACGCTGCGCCAAGTCCCGTATAGCCAACGTCGCCGCGCCGGTGAGATCTTGCATGAAGGCCTCGCTTTCTCCTGGTCGGTCGATGAGTAGTACGATCCGTACGGCTCCGCTCGCGACGCCGATGGCCCCGCGTTCCAATTAGACGTCCCGGTTGCGCCCTGGCCCCGTGGGCGCAGGCTTAGACCCGGCGTAGGGCGTTCGCCAAGAGAAGCTCGCCGCACTGGCCACGAAGAAAAAGTGCCGCTAGAGGTGTGGAGCGACGCTTCGGAAGGTTCCTTCTTGGACACCAACCAACACGCGGCTCGTTCGGGTGGACGGTGACTGCTGTCGTGAAGAAGAAACGCTGCACTTGGTCAGGCACCGACCCGCTGTACGTCGCCTACCACGACGAAGAATGGGGCGTTCCCGTACACGACGATCGCGCCCTCTTCGAGTTTCTCGTCCTTGAAGGTGCCCAGGCCGGGCTCAGCTGGATAACGATTCTGCGCAAGAGGGATGCGTACCGGCGCGCCTTCGACCACTTCGACCCGCGGAAAATCGCCCGCTACGACAAGCGGAAAGTCGGCAAGCTGCTGGCAGATGCTGGAATCGTGCGCAATCGAGCGAAGATTGAATCGGCGATCAAGAACGCCGTAGCGTTTCTCGACGTGCAAGCGAAGTTTGGCAGCTTCGATGCATACCAGTGGCGCTTCGTTGACGGTCGCCCGGTCCAGAATCGCCGACGAACCGTGGGGGAGATCCCCGCTCGCAGCGCCCCATCCGACGCCATGAGCAAGGATCTGAAGAGCCGCGGCTTCACCTTCGTGGGGTCGACGATCATCTACGCGCACATGCAGGCCGTCGGCATGGTCAATGACCATCTCGTGGACTGCTTCCGACATGGGGAGATCGCCGCCCTTGGGGGAACGCGAAGCGGATTCCCACTTGGCGCCTAGGAAGAAACCCAGGCGTTCAGGCAGCGGCAGGCCGGACGTTGACATCGAAGCCCAGAGCGTTCAGGCGACGAACCAGCGACTTGGCGCCGCGATGGCGATGGATCGCGTCGAGGTGACCGGCTCCGAGATCTCGGTAGAGGGCGTCCCGAAGCAGGGACCCTTTCGATCGCGGCGTTGTCGGTTTAGCGACACTTCCACCGCGCAGCGGGGTGATTACCGTAACTGGATGCCGGGCCATCTCGCCTCCGTTGGGTGAGGCTTCCGACGAGCGCGTGACGCCCAGGCTTGTCGCTCGAACCCATACCGCCGCGCAGCGCATCGCGCGTGGCCGAGGAGCGCCTCGATGTCCGATCAGCCGATTCCTGACTACGATTCATCGTTTCCGCTGCTGCCCCTGCGCGGCAGCGTTCTGTTCCCCCACGCGACGGTGCCGTACGAGGTCGGCCGCCCGAAGACGGTAGCGCTAGTCGAGCGCGTCGTCGCGGACAGGATCCCTTACGTGGTCGCTTTCGCGCAGCGTGAGGCGGGCGTCGACGAACCGTCCCCCTCCGATCTGCATGATCTCGGAACGCTCGCACGGGTCGTTGCCGTCGAGAAGCAGCGCAAAGGCACGTACGCGATCGTGGTGGAGGGCATCGCCCGCGTGCGTCTGGGCTCCGTCGATCGGACGACGCCCTACATGCAGGCCCGCGTCGAGCCCGTCGAGGCCGCGACCCGCGACGACGACGAGCTCCAGACCCTCGGCCTGAGCCTGCGCGACGCGACGGGCAAGCTCCTCGAGCTATTGCCGGTTCCCCGCGAGGTCGCGGCGCGCGTCGCCGCGATCCTGGCCCCGGGCGAGCTGGCCGACGTCGTCTCGACGTACCTCGACGCCTCCGTCGAAGAGAAAGTCGAGCTGCTTGGGCTCGTCGATTTGAAGGCAAGGATCCGCAGGCTCCTCGTGCACCTCAGCCGCCGCACCGAAGTTCTGCGCGTGCGCGGCACGATCAACTCGCAGGTCAAGGAAGACATCGATAAGAACCAGCGCGAGTACGTCCTCCGGCAGCAGCTCAAGGCGATCCAGGAGGAGCTGGGTGAGGGCAAAGAGGAGTCGAACGATCTCGATGAGTTGGCCGAGCGCATCGGCAAGGCAAAGCTCTCGCCCGAGGCGACGGAGGTCGCGAAGAAGCAACTCACGCGGCTGCGCTCGATGGCAGGTCAATCGCCCGAGGCAGCCATGGTCCGCACATACCTCGAGTGGATCCTCGATCTGCCATGGGAGCTGGACGCCGCGCCCGAGCCCGACATCGCGGCGGTGCGCAGCGTGCTCGACGCCGACCACTACGGGCTCGAGAAGGTCAAGAAGCGCATCCTCGAGTACCTCGCCGTGCGCAAGGTGAAGGGTAACACCAAGGGCCCCATTCTATGCCTCATCGGGCCCCCCGGCGTCGGCAAGACGTCGCTCGGCAAGAGCATCGCCAAGGCCCTCGGCCGCAAGTTCGTGCGCGTGTCGCTCGGCGGCGTGCACGACGAGGCGCAGATCCGTGGGCACCGGCGGACGTATGTCGGCGCGCTCCCCGGTCAGATCATCCAGGGCATGAAGAAGGCGGGTACCACGACTCCCGTCTTCATGCTCGACGAGGTCGACAAGCTCGGCAGCGATTACCGCGGCGATCCGTCGTCCGCGCTGCTCGAGGTGCTCGATCCGGAGCAGAACGACACCTTCGCCGACCACTACATGGAGATCCCCTACGACCTGTCCAAGGTGGTGTTCGTGGCGACGGCCAACGTCGGGGACACCATTCCTCCGCCCCTGCGCGACCGCATGGAGATCATCGAGATCCCCAGCTACGCGTGCGCCGAGAAGCTCTCGATCGCCAGGCGCCACCTGCTGCCGAAGCAGCTCCGCGAGCACGGCATGACGGCCGAGCAGATCGACGTTACGGACGAGGCCATCGAGATGGTCATCGACCGGTACACGCGCGAGGCCGGCGTCCGTTCGCTCGAGCGGCACATCGCGGCGGTCGTCCGCGCGGTGGTGGTCCAGGCGGCCGAGGGCAAGGTCGACGGCCAGGTGGTCGTTCGCACCGAGGATGACCTGCGGCGCAGCCTCGGTCCGGCAAAGTTCACGAACGAGGTGGCCGAGCGCACGGAGGACCCGGGCGTGGCGACCGGCCTCGCGTGGACGCCAGTCGGCGGAGCGATTCTCTTCGTAGAGGCGACCAAGATGCCGGGCAAGGGCAAGCTCACGCTCACCGGCCAGCTCGGCGACGTGATGAAGGAAAGCGCCACCGCGGCGCTCAGCTACGTGCGCGCGAACGCCGAGCGGTTCGGCATCGCGCGCAACTTCGTCGACGACAGCGACATCCACATCCACGTCCCCGCGGGCGCGATGCCCAAGGACGGCCCGAGCGCGGGCGTGACGATGCTGAGCGCCCTCGTCTCGCTCCTCACCGGCGTGCGCGTCCGCCACGACGTCGCGATGACCGGCGAGATTACCTTGCGCGGACGAGTGCTGACCATCGGTGGCCTGAAGGAGAAGGTCCTCGCGGCACACCGGGCCGGCATCAAGAGGGTCATCGTCCCCGAGCGCAACCGCGCGGACCTCGATGAGCTGCCTGAGGAGATCAAGAAGAGCCTCGAGTTCGTCTTCGCGAGCAAGATGGAGCAGGTCATCGAGGCGGCTCTCGAAGACCAGGTGCTCGGCAAGGGCGGCCGCACCGCGACACCGGCCGTGCCCGTCGCGGTGGCCTGAATCCGAAGTGCCGTTCGTCCGTCTCGACGTGCCACGGCACGCGGGGGGAGCGCCCCTGACGCCGACTTTTACGACGTCCGCCACGAGCTGATCTTTGTTCCTTTAGATGAATGGGGCGCGCCCTTTCATTTGGTTTTCTGATCGCATCGTGCCGCCGAACGGCAACGGCATCAGCGCGGCAGCGAAGTGCGCCATCGTCGGCTGGGCGGCTGCCGGCGCGCTGAACAACTGACGTCTTCACGGCGCGTTCAACAACAGAGCCAGGCAACGTCCATACTGCCAGCGTACGACGCCGACGCGCTCATTGGCGCGTGGGTCAGCGCCCGGGCGGTTGCCGCGCAGGGGGGCATGCGATTCGTGCCAGGGAGCCCGTCCGAGGTCATCGCGCTCTCCGGCAGCGAGGTCGCCGCACTCGAAGGCTCCCTCGCGAACGGAAAGCCCGCTGCTCTCGGCCGCAGGCCTAAGCGCTCCGTCTACGTCGCCTTGCCCGGCGTTCAAACAGCGTCACTGTGGACGAACTTTGCCTGCGACGCGCACTTCGCGGATGCGTGCCGGAACATTCGCCGGCAAGCCGGTAAAAACGATCCGCACGAAACGACCGTGGGTTCCGGGCGCGCAGGAATTGCTACGCGTTTGACTGGCGTCAAGCGTGTGCGATTCATCCACGGCCAAATTCCACTGATCACGGTCGTCGGAAGTCTCAATCTTATAGCGGTAGTTTCCGGCGGAAGGGAAAGTGACCATGGCTTGTTGGATAAGACACAGGCGCTCCAGATCCATTTCCCACCAAGCGCCCGCCGCTTCGCTCGGCGCAGACCAGAATGTATCGTCGTTGCCGTCGTTGGCCAGCCGTGCCGGATGATCCAGCGCTTCGCCGGAAGCGCGAGCGGGTGCATCTCTACCGAGCATCTGCTGGGGGGTGGCCTGCCCCACGGTTGAGAAGCGTACGTAGGGCCGTGCCGTGACTGCCGGCGTCTCGCCGGGAATGAATGGTGGCGAGCCCTCGGTAACAAGGGTCAGCGTGGCGTCCTGGAGACCCGAAGAGCGCGCGCGGATGACGGTCGTGCCCGCGTAATAGGATCGGAATTCGATGGCCGCCTGACCATCGCGAATGGCAATGTCGCTGTCGGAGCCGAACGTGATGGACAACCCCGTCGGAAATTCTCCCGGCCCGGAGTCGATGCTCAACATGATTTCCGGCGAGTTGCTGATTGGTCGGCCGCTCGCATCCACGACCGTGACCACGACCTGTGCGTCTTCCAGCGAATCGGTGCCGTGAATGACGGTTCTGTCCGCCGCCAATTTCAACGCGGCTGGCGCTCCCGAAGCCGGCCACGCAGGCGGCGGGATGCGACGATACTCTTGCCGATACCAATACCATTGACGTTTGGGAAGCCGGAAGTAGTCCACCATCCCCATGCTGCCAAAATGCCCGGCAATGCTGCCATGATCGAAGGCGCACCACAGAGCCTGCCCGGACCGCCACGCGAATTGCTCCGTCTGCAAATCACCCCAGCCAGGTTCATAATTGCCCGGACGGTCGCCAACGGTGGATCCGTACTCGCTGACTACGCTGGGAATTCCGGGATTCAAAAACAGGCGCGCGCCGTCGCCGTTGTATCCAGCCACGTCGCCGAGTTTGTCCATTTCTCCGCGTTGGACGCCGCCGATGGCGACCGGCCGCGTCGGATCCAACTGATGAGCCAGGTCAACCAGCTCCTTCAGAAACTGGCGCACCTTGGGCATCGTGGCGGGTGCGGTAAAAAAGACCTCGTTGCCCAGACTCCATACGACGATGCTCGGATGATTGCGATGGATGCGGATCTCCTCGCGTAAGCTGGCCCGCACGCTTGCCTCGAAGCCCAGCTGATGTTGCGGCTCGGGTGGATAGGCGCTGGCATCCCAGGGGGCTTTGAAGGATGCGGTGCCCCAAAAACAATTCTCCGACCACAGCAACAAGCCCTGTCGATCGCATGCCTCCGAGAAGGCGGGAGCGTGGGGATAATGCGATCCGCGAACAAAATCGAACCCGGCATCTTTGATCAGCTTTATGTCGCGTTCGAGACCACCGTCCGTCACCGCGTCACCCCAGCCGGCATGATCTTGATGCGCATTCACCCCCCTAAAGTAGAGGTGGTTGCCATTCAGAAAAAAACCTTGATCCGCAGTCCATTGAAACCAGCGAAAGCCGAACGTGGTGCGGTAGGTATCTACCAGCCCCCTCTCGTCATAAAGTCGTGTCACCACCGAATACAAATGGGGACGGCTCGGAGACCAGAGGTTGGGACGGGAGACCTCCGGAGCATCCTGATCGAAGGTCACCAAAGCACCCGGCGCGACGGATTGCGATGTCTTTACGGTCGACACAATCCGATCATTGCCGTCCACGACATCCGATTCCAACGTGCATCCCTTTGCTTCAGTCGTGTCGTTTCGGATCTCGGTTTTTACATTCACCGAACCGGCCTCCGCGGAAACTTTGGGGGTCGTGACAAACGTGCCATACCATGTCACGTGCAACGGCTCGGTGATCACCAAACGCACATTGCGATAAATTCCCCCTGAGAAAACGTGTTCTCCAGCACGGGGCGCAAGTTCAGGATTCCACGAATTGTTGACCCGTACGGCGAGCACATTGTCGCCGGAGTGAACGGACTCGGTGATATCAAACGAGAAGCCGGTATAGCCCCCTTGGTGCAAGCCAACCATCCGGCCGTTCACAAAAGCCTCGGCGACCTGGAAGACCCCGTCGAACTCGAGAAATATTCGCTTCCGTTGCCATTCTTGCGGAATCGTCAGATGCCTGCGGTACCAGCCGTATCCCGTGTAAAATTCGGAAGATAAGAAGTATGGCTCGCTGAAGGAGTGGGGAAGCCCGATCTGGCTCCATGAATCGTCCGCGAAACCGGGTGTTTCGGCACCGACGAAATCGCCCAACGCGAATTTCCACTGCCGGTTCAGACTCAACTGCTGCCTGGGTGATGGTTCCCAAAGCATTTCGGCGGTTCTACCAGGGTTCACCCCGAGCAAAAGGAGGAACCAGAGGCGACGGCATGTCACCCGGCGGAGGGGGCGAAGGTTCATGGTTGGTTCGTGCCGCTCAAGGTTGCCATGTCGAGGCCCGGTCGGCATAGGGATGGGTGCCACTTCGTCGGACGTGCGGAGTGGCGGTGACGGACAACGGCCGAGCGGTTCCAGATTCCATCGCCGCTTGCGAAGCCACTTTGGACAGGCTGCCGGTAAACCTCTCGACCCACGGCCGTCGCCTCTTTTTTTGGGCTGACGCAGACGAGTCTCTCTAGAGGCTTGGGACCGGGGCGAGGTCGACGCGAACGACAAGAGGCTCGACGCGACCGAGGATCCGAGCAGCCTGCTGACTGGCCGCGACGTTCGCGGACGTACAAGCGCGTGTCCGCCGACCGAGGGTCGGCTGCACTCCCAGGCTAGCGCGTCGACTTCCCCCGTTCGAGCGTCGCCATGCCGGCGGCCGCCGCGACGGACTCTCGCGCCGCGTCCCGATGGGGATCGGAGGGCCAGCCGATCAGCACCAAAAAGACGTCGAGCACGAACAGCGCGATCGCCACGTCATTGAAGAGCGTCGCGGTCGTTCGGTCGGCCCAAATCTGGTTTGCCGCCCAGAAAAGGAAGGCCAGTGACACGATGAGCGCCTTGGCCCAGTCTGTCGGCCGTGCTCCGCGAACTCCCTGGAGCAGCACGTAGGCGATTGCGACGAGTACCAGCGGCAGCGCGGCAAGGATATCGTGAGCGCGGGCGGACAAGAGCTGCGGCGAAGCGTCGCCAATCAGCAGGACGGCGACGGTCAGGAGCGTCAGGACCCCGACGCCGGTCGGGAGCGCACGCAGAGCGGCAGACATGGCGCGACCCTAGCGCGACCGACTGGATGCATCCAACCACGGTCCTCTTGCAGCCGTGCCCGCGGGGGCTACGACATCGACCCGCCGTGACTGATCTTCGCGGCGTCGGGGTACTGACCCGGCGGCCGGCACCATGCGATCGCAGCAAGATGACCTTACCGGGTACGCCGGGCTCCGGCACCGTGTGCTCGCCCCCGAACAGGAGCGGGCCGCGTGCGTCGCGCTCGCCGCTGCGCGGGCCAGCGGCGACGCACGCGAGGTCAAGCGGCTCGTCGATCACATCGTTCGCCACAACATGCGCATGGTTGTGAGCATCGCGCATCGCTACGCGGGTCGAGGGATCGACCTTGAGGAACTCGTGCAGCTCGGCGCAATGGGCATGAGCCGAGGGCTCGAGACGTTCGACGTCGCGCGCGGCTTGCGACTGTCCACGTATTGCTCACACTGGGTGGCCCAGCACATCCGTCGCGCCGTGCACAACGAGGGCGCGACCATCCGTCGACCGGTGCACATCCGCGAGATCGGCGGCAAGATCCGACGTGCGAGCGATCGCGTTCAGGCTGCTACCGGGCGCGAGGCGACGGTCGAAGAGCTCTCGAAGATGACGGGGGCCGCTCCTGCCGCTGTTCGCCGCGCACTCGCTTCCCGGGCCGTCGCGTTTACGCCGAGCTTGGATGCGACGGTCCGCGAAGATGGCCAGACGTTTCTCGACATCACCGCCAGCGAGGGGCCAAACCCCGAAGCGGCGCTCATCAGCCGCGAGCGGGCCGAGGAAGCCCGCGAACTGCTCGAAACCCTCGACACGCGTCAGGCCGATGTCCTTCGGGATCGCTTCGGCGACGATTCGTTGAAACTCGTCGATATCGGCCGCAAACTGAATGTGTCGAGGGAGCGCGTCCGACAGATCCAAGCCGAGGCGCTCGATACGCTCCGTCGGCGCATCAAGTGGAAGGCGGCGCGGGAGCGGCGCGCGTAGGCTTCGCCCGTCAGATGGGTCGTCTGTTCGCAGGAGCATTTCAAGTCCCTGCGTTTGGCAATCGCGCCTGCGATACATTCGAGCGCCATGGGCGATGCATCGGCTCCCGGCGGTCCCGATCTGGAGTGCGGCGTCCCTGCGGCCGACCTCCGTGAGCGGGAGCCGCTTCTCGGTCATGCGCGCGGCGAAGCCGTGATGCTTCTGCGCGACCGCGGCAAGGTGTACGCGACGAGTGCGACGTGCACGCACTACGGAGGGCCCCTGGCGGAAGGGTTTTTCTCGGGTGGAACGGTGCGCTGTCCCTTGCACCACGCGTGCTTCGATCTCGCGACGGGCGAGTCGTTGGGCGGGCCGGCGCTCTCGCCGATCGTGTGCTTCGACGTCATCGACACCGGAGCGCTGCTGAAGGTCGGCGCGAAGCAGCGCGCGCCCGCACGCGTGATGAAGTCGCCAGGCCCGTCGTCGGTCGTGATCGTCGGCGCGGGCCCCGCAGGAACGGCGTGCGCGGAAACGCTTCGTGGCGAAGGGTACGTGGGGCCCATCACGCTCCTGGGCGCGGAGCTCCCCGGGCCGGTCGATCGACCGAACCTGTCGAAGGACTACCTCGCTGGGAGTGCGCCGGAAGAGTGGGTTGCTCTCCGCACGCCGGCGGCGTTGAGCGAGCATCAGATCGAGCTCGTCGTGAACGATCCGGTCTGCCGAGTCGTGCCTCACTTGCGAAGCGTGACGCTGACGAGCGGCCGATCGATGAACTGGGGGGCGCTCGTGATCGCGACCGGCGCGGAGCCGATCGTCCTGCCGATCGACGGGGCGACGCTGCCGCACGTGCACACGCTGCGTACCCTCGCTGACGCCCGCGCAATCGTCGCCCAAAGCGCGAACGGTAAGCGCGCCGTCGTCCTTGGCGCGAGCTTCATCGGGCTCGAAGCGGCCGCGTCGCTTCGCAAGCGTGGGCTCGACGTGACGGTCGTCGGCCCTGAGGCGATCCCGCTCGCGCGCATTCTCGGCGATGACGTCGGGCGCTTCGTGCGGGGCATTCATGAAGACAACGGCGTTCAGTTCAAGCTGGGGCTCAAGCCGGTCCGCATTACGGCGTCGCAGGTCGAGCTCTCCGACGGCTCGCTGCTCCCCGCAGACCTGGTCGTCATGGGTGTCGGCGTTCGCCCGCGTACGAAGCTTGCGGAAGAAGCGGGCCTGCGCGTCGAGAACGGCATCGTCGTCGACGAGAGCCTTCGTGCGGCGTCCGACGTGTACGCGGTGGGTGATGTCGCACGTTATCCCTACGACGAACAGCTGGTTCGCATCGAGCACTTCGCCGTCGCCGAGCGACAGGGCCAAGCCGTTGCGCGAACAATCGTGGGGCGCGCGCGACCGTACCTCGACGTCCCTTTCTTCTGGAGCCAACACCATGACGTGACGCTCTCGTACGTAGGGCACGCGCAGTCGTTCGACGCGCCCGAGGTGCACGGCAATCTGCGGCAGCGCGACGCGATCGTCGCGTATCGACTCGCCGGCCGCGTGCGTGCTGTGCTCACAGTGGGACGCGATCGGGCGAGTCTCGGCGCCGAGCACGCGCTCCAGGTGGGCGACGCGAAGGCGCTCGATGCGCTGCTTCGCGCGTGATCTTTGGCCTCGCGCGCGAGCCTGCCGAGTGCGCGTGCGCGATTGGGGCGTGGGTCCAGCAGGGGCGCGCAGTCATCCGCGCGCTCGCGCGTGTCATCCACGCTTCCGTGGCGACTGCAGACACGGAACGCTCACTGCGTTCGCTCGATGATTATGAAAGCCGACGATACGCCGGTGCGCCTAGCGGTACGCGATGATGAACATCCGCCGGAACGGAAACAGCACGCGGCCGTCGGGCCGCGCAGGATAGGCAGCGGTGACGGCCTCGAGATACTCGGCCAAGAACCGGTGGCGCACGCCTTCGTCCGGAAGGCGATCGAGAAAGGGGCGGAGCCCGGTGCCCTTGTACCACTCAACGATGGCGAGCGGCCCCGGCATGACGTGGAGATACTCGGTTTCCCAGATGTCGAGCCGCGTCGCAAGTGGGGCCATCGCGTCGTAGTAGAAGGATGGGGCGTGGACATGCCATTCGCCGACCCCGCCCCTGAAATAGGATTGCCATACGGCACGTGCCGCTATCGAGCGCATCGCCTCATGGGCCTCCGCGCGAAAGTTGCACGGAACTTGGGTGGCGAATGCGCCTCCCGGTGCAGTCCATCCGAGGAGCCGGGGATAGAGAACTTCGTGATTGGGGACCCATTGGAGCGCAGCGTTGGAAAAAATAATGTGGTACGGCGCGTCGCTGGTCCATGACCCGATGTCATCCTTCAGCCAGGTGAGATCCGGTGCGTTCCGTCGGGCCTCGGTAATCATGGCTTCCGAGTTGTCGAGGCCGGTGATTTCAGCTGCCGGCCAGCGGGCCGCCAGCACTGCGGTGCTGTTTCCGGGCCCGCACCCGAGGTCGACGATGCGGCGCGGCGCCTCGACGGCAATCGCGGTGACGAGGTCACGGCACGGGCGGGTGCGCTCGTTGACGAAGCGCAGGTACTGTTCGGTGTTCCACGTCGGCATGGGTGTTGCTCGCTTTTGGAGGGACCGAGGGATCGTTCGCGCGCACCGTCGGGTCCACCCGTCGTCCGCGGGGAGTCCGTAACGGGCCCGAAGCCCAAGTTTAGCTTGCTGCACCACGAATTGCGCTAGCCATGGCGGAATGTCCGCGGACTTCGGCCCGCAAGAGCGCGAGACGAACCATGGTCGTCGCCGTGCCCCAAAATCGGTAAGAACGGACGCGAAGAACACGCCGGTTGCTTTGTACGCACAGGAGTGCAGTTGAAGTCCGCACATGCCGCCTCATAGTGATAGAGTCGGCGACCGTGCGACGCGTGTGGCGCTGGCCATTGCTCTTGATCGTTCCGTTCGTCGGCACCCTGTGGGTGCCCTTCTACAATTCGCTCGAGCCGCGGATAGGCGGCATCCCGTATTTCTACTGGTACCAGTTCCTATGGGTCGGCATCAGCGCGACATTGACCGCGATTGTGTACTTCGCGACGCGCGGTGCTGACCGATGAACGGGATCAACACGACCGCGCTCGCGGTGTTCGCAGCGCTCTTCGTTCTGGTGACCGTCCTCGGCTTCTTCGCCGCGCGATGGCGACGAGCGGATCTGCATCAGCTGCACGAGTGGGGTCTCGGTGGCCGGCGCTTTGGAACCGTCGTTACGTGGTTTCTGCTCGGGGGTGACTTGTACACTGCATACACGTTCGTCGCGGTGCCGGCGCTCGTGTTCGGACAGGGGGCCATCGGCTTTTTCGCGATGCCCTACACCATCATCAGCTACCCGTTCGTCTTCGTGGTCATGCCACGTCTCTGGAACGTATCGCGCCGCCATGGGTACATCACCGCGGCCGACTTCGTCCGCGGGCGCTTCGACAGTGCCGCGCTGGCCCTTGCCGTCGCGGCCACCGGCATTCTCGCGACGATGCCCTACATCGCGCTTCAGCTGGTGGGCATCCAAGTAGTCCTCGGCGCAATGGGTATTCAGGGCCGGGGGTGGATGGCGGAGCTGCCGCTGGTCGGCGCCTTCGTCATCCTTGCGGCATACACGTACCAGAGCGGGTTGCGCGCGCCGGCGCTCATCGCTGTGGTCAAGGACGCCATCATTTACGTCACTGTTGCTGCCGCGGTGATGATCATCCCGTCGAAGCTCGGTGGATACGCAGCGATTTTCGCAGCGGTGCCGCCGGCGAAGCTCATCCTGACGCCCCCCAACCCCGGCACTCTCGGCCAGTCCAGCGCGTACGCGACGCTCGCCCTGGGATCGGCGCTCGCACTGTTTCTGTACCCCCATTCGTTGACCGGGGTGTTGAGCTCGAGTGGGCCGGGGGTCATCCGGCGCAACAGCGCGATGCTCCCGGCGTATTCCTTCTTGCTTGGACTCATTGCGCTGCTCGGGTACATGGCGATCGCCGACAAGGTCGACCAGGTGCCCGCGTTCGCGGACGGCTTTCAGCAATACGGCCCGAACTTCTCGGTCCCCGCGCTCTTTCTCCATATGTTCCCACCCTGGTTCGTGGGATTCGCGTTCGCGGCAATCGCCATCGGAGCCCTCGTGCCCGCAGCTATCATGTCGATCGCCGCCGCGAACCTGTTCACGCGCAATATCTACAAAGAATTCATACGACCGACGTGCGCGGGCAAGGAGGAGTCCACCGCAGCGAAGATGGCGTCGCTTGCGGTCAAGTTCGGCGCGCTGGTGTTCATCGTACTGGTACCGCAAAAGTACGCCATCCAGCTCCAGCTGCTCGGCGGCGTCTGGATCCTGCAGACGTTCCCGGCCGTCATCGTCGGCCTCTACACACGACGGCTTCACCGCTGGGGCCTGCTCGCCGGATGGCTCACCGGGATGACGCTGGGTACGTGGATGGCCCGCGAGCTCGCCTTCAAGGCCACGGTGTACCCGCTCGTCGTCGGCGGCCTCGTTATCCCGGGATACACGGCCCTTTGGGCGCTCATGGCGAACCTCGCGGTGGCGGTCGTGGTGAGCGCCGCGTTAAGCGGCGTGGGTGTCGCGAACGGGCAAGACGCGACTCGAGCCGAGGATTACCGGGGCTGAACGGACCTCGCGAACGCTCGGTGAGCTTCTGTCGCGGCTCTTGCGTCGGATCCGTTGCGCACCCTCCGGACCCATCGTCACCAGCGCTCGAGCGCCGAACGTGTTGGCGGACCGAGGGCGGCGCCGAGCGTCCAGCAGAAGCCCAGCCTTCAGCGCGACCGAAAGATGAAGTACGCGGCGCCGACGATGCAGAGACCGGCCCAGAGATAGTCGAGCTTGGGCGCTTCCTTCATATACACAATTGAGAAGGGCACGAAGATCGAGAGTGTGATCATCTCCTGGGTGATTTTGAGCTGGCCAAGCGAAAACCGACCGTAGCCGATGCGGTTTGCGGGGACCTGAAGCGCGTACTCGAAGAACGCGACCCCCCAACTCGCAAGGACCGCGACGTACCATGGGGCCGACCGCAGCGTTCGCAGATGGCCGTACCACGCATACGTCATGAAGAGGTTCGAGCCCACGAGAAGCAAGACGGTTTTCATGGCAAAATCTCTATTCGATTCATCGTCGAGCGACGAGCCGAGCGAGCTACCGCGCGACCTCGGACGGGGGCCGAGAACGATGGCGCCCGCCAGAGAGATGAACCCCGCCGATCGTGAGATGTGCCTCGCATCGACCGATTGGCCGCCCGGAAGCCTGGCGGGCGGCCGCGGCGGGCGGTAGCGTCCTAACGCCATGTCCGACGAAGACCTCAAGGCCGAACTCGAACGTCTGCGCATCGAGAACGAGCGCCTCAAGAAGCGCGGGCAACGAACGACCTCGCTCAAGGTCTCGGAGAAGGGCGGCGTCTCGCTCTACGGACTTGGTCGCTTCCCCGTGACGCTCTACAAGGAGCAGTGGGCGAAACTGCTCGACATGGGCGACGCGATCCGCGCGTTCATCAAGGACAACGAGGCGAATTTGAAGTCGAAGGGCGACGAGTAACCAAAACGTCCGGGAATGGTCGGGTCGGGGTCGGACGCCGCGACGGTCGGACACTCCAGGTTGCGCCTTTTTCGACTCCGAACAGGGCAAGTGCTGTCCGCGTGGCGACGGGGCGCGTATCGCTTCTTGACCGCTCCGCCCGTGGCGCACCTTTTTTGCGCCGCCGCGCGGCCGGAAGCTGAGGCGAGGGCTCAGGAGACCTGGTGTCGAACGAGATTGGTTCCGGACACGGCTCCCGTGCGCCCTTGCGTTTCGAGTAGCCGACCGTTTGGGCGAATAGCACCCGCTGCTGGGGACGCAGGTTCAGCTTCCTGGACAGACCGGCTCGATCGCAGTTGTGAAACCACGCGGCGAGCCCTTGCGATGCGGCGAACAGATTACACGTTGCCGGCGATTAGCCCCGTGTCGACGTAGCGGTAGGACTTCTGCACATCCGGATCGTGCAGCCCCGGCTCCTGGAAGCCGGACGTGTGAGTGAGTCGTTCGATGTCGACGACGTAGAGCAGTTGGGCCGGCGCCTTCTCGCGGTTGCGGGGCGAGCGCACCATTTGCACCGCACGGACGCAAGAGGTGCGGCAATGGGCGCTTGGAGCTCTTTCGCTTGCTGCGCAGAGCTCGGCAGAAGGGTCAAGACACCGCGGTTCGTGCCGCAGAAGTGGTCAACGCCGTTCAGAACAGCGCGAGCGTCTTTCCCTTCGGAAGCTCTGCCACTGGATCGCTCACCCGCTCGATGAGCTTGGGTTCGTCGTTTCGGACGCTGTTCACGGCGAAGCTCACCGGGTAGCAGGTCAGGCCGTCCGCCGTCGCCTTTGCGAGGATCGGGCGGGCGTCCTTTACGCTCGGGTCGAGCCAAGCCGCGAAGCTGTCCGGCGGAAGAACGACGGGCATGCGGTCGTGCAGGGTGGCCACGACCCCTTGCGACGGCGCGGTGATGATCGCGCACCCGTCGGTCGAGTCGTAGATGCCGGCCATCACCA
>Ga0187863_10000588_pt1 | contig 30783 bp, 35 predicted proteins | sample June2016WEW_11_1_FD_132975 | JGI IMG/M metagenome (GOLD analysis project Ga0187863, IMG submission 132975) | Peatland microbial communities from SPRUCE experiment site at the Marcell Experimental Forest, Minnesota, USA - June2016WEW_11_10 | ecosystem: Environmental > Terrestrial > Soil >...
CTGGAGTTTGAGGCCTGGGAAGGTGCGTCCTTCCTGCGTGGAGTGGATGAAGGCGAAGACGACGGACTGGCTCTTGTCGCGATTCACAGTTTGGGTGGCCGAAAACTCGCTGCCGTTGCGCGGTGAAATGAGGCGGTAGAGATTGCCCTGCACGATGGTGGGCTGCACCTGGTGATACGCAGAGATGAGGCGCTTCGCGGTTGCGGTCTCTTCGTCGCTCCACTTGGCGATGTTGGCACCGATGCCGAGCGAGCCCTGCATGGAGCTCAACATGCGGTATTCGAGCGACGTAGTGCGCTTGTTGAGCCAGTGCGGCGAGTCGGTGACCCAGGCCATCATGACCTGCGGTGTGTAGGCGTAGGTGAAGCCGTCCTGCTGCGTGAGGCGATCGAATGGATCGGTGTTATCGGAGGGCCAGACTTCGTCGGCGTACCGGAGGATGCCGAGGTCGACGCGCCCACCGCCGCCAGAACAAGATTCAAGCTCAACTTTGGGATGCTTGGCCTGCAGCTCGGCAAGGATCGAGTAGAGGTTGCGGATGAACTCGACGTAGACCTTCTTCTGCTCCGCGGGCGGAAGCTGATCCCATCCGGGCTCGCTCCAGTTGCGGTTGTAATCCCACTTGAGAAAAGCAATGTCATTTTCAGTGAGTAGTTCGTCGAGGAAACCGTAGACGTAGGCGCGCACATCGGGCCGCGCGAGATTGAGCACCAGTTGATTGCGCTGCTCTGTGCGCGGGCGGCCGGGGAAATTCAATACCCAGTCAGGATGTTTGCGATAGAGATCGGAGTCGGGGTTGACCATTTCGGGCTCGACCCAGAGGCCAAAGTCCATTCCTAAGGAGTGCACTCTATCGATGAGCGGCTTGAGGCCGTGCGGAAATTTCTCTGCGTTGACGTACCAGTCGCCGAGGCCTGCATGGTCGGTCTTGCGCTGGCCGAACCAGCCGTCGTCCATGACGAACCGGTCGACACCGAGAGCAGCGGCTTTCTCCGCCAACGCCTCCTGGCCCGCTTCGGTGACGTTCATTTCCGTGGCTTCCCATGAGTTGTAGATCACGGGGCGCGGTTTGGGCGCGGCATTTTCGCCTTCTCCAACGCGATGCGGCAGCACGTGCGCGATTTCAAAGTGGTGCAGGATGCGCGACGCCCCACCTAGCCCGTGAGCCGTATAGCCACCATAGAAAACCGGCGTCTCGAGTTTCTCTCCTGGATGCAGGACATAGCCAAAATCAAATGGATTGAAGCCACCGGTCACGCGGATGGAATCGAGCTGATCCTGCTCGACGGTGATGCGCCAGGAGCCGCTCCATGCCAGCGCGCCGAACCAGACTTCGCCGTGGTCTTCGCTCGGGTCGCCTGCCTGAATTGCGAACCATGGATTGGCCTGATGGCCGGTGGTGCCGCGGCGGCTCTCGATAACGCGGGCGCCAGGATGGACCGGTTCCTGGGTCAGCGTCCACTCGGCGCCCCAGCGGCCGGTCAAGTAATTCAACGTGTAGCGGGCGGGTGGCAAAGCCCATGCGGCGGCAGCGGCTTGCTCGATGGTGACGGGCTGTGCTTCTTTGTTCTCTATCGTCGCGGACCGGGCGAGGATGCCGGTTTCGGGATCGATGGAGTAATGGAGAGTAACGTAGATCGACGCCTTGATGTCTTTGAGGACCACGTCGAAGCCGTGTTCCGTTGCCTTGTGGCTCTCATAGTGCAGGACGAGATCGCGGTTGCCGTCGGCGAAGGTGATTTTGAGGGCGGGTTCGACGTAAAGGCCACTCCCCCAGCCTGCGTATTCCTGCGGCGTGTTGGTGTAAGAGCCGTCGAAGGAAGCTGCTTCGCGCATGGGCACAGCTTGCGGGAAGCGATCGGTCGCGGCCAGGCGTCCACCCCAGTAAAGCTGCTGCAGTTCGCCGCGCGGATTGACACCGAAGACATACGAAACATTGCCGCCGTTTAGACGAAAGGTTTTTGCGTCGTTATCGAATGCGGGAGATTGCGCCATGATCGTGATCGAAGCCGTCAGCAGGAGGAGTCCTGAAAAGGTTTTCAACATGAGGTGTTTTTCTTGCCTTCCCTGCAAGCCGACCCATCATATCATTCAGGACTCCGGTTCTACGGGAGGACCGTTCTGCAACAACCGACCTTGAAATCCGTCACAGAGGACGATTTCCTTCGGACCGAATCAGCTATCCTGAACATGCACCCGGAGGTTCGCGGATGATCTCCCCTGCCGTCACCGCACCTGTGTCTCGCACCCCCGTCGAAGAAATCGCGGCTGCCATCGATCGTGTCGTCCCATTGCATGGATTGAGTCTTGAAGACAGGCTGTGGCTGGCGTGCCATGGCGAGGAAGTTGTCGGCGATCCGGGCCAGATTCTGTTTGAGGAAGGCGCTCCAGCCGATCGGATGATTCTTATCCTGAAGGGTGAGATCCATGTGCGCCGGCAGCGCGGCGGACCGATGGAGCTTTTCATTGGCCGTGCGGGGCAGATGACCGGCTATCTTCCTTATTCGCGGATGAAGATCTCCGGCGGCCAGGGCTTCGCCGTCTCCCCGGTTTGGGCGCTCACAATCCACAAGGACCTTTTCCCTGAGATGCTTCAGGCTATTCCTTCGATGGCGCAGCGTGTCGTTTCGACACTGCTGGATCGCGTACGCGAGGTGACGCGGATTGAGCAGCAGGCCGAAAAGCTTTCCGCTCTCGGCAAACTGGCCGGGAACCTCGCTCACGAACTGAACAATCCTGCTTCAGCAGCGCAGCGTGCGGCTTCCAGCCTGGTCACGGAACTTCGGGCTAACCGCCAAAACCGATTCAAGCTGGTCAATCTGTGCCTGTCTGACGAGCAGATTGAACGCATCCAGGATTGGGAGCAGCGCGTTTTGAGCCGCCGCGCCTCGGTGGACGGGGTGAATGCGGGCGAACTGATCGCGCGCGAGGAGTCCCTGCGCAAATGGTTGAGCGAACTGCCTTGTGAAGAGTCGTGGGAGGTGGCGGCGCAGCTCAACGAACAAGGCGTGAGTGTCGATGACCTGAACGAATTGCGCAAGCTTCTCGGAGCCAATGAGGTTTGCGTTGCGCTGCAGTTCTTTGCGCGCTATCTGCGATCGACCCGTTCGGTTGAAACGCTGATCAACTCAACTGACCGCATCTTCGATCTGATCAGTGCCGTGAAGGCCTATTCGTACATGGACCGTGCGCCGATTCTCGAAGTGGATGTGCCAGCGGGACTGGATGCAACGGTGCAGATGCTGCAGTCGCGCATGACGAATGTGATCATCGAGCGCGATTACGAATCGGGTCTGCCGCACATCAGCGCATATGGCAGCGAGCTGAACCAGGTTTGGACTGCGCTGATCGAAAATGCTCTCGATGCGCTTGGGAATCAGGGGCTGTTGCGACTCGCGTGCAGGCTTGAAGGTGAAATGCTGCTTGTAGAGATTTGGGACACAGGCCCCGGCATTCCGGCCGAGCTGCAGGACCGGATTTTTGAGCCGTTCTTCACCACGAAGCCGCCCGGGCATGGCCTCGGGTTAGGCCTCGACAATGCGCTGCGCATTGTGCGCAAACATCGCGGTCACATCAGTGTGCGTTCTGAGCCGGGGTCCACTTGTTTTCGCATTCGTTTGCCGCTGGATCAGTTGCAGGCGTATTGAACACAGCATGGTGCAACGAAAGTGGTCTGGCTGAAGCGAGGAGAGGCCTGATGTCCGGCGTAAAGAAAATGCCGACGGTTGCGCCCCTCCTGAACGTGCGCAGAGGAGCCGAGGCGATTGACTTCTACAAGTCGGCCTTTGGCGCTGTCGAAACATTTCGCACCGAGAGCCCCGACGGAGAGGTCGTGGCACAACTGAGCATCGGCGATTGCGATTTCTGGCTCGCCGACGAGTCGCCAGAGCACCAGAACTTCAGCCCCGAAGCTCTTGGCGGGAGTACGATGCGGATGGTACTGGTTGTTGATGATCCCGACGGCGTCTACAAGAAAGCCATCGCGGCCGGCGCGAAAGAATTGTGGCAGGTCGCCGACCAGCGCTATGGCTGGCGTGTTGGCCGGGTCGTCGATCCTTTTGGGCACCATTGGGAGATCGGCAAACCGATCTAGGTCTTTGAGCGCGTTAATTCGCACTTTGAGATTCGTGTTTTCCCACCCTTTCGCCAGAAAAAAGGCGAAAGGAAGGGGCACGGAGACTGTACAAGTGCAAGCGGTCACAGAGCTCGCACCGTAGTTGGGCACGGAGATCGAGGTCGATGAAAGGTCCCAGGGCGCTTGAGACCGAGCGCCTGCTGTTGCGCAAACCTACAATCAGAGACGCACAAGCGATCTTCGAACGCTACGCCGGAGATCCGGTTGTGACGCGCTACATGAGCTGGCCTACCCACCGCACGGTCGCGGACACACACGCATTCCTGGCATGGAGCGAAGCGGGTTGGGAACTGTGGCCGGCCGGATCGTTCCTCATCTATTCGCGAAACACGAATGGCCTTCTTCTGGGCGGGACAGGGCTCACGTTCAGGACACCCGTGGTGGCTGTGACCGGCTATGTATTGGCGCAAGATGTATGGAGACAGGGTTTCGCCACTGAGTCGCTTGTCGCAATGGTTGAGCTAGCACGGCAAACCGGAGTCCTGCGGCTTGAAGCCGTCTGCCATGTGGAGCATCGGGCCTCAGCGCATGTGTTGGAGAAATGTGGCTTTCGTTGCGAAGGAGTCAGTGCTGCTCACACTGAGTTCCCGAATCTTGCACCCGGGACGCGATGCGATGTGCTGAGTTATTCCAAGCGCTTCGATGTCTAGAAGGAGACGTCGACAGGTTCAGTCACTCTCAGCACGGATTGGTCGCCGGTGCGCTGTTTCCAGGCGGCGCGGATCGCTTCAATCTTGTCGCGGTTCTCCGGGAAATCGGGATAGTCGATGATCAGCATTTTGGAACGGAGCCGCTCGGGCGTGGCCTGATTCTTGCCCTGCCATTGCCCGTAGACATCGACAACACTGAGACCATCGGGAAAACGGGGTGTGACTTCCTTGTCAAGAAAGTCGCGCCATTGCGCTTCGGAGACGCCCTTGTCGGTTGCGTCCGCCGGTCCTAATCCGAAATACAGTTTGGTATCGACCCAGCCTTTGGTTTGGCCGGGATGCGCCGGGTCACCGGTTAGCGTTGGCGCTACGGAGGTGGGCGTCGACGTTACGGGCTGATGCGCGCAACCTGCGAGGGCGACTGAAAAAGCAAGAGCCAGCCAAGCAGCACGCATTTGCATTCGTGATCACTTTCCAGGCTGCAACCAGCGGACGCGCGGTTGCCGTTATTTCTCGATTTCCACACCACGCCAGAATGCAACGAAGCCCTTGATTTTGCGGGCTGCGGGTTTGGGGTCCGGATAGTACCAGGCCGCGTCGGGATTATCCTGGCCGTCGATCAAGAGGCTCATGTAGCGGGCCTGACCTTTCCAGGGGCACGTGGAAGTGGTGCTGCTGGGGCGAAAAAATTCGCGCTTGAGGCTCGTCTCAGGAAAGTAGACATTGCCTTCAACTGTTTCTGTCACATCGCTTTCGGCGATTACCTTGCCATTCCAAATTGCTCTTGCCATTGAGTTTACCGGCCTATCCACGGCTTCGCCCTCTTTGCCGGCAGAATACGCTGGCGAGGGCGATGACGGATACGACACTACCAGAGTTTGACTCGTGTGGCGAGTGCGGCTCCAGGTTCCGGTCTTAGAGAGGATCTATTTCTCGGCGGTGACCGAGTCGATGTGAACGCTCTTCTTGTCCACGTCGGGGGTTCCATGGATTGTCACATGGGCACCGTAGTAGCCCTTGACCGCGTCGGGATTGTCGATGCTCCAGACGGCCTTCTTATCTTCGTCAACAAAGACGGGGGCCATACCCCCTTCAATGCACTTCTTGACGCAAGCTGCACCGGAGCCGGCGTGTTTCGCTCCGCACATGGAATCGGAGACCCAACCTTTGATCTCAGTGGAACCGGCAGCGAGTGCCGGGATTGCAGCAAACGATACAGAAAGAAGAACTGCTGTCACAAGACGATTCTTCACAAGGCCTCCGGGAAGTTGATTGTTGTACCGGTCACCATGATGCTCCAGCGAACTCTGATTGCACAAGCCCACGTTGACACCGGAGAAGAGATTTGGCGACCTTCAACCGTTCTGCATCCGCTTACGCCTCGCTTCGACGTTCTTATGCACAATCTCATAACGAGCCGCGGCGGCCGAAAACTTATGTACCAAATCAGAAGTTTTAGTGAGGAATCCGGGAAGTTTTTCCCGGATTGCATCCAGGATGTGGGAGAACTTCGCCAGCAGGAAAAAGCCTTCGGCGTTGCAATCCACAAACAGCTCGGCCGAGACAGCACCGTGCAGCACCATTGCGGCTGCCATCTCCCAATAAGAAGTCACTTGCCGGAACCAGGCGTTATGGGGGTCGGCGGGATTCGAGGCGACAGCAAAAAAGTCATCGGCTGTCTCGGGCCAGAAATCTCCCGTCATCCAGGCGCGAGCCTGGCGCATGACTGCTTCGGTGCGCAGTTCATACAGCCTGAGAATGATTTCCGCATCGGCGGGCGTCGCGAGCATTCGTTCCAAGAGGGTTCTCCGATGCCAATGGTACCGGATTCAGCCGCCTATTGCGCGTTTACGACTACGCAGGCTGCAATTCCCTCTTCTCTCCGTCCTTTTCGACCACTGGCCCGTGCGTCTCGACTGTCGGTGGTGGCGGCGCGTCGCCGATGCGCTTCGAGTAGGTGCAGACCACGGTGGTCTCGGCTGCTTCCGGTGTCTTTTTGCCGCGCTTCTTCGGCTTGGCTTCTTCCTCAGCGCCCTTCTTCTTGTTCGGACATTCCAGATAGACGCCGGACTTGAGCGTCTTCTCGACCAGATACGGACTGCCGCATTCAGGGCACTTTGTGGGCACCGGCTTGTTGTTCGAGGTGAAGTCGCATTTGGGATAATTTGTGCATCCCCAGAAGATATTGCCACGCCGGGCTTTGCGTTCGGCGATATCGCCTTCGCCGCACTTGGGGCACTTCATTCCTTCGATCAAGTTCTGCTTGATGTATTTGCACTTGGGATAGCCGGAGCAGGAGACGAATTCTCCATACGCGCCCTGGCGTAGCACCAATGGCTTGCCGCAGACCGGGCAGTCTTCGCCTGTCGGCTTAGGTGTGGACTGCTTCTGCTGCTGCTTCTGGCTCAGCTTGCGGAATGTCTTGCAGGGAGGGTCGTCGTTGTAGCCGGGGCACGACATGAACATACCGAACGGCCCGCGCCGGAGAACCATCACGCGCCCACAATTCTCGCAATACTCTTCCTGCTCGCCTGCTTCCTGCGCTTCGGGCGTGTTCATGTCCGGCTTGCCCGCAGTGTTTTCCTTTGTGAATGTGCAGCTAGCGGGGTCCTTCTTGTTGTAGGCCGAACAGGCAAAGAAGCTGCCGAATTTGCCCCATTTCAGGACCAGCGGCGACCCGCACAGGTCACACTTCTCGTTTGTCACCTGCTCCATGCGCTTGATGTTGCGCATTTTTTTGTCAGCGTGCTTGAGCTCATCTTCGAAGTGGTCGTAGAAGCCGTTGAGCAGATCGGTCCACTTCTCCTTGCCCTCTTCAATGTCGTCCAGTTCTTCTTCGAGCCGTGCTGTGTACTTGGTGTCGAAGATGTAGGGAAAGCTCTCGACCAATAGATCGCAGACCACCATCCCTATTTCGGTGGGATAGAAGCGGCCGTTTATCTTGCTGACGTACTCGCGATCCTGAATGGTGCTGATGATCGAGGCATAAGTTGAAGGGCGGCCGATGCCGCGCTCTTCCAGCACTTTGACGAGAGAGCCTTCGTTGTAACGCGGAGGAGGTGAAGTGAAATGCTGTTCGTCGAGAAGCTTCTCCAACGCCAGGGCCTTCACGTTATCCAGGTTGGGAAGCTTGTTCGCAGATTCTTCTTCCTCGTCCTTCTTTTCTTCCTGGACTTCGTAGACCTTGAGGAAGCCGTCGAAACGCACCACCGAACCGCTTACGCGAAAGTCATACGACTTCCCTGTCTTTGAGGAAACCGCAACAATCTTCGCCGTGGTTACATCGAAGATCGCCGGTGTCATCTGCGAAGCCACAAAACGCTGCCAGATCAGGCGGTAAAGCTTGAGTTGCTCCTCGGTAAGATAGCGCGCAATCGACTCGGGTGTCCGGGTAACATCGGAAGGACGAATTGCTTCGTGCGCATCCTGCGCATCTTTTTTGCCCTTGTATAAATTTGCCGATTCCGGCAGATACTTCGCTCCTAACTGCTTGCCGATCCATTCACGCGCCGCCTCAATTGCCTCCGGCGCAATGCGCGGAGAATCGGTACGCATGTAGGTGATCAGGCCCACCATCCCCTCGGAGCCGATCTCGACGCCCTCGTAGAGTCGCTGCGCGACGCCCATGGTGCGCCGCACGTTGAAGCCAAGTTTGCTTGATGCATCCCGCTGCAATTGGCTGGTGATGAATGGCGGCAACGGCTTCCGCTGTTGCTCTCTCGATTGAACCGAATCCAGAGACCATTTCGCTCCTTCGAGAGCGCCGACTGCTTCCGCCATCGATTTACTGTCAGGGAGAGCATTCGAGATGAACTGGTCTTTGCCGTCCTTGTCTTTGCCGTTCGCGACCCGCACCGGTTCCCCGTCGATCCCGACGAAGCGCGCTTTGAAAGCCTTATCCGCCTGCCGCTCCGGGTGGAGCATAGCGTCGAGCGTCCAATATTCGACCGGTTGGAATGCGCCAATCTCCCGTTCGCGCTCGACGATCAGGCGCACGGCAACTGTCTGCACTCGACCTGCAGAGAGGCCGCGGCGTACCTTGTCCCAAAGCAGTGGAGAAATCTGATAGCCCACCAGCCGGTCAAGCACACGGCGTGTCTGCTGTGCATAGACGAGATTCTGATCTACATCGCGAGCGTGCTTGAATGCTTCCTGCACGGCCTTTTTGGTGATCTCATTGAAAGTGACGCGACGAATTTTTTTCCGCTCTTTGGCGTTTGTTCCAAGCTGAATGGCGAGGTGGTAGGCAATCGCTTCGCCTTCGCGGTCCGGGTCAGGCGCCAGGAAGATTTCGTCCGCCGCGGCGCCGGCGCGTTTCAGTTGCGCAACGACTTTCTGTTTGTCGGGAGACACTTCGAGGGTCGGCTCGAAGGTGCGGTTCGCGAGTTCCACGCCAATGTCTTTTTTGGGCAGGTCCATGATGTGGCCCACGGAGGCCAGCACCGAAAATCCCTTGCCCAGATATTTCTCGATCGTCTTCGCCTTGGTGGCAGATTCGACGATCACCAGTGATTTGCTCATTGCTTTCCTTCATTGCTGCTTACGAATTGCGTTCGGCCTGTTGGACTACACATCAAGCCAATCCGTTTTGTCCGAAGACGATTTCTTTCGTCATTTTGCACTGCCCCGTTCTTCTCCTCTGAGGAAAACAGGTTGCGAAAGTTGCACCCTACCACGGAACCGGCTTGCGTTTCCACTTGCAAAACGGCGTCCCGGCGAGCATATGTTCCTGATTGGATACTCGCCGACCTCGATATGGATGCGGTAACATTTGCAGAAACCGCCACTTGGGGACGAGCAGAAATCGGGACGAATTCAAAGTGCACGAACGTAATTCTTTCCCGGCAATTGACGGATTCTGCCTGCCATCTCCAATTCAAAAAGCGCCGTGAAGACCTCCGCCGAAGTCAACTGGCTCTCCAGGCTTTCCAGGATTTCGTCGATCTGGAGAGACTCATCCGCGCGAAGAACCTCGAGGACGATCGACTCTTGAGGCCGTAATACGGGGTCCGGCAGAGGAGATGCGGGGCCATCCGGTTTGGATTCATGACCGGATCCGACTTGGGCTTCGTCTTCCAGCTGCCGCCGCACCTGCGAAGGCAGGTCTTCCCATACTTCTTCCCATGTCGCAACGAGCTTTGCGCCCTGTTTAATCAGCGTGTTGGGAGTCCATGAATTCTTGTTGGTGACGTTGCCGGGGACCGCATACCGATCGCGGTTCTGCTCGGCCGCGCACCGCGCGGTTACCCGCGTCCCGGAGTTTTCGCTCGCCTCCACCACGAGAACGGCAAGGCTAAGACCGCTCAGGATTCGGTTGCGACGCGGAAAATTCTGCGGAGCGGGAAAAGTTCCCATCGGCAATTCGCTGACGATTGTGCCACCCGTCGCGAGAATTTCCTCCGATAGCTTCTTGTTCTCCTTTGGATAAACAACATCGATGCCCGTGCCCCAGACGGCTACCGTCGGCATACGCGCAGTGAGGGCGCCTTTGTGCGCGCAGGTATCAATTCCCCGCGCCATCCCGCTCAATATCAGGAGCCGCCGCGCCGCCAGATCGCGCGCCAGCATCTCGGCCACGCCTGAGCCATACGGAGAAGGATGACGTGTGCCGACTATTGCGATCGCCGGTCGCGCCAACAATCCGACGTCGCCGCGCACCCACAGCACGGGAGGCGGATCGTAGATCTCCTTAAGCCGTTCCGGGTATTCGGCGCAACCGAAGGTGCAGATCGTCCCACCGTACTCGATCACTTGCGCCCATTCCTGTTCAGCTGCCTCGCGCCCCTTGCCGTCAAAGATGAATTGTGCGGCTGGCGCGGGAAACTTGAGGCTCTCGAGCTCGGTCAGCGAGATGTGGAAGATCTGGCTTGGCGTATCCAGCAATCTCACGGCATCGAGGATTCGTTTGGGACCGAGTCCCGGCGCCAACGTCAAGGACAGCCAAGCGAGGCGATCATCGAGTGGGGAGGCTGTCGGAGGGGTCGACTGTGGAAGCAAACTTGAATTCACTGGAGCGCGCAGATGCGTCAAGACGCACTCCCGATCGACCGAAGAGGTAACCGGAATCGCTTTCTTTGGTAATTTCCGTCACCCTAACCGGCATCGCAAGGGAAGTCAAGGATGGTTGCCACACCTGTTTCGCTGCAGGGCGTTTGAGTGTGGATTGGAGATCGGATGCGCAATCGTCGCAGATGGAGTGCGTTTTGGCTGGCATAACGCATCGAATCGACCCGGTTGTTAGTCTAAGAGAACGTGAGTTCTCAAACAGATAGCCGTCTGCGCATCGCAGCCATTCGATTTTTGAATCCCGCACCGCTGATGTGGGACTTCGAACATCCGCCGCTGGATAAAGAGTTGGCATCCCGCTACAAGATTGACTTGATGCTGCCCTCGGAATGTGCCGACCAATTGGCCTCGGGTGCGGCGGACATCGGATTGGTACCAATCGCGGCGCTGGCAACGATTCCCGGACTCCGCGTGCTGCCGGGTTGCACCATCGCGTCAAAAGGGCGCGTGCGGTCGCTGCTGCTGGTGCATCGTGCGGGACAGGAGCTGCGGGGCCTTCGCCATGTGGCCGCGGACACAGCGAGCCGAACCACACTGGCCTATGCGCGCATTCTCTTTCACAAATGGGGAAATCCCGACGTCGCTTTCCTGCCTATGGCGGCAGATCTCGACGCGATGCTTGAACGCGCCGACGCGGCCATCGTGATCGGCGACCCGGCGCTCATGGCTCTCGAAGAACGCGCCAACCGGGTCGAACGAAGCGGCGAAGAGCTTGTCTATCGCGATCTAGCCGAAGAGTGGCATGCGCTCACAGGTTTGCCCTTCGTGTCAGCAATTTGGGGTGCTGCGCCCAGCAGATGTTTGGAGGAGAGTATCGGCTGGGATTTTGTTCGGTCGCGTGATCATGGATTGCAGAACATCGAGGCGCTCGCTGCCGAGTGGGCGCAGCGAATGCCCCTAGCGGAGCAGACCATCCGCACCTATCTCTCTTCGAACATTCACTACGTGTTGGACGAAGAGTGCATCGAGGGCATGCATGTGTTTTTCAGAGAGGCGGCCCGGACTGGAGTTCTGCCGGAATATGAATTCTCCTCCAACGAATTGCTGTTTGATGCGAAGTAAGGTAGCTTTGCTCGCATAGGAGGGGCAGATGCCAACATCTTTGTCATCGAGCGCGATGAAGGCTTTGGTGCGGCAGCACTTCGAGGATTTCGTGAATAACCGCAAGGCCGAAGTCATCCGCCACAACATGACTCCCGATTTTTTGGATCACGATGGTCCGGGTGGGAAAGAGACTGGCGTCGAGGGCGACGAAGCGATGATGCGCGGCATGTACGGACTTATCCCGGACCTGCACATCACCATCGAGGAGATGATCGCTGAAGGGGACAAGGTGGTGTGCCGCAACCGCTGGCAAGGCACGAACGCAAAAACGGGCCGCAAGGTGGAGTTCCACGGTTTTGTCGAATGGCGCTTCGAGGGCGATAAGATTGCAGAACGCTGGGCGACAGTAACTGCGCCGGCCGAAGTGAATGAAGGCTAGTTGATGCGGTTACTTGTTCGGTCACTCGATCGAGCGAAAGCACAGGCTCAACCGATCGAATTCAGATTTCCCAGCGCAGAAGCGCAGCTCCAACGGTGAACCCCGCGCCGACGGCGGCTAGCAATACGAGGTCGCCCTTTTTGAGTTTTCCCTGTTCGATGGCGGTTTCCATGGCTAACGGAATGGTGCCGGCCGAGGTGTTTCCGTACTTATCAATATTGATAATGACGCGCTCCGGGTCCATGCCGAGACGGTCCGCTGTCGACGTTATGATTCGCTTGTTGGCCTGGTGGGGAATGAAGACATCCAGATCGGCGCCGGTGATTCCGTTGCGCTCGAGCACCTTCGTCGTGGCCTCTGCCATTTTGCGCACGGCGAACTTATAGACAGCCTGGCCGTCCTGGTAGATGTAGTGCATCTTCTTGTCGATGGTTTCGTGGGTTGGCGGATTCAAGCTGCCGCCGCCTTTCAGGTTGAGAGACACTCCGCCAGAACCATCAACCTCGTGGACGAAATCGATGAAGCCGATTTCGCCCTCCGCGGCTGGCTCGATCAGCACAGCGCCGGCTCCATCGCCGAACAAAATGCACGTGGCGCGGTCGGTGTAGTCAGTCATGCGCGTGTTGGCGTCGGCGCCGATCACCAGCACCTTGGAATGTGCGCCGCTTTCGACCAGCTTGACGCCGGCTTGCAAGGCAAAAACAAATCCTGAACAGCCCGCAGAGACGTCGAATCCCCATGCGCCTTTCGCGCCGATCTTGTCCTGTACCAGGCATGCGGTTGATGGGAACATCATGTCGGGCGTGACAGTGCCGACGATGATGGCTTCGACCTCGGTGGGCTCGATGCCGCGCGCGGCGAGACACTTTTTTGCTGCTTCCACGCACATGTCGCTCACGCCGAGCCCTTTGGCGAGGACATGACGCTCGCGGATTCCCGTGCGTTCCAGAATCCATTGGTCGTTGGTATCGACCATCTTTTCTAAATCTTGATTGGTGAGGACTTGAGGAGGAACGTAGGTGCCGAGCGCGGTGATCTTCGCGCGCCGGCCCACCACAGGACGAACGGTGAGGCTCAATGGAGGTCTCCTAACAACACTCGTCGCCGGGCAAAATCAGCCGGACGATTCAAAGCAACAGCGCCTGCGGACTTAGCAAAACGGCCTGCAGGTCCTTACGCAAAAGCGCCCACGGGTACTTAGCTAAACGGCCAACGGCCGCAAAAAAGTACCGGGTGACCTACTGCGCCCGTACTAGCCCGTTACCGTTGCTTCCTTCCGGACCTGGCGGAGTTGGCGGGATTACGTCGCGTAGGACCCGGCACTGCCTGATTTTACCACCCAGACAGGAGTGGTTTTTTCGGCACGGACGGAGGTTGGGTAGGTCCTTCGCGGCAATGGAATCGTCAACACAGCGGGGATGGGATATTCTTTTGGCGCTTTATCAATCCATCTTAAGGAGGGCGCGAAAATGAAGCGCGGGTTGCTGCTTCTTTCTTTAGCGTTTTTGTGTATCTCCGTGTTGGTTGCGGCGCAAGGTCTGCCTCCGCTGGGTCAGAGCACTGAACAAAAGCCGGCAGCCACGACTGCGCCGGTCGCCGGCAAGCTGGCTGTAGAGGCTGCGAATGCGGACTTGAAGACGGCGCGGGCCGCCAACCAGGAGAAGCGCTATGCCGACGCAGAGGCGCTGATGGCGCGTGACACGGCGCTTCGCCCGGACATGCCGTACTTGTGGATCGAGCGGGGGCAGGCGCAATTGGGGTTGAAGAAATACGACGAGGCAGAGGCCAGCTTCAAATCAGCTCTCGGCGGCGGCGAAGCAGTACAGAAGCAGCCGATCCCCGGCGCCTTCTACGCCGAGGGAAAAGGAACCGTCGGTCACATCAGCATCCAATCGATTGCCGCGACACCGGAAGGCAAAAACAGAGCGGAGATTGAAGGCATCAGTTACTCGAGTCTTGGACAGCTCTACATTCTGTCCAACAAGGTTCCGGAGGCAAAGGCAGCCTTCGACGAGGCGGCCAAGGACTTTCCAGCGCAGGCACCGCTTTACTATCGAAACGAGGCGGTTTTCTTTTTGCAAGCTGGGAATGCGGTTGAGCAGGTAGCTGCGGCGGACAAGGCGATTGCGGTCGATCCGACGCGCGCCGTTCTGTACTTTTATAAAGGACAGGGCCTTGCCGCCCAGGCAACCGTAGACCCCAAGACGCAAAAGCTTGTGCTGCCCGCCGGCTGCGCGGAGTCACTGCAGAAGTACCTGGACCTTGATCCTTCGGGTCCGTACTCGACTGACGCAAAAGGGATGCTGACGGCCGCGGGTGTGCCGATCAAATCGGGGAAGAAATAGCCGCTTTGCGCACACCGGTGCCCGCGGGTTTGTCGTTGCATCCTGTTGCAAACGAGCTGAGAATTATCGCGATTTTCAAAAGGCCTCGAAGACTCTGCTGTGGAGGATACTCGTGAACGAAGCCGGCTTGCATCAACACCCGCATGGTCACCTCCACGCGCACAACGACTTGTATCCCGATCACCACGCGCATATTCACAACCACACTAGCAGCGGTGCACGCACGTCGCGACGCGACTTTTTCCGCGTACTCATGGGAGGCGCACTCGCCGGCGCGTCGGTTCTGGAACTCGCCTACCACCGCGCGGCTTGGGCGCGTGCTGCGGCGCCCGCAGATTTCAATCTCTTCGACCTGCAGCAAGCGGCGGACGGGGTTTTCTTCGCCCATGCGCGCGCGCAAGCGATGATCAACTGCAACGCCGCTGTTTTTGTGCGATCGAAGGACGTAGTGATTGTCGACGCACACTCCAAGCCATCGGCCGCCGCGGCACTCCTCGCCCAAATCAGGCGCGAAGTTACGACAAAGCCTGTTCGCTACGTAATCAATACCCACTTCCACTGGGATCACACCCAGGGCAATCAGGCCTATGCCCAGACTGGCTCGAAGGTTGATTTCATCGCCACCTCAGCCACCAAGCAGCTCATGTCGGATCTTGCAGTGACCCGGATGGAGGCTTCAGTGGATGCCGTGCCGGAGCAGATCGACAAATTGCGCGATCGTGCTGCGCATTCAACGTCACTGGAGGAGAAAGCCTTTTGCTCAGATCAGATTCACCAGATGGAGTCCTACCTGGCTGAGCTCAAAGATTACAAGCTTGAATTGCCGACGATCACGTTCGACAAATCCTATGCGCTTTCCGATCCCGCATTCGACTTGCATCTCGACTTCCATGGACATGCGCACACCGCCGGAGACCTCTTCGTTTTCTGCCCGCAACAGCGCGCGTTGGCCACGGGCGATGCAAGTCATGGCTGGCTGCCTAATATCGCGGATGGCTTTCCACGGGTTTGGCCTCGCACCATCGATGAAGCGAGCCGGGCCGACTTCAAGCATCTTCTGAGCGGTCATGGCCCCTTGCAGTCGGACCGCACCGTCATGATGAACCAGAGAAATTACATTGAAGAACTCACCGAGAAGGTGGAAGAAGGCAAGAAAGCCGGCCTGACTCTCGCAGAGATGCAGCAACGCTTCACGGTGGCCTCGCTTCGTTCGCTCCAATCCAATGGCTATGCGGCTCTCCTGACGCGAAACCAGACAGACGGCAACCCCCACTTTGGCGAGACTCCTCCGCTTCAAGACGACGTGAACGAGAATATCCAGCAGGTACTCGACAACCTCGATCGGGTTTAAGCGCGCGCAAAAGACTGCGTTCGCTAGACCGTACAGGCCCGAACCTCATAGTGGGTTGCGACTGGTTCGATTCGGCTTAGGAGCGCTGTTGCTTCGGGTTCGAACACTGCCGTCGTGTAATCCTGCCCCGCAAAACGCTTGATCGCCTCAAGCGAATCGAAAAGATTCACCACCAGAAACTCCGCCTCATTCGTTTCGTCTTTCCGGAGAACGTATCCGCCCCGGTAGCCCTCGATTTCACGAAGACCGGGCAGCACTTTCGACTGTGCAGAAGAGACTCGTATGCATCTGAATTTTCGGCCTTTGTCCATCCGCGCCCATGTCGCGCAACCATGCTTCCTCCTTTGTGCGACCCCAGTTTGATTATCGCGCTGGAACTCCACTCCCGGTACAATAAGAGGGTGAATAAACTTTCCCCACCCACGGCCCCTTCCGTGGGCTTTATTTCGTTAGGCTGCCCCAAAAATCTCGTCGATTCCGAGGTGATGATGGGCCTGCTCGATCGCGCGGGTGCGCGGCTGACTGCGAAGCCCGAAGACGCCGAGATTCTTGTCGTGAACACGTGCAGCTTTATCGACACGGCCAAACAGGAGTCGGTCGATACCATCCTCGAAATGGCTCGCCTCAAGACGTCCGGCTCGGCCAAAAAGCTCATTGTTGCCGGGTGCCTGGTGGAGCGCTACCGCGACGAGATCAAGAAAAACATCCCTGAAGTGGATGCGGTTGTTGGTACCGGAGAGTTGGAGTCAATTCTGGAAGCCGCGGGCATCGCGCCAATGGCCGTTGCAGTACCATCGCCGTTCAATATTCTCAGCGAGAATGGTCACGCGGAGATTCGTTCGGGTCGCGAGTCGGGAGCGGGGACGCATAAGACAAGTCATGCACAGCAAATCCAAGACGGCCCGAAGGGCTTCCGGGCGGAGGGCGACCATCGGGAAAAGCAGGGGCGGTTCAGCCGCGAAGATTGGCAGGGTGCGGGACATCTGCTGCCGACCTATCTCTATGACGAGTCCACACCGCGCTTTTTATCGACCGGCCGCACATCGGCGTATATCAAGATTGCGGAGGGTTGCGACCACCCCTGCAGCTTCTGCATTATCCCGAATTTGCGAGGAAAATTCCGCTCGCGGCGCTTCGAGTCGGTGGTTGCCGAGGCGCAGAGACTCGTGGCAAGCGGCGTTCAGGAGATCACGCTGATCGGGCAGGATACGACTTGCTATGGCGAAGATCTGGACCTTAAAGATGGATTGGCAACCCTGCTGGACGCGTTGGCAGGCATCGAGGGCCTGCGCTGGCTGCGCTTCCTTTACGCTTATCCGAACCGAATTACGGGACGGCTGCTCGAGACGATCGCGAAGCACGACAACATTTGCAAATATCTCGACGTGCCGCTGCAACACGCTTCTCCCGAAGTTCTGAAGCGGATGAAGCGCGGGGCGGGAGCTGAGATTTTCCTGAAGACTTTGGAGAAGGTGCGCGCTGCGGTGCCCGGCATCGCTCTGCGTACATCCTTCATCGTCGGCTTCCCCGGCGAATCATCCTCGGATTTTAAAGTTTTGGAGGAGTTCATCAGCCAGGCGAGGTTCGACTGGCTCGGTGTCTTCAACTACTCCGATGAAGAAGGTTCTGGTGCTTTTTCTCTCGACGAGAAGCTTCAGAAGCGGACGATTGAAGCGCGCAAGCGCCGCCTAATGAAGTTGCAGCAATCGATCAGCAAGGGCGCGAAGCAGCAGTGGGTGGGGCGTGAGGTGATACTGCTTGCCGAAGGCGAGAGCGAAGAGACGCCGATGCTATGGGAGGGCCGCACACAATTCCATGCTCCGGAAATTGACGGCAAGGTTTACATCAACGACTTTGGGAGTTTGGAGGCCTTGCAGGCGGGAAGTTTCTACCGGGCAGAAATCACCGAGGCGCACGAATACGATGTCGTGGCGCGGATTGTCTCCGATTCGCTTTAAACTGTTTTTTAATGGACGATCTGGGCTATTTGAAGCCGCCGCGGGCGCTGGCCGCCATTCAGGCTCGCACGACAGAGCTGAATTTCGACATGGCTTCGGAGCCGCGCACGGGTGCATTGCTGCAAATGCTTGCGGCATCAAAACCCGGCGGCCGACTTCTTGAACTGGGCACAGGGACCGGGATGGCCACGGCGTGGCTTTTGTCGGGCATGGATGCTGCATCGACTTTAATCAGCGTCGATACGGATGAAGAGGTGCAGGCTGTGGCGCGCGAGATCTTGGGTCACGACACGCGGCTGAAGCTGTTGTCGCACGATGGGGCAGCGTTTCTTTGGCGTCAACCGAAGAAGAGCTTCGACCTGGTTTTTGCGGACGCGATTCCTGGAAAGTATGAAGCACTGGATGAAGCGTTGGCGATCGTGAAGCCCGGCGGATACTACGTCATTGACGACATGCTGCCGCAGCCCAACTGGCCGGAGGGCCATGGGGACAAGGCCCAGGCACTGTTGGATCGCTTGGCTACTGACCCGCGATTTGTGATGTTGCCGCTGGTGTGGTCGACGGGAGTTGTCGTATTGGTGAGAAAATCTCCTCAGGAAGTTGTGCCGGAGTTATAGACGTGCCCGCAAAGAAAAAATCTGTGAAGGTTCTACACTGCCCCAGCTGCGGAATGCTGGTCCGGGCCAGCGACGAAGACTTTCCGTTCTGCAGCGATCGCTGCCGCAAGATCGATCTCGGTAAATGGGCGATGGGTGTGTACAAGATCAGCTCGCCGGTCCTTGATCCGGAAGTGCTGGAAGATTTGGGCGGCATGAGCGGCGGACAAAGCAAAGGCTCGGATGAAGATTAGCGGAGCTACCTCCGAAGCCTCATCGGCTGCCACGCACAAGACTCTCTGGGCCTGGACCGTTGCGACTTTCTTTGGAGCGGGCCTGGGCAAGCCAGGCCCCGGGACGTGGGGCTCAGTTGCCGCGGTGTTGCTTTGGACCGGGTATGCCTGGGGTTTCCATCCTACGCCGCAGAGTCTGTTGATGGCTCTACTCGCCGGCGTGATTGTTTCGGTTGCGTTGGGCGTACCGGCGGCAACTCTTGCTGCGCGCGAGAGCGGACGGCACGATCCCGGCTTCGTGGTCATCGACGAAGTTGCCGGCCAGTGGATCGCCCTGCTGGGCTGCCCTGCCAATTGGCGGCAAGCTCTCCTGGCTCTCATCCTCTTTCGGCTCTTTGATATCACGAAACCGTTTCCTGCCCGGCAGCTTGAACGCCTGCCTGAAGGCTGGGGTATCGTCTTCGACGACGTGGCCGCCGGGCTGTATGCTTTGGGAGTAGGTTGGTTGCTGCGGCATTTCATCCCGCTGCTGCAAGGTTAGGGCTTGTTCACACCATCTGGCCCTGAGGTGCAACATGGCTCGGACACGTTCTCAATCCGCAACGGAAGACGTATTTGCCGATCCGCGCATCGACGACGTCGCTCCCGCATCAGCGTTGCCGCTGGGTGAAGTGGAAATCACTGGTGTCCATCTTGGTCCTCACTCCTCGGGGCCCCCGGTTGTACTGGTGGGCACACAGCCGGCGCAAGTGCTGATGAGCCGGCCGAGCCGCCTGGCCTTTCGCGTGCCGGAAGATGCCACCACGGGGCTGATTGAAGTACGGTCGCCTGTGGGTGTTAGTAATGCCGCACCTCTGCGCGTGGCACATGAGCTTACCAGTGGGTTGCATCCCGTCACCAGCCCCGCCGTGAGCCGCTCGGGCATGGTTTACTCCACGATTTCCGGTCCGCGCGGGAAGCAGACGCCTGTGTCGGTGGTGCGTGTGAGCCCGGACGGACGCGCCACACCCTTTGTGACTGGGATACTCAACGCCACCGGCCTGGCCTTTAGTCCTGAAGGCGATCTCTTCGTGACTTCGCGGGCCGAAGGCAATGTGTATCGCGTGGATGGGGCAGGCGAATCCACGCTCTATTCCGAAGGCATGGGCGTTGCCACGGGCGCGGTTTTCGATAAGGAAGGCAATCTCTACGTCGGCGACCGCAGCGGCACCATCTTCAAGATCGATCTGCAGAGGAAGATTTTCGTTCTCGCTACACTGGAGCCGAGCATCTCGGCCTACCACCTCTCGATTGATTCCGAGGGCACGCTCTACGTTACCGGCCCCACACTCTGCTCGAACGACGCAATCTGGGCCATCGATAGCCATGGCCAGACGCGCGCATGGTTTCGCGGTCTTGGCAGGCCACAAGGCCTGGCATTGTCGAAAGACGGGGACGTCTACGTAACAGCGTGTTTACGAGGACGGCGCGGGCTGGTGCGCGTCACTCCTGCAGGAGAAACGAGCCTTGTTGTGGCCGGGAATAACCTCGTCGGTGTTGCGTTTTCTCCCCTTGGAACTACCATCCTGGCGACCAACGAAGCGGTTTTCGACGTGGACCTGGGCATCGAAGGGATGACTATCTCCTGACCTCGGATGAAAATTCCCTGGCTTGTTTCGAGCCCCTCTGCCCTTCGCTGTTCTTTGCCGCATTATCCTAATTAGAGGTTGAACGCCAGGAGCTAGTCGCTGCACATATGAAATCGGAAATCATCGCTGTCGGCTCCGAGATGCTTACTCCGTTCCGACAGGACACCAATTCTCTCTACATCACAGAAAAGCTCAATGAAATCGGCGTTACAGTTGCGTTCAAGACCATCGTTGGCGATCGCCGCAAGGATCTTGTCAGCGCGATTGGGACCGCACTGCGCCGCACCGACATCGTTATCCTCGTCGGCGGCCTTGGACCGACGGAAGACGACCTGACGCGCGAGGCTGTCGCCGAAACTCTTTCGTTGAGTCTGCGGCGCGAACCCGTGCAGGTTGCCGCTCTGCATGCACGCGCGGCCACTTGGCGCATCTCGATGCCGGAAAACAATCTGAAGCAGGCCGACGTGATTCAGGGTGCAACCGTTTTGACGAATCCCAACGGCAGCGCTCCGGGGCAATGGCTCGACACTACGTTCGAGGGCTATCGCAAGCTCATCATGATGGTGCCCGGACCACCGCATGAGTGCCACGCTCTCTTCGACACTGAGTGCCTCCCCCGGCTTCGCGACGAGCTGCCGCCGCGGGCGATTGCGATCCGCACACTCAAAGCTGCGATGATTCCCGAGTCGCAGGCGGACAAGCTTCTGGCGCCGATTTACACCGAGTACAAGGATGTGGAGACGACCATCCTGGCCCACAACGGAGACATTCAGCTCACGTTGATCTGCTCCAAACCCACACAGGCTGCGGCGAAGCAGCGCGTGGAAGAACTCGCAGGGAAACTCGAAGAAGCGCTCGACGACTGGCTTTATTCTTCTGAAGGAGAATCGCTCGAGCAGATTGTTCTTTATTATCTTGGCCTGCGCCAAGCGACGCTGGCAGTGGCTGAAAGCTGCACCGGTGGCCTTGTGGCCCAGCGCATCACGGCGGTTCCCGGCAGCTCGCGGTCTTTCCTTGGCGGCGCGGTGGTGTATTCCGATCCGCTGAAAACTTCGTTTGCCAATGTGCCGCCGGAGATGATCGCGCAGCATGGCGCGGTGTCGGCCGAAGTGGCGTCGGCAATGGCCGAAGGCATTCGGAAGCGCACGGGCGCCACACTGGGGGTCGGAGTCACCGGCATTGCCGGTCCCACGGGCGGCACCGAATCAAAACCCGTAGGCCTGGTGTATTTCGCTGTATCCGATTCACAAAAAACAGATTCCTTCAATCGGACGTTTCGTGGAGATCGGGACCGGGTGCGGCAATGGGCTGCTCAGCAGGCGCTCGATCTGGTTCGTAGGAAGCTGATGTAGGCTGCGCCTTGCGACGCAGAGAGTTCTCCACCGACGTTGCCTTCTTTTCATCTCGAATTCGCGAGGCTGTAACCCGGCCTGCATCCGCGGGTCACGATAATCCTCCCGTGCCGAAGAAACAACGGCGCGACGAGAGGAATTCCCTATGTCAAAAGAAGCAGCACACCATCACACCCAGGCAGCGGAGCACCACGAGCACGCTGCGCGCCATCACCGCGAAGCCGCAAAGCATCACCTGGATGGCGACCACGAAGCGGCCGCCCATCACGCTCACCTCGCCCACGGTCACCACACCCATGCCACCGAGCATGCCGAGGAAGTCGCCAAGCATCACATTGAAGCGCACGGCGAAGTGCACGCATAAGAGAGTGGGGAGCATTCGGAGGAAGCAAGTTTCCGAAGAGATTCCAGTTGGATCAACATTGTCCCCAGGCTGGGCCGTAAAACCGGCCGCCTGGGCAGACAATGCCGGGGCCCGCGCTCGCGGGCTCATTGACGCACCCCCATCCCCTCTGAAAAACTCCGGCCATGCGATACAGCGGAAGGGTGGAGTATGCAGACGCCCGAAAAATGCGCCAACGCAACAAGGGCTATTATCGAGTACTTCATTGGCCAATCTGGATCTGGGTCTTCTTTCTGACGCCGGGCCCGCTTACCTTCTCGCTTTTCGCGCGTGGGTTCAGTTGGGCTAATTCGTTGTGGCTCGCGGCGGTGCTCCTCGGCACCGGCATTGCGGGACTCTATGGGCAGATGCCTGGAGTTGAGCCGCGCCCTTATATCCTGCGCTTCGATGAGGACAAGCCGAATCCTCTTTACCGCAAGGTTTGCTATACGTTCGCATGGAACGCGGTGCTCAACTTCGCGCTGATGAACCTGGCGGGGTTGGTGATCGCGTCGATCACCGGCGTCTGGTACATGAAGCAGTTGTATCAGTACGTTTACTTCCCTCTTTGTGCGCTCATTCTGCTGCTCGGCGCATTCGGCAAGCTGCCGCGTGTCGGCCGATCGACAAAGGGCGAAGGGACAGAACGCCGCTATTTCTACGGCTCGGTATGGGCCGTCACCATCGCCCAAACACTGCTTCTTGTTCTCTGGAAGACGCTGCCCTTGACGCACACGGGAAGCTTGATCAAGCTTTTTGTCTACACGGGAACATTGGTCGCCGTGGGCGCCGCTGCCTATAACGGCGCACTTCCGCGGACGCGACCCATTCTACCGGGCGAGCTCATGGTGGATTGAAGCGTGGGCACAGATCCCGGAGGGATCATGACTCGGGATCGCGTTCCGCCGGGATTCGGTTCGTTCGCCAACTGGTCTCAGACCGCTTAATTTCGCACGCTGAGGTCCGTGCTTTCCCAGGTCTCAAACGCGAGACCTGGGGCACCCATTTTCGTACAAGATCAAGCTGTCATGGAGTCAGGCCGTGGTAACAGGCGTATATCCCGAAGAAGCTGCTTTCTTCATCGCTTGTGTCGCCTGAGCCACGGTGAGCAGGGGCGTTGTCTTGGTGCTTTTCAACGCGCCGCCTGCAGCAATAGCAAGAGCAAGAGCCGCGGCACTGACATTGTTGGGCAGTTCCACAAGCGCCACAATGTCCTGGTCGCCAAACGACAGCCAAAGACCGGTCAAACTGCCGCCAAGGTTTTCAACGGCCTTGGCCACAACCGCGGTACGATCCTGCGGCTTCTTCATCAAAGCTTGCAGGGCTTCAACGGTGTACGAACCCTGAATGAGGTAACTGGGCATAGGATCCCGCCTTTCGTGGGAATTGCAAATCTGTGGAGTCCGGGAGAGGACCCAACTATACACGGGCTTCTTCACCAGGTCGCGGTGAATTTTACGTGGAATGCGAAATCCCTTGCGTGGCCATTGCGCGGGCCTCTGTTTGCACCCATTGGCGCAGCTCCTTTGGCTCGACGACTTCCACACTGGCCCCGAAGCCCAATGCGATGAACCGCGCCTCGGCCTCAGCTTCAAACTCGACTCGCACAGTGGTCCAGTCCGCGGAATGTTCACGGTGGTAGCTTCCGGTCACTACCGTGGTTGCATACCACCCTTGTAACTTTCGCGCCGCGCCGGCGGTAAGCGATAAGGTCGCGGCATAGCGTCTTCGCTGCTGGCTGAATTCGGCAGTAGATTTCTTCCAGAACTCCGCAAGGTCAAAGCGCGGCGGCCGCTCGAATCCACTAGCCAGCATGGTCGCGTGTTGCATGCGTGAGACGCGGTAGGTCCTCACCCCGTTTGCGCCGCGCGCCACCAGGTACCAGCTCAATCCTTTGGCAACCAGGCCCAGAGGATCCACGGTGCGTGGCGCTTTTTCGCCATCGGCCTTTGTGTAATCGAACGCGAGCTTTCGTTCGCGGGCTACGGCGTCCTGCACCACGGCGAGCATCGAGAGGTCTTCGCCGGTCCCGTTCCATCCCGTTGCATCCACGTGCAGGCGCTCGCGCATCGCTGCTGCCTGCGCGCGCATCGGTCCGGGAAGCGCGGCCATAAGCTTGTTCAGTGCGCTCTCCGCGGCTGCGGCAAGCCGTGGATGCCCCACCGCCCGCGGTTGAGCCATCAGCAACGCCCGCAATTCTGCTTCATCCAAGCCCGGCACCTGCGTCCGCCAGCCTTTTTCCAGCTCCCAGCCGCCTTGCGACCCTCGCAGCGCAACCACGGGCACGCGGGCAGCGCTCAACGCCTCAAGATCGCGATGGATGGTGCGCTGCGAGACTTCCAGTTGCTCCGCAAGCTCTCGTTCCGTGGCGCGCCCCTTGGCTTGCAACAGCAACAACACCGAGAGCAGCCGGTCGGCTTTCATCGCAGGATTCCCTATTCACAACATTTTTATTTTCACAAAGTATATATGACATCAGTTGTCATATTTGAAGAAAGATGATGAAGATGACTGATCGAGGTGATTTATGCGCAGCAATGCCGTTCATCTGTTTGTCTTCGATACGATGGCCGATTGGGAAGCTGCCTTCGCCGTGGCTGCCATCAACAATCCTCAATTTCAGGAGGCTCCGGGGCGTTTTCTGGTTGTCACGGTTGGTCTGAGCCGGGAGACCATCACGACCATGGGCGGCATTCGAATTCAACCTGACGCAGCGCTCAGCGAGATTTCCCCCGACGCAAGCCGCATGTTGATCCTGCCCGGCGGCGAACAGTGGGAGCTCGGCCGTAACGCGGCAGCCATTGAGATGGCCAGGAGATTCATCGCGCATTGCGTGCCGGTGGCGGCCATTTGCGCCGCCACCCTGGCGTTGGCACGAGCCGGCTTGCTCGACAACCGCTATCACACCAGCAACGCCCGCGAGTATCTGGCATCGAGTGGCTATCGGGGAGGGCGGTGGTATCGGGATGTTCCTGCGGTGAGCGATCAGGGCGTAATTACTGCGTCCGGAGTTGCCTCCGTGGATTTTGCACGCGAGATCTTCGAATGTCTCAATCTCTTCAATGCGGGAGCGCTCGAAGCGTGGTACGCGCTGTTCAAGTACGGCGACGTGTCGAGGTATTACGAGCTTGAGCAGACGGCATAGCCGCGTAACGGATTTATCTCACTTTCAAACAAGCTGTTGACCAAGAACCCACCCCGAGGAGATCGAATATGACACTGAAGGATTACTTTCTTGCTCAACTCGAACGCGAAGCGGCGCTCACGCGCAAAGCGATCGAACGCGTGCCTGAGGGCCAAAACGGCTTCAAACCGCACGAGCGCTCGATGGAACTGGGTTATCTGGCTGCGCTGGTTGCCGGCATGCTTGGCTGGATTGCGTTCATGATTGACCGCGATGAAATCGACTTCGGCAACCCTTCGTCGGAAAGCTTTCGGACGAAGGCCGTTGCCACGCGAGGCGATTTGCTCGCCAGCTTTGACGCAGCGGTAGCTAATGCGCGGCGTGCTCTTGAAGGGACCAGTGACGATCACCTGCGCACGCCATGGGCCTTCAAGATGGGCGGCCAGATGCTGCAAAGGGAGCCGCGGCATTTGATGATCAGCGATGCCGTGTTCAGCCACCTCGCGCACCATCGCGGACAACTCACGGTCTACTTGCGGCTGGCGGATTCGAAGGTTCCTGCGCTGTATGGGCCATCCGCCGATGAGCGCCTCTAAAGCGTACTGTGAGCGGTGAGCGAGGCCAGAGCGCGAGCGGGCGTACCTGCTAAACTCGTTCTCGTTATGCCCCTTGCAAGCCTCCTGGTCGTGGCTGCCGCCTACTTGCTTGGCTCCATCCCCACCGGATATTTGCTGGTGCGGCTGTTTCTGAAGCAAGACATACGGAGTATCGGCAGCGGCAATATTGGCGCAACGAACGTGCTCCGTTCCGGCGCGCGCGGCCTGGGCGCAGCCACATTCGTCCTCGATGTCCTCAAGGGCTGCGCGTCCGTGTGGCTGGGCGCCGCGCTGGCTCCCTACTTGATGCCCCATGCCCCTGTCCGCAGCGTTGAGGCTCTGGCGGCGCTGTGCGCTGTGCTTGGCCACATGTTTCCGGTGTGGCTTGGCTTTCGCGGCGGCAAGGGTGTGGCGACTGGTTTCGGCGTGTTTCTTGTAGCCGCACCGCCGGCCGCCCTGGCAGCGATTACCGTCTTTGGCATCATTCTCGCGCTCAGCAGGTTTGTATCGCTGGCCTCAATTCTGGGTGCTGCCAGCTTTCCCATCTTCGCGTGGTTTCTGGTGCAAGGCGAGAAGCCGGCATTTTTTATTGCGGTGCAAGCCATTGTTGCGCTGCTCATCATCGCCAAACATCACCAGAACATTCGCCGCCTGTTGTCGGGGACAGAGAGCCGATTCGGCAGCCGACCCCAGGAAGGAAAGCCGGCATGAGCCGCATCGTTGTTCTTGGCTCCGGGGCATGGGGAACTGCCATCGCCCTCTCGCTTTACCGGCGTGGAGGCCACCATGTCACGCTTTGGTCGCACAGCGATGATGAGGCGCGGCAGATCGCTGAGGCAGGTGAAAACGTCCTCTTTCTGCCCGGTATTCCCTTGCCGGCCGACCTTGACGTCACAGCGGACGTCGTGCCTTTAAGAGCAGCGGAAGTCCTCGTCTCGGTCATTCCATCGGAATTCCTGCGCTCGACGCTGATGCGTCTTCGCCCGCACCTGCACAATGGCCAGTTCGTCGTGAGTGCCACCAAGGGCGTGGAAGATCGCAGTTTCCTGCGCATGACCCAGGTGATCTCCGAGACGCTTGAGCCAGCCGGGCTTCTACTTCCCATCGGCGCGTTCTCGGGCCCAAGTTTTGCGCTGGAAGTGGCGCAGGGCCAGCCAACCGCGATCACCGTGGCTTTCAGCGATCCACAAATCGCTGCCCTCGTTCAGCAGGAGTTTTCTTCGGAGACGTTGCGGCTTTATACGTCGACAGACGTGATTGGCGTGGAGCTGGGCGGCGCACTCAAAAACGTAATTGCCATTGCGGCAGGCATCGCGGCGGGCGTGGGGCTGGGGTACAACTCCGCCGCGGGATTGATGACGCGCGGCATTGCGGAGATTACGCGACTGGCTGTGGCTTGCGGAGGACGGCGCGAGACGCTGGCGGGGTTGTCGGGGGTTGGAGACTTGGTGCTGACCTGCACGGGATCGCTTTCGCGGAACCGCACGGTAGGTCAGGCGCTGGGACAAGGGCGCAAGCTGCCGGAGATTTTGGAGAGTCTGGGTGGCAAAGTCGCGGAGGGTGTTCGGACCACACGTGCAGCGTTGGGGCTGGCGAGGCGCCACGGCATCGAAATGCCGATTACGGAGCAGATGGAACTGATTCTCGACGAGGGGAAAGATCCGCGCGAAGCAATCAAGGATTTGATGTTGCGGCCGGGCAAGGGCGAGTTGTAACAACTCCAGCGACGAGGATCTGTGGGGATTGCCGACCAGGGAACAGGAGAGCTGTCTTACTGAGCCATGAACTCTCCCCGGTGCGGGCTTGACCGCCGCGGCCACTCTTTGCAAAATGCGCGGGCCAAGTGGCGCCGGGCCGATTGTTGGGTGGCAACTGGTTCAAGTCTTCAGGCCCATGGACGTGGTTCGAGCCATTCGCCGGCCCTTCAGTGCCTGGCACAGAAGGGCCAAATTTCCCGCACCACTCGATCAGCCCGTCGCTCTGCATCAACTGGAGCTTGGAGTTTTGGATCAGCGCCAGCGTCTGCAGACAGCGCTCACGCATTTGCTCGCGGTGCGAGTAGCTCCGCGCGATCCGTTTCATCGTGGATTGGACGAGACCCAAAGAGTCTTCTTTTCGAGCCCGCTCTATCACGTTTGGGTACGATGCAGGACGGGGCAAGATGGTTAGCCGGCTGCTCGCAATTTTTAGGACGTCCGAACCGATCGGGTCCCTTCGACCAATTCCCGTGCTAGGCTTGGGACAGTTATCGACACCCCAGTGCTCGGGCAAACGGGCCCTCATTGGCAGCGAGTTAGTGCTCGAGCCGCGCCCTCCTCATTCGCGTGACTCCAACAGGAGGTAGACGCGATGAATGCCACACCGAGGCGCACGATTCTCGATATCCTTCGCGGGACCCTCTTTTTGATCGACCACTACGCCGCATTGAGCCTGCCGATCGCCTCGTTGAGCGAACTTCAGCGCTCAATTCGAAAGACGATGGCGGAATTAGAAGGCCCAGACGATCGCGGAATCGCCGGCCACGCCTCAGCAGCGTCGACGCCGTTACAAAAGAATCCTGGTCAACAACCATAGACGAAGAGCGATTCCTCGCGTCGAACAGAAGATCACTTTGAGGCACTCGAGTCGCGCTATTCTCTGCAAATTTGTTGTGCATTCCCGCAAATTTTGCGGATCGCGAGTTGCGTTCCGGCGTGTTGGGCGTGGACTGCTCAGGCCACTTTCTGCCCGCGAGGCTTTTTGGAATTCCAGCCACCGAGGGAGAGGGCTACGCGCATGCATGAGTTACGGAGGCGATCGGCGGCACGGCGATCCTCCATGGCCCGGGCGACGACCATGCCACCCACGCACAAAGCGGCCATGGCTTCCGCGACGGCGCGGCGATCTCGGCCGCGCGCATGCATACTCCGCTCGAGCACGCTGACCATGGCAGCAAAAACGGTCTCGAAGGCGCGTTTCGCGGCTGTGCCGCTGCGTGTCACGTCGGTGGGCAAGGCGACCATGGGGCACGAATTCTCGACATCTTCGAAATGCTGGATGGACAGATAGGCGCGGACCACCTGGCGGCCTACATCCGTCGACTTTAGATCGACATCGACGCCGTCCCAGCAGCTTTTCCATTCCGGATCGGTGAAGAAGCAGCTCAGCACCTCGGCGTAGAGGTCGCTTTTGGTCTCGAAGTAGCCGTAAAAGCCGCCGCGCGTGAGGCCGGCGCCCTCCATGATCTGGTCGAGCGAGACTTTTTCAAAGCCATGGCGGTTGAAGAGGCGGCGCGCGCTGGAGACGATCCTTTTCTTTACCTCGGTGCGATGACCTGCGGGATAAGGCATGGAGGTTTTCCTCGCTTCCCCGCAGTATTGTCCGGGAGTGACGATCGTGTCGATCAAAATATGTTCTTGAACATAGATTCCCGGCGTGATTCGATGAACGGGTCGTTTCCATTCGAATCGTGAGGTCACCATGAACGATCTGCTTTCCATTCCCACGCGCCGACGGGCCATTGCCGGCATCGCTGTTGCCCTGGGCAGCATCGCATCTCCATCTCGCGGTGTTGCGCAGCAGCCCTTGATGGGACAACAACCCTCCGAGAAGTCCGCTGATCCGCGTACTTTAATTCATTACGAGCTTGACTTCAAATCGACTCCGCGGCGTTTTTATGACGCCATTGTCGACCAGAAGCAGTTCGCTGCTTTCACGGGAATGCCGGCGACGATCGATGGCACGCCCGGCGGCGCCTTCTCGATGTTCGACGGAATGATTGTCGGGCGCAATGTTGAACTCGTCCCGGGCCAGCGAATTGTCCAGGCCTGGCGTCCAGGGCATTGGGATCCGGGCATCTACTCCATCGTTCATTTCGAACTGAAGCCGCGCGCGCAGGAATGCACACTCGTTTTCGACCATACAAGCTTCCCTGCCGGCGAACACGACCATTTGGACTGGGGCTGGAAGAACCACTATTGGGAGCCGTTGAAGAAATACTTCGCTTAGGAATGGACTGGCCGTTCAGGCATGGCTTCGCGCGGCAACGTGGAAGTTTTGCAAACACTGGGAGCCGCGCCCGCGCGGCAATCTTCCATAAAATCAGAATTATTGCGTTCGCGAGGTTTAAATCGGCGTGTGCTATGCTTGGCGCCTTCGAACATCACTGAGCATATTCCCCCCGAAGAAAATCAGATTTGGAGGATGAAGGCGATGAAGGTTCTATCCAGTTGGAGCGTCCGGCCGGGGCGTGTGAAAGAGGCGGTGGGCCGATTCCTGGCGGGTGAGGGGGCTCCGCCTGAGGGCGTGAAGTTGTTGGGTCGCTGGCACAGGACAGATGGAAGTTCCGCGTTTGCCGTGTATGAGACCGACAATCCCGTCCTGCTTTTTGAAGCAGCGGCCAAGTGGGCGGAGGTCCTGGACGTGCAGCATGTTCCCGTTCTGGACGATGGGGAGATCGCGCCGGTGTTGATGCGGTTTTTCGGGAATTAACAGTCGGTGCTCATGGAATCGAGAAGTTAAGAATAGGCTGCTCAGCCGCCGGCGATGGCGCCGATGATGAGGAGCGGCTCCTTGCCATTCGCGACGGGGGCGGGGAGAGGTGTGTCTGGCGGTTGGAGCGAGAGGTCTTCTTCGCAGGCGAAGAAGCGAAGGAAGGGGCGGCGTTTGTGCGTGTCGTGTTCACGGATGGTGCCGGCGAGCATCGGATAACGGGCTTCGAGGGCGTCGAGGACGGCGCGGATGGTTACGGGCGGCGGAACGTCGAGGGCAACTTCGCCGTCGATGTGCGCGAGAGTGCGCAGATGGTAAGGGAGTTGGACGCGGATGAGGGCGGGGTCAGACATGGTTTTTGATAGCTTCTTGCTTTCCCACCCTAACCGCAAAAGGCGCGGTTAGGATGGGGCA
>Ga0187863_10000589_pt1 | contig 30748 bp, 28 predicted proteins | sample June2016WEW_11_1_FD_132975 | JGI IMG/M metagenome (GOLD analysis project Ga0187863, IMG submission 132975) | Peatland microbial communities from SPRUCE experiment site at the Marcell Experimental Forest, Minnesota, USA - June2016WEW_11_10 | ecosystem: Environmental > Terrestrial > Soil >...
CACGATGAGCCCGCAAACCAGCAGCGCAGCCCCGCCGTATTCCGCGATGTGCCGGCTCGTAGCCTCCATTTCCGGGTGTGCATACGCGTAGTACAGCAAGTAAACGCCGATCGCCCACAGCACGCACGCTCCGAAAATGTTCCCAAGCATCACGATCCAGTGCAGCCGCGTCGTGTAGACCACTTTCTCCCCCGGAACCAGCGTCTTGTCGATGTAGCTCATGTCCCTCCTCGCTTCCGCCACCGCGCCGCGGACGTTTTGGCGCGTTTCTCATTCGCAGCAAGTGTCCCACATCGACCCGCGGTCGTCATCCTGAGGTCGCGGCTACCCGTTACCTGCTTACCAGCTGCAGGCTGTTGTCTATTGCCGGTTCCATCCGTCCAATCCCTTGCGCTTCACAGATAATAAAAACGCATGCGCGTCACCCTTCTCGCTTTCGGCCTTCTCCGCGATCACCTCCCGAACCCCGCCGGTTCCCTCGAACTCCCTGCCGGCGCCACGGTTCGCGATCTCCTCGAACGCTGCCGCGCACTCACCCCGGCCAATGCGGCCCCATGGTCCTCCATCGCCGTCGCCGTCAACCAGGAATACGTTTCGGCCGCGCATCCTCTCACAGATGGCGACGAAGTCGCCCTGCTTCCGCCGGTCAGCGGCGGCTCACCAAAATCGAAGCCCGCGAAAAACCAGGCCCCGCAAGCTTCCACCCCCACCATCGCGCTCACCCACTACTCCATCGATCCGTCCGCCATTACCCGCTTTCTCAAGCGCGGCGAAGACGGAGCCGTCGTCCTCTTCGATGGCATCGTCCGCAACAACTCGCGTGGCCGCCGCACCCTCCATCTTTTCTACGAGGCCTATGAAGAAATGGCCCTCGCGCAGATGCACCGCCTCGCCGCTCAGGCCTTCGCCGACTATCCCGTCCGCGACCTCGCCATCGTCCATCGCCTCGGCCGCCTCGACATCGGCGAGACCAGCGTCGTCATTGCCGTCTCCTCCGCGCACCGCGCCGCCGCCTTCGACGCTTGCCGCTGGCTCATCGACACCCTCAAGCAAACCGTGCCCATCTGGAAGCAGGAGTTTTTCGAGGACGGAGCCGTCTGGGCACAGGGCGATCCGTTTCCGCCCGCGCTCACTCCTCACTCCGCGAAGCCGCACAAGCCAGCAGCGACTCCGCTCTCGAAAAAGCCCGCACCAAAGAAGGCCAGCCCCAAAACCGTGAAGCCCCGCAAGCTGGAGCGTGCCCGTTGAAATCCCTCCGGCGCCGCTTCGCGATTTTCGCCACGCTGCTCGCCCTTTGCGCGCCCGCCATCCCTCAGGAACCGCCCAACTCCAACACCCCCACCTATCACGTAAAAGTTCGCCTCGTGAACGTCTTCGTCAACGTCACCGACTCCGCTGGCGCACCCATCGGCGGCCTCAAACAGGACGACTTCAACCTCTCCGAAGACGGCGTGCCCCAAAAAATCTCCTACTTCGAACGCCAGACCGACATGCCGCTCTCCCTCGTCCTCGCCATCGACACCAGCGGCTCCGTTCGCAAAGACCTCGACATCGAAACCCGCGCCGCCCACGACTTCATGCGCGCGCTGCTTCGTCCCGTCGATCGCCTCGACCTCATCGACTTCAACTCCAGCGTGCGCGAAGTGGTCCCCTTCACCGCCGACATCCATCACCTTGACTGGGGCCTGAACAACCTCGACCTTGGCCCTGCTACCGCGCTCTATGACGCCATCTACTTGTCGGCGCAAAACCTCGCCCCGCGCTCCGGCCGCAAAGTTCTGGTCGTCATTTCCGATGGCGGCAACACCGTCAAAGGCGTCGACTACCAGCAGGCGCTCGATCAGGCCATCCGCGACGAAGTTATGGTCTACAGCCTCATCGACCTTCCCATCCTCAACGACGCAGGCCGCGACACGGGCGGCGAACACGCCCTCATCACGCTCTCCCAGGAAACCGGCGGCAAGTTCTACTACGCCGAGTTCGGAGACATCTCCGGCGCCTTTAGAAGAATCTCTGAAGACCTGCGCACCCAGTATTTGATTGGCTATTACCCCGCGCAGCGCCGCAGCCAGACTGACTTCCGCCGCATCCAGGTCACGCTTAAATCGAACCCGTCGTACACCCTGCGCTACCGCCCTGGCTACTACGCCACACCCTCAGCTCCGCTCGATCAGTAGCGCGCGATCCTCGACGGCGTTCCTCACCGCGTCACAATCACTTCGTACAAATTGTCCTTGGCCAGGAAAAACTTGAACCCGGCCCATCCCCTGAACAGCTGCTCGATCCTGCGGTTCGTATATACGCGCAGCACCGGATACGGCTCCGTCTCCTGCATCTCGATCTCCGGCACCGCCGTCAGGTGATACCGGCAGAACGTCGTAAACGGCCCCGTCGGCTTCGAGTGAAAAATCGCCAGCACCTTCCCATCCTTCAGCGTCGCATCCTTCAGATGCGACACCAGCGGCCCAATTAGCCCGTCCGGAATGTAATCGAGCGTCGCCCACAGCAGCACCACATCGAACTGCCGCCCGTGAAAGTTCAGATTCTGCTCAAAAAATCCCGCCTCATCGAAGCGCGGCGGCTCGCCCTCTTCCGCAGGCGGCAGCTGCCATTCGTCCCGCAGCGACTCATGCACCACGTCCGCCATGTACACGCTGTGTCCCATTTCCGTCAGAAAATTGATGTTCTGCGGCGACGTCGGCCCGATGTCCAGCACCCGCAGCCCATTCTCGGCGCGCAGGTGCTTCAGCAGCGCCTCCCAGCCGCTCGAGTGCCGCGGAATCCTCGGTCCTGTCAGCAGCGTCGGCCGTCCGCGGCCCTCGTCCTCGCGTTTTCTGCGGAAAAGATTCACCATCCCCTGCCCTGATCCCTCGTCCTGGATTGTAACGGCCCCTGCGTCTTCCCGCTCCCTGCTGTTTCATCCCCCGTCCGCGATCACTGAATTTCGCCGGCACGCTTTGCTAAGATGTCTTCCGAACCAACGAATCCGGAGCCCGACATCATGAACCGCGGTCCCATTTTTCTTTCCTGCTTGCTCCTCAGCCTTCTCGCTGCTCTCCCCGCCTCAGCCAAAGGCAAAGACAAAGTCGAGCACGGCTCCTTCACCTTCGAAGGCCAGAAGCGAGACTACAGCTATCAGATTCCCTCCGCTGCCGATCCCAACACGCCGCTGCCTGTCGTCGTGGCGCTCCACGATCAGGGTGGCTGGGCCAGCGACGTGGTGGGAAGCTGGAAAGCCCTTGCCTCCCTCCGCGATTTCATCCTGATCGCTCCCGAGTCCCTCCACAACACCATGTGGAACTCCCAGGTCGATGGCCCTCCCTTTCTCCACGCCGTCGTCGATGAGGTGGCCAAGATACATCCCATCGATCGCAGCCGCATCTACCTCTTCGGTTTGCTCGGTGGAGGCGTCTACGCCACGGCTCTGGGCATCTACGATTCGAATTTCTGGGCCGCGACCGCGGTCCACGCCGCCATTTTGGATCCCACCAACTACTCGCTTTTCGCCCACGCTCCGCGCAAGGAGCCCTTCGAGGACTGGGTTGGCGATCAGGATGGCGACCATCCTCTGAGAATGCTGAGCAATGAACATGACGCCTTCGTCAAAGCAGGCTTCCCGTTCGAACTCAAAATCATTCCCAACTCCTCTGGCACGTACTGGAACGTCCAGGACCAGGTGAACGAGGGCTCCTGGAAGTTCTTCAGCCAGTACCATCTCGACACCGTGGCGCCTGCAGCCGCGGCACCCGCAGCCGCTCCCAAATAGCGGTGGCGTCAATTTAAAGGGACCAATCCGGAGCGCGACGCTACTGCGGCTCCGCCTTCGCGGTCGGCTTTTGAAACTTCAGCCGGTACTCCGTCACGATCTTCTGCATCGCTCCGCCCAACGCCGCCAGCGGATCGCTGCCCGCGCGCAGCTTCGCCTCCGGCGCAACCGCTCTGCTCACCCCTGTGCCGGTGGTGATGTAGAACGTCACATCGCCCAGCGTCGGCAGCGGGCTGGTCTCGGTCGGGTCGAAGTGGTTTTGCAGGCTGGTGGCCACCGCGACCGCGTGCAGCGCCGCTGCGCGAATCGAGGGAAATTTTTCGCTTCCGCCGACGTAACCGCCGCCGCTGCTCAGATAGAGGCTCGCCGCACCATCCGCTGAGGCCAGCACGGTCACCGTTCCGCGGTCCACGTGCCAGTCCATCAGCACGATCTGCACCGCGTTGCGCGCGATACTGGGCAGCCGCATTTCCAGCGCGTGCCGGCGCATCTGCGAGTAGAACGCCGGATCCGCCTTGCGCGACCCTGGGCTTCCCGCCGAGCCGGCTTTGCTCGCTGCGGTGTTCTTCTCCATATGTCAAAAGGGTACTCGGAATCGCTTTCTCCCGCTGCGGAGTGCCTCGAGTTTAGAGTTTAGAGTTTGGAGTTTAGGGTTGGGCCCCTACCCCCTCTTTGAAATACAAGTGTGTGAAAACAGGCGGGTTGTTTTGTGTCGATACGGAAGTGTTTGATAAGAGGCAGCCTGTAGCCTGTAGCCGGTGGCCTGGAGCCCGGAGCTTGGAGCCTGGAGGTATTCGTGACCTTTCCTCGGTATTTGTCCGTCATCTCCAGGGTGTGCTCGTCCACCGGCCGGATCGAAGAGGAAGAGCCGGCGTCCGGTCCCTGGGGATCGTCCTTGCCGTCGAACTTCACGTTTTTCGTCTCCTGCTGAGCGGGATTGCTGACGATGAAAGAGAGACCGTCGCCCTGGTACGCCTTCACCTGCAGAACATAAGGCGAGTTCATCGTCTCGCGGATGCTCTTCCAGTCCGCCGCGAAGCCAGACCCTCCACCGCTGCGCTGGTAGACATAATCCATGCTGAACGTGGAGCCGCCGGGCTCGAACTCGCGGTAGAGGTCGGTGAGCGTACTGCCGTCCTTCGCAAGCTTCCAGGTGCCTCTGAGGAGCAGCTGGCCATTTTTCCTGCGCTCGACGATCCAGGTGTCGGGCGCTTCAGCCTTCACCGAAAGCGTGGTTCCTACGATGCCCGGCTGATCGGCGCCATCGGTCACGATGGTTTCGGGGGTGCCGGCAAAATTGAAGGAGTACGTGTTGCCGCCCTTGCTCTCAATCTTCATCTCGTCGGGCATTCTGGTCATCGATGGGTCGAGCTTCCACTCGCCGATGAAGGGATTCTCGGCAGCCCATGCCATGCCCACAGCCATGCCGGCAACCACCAGCAACTTCAAAACGCGCTTCAGCACAGGATTCCTCCTTCGACGCCGCTGTCGATCCCGGATCTCGCGTGGGCGCGGGTCGGGGAAATGTCCTAAACTCCAAACTCCAGCGCGAAACTCTCTTTGCCGCTGCAAGGAAGTGACGAAAGAGCGCGGGGCGAACTGCGAGCCGGAAAGGAACCGACGCTCCAGCGTGAGCGTGGAGGAGGAGACGAGGAGCGGCATGGCGACAGCACAGGAACCGATGCACGCGACGGAGAGGAGGAGGCGGGGGGACAGCATCGCGCTGATTGGCATGGCCACGGCGGTGGCGGTTGTTCATCTGCTCAGCAACCAGCGCTATGGGTTTCACCGCGACGAGTTGCAGTTTCTGAGCGATGCGCGGCATCTGGACTGGGGTTTTGTGGCGTATCCACCGCTGACGCCGTTCCTGGAGCGGATTCTTCTGGGGATTTTCGGAGTGTCGCTGGAGGGCCTGCGACTCTTCTCGGTGATCGCGCAGGCGGTGGCGCTGGTGGTGACCGGCCTGATGGCGCGGGCATTGGGCGGCGGCCGGCTTGCTCAGGTGACGGCGGTGCTGTGCGTGGCGCTTGCGCCGTTGCCGTTATTCAACGGAACGGAGTTCCAGTACACCAGCTTCGATTTCCTGTGGTGGGTGCTGATTGCTTATTTCGTGATTCGGCTGCTGCGGTCGGAGAATCCACGATGGTGGCTGGCCGTGGGCGCGGTGGCGGGCGTAGGTCTGATGACCAAGTATGCGATTGTGTTCTACCTTGCGGGCGTGCTGGGTGGATTTCTGCTGACGCCGGCGCGGCGGTATCTGGCGAGCTGGTACTTCGTGGCTGCGACCGGCCTCGCCTTTCTGATTTTTCTCCCGAATCTGGTGTGGCTGGCGCACCACGATTTCATCTCCTACACGTTCCTGAAGTCGATCCATGCCCGCGACGTTGCCGAAGGCCGCGCGCGTGGATTCCTGCGCGGGCAATTCTGGCTCTGTACCGATCTGGCGTCGGCGCCGGTGTGGGTCGGCGGGCTGGTGGCGTACTTCCTGAGCCGGCGCTATCGAACGCTGGCGTGGATGTATGCGATCCCGCTGGCGCTCTTCTTTTTCGGGAAGGGGCGGCATTACTACATGGCGGCAGCGTATCCCATGCTGATAGCGATGGGCGCGGTTGCGGGAGAGCGGTGGATGGGGCGGCTGAGCCGGGGTTGGCGGTGGACCGTGGAAGGGGTTTTCTTTACCGCGCTGGCGGTGTGCGGGCTGTTCATGGCGGCCATCATTCTGCCGCTGGCGCCGAGTGGGCCGCTGATGCGGTTCGCACTGAAGAACAACGGAGACCTGCGCGAGGAGATCGGCTGGCCGGAGATGCTGCAGACGGTCGTGGCCATTCGTGACTCGCTGCCGCCGGACAGCCAGGCGAACGCCGGCATCTTCGTCGGGAATTATGGCGAGGCAGGAGCCGTGGAGATTCTGGGGCCGACGTACGGTCTGCCCGCACCGATCAGCCGGACCAACTCGGCGTGGCTGCGCGGCTATCCGGAGCCGCCGCCCTCAACGCTGATCGTGCTTGGCTTCTCGCAGGAGGGAGCGGACGCTCGCTTTACCGGATGCAGGCTGGCGGGGCATGTGCGGAACGCACTCGGCGTGGAGAATGAGGAGAACCGGGATCATCCAGACATTTTTGTTTGCGGGCCGCCGCGCCTGCCGTGGCCGGAGTTCTGGAAGCAGGCGCGCAACTTTGGCTGAAGCCGCGGCCATCACTGCCGCAGTTGCGCCAGCCGATGCACGAGCGAGGCGCTGAGCGAGGCCTGGGCCGATTCGTCGAGCTTGTGGCCCGACGAGGTGAGATAGAAAACGTCGATGGCTGCTTCGCCTTCCGTGTCGATCAGCGCCACCTCGATGTTGCAGCCGCAGGAGGCGAGGCTGAGGGCGATCTCGCGCAGCAGCCCGGGCGTATCCTGGGTGACGATCTGCACCAGGGTGCTGTGCGACGACGCTTCGTTGTCGAATTCCAGCCGCGTTTCCACCGTCACCTTCGGCCGCGCCGGCTTCAGCTTCCGCGCTCGCAGCAACTCTTCGACTGAGACCTTGTGCTTCACCGCGTCGCGGATGCTCTCGAGAAAGCGGTCGATCTCCGAGGCGTTGAGCTCGAGCGTGCGGTAGGTATCGGTGAACTGAAAGGTGTCGACGATGATGCCGGCGGCGTTGGAGAAAGCGTCGGCCTTGACGATGTTCATGCCCCATGCCGACAGGACACCAGCCATATCGGCAAACAGGCCGGGGCGGTCGGGGGTGACCAGGGTGATCTCGTTCACCTGGCGCAGAGCGCGGTACGCGAGTTGCACCTTGTCCTCGCGGAGATCCATGGCCATACGGAAATGCGCGGCGATCTGTTCCGGCGCGCGAATGCTGAGATAACGCTGCGGCAAGCCTTCGAGGAAGCTGCGCAGTTCGTCGGTGGGAACCGGCGTCTGGGATGACGCGCCGCCAGGGGTGACAGCGGGGATGAGCGCGACGATGCGGCTGAAGAAGGCGGGGTCGGCGGATGCATGGTAGCGAATCTCATCGACGCTGCGGTCGAGGAAGTTCGACGCGCTCATGTAGAGCTGCCACAGGCTCTCGGCTTTCCATGGCGTGAGCGCTTCGGGCGAGACGGCGCGGATGTCGGCGTAGGTCATCAGCGTGAGCATCTTGAGCTGCGGCTGGGTTGCGACTTTTTCCGCGAAGGCGCGAATGGTTTCCGCGTCGAAGATGTCGCGGCGCATGGCGGCCGACATTTCGAGATGATTGTGGATCACGCGGCGGACGGTTTCGCGCTCTTCGGCGTCGAGTTCGAGGCGCGAGAAGAGGCTTTCGCTGAGCTCGACGCTGTTGCTGGCGTGATTTCCGCTGCGGCGCGCCTTGCCGGTGTCGTGCATGAGCAGCGCGAGGAAGAAGAGGTCGAGGCGATCGATTTCGGGAAGCAGGCCGGCGAGGCGTTTTTCCCACTCATGCTGCGGCTGGCGCAGGTGGTGGACGTTGTCGATGACATGAAAGGTGTGCTCGTCGACGGTATAGCGGTGCCAGGTATCGCGGATGACGAGCGACTCGATGCCGTGAAACTCGGGGATGATGAGCTCGAGGATGCCGAGCGCATGCATGGTGCGCAGCGCGTGCGCAGCCCAGGGACCGAGCAGCACTTCGCGCAGGCAGTTCCACAGGAAGGGTCCTTCGGGCATCTGCACGGCGAGGATGGGAAGCGCGTCGGCGATGCGGTCTTCCGCGGCAAAGCTGAGACGGTAGCCGTGCCTGGCCATGAGGCCGAAAATCTGGAGCACGCTGTCGGCGTCGTTGACCGTCGCGCCTTCGGCGAGATCGAGCCGGCCATCATCGAGGAAGAAGTCGGTTCCGGCGACGGGAACGCGCTTGCGCCGGAATTGTTTGTAGAAGGAGCGGCGCGGCGGCGGGACGGCATCGATGAGCAGCGAGGCGCGGCGATAAACGGTGCGGGCCTGACGATACCAGGTGCGCATCCAGTAAGCCGGATCGGAAGTGCCGCGGGTTTCGAGACCGATGGAGCGCTCGGCGGCTTCATCCTGGGCGTGCCAGTCGAGGGTGTTGTCGTCGCGGCCGGAGCGGTAATGGAGGAAACATCGGACAGCGGAAAGAAAGTCGTAGGCGGATTCGGGTTCGTCGTGGGTGCCGTAGAAATCGTCGGCAGCGGAACGAGGCCAGGCCTTGTTCGCCTGGATGGAATTGAGCAGCGTCAGCCACTGCGCGAGGTGGTAGTCGCGCAAGCCGCCTGGGGTCTCCTTGACGTTGGGCTCGACGTGGAAGATGGTGTCGCCGTATTTGGCATGACGAGCGCGGGCCATTTCGGCGAGGTTCTGGACGACGGTGTCCCACTCGCGCAGGATGACGGAGGGCAGCAGCTCGGTTTCGAATTTGGCGTAGAGGGCGCGGCTGCCGGTGAGGTAGCGGCGGTCGAGCAGGGAGACGGTGAATTCGAGGTTGTCGGGGTGGACGCGCTCGGTCTCCTTGAGGGTGCGGGTGACGGGGCTGGCGCGCAGGCCGATGTCCCACATGGCCTGGGTGCAGGCGCGGATCTGGTCGCGCCAGGCGGGCTCGACCTTTTCGTTGGCGCAGAGGAAGAGCACATCGACGTCGGAGCAGGGAAAAAGCTCGCGGCGTCCGAAACCGCCGGTGGCCACCAGGGCGATGTCGTCCTGCGGCGCGGTGGGAGCGACGTGTTCCCAAAGCTGGCGCAGCAGCGTACCGACGATTTGGGAGCGGCGGCGAATCACGGCGGAACCGTCGCCGTTGCGCTCGAAGCTCTGACGCAGCTGGGTGGAGTCGTCCTGATAGCGACTGCGCAGACGCGTGAGAGTGGGCGGCTCAGTGATCATGAAAAAGCGATCAGCGTACAGGGTTCAGCGTTCAGGTTTGCGGCAGGCCGTAAGGGCGATGCCGGATGAAACCCGCCAACGACAAAACGGCCCGTTGCAAAAAGAAGGCGAGTAGCGCCGAAGCTGCGATGCCGAGCGGAGCGAAACCGCCGCGGGCCAAAAATCAGAGTGCGGAAGGGCCGCGCTCGTCGTTGCGGATGCGAATGGCGTCGTCGATTTTGGAGACGAAGATTTTGCCGTCGCCGATTTTGCCGGTGCGCGCCGAAGAGAGGATGGCCTGGATGGCCTTGTCGGCCATTTCGTCGCGGACCACCATCTCGATTTTGATTTTGGGCAAGAGGTCGACGGTGTATTCGCGGCCGCGATAGAACTCGGTGTGACCCTTCTGGCGGCCGTGACCGCGGGCCTCGAGGATGGTCATGCCTTCGATGCCCGCTTCGAGCAGGGCGTCCTTCACTGCGTCCAGCTTGGATGGTTGAATGACAGCTTCGATCTTTTGCATTGAGCGCTCGAGTCCTGGCTGAATTCTGAGTATACGTGGTTGATTACGAACCGAAATCGTAGCCTTCTTCGCCGTGCTGGGTAATGTCCAAACCTTCGATCTCGTCGTCGCGGGTAACGCGCAGGCCAATCACCATGTCGACGATCTTGAGCAGGATGAGCGTGCCGACGATGGAGAGCACCCAGGCGATGGCGACGCCGATGAACTGATTGAGCACCTGATGCCAGTTGCCCTCGATTCCGCCTGTGGGTTTTCCCGCGCCGTAAACGGGATTGATGGCGCTGGAGGCGAAGACGCCGGTGAGGATGGCGCCGACGCTGCCGCCTGCGCCATGCACGCCGAAGGCGTCGAGGGAATCGTCGTAGCCGAACCAGCCTTTGACGGTGGTGACCATGAGGAAGCAAACGACGCCGGCGACCACTCCGATGACGAGCGCCGACATGGGCTGCACGAAACCGGAAGCAGGGGTGATGGCGACGAGTCCGGCGACCGCGCCGGAAATGGCGCCGAGAGCGCTGGGCTTGCCGTTACGAATCCACTCGGCGACGCTCCAGCCGATGGCCGCGGCGGCGGTAGCGAAGTGGGTGTTGACGAATGCGCTGGTAGCGAGGCCGCTGGCGTTGACGGCGGAGCCGGCGTTGAAGCCGAACCAGCCCACCCACAGCAGGCAGGCTCCGATGAAGCTGAGGACGACGGAGTGTGGCGGGGACGGTTCTTTGGGATAGCCGACGCGTTTGCCGAGATAGAGCGCGCAGACCAGCGCAGACACGCCGGAGGTTACGTGGACGACGGTGCCGCCGGCAAAATCGAGGCAGGGAATCTTGCCGCCGAGAGAAGCGTTCAGGAATCCGCCTTTGCCCCACACCATGTGCGCCATGGGCGAGTAGACGACGATGGCCCAGAGAGTAAGGAACAGGCACATGGCGCTGAATTTCATCCGCTCGGCGAAGGCTCCGGTGATGAGCGCCGGGGTGATGATGGCGAACATGAGCTGGTAGATCATGTAGGTCTGCGCGGGGACGGTGGGGCCGTAATCGGGATCGGGCGCGAGGCCGACGCCGTGCATGAAGGCGTTATGCAGGCCGCCGATGAAAGCATTGCCGGTGCCGAAAGCCAGGCTGTAGCTGACCAGCGCCCAGAGCACGGTGATGATGCACATCATGGCGAAGCTCTGCATCATGGTGGAGAGGACGTTCTTGCGGCGGACGAGACCGCCGTAGAAGAGGGCGAGGCCAGGGCCGGTCATCATGAGCACCAGCGCGGCGCTGGTGAGCATCCAGGCGTTATCGCCGGCGGAGACCACGGGAGCGGCGGGTGTTTGGGCCAGCGCGGCAGAGGCGCAACCGAGAGGGACGAGGCAAAGCAACCGAATCAGACGACGAGGGTGCATATAACTCCGCTGGCAAGCGACGGAAATATGTCACGACGGGGTGACCGGTGAGGCGCGGGCCGATTATTGCCGACGCCTGAATGGATTGGGAACGAGCGTGATCCGGAAATACCTGGAACTCACTTTTACATATTTTTGGCAAATCGAAAACAGAGAAATTCAAAGGTGGGCGGGATCGGGGGCGGAGGCCAAGCGAGATTCTCGAAGCAAAGTGCCGCGATTTCAGGGCCGGAAACGGATGCTGTTGGCCGATGGGACGATGGCGCGCCGGGTTGAAGCGCGTTTCCCTATGCGGGAGGGGGAAGATCGGGAAGCGCCCACAAGTACTGATTCCGCGCTCAAGGTTGGATATAGTGGAAATATGACGGAGACGTTGCGGGATCGGCGGCTGTTCGGGACGCTGGAAAGCAGCGCGAAGAACCGCGAGAAAGTTCTGGAGGCGAGCTACGGCTACGAGCAGCCGGACGGCATATTTCTAACCACGGTGGATGCGGCGATCAACTGGGTCCGCAAGAGCTCGATATGGCCGATGACCTTTGGTCTGGCCTGCTGCGCCATCGAGATGATGTCGATGGGCGCGTCTCGATTCGATTTGGCCCGCTTTGGCATGGAGGTGTTTCGCCCGTCCCCGCGGCAGTCGGACCTGATGGTGATTGCGGGGCGGGTTTCCTGGAAGATGGCACCGGTGATCCGGCGCCTCTATGACCAGATGCCCGAACCGAAGTGGGTGATTTCCATGGGCGCGTGTGCTACGTCAGGGGGCGTGTTCAACAATTACGCCCTGGTGCAGGGTGTGAATCAGGTGATCCCGGTCGATGTGTATGTGCCGGGGTGCCCGCCGCGTCCGGAGCAACTGCTGTACGCGATCACACTTCTGCAGGAGAAGATTCAGCACGAGCACGGAAGCCTGAAGCGTGTTCTGAACTTGCAATAGGCGTGGGGTTTTAGTATCTTTGTATGCAACAGGAACCCCCCGCGGCCTGAAAGCGGCCGTGATTTCCCCCACAACATGAAAGATTTTGTTTACCCGCTCACGCTGGAGCGACAGCACGGGTTAACCATGATGATACTGTCGGAAATTTTGCTGCTCGCATCGGGCAACCGATTGAAATAATTGCATTCTTAAGCAAGTTGTTCCTGTGGTCACTTCTTTGCCGTTTGCCCTTGTTCGTTGCGGAAGTTTTTGTCCGGCTCCCTCCCCGGCAGCCACTCCGGATTTGTGAGAAGGTGGCTCGGGTTTTGCAGAGGTTTTTTTTCAGCAATCAGTGAGTTTGATTTGCGGAGGATTAGACGCATGCATTTTCGTCCGTTCAGCTATTGGGGCCGAATCCTGCTCGCCGGGTGCGCCATGCTGCCTGGAGCATCGGTGGTCCTGGGCCAATCTTCGTCAGCAACGTCCGCTGCCACGGCGGATCAGTATGCATCCCGTATCGACGTGTTCACCGGGTATTCGTATGTGGCCCCTCATGGGACGGTGGACACACCCGAGGCAGGTGGGACGAATACGCCTCTCGATTACTCGTCCATCAACTACGGCGCGATCGGCAGTTTCGCTTACTACTTCAACCGCTATGTGGGCGGGCAGGTTGAATACGCCAACCATCCGAACGGCGCGAACGACGGAGCGCAGACGGCGCAGGCTGGAGTCATCTTCCGCTACCCGACCGAAGGCATGGCGGTATTTGTTCATGGGCTGGCGGGAGGTGTTCGCCTCGGAGGGCCCAACGTTTCCGGTCCAGGCCTACAGCCGAAGCACGGCTATACCTGGGGTCCGGCGCTGACCGCCGGAGGAGGGATGGATTACGACCTGCCCTTTGGGGGACATCGCATCGCATGGCGGATTTTCCAGGCGGACTATGAATATTGGCATGCGGACTTTGGCTACGAGGAGGGAAACGGGGGCCGCGCCAACGTTAGCGCGGTTCGACTGAGCACAGGATTGCTGTTCCACTTCGGCAGCATCGCCCCTCCGCCGCCGGTGCAGTATGCCTGCGGGATCAATCCGGCATCGGTGTTCCCGGGCGAGCAGGTCACGGTTACGGGAACGGCGACAAATCTGAATCCGAAGAAGACGCCCGTGTATAGCTGGAGCGGGCAGGGTCTGACGGTGGGCGGGACGAGTCCCACCTCCACTATCGATACCGGCAGCCTGCAGCCCGGCAGTTATACGGTCACCGGACATGTGACCGAGGGCGTGAAGGTCGGCCAGTCCGCCGACTGCACCGCGCAGTTTACGGTGAAGCAGTTCGAGCCTCCGACCATCAGCTGCAGCGCGAACCCAACCACGGTACAGCCGGGCGCGAGCTCGACGATTACGTGCAACGGGGTGAGCCCGCAAAGCCGTCCGCTGACGTACAGCTATTCGGCTTCGGCAGGTTCGATCAACGGAACCGGCAACACCGCGACGCTGTCGACCACGGGAGCGCCGTCGGGAACGATTACGGTGACGGGCACGGTGCAGGACGACAAGGGCCAGACGGCTTCAGCGACGACCACGGTCAATGTGGAAGCGCCGCCGCCGCCGCCGGCACCGAAGACGCAGACGCTATGCTCGATCCAGTTCGATAAGGACAAGCGGCGTCCGGCGCGTGTCGACAACGAAGCCAAGGCTTGCCTGGATGACGTGGGGCTGAACGCTCAGCAGAAGGCGGATGCCTCTGTGGTGGTGGTCGGCAACTCGGCGCCCGTGCCGGCACCGAAGACGAAATACCAGCGCGCGCACGCAGTAACCGCCGAGCAACTGGCGGCGCAGCGCGCGGTGAACACCAAGGCCTACCTGGTAACGGAGAAAGGCATCGACGCCAGCCGCATCCAGGTGAGGACGGGCACTAACGGCCAGAACGAGGTGGAGAATTACCTGGTTCCGGCGGGCGCAACCTTCGACAACGACGTGCCGAGCACGACGCCTGTCGACGAGAACGCCGTCAAGGCCCAGCCTCGGACGGCTCCGGTGGTGCACCACCATCACAAGGCGGCGGCGAAAAAGCCCGCAGCAGCTCAGTAAACTGAGCGCGCCTGAACAGGACAGGGCTGACCGGAATTCCGGCCGGCCCTGTTTTTTGTCATCACAGCAAGGGGATTCCGGAGCGATTTTGGGCCGCCCTGTTCCCGGTGCAATTTTTCGAGACGCGAATCGGCGATGGAAGCTCGGATTTCCGCGAAAACCGCTAGCATGACCTAAAGCGGCTTTCGCGGCTGGAGCGATTCGCGGGATTCCCGCATCCGCAAAAATGGGAATAATGCATTCGATGCGTTTTCGACTTTATCTGGCGGCTTTCGCCGCCTTCCTGCCGCTTCTGTGCGGTTCGCCGGCTCTGGCTGCGAATTCCCCCTGGTCTCCCACGGGTCCTGACGGCGGCGATGCGCGGCGGTTCGCCTTCAGCGCGCTCGATCCGGACCGGATCTACCTGGGAACGACCGATAGCTGGATCTACGTCTCCTCCGACGGGGGCTCGTCATGGGAAAGGCTGGCGAAGCTGGGGAGCAGAGACGATCTGGTGGTGGACAGCCTGGTGGTCGATCGCACCGATCCGCACACGCTCTATGCCGGCGTGTGGGTGCTGGGGCACTCCGACGGCGGCATTTACATCAGCCACGACCAGGGAAAAACGTGGACCGAGGGTGCGGACATGCGCGGCCAGTCGGTGCGGGCGCTGGCCCAGGCGGCTGCGAATCCGCAGTTGCTGATAGCGGGCACGCTGAGCGGGGTTTACCGCAGTGCGGACAGGGGCCAGCACTGGAGCGAGATCAGCCCGCCCAGCGGCAGCGAGATTCACGAGGTGGAATCGGTCGCCATCGACCCCTACGATCCGGAAATCATCTATGCGGGCACGTGGCACCTGCCCTGGAAGACCAACGACGGCGGGGCGCACTGGAACAACATCCACGAGGGCGTGATCGACGACTCGGATGTTTTCTCGATGATCGTGGACCCCTCGCGGCCGAGCGTGATGTTTCTGAGCGCGTGCTCGGGAATCTACAAGAGCGAGAATTTCGGATACGAATTCCGCAAAGTGCAGGGCATACCGTCCACCGCACGGCGCACGCGCTCCCTGCGCATGGACCCGGCGGACCGCAATACGGTGTACGCGGGAACCACCGAGGGACTGTACAAGACCCAGGATGGGGGTGAGAACTGGATGCGCACCACCGGCCCCGACGTGATCGTCAACGATGTCTATGTCGATCCGCGCAATCCGAAGCACGTGCTGCTGGCGACGGATCGCAGCGGAGTGCTGGCGAGCGAAGACGGCGGGACAGGATTTGAGGCATCCAACAGCGGGTTTTCGCAGCGCCAGGTCACGGCCCTGCTGGTCGATGCACGGTCTCCGCAGACGATGTATGCCGGAGTCATCAACGATAAGAGCTACGGCGGAGTCTTCGTGAGCAGCGATCTGGGCAGGACCTGGAAGCAGCAAAGCGAAGGCCTGCACGGCGGCGACGTATTTGTTCTTGCCCAGAGCGCCGACGGCGCCCTGCTGGCCGGGAGCAGCGATGGGATTTTCCGTTGGGATGGAAGCGCGTGGGTTGCGGCCGACGCTCTTGCCGGTGCGCCGGCCCCCTTGCCGCCGTTACCGGTCAGGGAGACGCCGCATGGGCGCGCGAACAGAGGTTCCGCGCTCCCGGCCGCGGTGGTGCAGCCGGTGGATCCACCGAAGCTGGGCGGACGAGTGGCAGCGTTATCGGCCGCGGGCGATACCTGGTTCGCGGTCACGGCGCAGGGTGTTTTTCGCAGCGCCGACCGGGGAACAACGTGGACGCCGGCTCTGACCGCAAACTCTTCGGAGGGCCGCGACTACCTGACCATTGCCGCGGACGGAAAGATGGTCTTCATCGGTCGCCGCGAAGGCATGATGGCCTCGGACGATAACGGCGCAACCTGGCGGCCGCTGAAGCTCCCCGCAGGTCTGACCGTTCTGGCCAGCCTCGCATTCACCCCTGAGGGAACGCTGTGGGCCGGCGGCCGCGAAGGCGTCTTCTATTCCCGCGACAACGGTGAATCCTGGACGGCGCTCGAGCGTCTTCCCGTGGTTGCTGTGAACGGCCTTACCTGGGATGCAACCCTGAACCGGCTGATTGTCACCTGCGGCGTGGGCACGGTGATCTACTCCGTCGATCCGCGCGATCAGTCCTGGAATTGGTGGAACGCCGGATGGATGGTGCATTCGGTCGCATCGCTCAATGGGCGGCTGGCGGCCGCGTCGCTCTACAGCGGCGTAGTGCTGCAACCGGCAGCCGAGACCGGCAGGGCAGGGGACAGCGTGCAGGATGCGCGAAGATAGTCTGGCCTTCTCGCTGCGGCCCGCCGTCCACGACGATTACCTGGCGCTCTACAGGCTCGATCAGGCTTGCTTCGCTCCTGGGATCGCATGGTCGAGGGCCGAGCTCGAATACTTCCTGAAGTATCCCGGCAACCTCAGCATCGTTGCAGAAAACGAAGCGGGACGCATCGTGGGATTTGCGATTGCCGGCAGGCAGCGCCGGCAGGGAGCGCTGCTGGGGCGGCTGATCACCATCGATGTCGCTGCTGCGCTGCGCCGGCAAGGCGTGGGACACAGGCTGCTCGAGGGGATCGAGAGCCAGCTCCGCGGACTGGGGGCTACGGCGGTGCTCCTCGAAGTGGCCGTGGACAACACCGCGGCGCAGGAGTTCTATGTGCGGCATGGCTTCGCGCGCACGGGAAGGATTCCCGGCTATTACCTGGGCCGCATCGATGCACTGGCGATGGAAAAGCAGCTGGGGTGACGCAGACCTACGGGCTCAGCCGGCCTGAGGGCACGCGACTACAATGAGGACGATGCTACCTGTCAGGCGGATAGTTGCGTGCGGGATCGCGGCCTTTGTATGCGCTGGGGCGCCGGCGCTTTCCCAGGCCGTGAAGGATCTGCCGAAGCCCACCGATTACGTGAGCGACGATGCGCATGTCATGTCGCCGCAGGCCATCGATCAGCTGAATCACCTGTGCGGCGAAGTGGATCACGAGGCGCATGCGCAGATCGCGGTCGTGACCGTCGACACGCTGAATGGCGAACCGATTGAGCAGTACGCGGTGGAACTTGAAGATGCGTGGAAGGTCGGACCGAAGGGGAGCGATCGCGGTGTGATCGTGCTGCTCGCGGTGAAGGACCGACGGCGCTGGATTGAAACCGGGTACGGCCTCGAAGGCATATTGCCGGATGGCAAAGTCGGTGAGATCAGCCGCCAGACGGTGCCTTTGCTCCGCAACAACGACTTTGACGGCGCGATGACTCTGGCGGTCGACGAGATTTCCCAGATCATTGCGCAGGATGCGGGCGTGAAGCTGCAGCCGCTGACGCGCGGGGGCGCCGCGCAACAGCAACCGCACGCCAGCGCCGGGCAGATTATCGGCGGCGTCGTGTTCCTGATCCTCGTGGTGATCTTCCTTGTGTGGGCCGGGGGAACGGGGCTGCTTGGTTTTCTGCTGGGCATGTTCTTCGGCGGCGGCGGGCGCTGGGGTGGCGGTGGGGGCTTCGGTGGCTTTGGCGGCGGCGGTGATTTTGGCGGAGGCGGTGGCGGGAGCGGATTTGGCGGCTTCGGCGGTGGCAGTACCGGCGGCGGCGGAGCCGGGGGTAGCTGGTAGGATCGATTCGAAGTTTCAGGGGAGAGAAGCGCAATGATGCGTCGTGGTTTGTGGATCGCGGTAGCCGTGGTAGCGGTGATTGTGCTGGTGGGGCTGCTGGTCTTCGGCAGTTTCGTGAGCGCGCAAAAGCAGATGGTGGCGAAGCAGGAAGCCGTGCGGGCCCAGTGGTCGAACGTGCAGGCGGTGCTGCAGCGGCGGGCCGATCTGATTCCGAACCTGGTGGCGACGGTGAAGGGCGCTGCGCAGCATGAGGAGACGGTGTTCGACGATGTCGACAAGGCGCGCGAGGCGCTGCTGGCGGCGCATGATCCGCAGAGCCAGATCAAGGCCAATGGGCAGCTGGATGGGGCGCTGGGACGGCTGCTGGCGGTGGCGGAGAATTACCCGAACCTGAAGGCGAACCAGAATTTTCTGCAGCTGCAGGATCAACTGGAAGGCACGGAAAACCGCATCGCCGTGGAGCGGCGCCGGTACAACGAGACGCTGCAGGACTACAACACATTTATTGGGCAGATCCCCAACAACATCTGGGCGCACCTCGCTGGTTTCAAGCCGAACACCGCATATTTCGAGGCTTCTCCGGCTTCGCAGGCGGCGCCGCAGGTGCATTTCTGAGCAGGGCTCAGGGCTCAGGGCACAGGGCTCAGAGCACCAAGCACAGCTATAAGCGCGATTGCGGCTGCGCTGGATCGCCAGAGCTATCCGGCGATCAAAATACGCAGGTCGCGCAGGTTGTTGCCGGTGGGCCCGGTGACGATCGAATCGCCCAGCGCGGTGAAGAGCGTGCAGGTATCGAAGCGGCCGAGCGTGGCTTCTGGGTCGAAGTTGTAACTGCGGGCGCGAGCGATGGTCGTTGGGTCCGCAATGGCGCCCGCTGCGGGACTGTTGCCGTCGATGCCGTCTGAGCCTGCGCTGAGCACGGCGAGCGCCTGGCCCTCGCAGCGCGCCAGGTCAAATGCGGTCTTGAGCGCAAACTGCTGATTGCGGCCGCCGCAGCCGGGATGCTTGCTGAGGTTCACCGTGACTTCGCCGCTCGAGAGCAGGCACACTCGGGGGTACTCGCCGCGCAATTCATGAAAGCGGGCGAGCAGGTACTTCGCAGCTTCGGCGTAGTCCCAGTCGTCGCAGGTATTGTCGATGACCACTTTGTATCCCAGCGACTGGGCGTGATCGCGCGCCGCGTTCACGAAGTCGTGGTTGGAGAGCAGCGTGTCGAACTGAGCGTGCTGAAACGCGGCGATCGCGTCCCTGGGGCTGCCCTTGGACGAACTTGCCGGCGAGACATCGTCCTGGCGGAGCTTCTGGAAATACTCGCGCACTGCAGCGGGAAACTTCTCCAGCAGGTGAAAACGCTCCAGAACTTCCGAGCATTCGGCCAGCGTGGAGTAGTCAGGCAGCGTCGGTGAGGAGGCAACGGCCGCCAAATCCTTGAGCGGGACATCGGCCAGCAGCAGGGAAAGTTTTTCGGCTGCGGGCGCTGCCAGCGCCAGACGCCCGCCCTTGACCGCGGAGAAATATTTGCGCACGGTGTTGATTTCTGTGATGGTCGCGCCGCTGGCGACCAGCGCTTCATGGAAGGCGATGGTGTCGTCCAGCGTGATCTTGCGGTCGCGCGGCAGCTCCAGCATCGCCGAGCCGCCGCCGCTGATCAGGAAAAAGATGAAGGTGTTCGCGCGGGCGCGTTTCAGCAGGGCCAGCACTGCGCGCGCCGCGGCAAAGGAGCCCTCGTTGGGCAACGGATGCCCGCCCGCGTAATAACGAATGTGCCGGTTGCGCTTCTTCGGAACCTCCAGTACCGAGCACACGCCGCGAAGGCGAATCTTTTCGGGAAGACGCTCCAGCAGCGCGTTCAGCATGCTGAGCGCGGCTTTGCCGAATGAAATGACAAAAACGTTCTTGTACGGTTCCAGCGGCTGCGAGATTGGCGGCAAACGCGGCGATGGATGCCGCACCAGCGTCTTCCCCTCGAAATGGAGGTGGCGATCAAACGCCTGCGGAATGTCGCAGGCCTGAAGGGCCCGATCGAATATTTCCCTGGCGACGCCGTGGAGTTCTTCGAGCGGGGTCATTTGTTGGCGAGAAGGGGGAAACAACGTTGCGCCCATGCGCGGATGGCTTGCCTCACATCCTCCAGCTTACTCGCAAAAAAGTGATCGGCTCCGGAAATCCACACCAGCTCCTTCGGTTCGCGCGCGCGCGCGACGGCTGCTTCCACTGTGGCCGCAGGGCCGTACTGATCGCGCGTGCCGCTGACGAACAGCTTGGGCTGCGGGCACTCGCGAAGGAAGTCGTAGTCGTAGTCGCGGCCTTCGGCGTGCGTCGGGATTCCGAGCGCCACCAGGCCGATGACGCGCGGATCGCCGCAGCAGGCCCGCAGCCCGACATACGATCCGAAGGAAAAGCCGGCGAAGAGAATCGGCAAGCCGAATTCCCGCTGCAGCCAGTCCAGCGCCGCGTGCACATCGTCCTGCTCGCCCTCGCCGAAGTCGTGCTCACCTTCACTCAGTTCGGTTCCGCGGAAATTGAAGCGCAGCACCGGGAGGCCCAGGCTCTGGAAGGCCTTCATCGCGTGATACACGACCTTGTTGTGCATGGTGCCGCCGCCCAGCGGATGCGGATGGCAGACCAACGCCGCGTACGGCGCACCGGGCGCTCCCACGTTGAGCAGCGCCTCCAGCCGCCCCGCCGGTCCGCGAAGGTCGTCGACAGTGCGCAGAATTGCGGAGCCAACATGAGATTGCGTCATCTGGCTCCATTGTACGAACGCTTCGTCGCGTATTCTGGTGCTTCGCTATGAGACTCGATCCCATTCAACTCACGCGGCGCCTCGTGGACATCGAGTCCATCAGCTACAACGAGGGCGCGGTGGGTGCGTTTCTGGCGGAGTTTCTGGCCACGCAGGACTTCGCGGTCGAGAAAATGCCGGTGGAGCAGCACAAGGAGAGCCGCTCGACGAGCGAGCGGTTCAACGTCTACGCGTGCGTCCCTGGGCAGACCCCCGACGTGGTGCTGTCGACGCACATGGATACCGTGCCGCCGTTCATTCCTTCGAGCGAGGACGACGCGTTCATCTATGGCCGCGGCGCGTGCGATGCAAAAGGCATCATCGCGGCGCAGATTGCCGCCGCAAAAAAACTGGCGGAGCAGGGAATTCGCGCCGCGTTGCTGTTCGTGGTCGGCGAGGAGCGCGACTCGGCGGGAGCCAAAACTGCCAACCTGCATCCGCGCGGCAGCCGCTTCCTTATTAACGGTGAGCCGACCGACAATCGCATTGCTCTGGCCTCGAAAGGCACGCTGCGTGCGGCGATTCGCGCCAGCGGGAAGATGGCGCACTCGGCATATCCGGAACTGGGCGAGAGCGCCACGCAAAAGCTGGTTGAGGCTCTGCATCGCATCCTCGCTATTCCGCTGCCGGCGCTCGACGACGTTGGCCCGAGCACGCTGAACATCGGCATGATCAGCGGCGGCCACGCGCCCAACGTAATTGCCGATCACGCCGAGGCTCAGGTGATGGTCCGTTTGGTGGGGTCTTCGGAGGAGACGCGTCGCGCGATCGAGCAGGCGGTTGCAGGCCTGGCCACCGTCGACTACACGCTGGAGATTCCATTCAAAAGGCTGCGCGCGGTCGAAGGACTGCCGACCATGATCGCCGCATTCACGACCGATATTCCGTGGCTCACCAACTGGGGCGAGCCCGTGCTGCTGGGCCCGGGTTCGATCCATGTTGCGCATACGCCGCACGAAAAGCTGGCAAAAAATGAACTGCTTGCGGCCATCGATCTGTATGTCGAAGTCGCCGGCCAGCTCGTGACCTCGTCCCGCTGAAACGGGTAGGCTGAAAGTATGGCTGAGCCGTCCGGCACGCTTCTCGCAACCCGCAACACTCTCGACAAAGCCGCTTCCTCGTATCTGCGCTCCGCGATGCATCAGCCGGTGTACTGGCAGGAGTGGGGCGAGGCTGCGTTCGCGCTCGCCGCGCAGACGGACAAGCCGATCCTGCTGGACGTGGGTGCGGTGTGGTGCCACTGGTGCCACGTGATGGACCGCGAGTCGTACGAAGATCCAACCCTGGCGGCGACGGTCAACGAACATTTCATCGCCATTAAAGTGGATCGCGACGAGCGGCCGGACGTGGACGCGCGCTACCAGGCCGCGGTGCAGGCCATCAGCGGGCAGGGCGGATGGCCGCTGACCGCGATCCTGACGCCGGATGGGCGGCCTTTCTTCGCGGGCACGTATTTTCCGCGGGAGGATCGCTACGGCCGGCCTGGATTCGAGCGCGTGCTGCTGACGCTGGCCAACGCGTGGAAGATGCGGCGCGCCGAAGTTCTGGAGTCGGCGGCCAGCGTGATCGCGGCCATCGAGCACGGCGAGACGTTTTCGGCGCGCGGCGATTCGTTGTCGCTGGCCATTGTCGACAAGCTGGTCGAGAGCGCAATCGGGCAGTTCGATCCACACAATGGCGGGTTCGGCTCGCAGCCGAAGTTTCCGCATCCAGCGGTGCTGGACCTGCTGATCGACGTTGCGGCGCGCACCGGCAACGAGGCGGCGAAAGAAACCGCGACGGTCACTCTGAGAAAGATGGCGCGCGGAGGCGTCTACGACCAGCTGGCAGGGGGCTTTCATCGGTACTCGGTCGACGAGCGCTGGGTGGTGCCGCATTTCGAGAAGATGCTCTACGACAATGCCGGACTGCTGGGCAATTACGTCCACGCATTCCAGACCTTTGTCGAGCCGGAGTTCGCCGCCGTCGCGCAGGGCATCATGCGCTGGATGAACGAGTGGCTCAGCGATCAGGAGCGTGGCGGCTTCTACGCGTCGCAGGATGCCGATATTTCGCTCGACGACGACGGTGACTACTTCACGTGGACCCGCGCCGAAGCCGCAGCGGTGCTGACGCCGGAGGAGCTGAGCGTTGGCGATCTGTATTGGGACATCGGCGAGCTGGGCGACATGCACCACAATCCGAAGAAGAACGTGCTGCATCGGAATTTTTCGCTGGAAGAAGTTGCTCAGCGTCTGCATCGCGACCAATCCGATACAGAGCGCGATCTGGCCGCCGCGAAGAAGAAGCTTTACGCTGCGCGGCTGCAGCGCCCGACGCCCTTCATCGACAAGACGGTCTACACGGGATGGAATGCCCTCGCGATCTCCGCGTATCTCGATGCGGCGCGAGTGCTGGATCAGGAGGCTCCCCGGACCTTTGCGCTGCGAACCCTGGATCGCGTCCTGCGCGAAGGATGGGATGCGCGTGCGGGGCTGGCGCATGCGATTGCCTATCCAGAGCCCGATGCCTCGGCGAGGCGAATCCCCGGCGTGCTCGACGACTATGCGATGCTGGCTCACGCCTGTGTCGACGGGTGGGAGGCAACCGGAGAGCTGCGCTACTACGAGGCGGCACTGCAGCTGGCGGATGCGATGGTGGAGCGCTTTCACGATCCCGAACACGGCGGGTTTTTCGACACGGAGAAAGATGGCGCCGACAAGATCGGCGCGCTGGCTGCCCGGCGCAAGCCGATGCAGGACTCACCGACGCCGGCCGGCAACCCGACCGCCGCAGCGGCACTACTTCGGCTTACAGCGCTGAGCGGACGCGACGATTTTCGCGCGAAGGCTGAGGACACGCTGGCCGCATTTTCGGGCGTCATCGAGCACTACGGCCTCTACGCGGGCAGCTACGGCCTGGCGCTCGAACGCCTGTTGCTGCCGCCCATTCAGGTCGCGATCGTCGGGGCCGGTCCGAGCGCCCGGCAGCTGGCGGCCATCGCCAACGCCCGCTACGCGGTCAACAAGGCTGTTATCTCGCTCACACCCGCGCAGGTTGGCTCCGGGCAGCTGCCGCCGGCGCTCAGGGAGACGCTGCCGCATCTCCCGACACTCTCCGCGGAGGCCGTTGCCGTGGTTTGCCGGGTGACCTCCTGCCTGCCTCCGGCTCGGACCGCCGAAGAGCTCATCGGGCAGCTCAACGAGGCGTTGTGAGCGGCCCGGAGCGAGCGCAAAGCGGGGTTCCCAGCGTAACGTAGCGCTGATCGGCGCGGCTGCTGCACCCCCGTCTGACCTGCTATTCTTCAGCAGATCGATTCGATCCGGAGAGTGTGTTATGGCGAGAAGCGTCAACAAAGCCACGTTGATTGGCAATGTGGGAAAAGACCCCGAAATCAAGGTTGCGTCCAACGGCAATGCCGTCGCAACCTTTTCCCTGGCTACGTCGGATCGCACCAAAGATCAGACCGGTACCTGGACCGATCGCACGGAGTGGCACAACCTGGTCGCGTTTCAGCGTCTGGCGGAGATCGTTCGCGACTATGTAAAGAAGGGGTCGAAGCTTTACGTCGAGGGGCGGATTCAGACGCGCTCCTGGGACGATAAGGACAACCAGAAGCATTACAAGACGGAAATTGTGATCAACGACCTGGTGCTTCTCTCCGGTCGCGGCGACGGCGAATCGGGCGGCTCGTCGCGGTCGGGTAGCTCATCGTACGATCAACGCCCGCCGGCGCATACTGACGAGCTGGTGCAGTCCACCGAGATCACCGACGACGACATTCCGTTCTGAAGTGTAGATTTCCTCCCCCAGGAGGAGTCGACATGAGAGTCAGCGCCCGCCCGCTTGCAGTGCTGGGACTTGCGCTGGTGTGGCTTCCCAAGCCTCTCTGCGAACAGGAGGATGACGCCACACGCGCGGGCCGCGAGCCAGCGGGCTGAACTGCGCTGGTTTGATCACTTTTCCGCCGCAGCAGCGGGAACGAGACGGGCCTGAACGCCTTGATCGGCGGCCTGATCAAGCATTTCCTTTGCTTCCAAGAGTGTGGTCCCGCTGGGTACGGGGCGGAAGTCGGACCGAATCTCACGCTGATCCTTGCTCAGCGACTTGACGATTAGCACCCTGCCCTTCACGTGTGTCTCGATCACGTCGGCCTTCCAGTGGGTCGCGCTTACCTGTTGACGATGAATGTGGAAGGAACTGCCCTTCTCCACGTGCCCCAGCAGGCCATAGCCAAAATCCACACGCTCCGCCACACTGCCGCTCATATCGATCGCCCGTTTCAGGCGGAGATCGACGATCATGGTGCCCGTGAGCGCGTGAACGATGCGCGCCTGATAATTCGGCGGAACGAAAGCCGGGTCGGGACGAAAAGCGATGCGCGCGACGCCCGCTGAGGGCGGTCCCTCATAATCGAAGAGAAAGGCGTCGGGCACCAACTGCAGGATGGCGGCCACCTGAGCTTCGTCATTGTCATGGGCTCGCTCTACAAGCGCGATCTGTCCGGGATCGTGAATGTAATCGTCGAGGCGCTCGTTCTCACGTCCCTGCTGGGCGGCGGAGAGGGGTTTGCCGTCCTGCTCGATGAGGCGAAAGACCGGTCCGCTGGCTGTCTCGACCTGCTCCCGGACCAGATCCTGCGCGGGGGAGAGGCATGCGCTGCGGTATTCCCAGTGGCTGTCGCGCTCCCGGTCGTGCAGTTCGTTGTAGATGACGTCGCGCACCAGATCGCGGGCGGACTGCGCGTCGCTATGGGGTGCGGTTGCGGGAACCTGGGCAAGAACGGGAAGCGCTGCCGCGACAAGGAGCACGATGGAACCAAAACGTTCAGATCGTGGCATTGGCCTCCGCGCCCCACAGGTATGATCCGGTTCCAGAGTGCCGGAGTTGCTTTCCCAGTCGAGTAAATCAACGGTGAAGATTCGGCGACGGGCAGGAAGAGGAATCTCACTTGTTACACTTCCGCCATGGCTCGGGCTGATTTTTCGCTGCTCGGCCGACCGCGTTCATGCCGCAAACCCTCTCGATCGCGATGATCACGAAGAACGAAGAGGCGAATCTGCCGCGCACCCTCTCGAGCGTGCGCTGGGCCGATGAGATTGTGATCGTCGATTGCGGCTCGACAGATCGCACGGCCTCCGTTGCGGAATCTTTCGGAGCAAAGGTTTTCGTCAACCAGCCTTTCCCCGGTCACGGCGAGCAGAAAAACGTCGCCATCGACCACTGCGGCAGCGACTGGGTTTTGCTCCTTGATGCTGACGAGGTTATTTCGCCCGAGTTGGCTGAGGAGATTCGCAAAGTGCTGGCAGGCCCTGCCGCGCACGACGCGTACTGGATCCCTCGCCTGAATCTCTTTCTCGGCCGCTGGATGCGCCACGGCGGTTTCTATCCCGACCGCAAGCTCCGCCTCTTTCGTCGCGGATCGGCGCGGCTGAGCGAGGGGGTCGGCCCGCACAGCACGCCGCAGTTTGCCGGCAAGCCCGGCGTTCTCCGCGGCGACATGCTGCACTACGCCTATCCCGCGCTGGCGCCCTACATTGAACACATGAACCGTTACAGCACTGAGATGGGAAAGCTGGCGGCTCCAAAGAAGCCGAGCCGTTCGATTTTCGCCTTCCTCTGGAATGTCGTCCTCAACCCCGCGGCGACCTTCACGTGGAACTATGTTTTCCGTCTCGGCTTTCTCGATGGTCGCGAGGGATTGCTGCTGCACCTCTATCACTCGGGCTATGTGAGCTGGAAATACGCAAAGGCGTGGGAGCAGCGGCGCGGTTGACCCTGTATATACAAATAGTTTATTCTGTATATATGGAGAGGTGATCTATGGCGGCGACCATGACATCGATTCGATTAAATACCGAGTTGGCCGACGAAGCCGCGAAACTTCTGGGCGTGAAAACGCGAACGGAAGCAGTTCACGTGGCCCTGCGGGAAATCGTGGCTCTCGAGAAGTTCAAGCGCCTGATGATCAAACACGGCGGCAAGCTTGATCTTTCGGGCCTCGATGAGTAGCCTCGTCATTTTTGATACTTCAGTTCTCGTCGATCAACTCCGAACAGATTGCCACGAAGAACGCATAAGGTCACTGGCGGGAATCATCCGGAATTCATCGGTGGTGCTGGCTGAGTTATGGCGGGGAGTCAAAACCAGACGCGACCGCCAAGGCGTGCTGGAACTGGAGGAGAACCATCCGACTCTGACCCCCACGGCGAGAACCTGGATAGAGTCTGGCAAGATCCTGGCGGAAATCGGAAAGGAAACGGGGTTTGAACCGGGGAAGTTGCGAGACCTGCATTTAGATGTGCTGATTGCCCTGACTGCGCGATCGTGCGGTGCGAGGCTCATTACTTCCAACCGGGCCGATTTCGAACTGATCCGCAGCCGTTGTTCCTTTCAGATGGAAATCTGGCCCGCACGCGAGTAATTCTTTCGTCTCAGGTTGTCTTTAGGGCGCTCACTCTCCTATGCTGAAGCGTTCCAGGAACGGACGCATCATGCCGGATAAAGCCATCGAGACGCGCGATGCAATGCACCAGGATCTGACCTCGAACCGGCATCCCTCCGCGGAGGAGACGCGCTGGGCGCAGGAGATGCTGGAGCCCGCGCTGGCGAAGTCTCCGGAACAGGCTGTCGGCGCGGCGACCGGAGTGAACCGCGACGAAGCGGGCAACGCGCGTTTCAGCACCATTTCCGGCGTCCCCATTCGGGGTCTCTACACCGAAGCGGACCTGCCCGAGGACTGGAGCCAAAACCAGGGCGAATACCTGGGCCTGCCTGGGCAGCCGCCCTATACGCGCGGCATTCATCCTACCGGCTATCGCGGGCGGCTGTGGACCATGCGCCAGTTCTCCGGCTTTGCTTCGCCGGAAGAAACCAACCTCCGGTACAAGTACCTGCTCGCCGGCGGAGCGAATGGACTTTCCGTCGCCTTCGATCTGCCGACGCTGATGGGCTGCGACTCCGACGATGCAAAGAGCGAGGGCGAGGTGGGTAAGTGCGGCGTGGCCATCGACTCGATCGAGGACATGGAGACGCTCTTCGCCGGCATTCCACTCGACAGCACCACTGTCTCGATGACCATCAACTCGCCGGCCAGCGTGTTGTGGGCCATGTACCTTGTGGTTGCTGAGCGCCAGGGCGCGGACTGGAAGCTGCTGTCCGGGACGCTGCAAAACGACATTCTGAAGGAATACATCGCACAAAAGGAGTATCTCTATCCGCCCGCTCCTTCCATGCGCCTGGTGATCGATACGCTGGAATTCGGCGCGCGCCATACGCCGCGGTTCAATCCTATTTCGATTTCCGGCTACCACATTCGCGAAGCAGGATCGACCGCCCTGCAGGAGCTGGCCTTCACCCTTTATGACGGCATCGAGTATGTGGAGTGGGCGCTGCGGCGTGGCCTGGCCGTCGACGATTTCGCCCCACGCCTCAGCTTCTTTTTCAATGCGCATAACGACTTCTTCGAGGAGATCGCCAAGTATCGCGCCGCGCGCAAGGTTTGGTACCGGGTGATGACGGAGCGCTTCGGCGCGAAGAGCCCTCGCTCCACGTGGATGCGCTTCCACACGCAAACCGCCGGTGTCTCGCTCACCGCGCAGCAGCCGAAGAACAACATCGCCCGCGTCGCACTGCAGGCGCTGGCCGCGGTTCTGGGCGGCACGCAGTCACTGCACACCGATGGTTTCGACGAAGCTCTTGCCCTGCCTACAGAAGACGCGGCGCGGATCGCTCTGCGCACGCAGCAGATTCTTGCGCACGAATCCGGCGTCGCGGATGTGATCGACCCGCTGGGCGGTTCGTACTTCCTCGAGAAGCTCACGCTCGACATGGAGGAAGGCGCTTTCCGCACCTTCGCGAAGCTCGATGCGATGGGCGGGATGGTCAGGGCCATCGAAGCGGGCTACCCGCAGAAGGAAATTGCCGAAGCCAGTTATGCATTTCAGCACGCCGTGGAAGCAGGCGAGAAAATCATCGTCGGCGTGAATCAGTATGCGACGAGCGAACCGCCGCCTCGAATCCTGTACATCGGCGAAAGCGTGCGCGACGCGCAGGCTGCGAAGCTGAAGAAACTGCGCGCGAACCGATCCGGGGAGGCGGTCGAGCGCACCCTCGACGAGCTGCGGCACGCGGCTGGGGAGCAGCCGCAACCCGCGCCGGAAAGTATGGCCATGGCCAACACCATGCCTTTCATCCTCGACTGTGTTCGCGCCTGCGCCACGCTCGGTGAGATTTGCAGCGCTCTGGGTCAGGTGTTCGGAGGATGGGAAGAAGTTTGACCGCTCCGTTGGGTCACTCGCCGGAAACCATTTAGAATGCATCTGGCGTGAACACCGTCAAAGCGATTTATCCGGGCAGCTTCGATCCGGTGACCAACGGCCACCTGGATCTGATTGCCCGCGCCGCGAACATTTTCGATCATCTGGTCGTTGCCATCCTTCGCAATTCAGAGAAAAACCCCTTGTTCACCGTGGAAGAGCGGGTCGCCATGCTCTCGGAGGGAATCGCGGAATTCAACAACGTGTCGGTTTCCACCTTCGACGGGCTGCTGGTGGATTTCGCCCGCGAAGAGCGGGCGCACGCGGTGGTGCGCGGCATCCGCGCCATCAGCGACTACGAATATGAGTTCCAGATGGCGCTGATGAACCGGCGGCTCGCGCCCGACGTCGAAACCATCTTCCTCATGCCCGACGCCAAATACTCCTTCGTCAGCTCGCGGCTCGTGAAACAAGTGTTTCGGCTGGGTGGATCGGTGGACGGCCTGGTTCCGAAATTTGTCGTCGAGCGGATGAAGGACAAAGGCCGCAGCTAAAGTCCACCTCACTGAGAAGAAGGTGGCGTGCTGGGTGCCGGGCCGCCCTTCGGCTCGTGATAGCCTTGCCCTTCGCCCGAACAAGGAGAACGATGAGTAACCAGCTGCAATTCGACCTGAGCGCGGCGGCGCGGCGCGCCATGGTCGCGCACGGCTTCGAGCCCGACTTTCCACCGGCGGTGGCGCAGCAGCTGCAGCAACTGCACGACCATCCGTTGCCCGCGAATCCGTCGGCCCGCGATTTGCGCGGTATGCTCTGGTCCTCCATCGACAACGACACCTCGAAAGATCTCGACCAGATCGAATATGTCGAAGGCGTGCCCGGAGGGGGCCAGCGCGTGCTCATCGGCGTCGCCGATGTCGACGCGTTCGTACCGAAGGGGTCGCCGATCGACCAGCATGCGCTCCGCGAGACGACCACGGTCTATACGGGCGTCGATATTTTCCCCATGCTGCCCGTAGAGCTCTCCACCGGGCTGACTTCGCTGCTGCCGGATCAGGAGCGGGCGGCGGTGGTGGTCGAGTTCACGGTGGATGCGCAGGCGCAGATTTCGAACACCAACATTTCCCTGGCGCGCGTGACCAACAAGGCGCAGCTGGCGTACCCGTCGGTGGGCGCGTGGCTGGCCGGTACCGCCGCTGCGCCGCCCAAAGTTGCGGCCTCGCAGAATCTCCAGCAACAGCTTCATCTCCAGGACGACATTGCGCAGCGGTTGCGGCGCGAGCGCTCCAGCCACGGCGCCTTGAATCTGGAAACGATCGAGACGCAGCCGATCCGGCTCAAAGACGGCAGCATCGAAATCGAGGCGGAAGTGAAGAACCGCGCCACCCAGCTGATCGAGGACTTCATGATCGCCGCCAATGGCGTGGTTGCGCGCGCGCTCGAGGCGAAACATTTCTCCGCCATTCGCCGCGTGGTGAAAACGCCAAAGCGCTGGGACCGCATCGTAGAGATCGCCGCGCAGATGGGAACAAAGCTACCCGCGAACCCCGATCCAAAACCATTGCATGATTTCCTGTGTGAACAGCAGCAGAAGGATCCCGATCATTTTCCCGACCTGTCGCTGGCCGTCATCAAGCTGCTCGGCCC
>Ga0187863_10000594_pt1 | contig 30699 bp, 28 predicted proteins | sample June2016WEW_11_1_FD_132975 | JGI IMG/M metagenome (GOLD analysis project Ga0187863, IMG submission 132975) | Peatland microbial communities from SPRUCE experiment site at the Marcell Experimental Forest, Minnesota, USA - June2016WEW_11_10 | ecosystem: Environmental > Terrestrial > Soil >...
AAGCACGGGTTTGAAGCACGGGTTTGAAGCACGGGGGGACGTTGCTTGTGAAGAAGGTCGGCATCGCGGCGCTGGCGGCGGTCGTGCTCGCGTTCCTGGCGGCGGGGGCTGCCGCCGCGCTCACCACGCGGAACGCGCGGAACACCCGGAACCCGGTCGCGGTCGCGGACAGGCTCCGGCTCCCGGTGGCCTACAACGGGCAGGACGGCTGGGGCCAGGGGACAGCCCGGCTGTCCACCATCTACGTGGGGGGCCCGGACACGTTCGTGCGGATCCAGCACTGGTCGCAGTGGACAGCCAGCTCGGCGTACAGCCGGGGCACGCTGTGGGTGGATAACTGCATCCCGAACTGCGCGGCCGGCCATTACACCAGGTACCCCGCCAAGGTGAGCCTGTCGCGGGTCGCGGCGCACCGGAAAGTGAGTTATTTCTCCCGGATGAGGCTGCGCTACTTCCACACCAGCGCCCGTGACTACGGGTTCCGCTGGGGCACCTACCGCGGCGCGACGATCCCGCTGTGGATCGGCGGCCCGGGCTGACCGAGCCGGCGCTCCTGCCTCCCCGCCCGGTACCTCTCCTGCCTCCCGGCCCGGTACCCCGTCTGCTTCTCGCCCAGACCATGAGATGGTCAACGCCTGCCTGATATGAGCCGTCCGGGGGATCTCGCCGGTATGCTCCCTGGCGACCGCTGGGCCGATGCTGCCCCGGGGCATTGCCGGGAAGGCTGCAGGACGGGAGTCACCATGCAAGGCACAGGCCGGCCCCTGAGCCGCCTGGCCAAGGCCGGTTACATCGCCAGCACCGTCGCGGTCGTGGCGGTGGTCGTGGCCAGCCTGAGCGCCTACGCGATCTACCGGAGGCTGGACGGGAACGTCAGCGTGGTCGGGGTCAGCGGGCTGAGTCACCGCTCCGTGTACGGCGTGCAGAACATCCTGGTGCTCGGGTCGCAGACGAGAGAAGGCCAGCGGGCCGGCGACCTGGGCAGCAATCCTGCCCTGAACACCAGTAACTCCGACAACCTCCTGCTGGTCCACCTGGACCCGACGCATACCCACGCCACCGTGCTGTCCATCCCGCGGGACACCATGGTCTACGAGCCCGGGTGCAAGGCCCGGCGCAGCGTCGGCGGCGGCATCCTGGGGCCCTACCAGTCCGCGATCATCGACGGGGCGATGAACATCGGCGGCCCGTCCTGCGCGGTCAGCACGGTCAAGGACCTGACCGGCATCACGCTCGACCATTTCGTCATGTTCAATTTCAACTCCTTCCGCGCGATGGTGGACACGATCGGCGGTGTGGAGGTCTGCGTCCCGCGCAGCGGGTACCACGACCCCTACAGCGGGCTGAATCTCACCGGCGGGAAGCACCTGCTCACCTACAACCAGGCGCTCGCCTACGTGCGCACCCGCCACGGCGTCCAGGCCGAGGGTGACGTCGGCGGTGACCTGCCCCGGATCGAGCTGCAGCAGGCGTTCATGTCCTCGGTCATCCAGAAGGTCAAGAGCCAGGGCATCCTGAGCAACTCGGTGCAGCTGCTCAAGATCGCGGATGTGGCCACCCAGGCGCTGACCGTGGACCAGGAACTCGATTCGGTCAGCAAGCTGCTGGGCCTGGCCAGGAGCCTCACCGGGCTGCAGGCGAGGAACGTGACCCTGCTGACCATGCCGACGCTCACCGACCCGGCCAACGTCAACCGGCTGCTGCCCGAGGAGCCCGCCGACGACGTCATCTTCCAGATGATCCTGGATGGCCAGACCTGGCATCACGGGCTGCCCACGCTGCCCGACGGCAGGGTCCAGGTGCGCGTGCTCAACGGCACCGCCACCCCGGGCCTGGCCGCCCGGACCGCCCGCCGCCTCACCCGGCTGGGCTTCGACGTGATCAGCACCGGGGACGCTGCGGGGACCAGCACCACCACCGTGACCTACTCGGGCACCGCTCAGGCCGACAGCGCCTACACGCTGACCACCGCGCTCAAGGCCACCCCCGCCGCCCAGGACCTGCTCGCCGAGCCGGCCCCCCAGGCTGGACAGCCAGGCCCGGTCACGCTGATCCTTGGCGGCGACTTCGCGGGCGTGAACCCGCCCGCCGCGCCGCACCAGGCCAGCGGGAACGGCAAAGCCAAGGCTGCGGCCGGCGGCGGCGGGGCCGGCGTCAGCCCAGCCAGCCAGACCACCGTGCAGACCCGCAACGCCGCGGCAAGCATCTGCTCCGGCCTGCCCGCCGCGAACCCGGATCCCGGTACTCCGCCGGGAGGGTGACGCGGTTCCGCTGCCCGACGCGTTGCAGCCAGGGGCGCGACTGCCCGGGCTCCCCGCGACAGGTCCGCGCACCCGGGCCGCGGCGGGGTGCGCCCGGCCGCTCAGCGGAACTGCCGGTGCGCGGCCGGCCGCGTCACGGCCAGCCGGACCTGTGCCCGGCCCAGGGACGGGTGAGTCGCGCTGACCGTGACCACGCCCGTCTGGCCGGGCCGGGACCGGATGAAACCACCGCCGACCCCGCCGCTCCGGGCGAACCGGAACGGGTTGTCGCCGATCAGCGTGGCGGGGCCGGCCACCGCCAGCGTGACCGGGCCGGTCACGTGCGGGCGCTGGTTCCCGTACGCGTCGAGGGCCCGGAACGTGATCCGGGTGGCGTCCGTCCCGTCGGCCTCGATCGCGCTGTCCTCGACGGCCAGCCCCAGGCGGTCGCGGGTGGTATCGGCCGACATCCGGGCCGACGCCACCCGCTGGCCGCCGAGGTAGCCCTCGATGCGCAGTTCCGGCAGGCCGGAGCCGTCGACCGTCACGTCGGCGAACGCCGGGGGATAGGCCAGGCTGGCGAAGGCCCGCCGGTCCGGGCGTGCCGTCGCGATGTGCGCCGTACCGGCGTAGATCTCCAGCCGGTCGCAGTTCGTGGCGATCATGGCCCCGGGGCCGGGGCCACCGGGCGGCGAGCCGGGCCCGAAGTCCCAGAAGAACACCGGCAGGATGACCGGGCGGATCCGGGGGTCGACCTGCGAGCGATAGAACGCGGCGCCGGGCTTGGGCACCCGGAACACGTCGGTCACCCCGGGGGTTTTCAGCGCGTCCCAGACCGTTCGCCGGCCGTTCAGCGACGCGTAGTCGATGCCCGCCCAGCCCAGCAGCCCGGCGTACCGCGGATTCCCCCGGGTGATGTCGTGGACCTGGGCGTGCATCAGGGCCTGCACGGCGAGCACCTCCCCGGAGTCGGTCCAGCGGTATGCCGGCGCGCCGTCCAGTGCCCCCACCGCCTCACTGACCAGGTAGGGCACATCGGGTAACGGCGGCTGCAGCTCAGCGTGGCCCTGGCGTGAGTGGTAATCGTCGTAGCCGAACACGTCTTCGTCCCAGCCCGCGGTGGAATGGCGGACCATGGCGCCGGTGGTCTGCCGGGTGCCGTCGAGATCGCGGGCGACCCGGCGGGTGCGCGTGTACAGGCCGGGATAGTTGGCGGTCTCGTTGAGCCGGGTCGCCCAGACGATGACCGACGGCCGGTTGCGGTCGCGCAGGACCATGTCCCGCGTGTTGCCCACGGCCAGGTCCTGCCAGGTCGCGTCCCCCACGTACTGCCAGCCCGGTGGCTCGGCCCAGACCATCAGGCCGATCTCGTCGCAGGCGTCGAGGAAGTGCGGCGACTGCGGGTAGTGCGAGCAGCGCACCATCACGCAGTTGAGCTCGTACCTGAGCATCTCGGCGTCCCGGCGCTGCAGCCGTGCGCACGCCGCCATCCCGGTGTACGGGAACAGTTGGTGGCGGTTCAGGCCGAAGATCTCCAGCCGCTGCCCGTTCAGGAAGAAGCCATCCGGGCGGAACACGGCCTCGCGGAACCCGATCCTGGTCGCGACGCTGTGCGCGGCGTGACCGGACGACACCGTCGTGCGGATCGTGTAGAGCCTGGGCGTCTCCGGCGACCAGAGCGTGACGTCGCCCACGCCGGTGAGGCGCAACCTGGCCACCGCCGGGCCCGCCGCGGTCAGCGTGACCGAGATGGCGCTGGTGGCCATCGTGCGCGGGCCGTCCAGCAGTTCCGCGGTGACCCGTACCGGCCGGGCCGGCAGCCTGGCCGCGTCGATCGTGACCTGGACGTGCACGGCCCGGCCGCCGGTGAGCACGTTGACGGGCTTCGCGAACACGTCGGACACGAACACGTCCGGCACCACCCGCAGCGTGGCGTCCCGGTAGATGCCGCCGGGCTGCAGGTAGTCGACCGCCGGGGCGCCACCCGCCGCGCCGCCGGGCGGTACCGGCAGCCACCGGGAGTCCACGATGACGGCGAGCACGTTGCTGCCCGTGACCAGGGCCCCGGTTAGCTCGGTGGACCAGGGCAGGTAACCGCCCTGGTGGGAACTGACCACTGTGCCGTTGAGCAGCACAGTCGCGTTGACCATGACCCCGTCGAAATCCACGAACACCCGGTCGCCCGGCCGCCCGGGCCGGCCGAAGTACTTGCGGTAGATCCACACCTGCTCCCAGCGGGACGGATCCCAGTTACCCCACGACAGCGGGGTGACGGTGTGGGGCAGGGTGACGGGGGTGAAGCCGCTGTCGTCGTACCCCGGGTCGGCGGATCCGGCACGGTAGCCACCGCCGAATAGCCAGTCCTGGTTGAAGTCGTAGGCTCCGGCCCCCGGGCGGTGAGGCTCGTGAGCGGCGGGCCCCGGCATGGCGCTGCGCCCGGTGCCCGCGCAGGAGGCCAGGGCCGCTGCCGCACCGCCGAGCAGGGCGGTACGCAGCACGACGCGGCGTGGCGCTGCGCCGGGCAAGGCTGCGCCACAGCCGGCCGGGCTCTCTTCCGGCCCGCCCGGGTTCGCCTTCATTATGCGCAGAAGTTACTACACCGGCCGATGGTGTCCCGGCGGCCCGGAACGGTCGCGGCCCTGAGGCACGGTGAGCCGGGACCCGGCGGCCGCCGCCGTCGACGCGTTTGACGCATCCGTACATCCGTGTGATTATACGGACGTACGGAGGTGAGAAATGCCGCCGCGAGATCATGATCATCCGGTTTGTGCGCCGGGCGTGGCTGCGGCCCGGGGCGGCGCCCTGTCGGTGGGCGACGCCGGGCGGCTGGCCGGGCTGCTCGGGCTGCTGGCCGACCCAGTGCGGTCGCGGATCCTGTTCGCCCTGGTCGCCGCCGGTGAACTGTGCGTCGGGGACCTGGCCCTGGTGCTCGAGGTGACCGAGGACCAGGTGTCCTACGCGGTGAAGATGCTGCGCATGGCCGGGCTGGTCAGCTTCCGCAAGGACGGCCGGGTCGTCTACTACCGGCTGAGCGACGGCTTCCCGCATCCGCTGCTGGAGCACTGCCTGCGCCAGCTGCTGACCATCGCCGCGCCGGGGGGCGACGATGCGCGCGCTTGACGCGATCGGCCACGCGCTGGCCGTGGCCGGGTCGATGACCTGGCAGATCACCTGGTCGCTGCTGCTGGGATTCGCGCTGTCCGCCGTGGTCCAGGCGGTGGTGCGCCGGTCCGCCGTGGTCCGGCTGCTCGGGGATGACCGGCCGGTCACGCTGGCCCGGGCCACGGCGCTGGGCGCGGCCTCCTCGTCCTGCTCCTACGCGGCCGTGGCACTGGCCCGGTCGCTGCTGCGCAAGGGCGCCAGCTTCACCGCGGCCATGGTGTTCGAGATCGCCAGCACGAACCTGGTCATCGAGCTTGGGATCATCCTGGCCCTGCTGATCTCGTGGCAGTTCACCCTGGCCGAGTTCGTCGGCGGCCCCATCATGATCGTGCTGCTCGCGGTGGCTTTCCGCCTCGTCGTCCGGCAGCAGCTGATCGACGAGGCGCGGCGGCAGGCCGACCGGGGACTGGCCGGATCCATGGAGGGCCACGCGGCCATGGACATGAGCATCACCGCCACCGGCAGCTTCTGGCGGCGCCTGTTCAGCCGGGAAGGCTACACCTCGGTCAGCAACATCTTCGTCATGGAGTGGGCCGCGGTCCTGCGCGATGTGGTGGTCGGGCTGCTGATCGCCGGGGCGGTCGGCGCCTGGGTCCCGGACAGCTTCTGGCGGCACCTGTTCCTGGCCGGCCATCCACTCGCCGCCCGGATCTGGGGGCCGCTCATCGGCCCGGTGATCTCGCTGCTCAGCTTCGTCTGCTCGATCGGCAACGTGCCGCTGGCCGCGGTGCTGTGGAACGGGGGGATCAGCTTCGGGGGCGTGATCGCGTTCATCTTCGCCGACCTGATCATCATCCCGATCCTGCTCATCTACCGGAAGTACTACGGCACCCGGATGATGCTCGTGCTGACCGGCGTGTTCTACGCCACCATGGTGCTGGCCGGCTACATCGTCGAGTTCGTCTTCAGCGGGCTGGGCCTGGTCCCGGCGGGCCGCACGGCGAAGGTCGGGGAGACCGGCATCGCGTGGAACTACACCACGTACCTGAACATCGTGTTCATCATCATGGCCGCGGCGCTGGTGGTGCGCTTCTTCCGGTCCGGGGGCGGCACCATGCTGAGGATGATGAGCGGCAGCCCGGAGGAGGCCCGTGACCAGCACGGCGCCCACGCCGGCCATGGCCCCCACGCCGGCCATGGTGGCTAGCCCGGCGGCCGGACGGGCGGCAGCCCCCGGCGCAGCACCTCCAGGAGATCGTCCAGGACGTCGTCGGGTACCTGCCCGCCCGCCGTCCAGTCCGCCCAGCGCATCCCCAGGAAGTTGCCGATCCCGGTGTACATGAACGCGATGACCTCGGGGTCGTAGCGCGCGTCCACCTCGCGGCTGAGCTGCGCCTGGCGTACCCCGCGGGCGTAGCCGCGGGCCAGGTGCTCGTAGTACTCCCGGAACAGGCCCGGCGCCACGAACTCCGACTCCCGCACGATGCGGTCCATCCACGGGCGTTCGGACAGCATGTCGAAGAAGGCACGGAACGAGGCCCGCTCGATCTCCCGCTGCCCGGGGCCGGCCTGCTCGATGGCCTGCTTCATCGCCGTCCGGAGGTCCGCGTTGAGCTGCCGGACCACGGCGGCGAAGATCTCCGCCTTCGAGCCGAAGTGCGCGTAGAAGCTGCCGGTCGCCATGCCCGCGCCCGCGCAGATGTCGGCCACTGTGGTGCGCTGGTAACTGCGCTCCCCGAAGAGCTGCTCCGCGGCCGCGAGCAGCCGCTGTGCTGGCGGCTGCCCGCGGTCGTCGGGCAGCCGCCCGCTCGTCGCGACGCCCACGCCTCCTACCCCCGTCCGGGACCCATGACCAGGACCCTTGCGTGCCGGGAGCCCGAGCGTATGTTAGGGCATCCCGCTGGATGGTGCCGTGGGCTGCGTGCCGGTGTAGCTCTGCACGGCCCCGGTGGCGGACGTGTTCGTGACCTGCACCGGGCCCTCCTTGACGATGACGCCGTTCTTGATCACTCCGATGAACGCCCCGGTCATCCCGGCGTGATCGGAGGCAGAGTAGGCGTAGGGCGCCACCGCCGGGCCCTGCGGCAGCCCGCTCTCGATCGCCTTGACCAGGTCGGCCCGGGCCGGGTTCTTGCCCGCCTTGAGCATGGCCTGCACGAAGGTGTAGGCGACCGCCTCGCCGAAGGCCACGTTGCCGTCGAAGGGGAGCTTGGGCAGGTACTTGTCGTGGATCTTCTTGAACAGCGCGACCCAGCTGTTACTCGTGTCGCCGAGGGTGGGCATGTAGCCGTCGGTGATGATGCCCTGGGTCAGCTGGTTGCCGGACACCGTTGCCCCGCCCTGCTTGGCGTAAGCCTCCAGCAGCCCGGCGAGGGTGATGGGGTCGGAGCCCACGTCACTGACCACCAGGGTCGGGCTGAAGCCGAGCTTGAGGCTGTTCAGCCGCAGCAGCGCGGTGAAGGCCGGGACGGTGAACGACACGACGACCTTGGCCCCGGACGCCTTGAGCGCGGCCACCTGCGGGCCGACGTTGATGTTGGTGGGATCGTAGCTCTGCCTGCTGACCACGTCCGCCTGCGGGATCTCGTCGTCCAGGCCCTTGACGCCGTCCTTGCCGAACTCGTCGTCCTGGTAGAAGTAGCCGATCTTCTGGCCGGCGAAGTGCTGCTTGATGTAGGTGCCGAGAATCTTGCCCTCGCGCACGTAGTCCAGCTGCCAGCCGAAGGTCTCCGGCCAGGTGGACGGCGAGTTCCAGCACTCGCAGCCGGAGGCCACGAACACGTCCGGCACTTTCTCGGAGTTGAGGAACGGCGCGACGGCCAGGTGCGTCGGCGTGCCCAGGCCGTCGAAGATGGCGTACACGTTGTCCTGCAGCACGAGCTGCTTCACCACGGACACCGTGCTGGTGGGGTCGTACTTGTCGTCCAGGTACTTGTAGACGATCTTCCGCCCGTAGATCCCGCCGTGGGCGTTGACGTAGTCGAAGTAGGCGTTGGACGCGGGCGCGATCTCGTCGTAACCCGGCGCGGCCACCCCGGTCAGCGGCTGGTGGCTGCCGATCGTGATGGTGGTGGCGGTGATGCCCGGCGCGGAGGCGGTCAGGGCACCGCTGGTGCTCTTCGACCCTGATCCGCTGCTGCCGGAACTGCAGGCGCTGACCACCATGGCCAGGGCAGCCACGGCGGCGAGGGCGGGCAGGCCGACCCGGTGAGATCTGTTCATAGCGAGCCTTCTTCCTGGTGTTCACTGGCTGGCGCACGGAACTGGGGACCCGGGGGGCGCCGTCGTGGCGCGCCGGGCCAGGCAGGCAGGCGGGAGGCCAGCGGCCGGGACAGCCGGTGCACGCCACCCTGGATGCCATCGGGAAAGGTGAGCATGACGACCACGAGCACGACGCCATAGGCCGCGACCGGGATGTTGGACCCGACCGAGCTGGACAGCCCGTGACTGCTGGCCACGTCGGTCACGTAGGTCGGGACCAGGACCAGCACGAGGCTGCCCCACACCGCCCCCGGCAGGGTTCCGAGACCGCCCAGCACCGCCGCGGTGAGCAGGCCGATGGAGAGCGTCACGGTGAACGCGCCGGGCGAGACGATCGACGTGGTCACGGCGAGCAGCGCGCCCGCCAGCCCGGCGCAGGCCGCGCTTACCACGAAGGCCAGCACCCGGAGCCGGGCCACGTTCAGGCCCGCCAGGGCGGCCGCCACCTCGTCGTCCCTGGCGGCCCGCCAGGACCGCCCGACCCGGCTGCGGGCCAGGTTGGCCAGCAGCACCAGGGTGATCAGCGCGCAGCCACAGGTCAGCCAGGCCTGCCAGCGGGTGAGGGAGAAACTCGGGCCGAGGAAGCCGGGGCTGTTGATCACTACGGTCAGCCCCTGGTCCCCGCCGAGCAGGCCGTACCGCAGGGCCAGCGAGGGCAGGGCCACCGCGAGTATCAGCGTCGCGCCGGCCAGGTAGGGACCGCGCAGCCGGGCCGCGGCCACGCCGACGACCGCGCCGCCTGCCGCGGCGACGGCCAGGGCCGCCACGAGCACCACGGCCAGCGGCCAGTGCAGGTGCAGCAGCAGCAGCGCGGCGGCGTACGCGCCGATGGCCATGAACGCCCCGTTGCCCAGCGAGATCTGGCCGCTCAGCCCGACCAGCACGGTCAGTCCGGCTACCGCCACCACGTAGCAGGCGACCTCGGCCATCTGGTAGTCGCGGAACGGGCTCACCGTGCTGCTGATGATCACCAGGAGCACGGCGAGGACGGCCGCCGTGGCCACGTGCCGCACCAGGGTCATCTCACACCTGCCGGGTGGCGGCCGGGGAGAACAGGCCGGACGGGCGGACCATGAGGACCACGGCGAGCGCGGCCAGCCCGAACAGCGGCACCAGATCCGAGCCCAGGTAGCCGCCGACGTAGCTGAGCGCGACACCGAGGATGAGCCCGCCGGCGACCGCGCCGGCCGGGCTGTCCAGGCCGCCGATGACCGCCGCGGTGAACCCCAGCACGAAGATGGAGTCCATGCTGTTCGGGTACAGGAAGGTGGACGGCGAGACCAGCACTCCGGCCAGCGCGCCGATGAGCCCGGCGAGCGCCCAGCCGAGGGTCAGCATGCGGCCGACCCGGACCCCCAGCAGCCGGGCGACCGGCGGGCTGAACGCCGACGCGCGCAGTTGCAGCCCGGCGGAGGTATACCGGAATCCCGCCGCCAGCAGCAGCGCCGCGGCCAGCACCGCCACCGCCACGAACACGTCGTTGGCCGAGACGCCGAGTGCGGCCGACCCGACGTGCAGCCCGGTGATGGAGAACGCCGCGGGGAACGACCGGAACTGGCCACCGTAGAGGATGCCCGCGAGACCCTCCAGGAAGACGAGCAGCCCGATGGTGATGATGATGGCGTTCAGCGGCGGCTTGTTCTCGGCCGGGCGGATGACCAGCCGCTCGATCACCCCGCCGAGCACCAGCCCGGACGCTAGTGCCACGGCGAAGCCCGCCCAGTACGACCCGGTGTGGTTGATGACCAGCAGCGCGATGTAGGTGGTGAACATCGCCATGCCACCCTGGGCGTAGTTCAGGATCCGGGTCGCCCGCCAGATCAGCACCAGGGACAGGGCGATCGCGGCGTAGATCATGCCGACGCTGATCCCGCCCAGCGTCAGCTCGCGGAACTCTGTCACCGGCCGCCTCCTAGAAGCCCAGGTAGTGCTTGCGGAGCCCGACGTCGGCGGCGAGCGCCGCGGCGTCCGCCGCCGCCACGACCCGGCCGAGGCTGAGCACGATTCCCTGGTCGGCGATGCTCAGGGCGCTACGCGCGTTCTGCTCGACCAGCAGCACCGTGAGGCCGGTCTCGCGCAGTCCCGCGGTCAGCTCCATGACCTGGGAGACGATCTTCGGCGCCAGCCCGAGCGACGGCTCGTCCAGCAGCAGCACCCTGGGCCGGGCCATCAGGGCCCGGGCGATGACCAGCATCTGCCGCTCGCCGCCGGACAGGGTCCCGGCGGCCCGGTTCCGGGCCCCGGCGAGGACGGGGAACCGCTGATAGGCCTCGGCCAGCGCGGCGGCCCGGGTACCCCGCCCGCGCCGCCAGAACGCACCGAGCCGCAGGTTCTCCTGCACGGTGAGCTCCGCGATCACGCCCTGGCCCTCGGGCACGTGCGCCACCCCGGCCCGTGCCATGTCCTCGGCGCTGCGGCCGGTCATCTCCTGCCCGCCGACCAGCACCCGGCCCCGGCGCGGCCGGATCACCCCGCTGATGGCGCGCAGCAGGGTCGTCTTGCCTGCCCCGTTCGCCCCGAGCACCGCGGTGATGGTGGCCGGCCGGGCGGTGATCGAGACGCTCTGCAGGGCGAGCACGCCGCCGTAGCCGGCCACGACCTCCTCGACCGCCAGCGCGGCTTGCTCACTCACCGGAGTCCTCCACGCCGAGATACGCGATGGTGACCGCCGGGTTGGCCTGCACGTCGTCCGGCGTGCCCTGAGCGATCACGCGCCCGAAGTCCAGGACCACCACCGTGTCGCACACCGCCATCACCAGGTCCATCCGGTGCTCGACCAGCACCACCGAAGTCTCCGCGGACAGGCTGGAGATCAGCTCGCGGAGCCCGCCGATCTCGGTCTCGGACAGGCCGCCGGCGGGCTCGTCGAGGAGCAGCAGGCGGGGCTGCGCGGCCAGGGCACGGGCCAGGGCCACCCGCTTGCGCAGGCCGTACGCCAGCTGATCTGGCCTGGCCCCGGCCAGGTCGGCCGCGCCGACCCGGTCCAGCGCCTCCCGCGCCCGGGCCCGGAGCCTGCGCTCGTCCCGGTCACTGGCGGGCAGCCCGCCCAGCGCGGACCAGAACCCGGCGCGGGCCTGGCCCTGGGCGCCGACCATGACGTTCTCCAGCACGGACAGGCGGCGGAACAGCCCCACCCCCTGCAGCGTCCGGGTGATCCCGAGGCCGGCCAGCTGGTGCGGGCGGAGCCTGCCCAGCTCGGTGCCGCCGAAGTTCAGCCCGCCCTGATCGGGCCGGACGAACCCGCACAGCACGTTCAGCAGCGTGGTCTTCCCGGCCCCGTTGGGGCCGATGACCCCGGTGACCTGGCGGCCGGGTGCGGTGAAGGAGACGTCGTCCAGCGCGGTCAGGCCGCCGAAGCGCACGGTCACCCCGTGCACCTCCAGCAGGCCATCCGGATCCGGGCTTAACCCGGGCCGCGGGGCGCGGTGCGCCCGGTCCGCGGGGCGCGCCGCAGCCGGGCCGGGCGCCGGAGATGAATCATCATTCACCGAGAAGATCCTGCTCAGATAGGCAACTTTGGCAACTGATGAATCGTGGTTCACTGATTGAAAGTCAGGCCAAAGGCCCCGGCAAGACCCGGGACGTCACTTGACGCTGATTCGTGACCCAACCGAGATGCGGTCCCGGTCCGCCGGCGGGCCGCCCGGCTCCCTGGGGGACGGCGACCGCACCCCTCGCCGAGCTGCGCTATCTGTAAGCAAACCTGCATGGTCTTTACAGCGGATATTCCTGGGCTAGACCGGCCAGCTGCTCGCATACTGAGCAGATGAGTTCGTTAAGGGGAGGGGACGCCATCCGGCGTGCGGCCGGGCGGCTCAGGGAAACCCTGACCGTGCCTGGCCTGGGCCCGGCGATGGCGGCGTACTTCGATCCAGCCGAGGGCTTCGCGGGCATGAGCTTCGGCACCCTCGGCGAGAACACGCCTGGCGCGGTGACCGCCGACGACCTGCTGGCCGTCTCGCTGCTGGACATCGCCTGGCGGCCGGAGGCCGTCCGGCACCTGCTCGGCAGCAAGGCCGGCCCGGTGTCCGCCATGCTCAGCGCGATCCCGGCCGACATCGATCTGTGGGCGGCCACCGACGCGGAGCTCGCCACGGTGGACCCGCTGTGGGATGCCTTACTGGAGATGCCGGGCGTCGGCACCGCCACCGCGTCGAAGCTCCTCGCCCGCAAACGGCCGCGGCTCTGCCCGCCCTCCGACAAGGTGGTCATCCGCGCGGCAGGCCTGCCCGGGCAGACCTGGGAGGTGCTCCGCTGCCTGCTCCAGGACCAGGAGGCCCGGGACAGCCTCGAGAAGCTGCGGCCGCCTGACGCGGCCGGGGCCAGCATGCTGCGACTCCTGGACGTGGTCCTCTGGATCACCCACAGCCCGGCCCGTGAGGCGCAGCGGGCCCGGCTGGTCGGCCGCAGCCGCGCGGCCTGACCCGGGACGGTCAGCCGTCGTAGGCCTGGACCAGTTTGTCCATGATCGCGTCCAGCCTCGCGTCGGCCTGCTGCCGGTCCGGGTCGGCGTCGTACCAGTCCACGATCTCGCGGGCACCCTGCTCGAACGGGATGACCGCCCGGTAGCCGGGCACCACGCTGCGCAGCTTGGAGTTGTCGAAGACCAGGGAGTGCGCCTTGTCGCCGAGCAGGCTCGCGCCCCACTGCGGGTCCGCGCTGGCGATCACGGCCGACGGCACGTGCACGATGTCGGCGGGCGCGCCCACCGCGGCGGCGAGGGCCCTGGTGATCTGATCCCAGGTCAGCACGTCGTCGGAAGTGATGTGGAACGAGTCGCCGATGGTGCGGGAGTGGCCGAGCAGGGGCACGAACCCCCGCGCGAAATCCCGGTGGTGGGTCAGCGTCCACAGCGAGGTGCCGTCGCCGTGCACGACGACCGGCTTGCCCTGGCGCATCCGGCCCAGCGCCGTCCAGCCCCCCTCCAGCGGCACCAGGGTCGCGTCGTAGGTATGCGAGGGGCGCACGATCGTGGCCGGGAAGCCTTCCTCCCGGTAGGCCCGGATCAGCAGGTCCTCGCAGGCGATCTTGTCACGAGAGTAAGCCAGGAACGGGTTGCGCAACGGCGTGGACTCCACGATCGGCAGCCGGGCGGGCGGCGTCTGGTACGCGGAGGCGGAACTGATGAACACGTACTGCCCCGCCCGGCCGCGGAAGGTGTCGATGTCGGCCTGCGCATGCTCGGGGGTGAACGCGATCCAGTCCACGACCGCGTCGAACTCGCGGTGCCCGAGCAGCTGACGGACCTGGTCCGGATCCCGGGCATCCCCGTGCAGCACCCGCGCCGCCGCGGGCAGCGGACGGGCCCGGGTCTGCCCCCGGGTGATGACCGACAGGTCGATGCCGTGATCTACCGCCAGCCGGGCGCACGCCGAGCTGATCACCCCGGTGCCGCCGAGGAAAAGGACCCGGAGACTGCTCACCGTGCCCACCCTAACCCGAGTCGCCCGGACCGTTCGAGAGCGGAAAAATAGCGGGCATCGCGGCCACCTGCGCGCCCGCGCCGGAACCTCCAGTCGTCGCTCAGGTCGACATGACGATCAGGAGGGCGTGCCCGATTTTGATCTTGTCGCCTTTCTTCAGCAGCTGGGCTGCGTGGATACGGCGTCCGTTAAGCCATGTGCCGTTGGTTGAGCCCATGTCTTCGACGTACCACAGGTCGCGGGCGACCTTGAAGCGGGCGTGGTGGCCGGAGGCGAAATCGTCGTTGATGACGAGCGTGCCCTGGCGCCCGGCGGTGAAGTTGGCGTGAAAGATGTGTTCCTGGTCCGCGGCCTTGATGACCAGGGACTGGGGTGGGACGGCATCGGTGAGAGTCACGCCGGTTTGCCCGGCGACCGCGGACACGGCGGCCCTCCACGCTTGCTGTTCCGGCTCCGTGGTGTCTTCCCAGGGCGGGAGATCGCCGGAGTGGGCGCCGCGGTGGGCTTCGTAAGCGGTGCGGGCGAGGCTGTCAATGCTGGTCACGTATTGATGATGGCAGAGGGTGGTGCTTGGCTACGGACCATCTCCTGCGGATGCCCACCCCGGTCGGCCTGAAGCTTCGAGGCGGTGTCCTTGCTCAGCCTGGCCTGGACCGGTGGGCCGCCACAGCCTTTGCTCCCGCACTGGCACGCCTGTCTGAAACTGCCCGCCAGGAAACTTCGAAGAGCGCGCCACCGAGCGCTGACTCGCCGATCCGCCAGTGACCGCCGGTCGACGACACGATCGAGTCGGCGATGGCCAGCCCCAGCCCGGCCCCGCCACCCCGCTCCGTGGTCCCGTGATCAGGGACGCGGTGGAACCGGTCGAACAGCCGGTGCCGCTCCGTGGCGGGGACGCCCGGCCCGCTGTCTTCCACCGTCAGGCTCACCCGGTTGCCGCGGACCGTCACACCGAGCCGCACGCTCCCGCCGGGCCCCGCGTGGCGGCAGGCGTTGTCCACCAGGACCCCGGTGAGCCGGTCGATCCATTCCGGCGGCGCGCTGATCCAGGCCTGGGCCCGGGGCGCGGTCACCGAGATGTCCAGCGACTGGGAGTGTGCGACCGCCTGGAAGCGGTCGGCACACTGCCCGGCGATGGTGCACAGGTCGAGGGGCTCGGCTCCCGGCGGCGGCGGCTCCGAGTCGAACCGGGCCAGCCACAGCAGGTCCTCGACGATCCTCCGCAGGCGCTGGCTCTCGTCGTCGATGCGCCGCAGCGCCGCCTGGTAATCGGCGGCGGGCCGCGCCGCGCTCAGCGCGATGCCGATCTCCGCGCTGATCACGCTCAGCGGGGTGCGCAGCTCGTGCGAGGCGTCGGCGGTGAACTCGAGCTGGCGGCGCCGGGACTGCTCCACCGGGGACAGGGCCCGCAGGCCGATGATCAGGGATCCGGCGAACATGGCCAGCAGCAGTACCGGGCCTACCAGCGCCTCGCCGCCCCGGAGCACGTTCACCGTGTGCTGCTGCTCGGCCAGGCTCTGCCCGGCCACCAGCCAGGCGCCGTCGTGGCGGACCTGGTCCAGCCGGAAAGTACCCGCCCCCAGGCTGACCGTGACCGGGCCGCCGCCCGGCGCCACCCGGCCCCCGGGCAGCACGGGAGCGCCCGCGGTCAGCGCGACCGCGGCGTGCCCGGGCCGGGACCGCCACAGGAACACGGGCGCCTCGTCGACGTCGTCGTCGTCATCACCGCCCCGGTCAGCCTCATGGGCCGCCGCTACCTGGCCGCTGGCCGGCGGGGGCGGGCCGCTGCCGGGATGCCCGCTGGCCACGGCGCTGGCCAGGCGCTCGCGCAGCCGGGTATCCACCGAGGCGACCAGCCGCGCCGTGACCGCCCGGTCCAGGATGGTCACGCATCCGGCGTACACCACGCCGACCAGGAGGGTCGCGGCCAGGGCGACCCGGGCCGCGTGCCCGAACTGCGGGGGCAGCGGCACGCGGGGCCAGGCCGGACGCCAGCTCACCGGCCCAGTATCCGGTATCCGACGGCGCGCACCGACTCGATGCGCACCTGCCCCCCCGCGAGCTTGGACCGCAGCCTGGCCATGTGCACATCGATGGTGTTGGAGCCCAGGGCGTCCGCGTCGTTCTCCCACACGTTCTGCGCGATTGACCGCCGGTCCACCACGGCCGGCGACCGGCGCATGAGCATCTCCAGGATGCCGCGTTCGGTCGCGGTGAGGGCCGGGCGGTGCGCGCCGATCCGCACCTCCCGGGTCGACGGGTCGTAGACCACGTCCCCGACCATCAGCTGGGGAGGCTGCGCGGTGCGGGGCCGCCGCTGCAGGGCCCGGAGCCGGGCCAGCAGCTCCGCGAAATCGAAGGGCTTCACCAGGTAGTCGTCGGCGCCCTGGTCCAGGCCGGTGACCCTGTCCCGGGGCGTGTCCCGGGCGGTCAGCATCAGCACCGGGCTGGACCGGGCGTCCCGGCGCATCCACTGCAGCACCTCGAGACCGGACACGCCGGGCATCCGCCAGTCGAGCACCACCACCTCGTAGTCGTACCCGCGCAGGTAGTCGATGGCGGCCTGCCCGTCGGGCACCGCGTCGACCGTGTAGCCGCTCTCGCGCAGCCCGCGGCTCAGCGCCTCACGGAGGGCACGGTCATCCTCGGCCACCAGTACACGCATCGGGGGGAACCTGTGTCAGCGGGGCAGCCGGCGCCAGAGCGGCCGGGGCAGCATCCGGAAGGCGGCCGCCAGCGGGGCCAGGGCAGGCGGCACCCAGACCAGGCCGCCGGGGGACGTGCCGCCTGCCCGGCGGAGCCGCGCCGCCACGGCGGCGCCCACCGCGGCGGGCGTGGTGGCCAGCGGCGCCGGCGCCATCCCGGCGGTCATCCGGCCGATCACGAAGCCGGGCCTGACCAGCAGCACGTCCACCCCGGTCCCGTGCAGCGAGTCGGCCAGCCCGCGGCCGAAGGCGTCCAGGCCGGACTTGGCCGCCCCGTATACGAAGTTGGCCTTGCGCGGCCGGATCGCGGCGACCGAGGACAGCACGACGATCGTGCCGTGGCCCTGGGAGCGCATCCGCCCAGCGGCCGCGAGCAGCGTGGTGACGTGGCCGGTGAAGTTGGTCTCGACCAGCAGCCCGGCGCCGAGCGGCTCACGGTCCAGGATCTGCTGCCCGGTCAGGATGCCGGCGGCCGAGATGACCAGGTCCACGCCGCCGCCGCAGAAGGCGTCGTCGATCAGGGCCTGATGGGTATCCAGCGCGGTGGCGTCGAAGTGCAGCGTGCGGACCCGGACGCCGAGTTCTTTGCCCGCCGCCGCCATCCGCTGCTCGTCACGGCCGGCCAGCAGCACCTCGGTGTCGGGAGACAGACGGAGCGCGGCCAGGATCTCCAGGCCTATCTCACTGGTGCCGCCGAGCAGCAGCACCCTGGACGGGCTGCCCGCTGCGCCCTGCTTATCCGGCATACCGTGCCTATCCGGCAGACCCTGCTTATCCGGCATGCTGCCTCCCGCTCGATGTCGCGCTCGATTTCGCCGGGGCCCGCCGCAGGCCCAGCCGCTGCCCCAGGTCGGAGCGGAACACCCCGGCCGGGTCGAGCCGCGAGGCCACGGCACGCCACTGCTCCAGCCCGGGGTACATCGCGGCGCAGACGCTGGCGCGGAGCCTGCTGTCCCCGGCCAGGTATACCCGGCCGCCCGCCGCGGCGACCCGCAGGTCCAGGTCATCCAGCATCGGCCCGAGCCGGCCGTTGCCAGCGGGCATGTCGATGGCGAGCGACCAGCCGGCCATCGGGAAGGACAGGGAGCCGCCGGTGCCCGGGCCGAAACGCTTCAGGCGGCCCAGGAACGGAGCACACCGATGCTGCTGCGCCGATTCCAGGATCTGCGCGATGACACCGTGCGCGCCCTCGGGTACCACGCACTGGTATTCCACGAAACCGCGCGGGCCCAGCGCCCGGTTCCAGCCGTCGAGCGCGTCGAGCCGGTGGAAGAAGGTGGCCAGGTCGGTGATCTCGTTGTCTTCCTGTGCCCCGCTGCGGAAGCGCAGCCCGTTGAACTCCCGGGCCGACCAGGCCGAGAACGGGCAGACAGGCAGCCGCGGTACCCGGTGCGCACGTCGCGGCCGGTAGGCCAGGCCGCCGGCCTCGGCGCCCGGATCCGGATCAGCCAGATGGTCGCCGACGGCGAGGACACCGCGCCCGCAGGACCTGCCGGTGGCGGTGGTGTCGATCCTCGCGACGCAGTAGCGGTCCCTGCTCTCGTCCATGGCGGTGAGCAGGACGTCGAGATCGGCCAGCCGCCGGGTGCTGACCAGCATCTGCGCGCTGCGGATCCGCAGCAGCCGGATCGTGGCGCCGAGGATGACCCCGGTCAGGCCCATCCCGCCCACGGTGGCCTGGAAACCCTCCGGGTCGCCGCCCGGGGTCAGCCGCCGTACCTCCCCGGCACCATCGAGGATCTCGATCTCCTCGATCCACCGGCCCAGGCTGCCGTCGCTGCGCTGGTTGTTGCCGTGCACGTCGGCGGCCACCGCGCCGCCGACGGTCAGGTGGCGGGTGGCCGGCAGCACTGGCAGCAGCATGCCTTCCGGCACGATCCGGGTGAGCAGGTCCGTGAAGGTGGTGGACGCCGACACCCGGACAGTGGCCGCGTCCGGGTCCAGGTCGATGCGCGATACGGTCACCGGGTCCAGCACCACCCCGCCGCCGTTCTGGGCGGCATCCCCGTGGCTGCGCCCGGCGCCGCGGGCCAGTACGCCGCCCGCGGGCCAGCCCGCTACCAGGGCCCGGAGCTGGTCGGCCGGCAGCGGGCCGACGACCAGGGCGCGGGACCGCGTAGTGCGCCCCCAGCCGGTCAGCAGCCGTCTGGTGTCCCGCTGGGCGACGACAGCCACTACAGGCCGCCCGCAAACAGCGCCAGCCAGGCCAGCTCGCCGCAGATCATCAGCTTGTCCCGGGCGATCAGGTCCTCGACCGGCTTGGCGGGCTGGTTCGCGGTCAGCCAGTCGAACCGCAGCAGCGCCCCGGCCAGCGGCAGCGCGCTGAGCAGGTGCAGGGTGCGGGTCCACCCGCCATGCTGGCCGTAGGCCCAGAGCAGGTAGGCGGCGATCATGAACCCGGCGGCGATGCGCTGGCTCAGCCGCAGCATTGCCGGCGTGTACCAGCGCATCACCGGCCGGTGCACCGCGGCCTCGGGGCCGAGCAGGGCGAGCTCGGTGTAGCGCTTGGCGATCGCGACCAGCAGCGCGCCCAGGCTGCACACCACCAGGAACCAGCCGGACGGCGGTACCCGGGTCGCGGACGCCCCGCCGAGCGCGCGCAGCACGAAGCCCGCGGCCACGAACGCGAGCTCGATCACGGGGATGTGCTTGAGCGCGAACGTGTACATGAGGGAGAAGGCCACGTAGACGCCGACGAGCACGGCCAGCGTGGGCTCGCCGATCCACAGGCACACGGCCTCAGCGGCGAGCAGGCCGAGCACGGCCAGGCCCAGCGCGTGGCTGCGGGGGAGCCGTCCCGACGCCACCGCGCGGTGGCGCTTGACCGGGTGCAGCCGGTCCCGGTCCGCATCTGCCACGTCGTTGACGAAGTACACGGCCGCCGCGGCCACCGTGAACACGGCGCCAGCCACCAGCGCGTACCCCAGGCCGTCGTCCCGGCCCAGCGACGCCGCCGCCAGCGGCGCCGCGAAGACCAGCAGGTTCTTGGGCCACTGCCGGGGCCGCGAGGTCTGCACGACGGCGGCCAGCCAGCGCACCGGGAGAGGGGACCGCGCGAGCACGGCGGAGCCGCCGGGCGGCCCGTCGGCCGCCCGCGCGCGGGTCGTCACCGCGCGTACACCGCGGTGAAGTCGCGGCTCGCCAGGCCGTAGTAGCGATCCGGAGGCTGCACCTGGTCCGGGAGCAGGTTGACCGGGGTCGGGTCGGCCGGACGGTGCTTCGGCAGGTAGTACATGTACGACATCCAGTCCGGATTGATGTCCAGCTCCATCCCCGTCACCGCCCCCGCTCGCCTGAGCAGCTGGGCGAGCTCCCGCACGTTCAGCGAGGGGCCGTAGACGAAGACGACCCGCCCGTCCTGGGTCATGCCGATCCCGGACCGCCAGACGTAGTAGCCGCCGCCGAGGGTGGCGCCCCAGCTGGTCTGGACGTTGTAATCCACCGAGGAGGGAATCTTGCCGTGCGCGACGATCAGGTGCAGGTTCTGCCGAACCCCCACCACGTCCGGTGCCATCCGCACTGACCCCCCCCAGTTACCGATGGCGATCCGGCCGTCGCGGTAGTACACGACCGACGCGACACCCTTAGTGAGCACCCCGGTGGTCGCACCGTTCAGGTAGAACCCGCCCCCGGACGTGGAAATTTTGAAGCCCCCGTTGAAGGTGGCCAGCAGTCCCAGGCGCTTGCCGGGCGGGATGTCTGGCGCAGCCTTCCAGTGCCCAGGCCCCGGATCCTCCGCCCCCGGGTGGAGCTGGAAGCGGACCAGGTCCTGGTTCATTGAAACGATCCCCGCCACGTACGACGTGTAAACGCTGCTCGCCCGCAGGTAAGTGCCGAAGATGGCGGGCTCGCCCTTGGCCGTGCCCAGCACCCGCCACTTGCCCTCGCCGCGCAGGGGATGGGCCACCAGGGGCTTCAGCGGCGCGGGGGCAGGGAAGGACGGCTCGGCCTTCACGTGCTCAGTGGGCTTCGGCGCGCTCACTGGCCCCGCGCTCGGGCCGGTCAGCGCGAACGAGGGCTTCCCGCCGACCTTCGGGGGCTTGTATGAGATCCACTCGCCGAACGTGACCAGCGGGCCGAGGTAGTGGTCCCGGGCCCACTCGGCCAGGCGCTCCGACACCGTTCCGCCGCCGGGATAGGTGAGGGCATGCCCGACCGACCAGCCCAGCCAGATGACGAACGCCAGCAGCAGCGCCATCACGGCCTGGAACCAGCGCCGCGCGCGCAGCCGGCGGAACCGGCCCCCACCGGAACGGCGCCGGCCGGAACGGCTCGGGCCAAGGCCACCCCGGCCTGGACCACCGCGCTCCGGACCACCGCGCCGTGGACCATCCTGGCCCGGACCATCCTGGCCCGGCCCGCTTGGACCGTGATCATCCGGCGGGTACGTACCACCCGGGCCCAGCCCCGTGCCGGGCTTGCTCGCCTCGGAGTCACGCCGGAATGACGCCGGTTTAGGCACCCACGTTCTCCCTCCGGATCATGTTCAGCTTGAGAGACACGCAGCCAGGAAGCACAGCTCTAGTCGCTCTGATGTGGGAGCAGGGCCTGCCCGTACCTGAAGCTACGCGTCGAGCCGCGCCGCCCGTCCCTGGCGAGGAGCGTTCCCGTGCCGGGTGAGCCCAAACGATAGGTGTACTCGCCAATCATGAAGACTGCGTTACGGTAGCGGCGGCCGTCAACGCAGGTGGACGGCACGCGGGGGCCAAGGCTGCGTGCGGGTCCGCCGCGCACCACCGGGCAGGGAGCCTGATCCGCAATGCCGCTGCGATTCGCCGCCAACCTCTCGATGCTCTGGGCCGGGCTGCCCCTGCCCGACCAGTTCGAGCGGGCGGCCCGGGCCGGCTTCGACGCCGTCGAGCTGTGGTGGCCGGGGGAGGCGGATGCCGCGCTGCTGCCCGGCCTGACCAGGCGCTGGGGCATGCAGCTGGCACTGCTGAACTTCGACGCGGGTGACATGGCGGCCGGGGACCGGGGCCTGGCCGCCGACCCGGACCGCACCGCGCAGATGCGCGAGCACGTGCCGGTCGCGCTGCGGATTGCCCAGGCGTGCGGATGCCCGCGGCTGAACCTGCTCGCCGGGCTGCGCCAGCCGCGGTACCCGCTCGGCCTCCAGCTCGAGCTGGCCCTGGAGAACGTCGCCTGGGCGGCCGACCGGGCCGCGGCGGCGGGCTGCGAGGTGATGATCGAGGCGCTGAACCCGATGGACAACGGCCCCTGCCTGCTGACCACGACCGCGGCGGCTGCGGCGTTCGCCGGGCAGACCGGCCGGGACAACGTCCGGCTCCAGTACGACGTGTACCACATGCAGCGGGTTGAGGGGGAGATCACCCGGACGGTGGATACCTACTGGGACCTGATCAGCCACGTCCAGATCGCCGACGTGCCGGGCCGCGGCGAGCCGGGGACCGGCGAGATCAACTACCCGTTCGTGCTGGGACATCTCGACCGCCAGGGGTACGGCGGTTTCGTCGGGCTGGAGTACCGGCCCTCGGCAGGCACCGCCGAGGACACGTTCGGCTGGCTGAGGGGCCTCGGACAGGGGTAACCAGTCTGGCCACGGCGGATTAACCAGGTGTGGCCCGCCGGGCCCGTGCCACACTAGCGGCGTCGGTTGTTGAGCCAGCCGGGGTTTCGCTGGGTCCTGCCCGTGCTCCGCCCGCCAGCAGCGCCCCGGCGATGCCGGTGGGCGCACCTTATGGAGAATCAGACGAACTGGCCGGACGATCAAGCCAGGACCACGGTGGTCAGCTTGCCCGGCGAAGTCAGCTACTACAACGCGACGCAGGTCGACGAAGAACTGATGGCCGCCCTCGAGCCCGGGGTCACCACCGTCATCCTCGATCTGACCCTGACCACGTTCTTCGACAGCGCTGGTCTCGGCAAGATCGCGGTCGCCCGCCGCCTGGCCACCGCCTACCACATCGACCTGCGGGTCGTCGTGCCCGCGTCGAGCCCGCTGGCCGGCTTCTTCGCGTCGAGCGGCTACGACCGGGTGCTGGCGATCTACCCCAGCCTGCGCGGCGCGCTGACCGCGCCGCGCGATTCCCGGGAGGGCACGCGCTCCGCGTTATCCGCCTCGGTCCGCCCGGCCCGGGCTGGGCCGGGCGCGACATCAACCTGGTCGAGCTGGACCCGGTCGAACTGGTGCCGGTCGAGCTGGTGCCGGTCGAGCTGGTGCCGGACCACCCGCACCGGGACCGGCTCGCCGCGGGACTGGGCGCCGAGCAGCAGGCCCCGCACGCGCAGCCACCAGCACACCGCCATCACCGTGCCGGCCAGCTGGACGGCTACCGCGCAGCCGAACGCAAGCCGGTAGGCGGCCACGTCGCTGCGGCCGGCCAGGTCCAGGATCCCGCCGACCAGGAGTGAGGCGAGGATGGCCGCGGTGAACCCGCCGACGTTGACGACCCCGGTCGCGGTGCCGACGGCGGTGCCCGCGTTGTAGTCCCGGGCCAGCGAGAACCCGATGGTGGAGGCCGGGCCCCCCGCAGCCATCAGGGCCACCACCACGACGATCAGCGCGTGCGGCGGCCGCCCTCCGAAGCCGCCCAGCAGGGTCACCCAGCCGCCCACGGTGACCACGCAGACGCCGACCGCGAACGGCACCCGGGCCGCCGGGAAGCGCCCGAAGACCACGCCGACGGCCGGGCTGATCGCGATGGCGGCCAGCACGCAGACGAGCAGGACCGCGCTGGCCCCGGCCGGGCTGAACCCCTGGGCCACGAGATACGGCAGGCCCCACAGCACCGAGAACATCGTGGTCACCGACATGCAGGAGAAGTGCAGCCAGAAGCCCAGCCGGGTGCCGGGCCTCCGCCACGCCACGCGCGCCCGGCCGCTGACCCGGTGCGCCGCCGCCAGCCACTCGCCCAGAGGCCGGCTGCGGGCCCTCCCGCCGCCTGGCGGGTCCGCGGGCAGCAGCGCCCAGACGGCGACTCCCGCGGCCAGCGATATCACGCCCGTACTGGCGAACGAGGGGGTCCAGCCCGCTGTGTGCAGCAGCAGCGTGAGGGGGATCGTCGCGATGACGTTGCCGGCCATGCCGAGCATCGAGGTGAGCGAGACGGCCAGCGGGAACCGGCGCGGGGCGAAGTCCTGGGCAGCGAACCGCACCACGCTGACGAACGTCAGCGCGTCACCGCAGCCCAGCAGGGCCCGGGCCAGCAGGGCCTCTGGGTAGGAGTGCGCGAACGCGAACGCGAGCTGCGCGACGGCCATGGTGCAGGCCGCGGTGATCAGCAGCCGGCGCGGGCCGTAGCGGTCCACCAGCAGGCCGGTGGGCACCTGCATCGCGGCGTACACCCCCAGCTGGGCCAGGACGAAAACGCTGAGCTGGCCAGGCGTGATCCGGAACCGGCTGGCCGCCTCCAGCCCGGCCACGCCGAGGGAGGTGCGGTTGAACACCGCAGCGATGTACACGGTGACCGCGATGGCCCAGCGCCGGAAGGCGGGCGTGGCGCGGACCTCGGGGGTGGACGGGACGGCGGGCGACGACGGGGCCGGGCTGGGCATGGGATTCAGGTTCCGTGGGGCAGGTGGTGGAAGTCGGGCGGCCAGGTCCGGTGGTCAGGTCCGGTGGTGGTCAGGGACGGCGGGCGAGGGTGCTCTCCGCATGATCCAGGTGGGCGGCCACGGCCTTGACGACCGCGTCGGCGCGGCCCGCGCGCAGCGCGTCACGGATCCGCTCGTGCTCGGCCAGGGTCGAGCGCATCCGGCCGGGATCGACGTGGGTGCCGGTGCCGTCCAGCAGGTTCACGGTGCCCATGCGCAGCTGCCGTTCCCGCAGCGACCGGTACAGCGAGGTGATGATCTCGTTCCCGGTCGCCGCGACGATCGCGAGATGGAAGTCGCGGTCGGCCTGCACGTACGCGGCGACGTCATGGGACTGCATGGCGGAGCGCATGGCCTCCAGGTGGCTGTCCAGCACTGGCTCCAGGTCCACGGAGGGAGGGCGGGTGAGGACCTTGCGGGCCGCGAACGACTCGACCAGGCGCCGGGTCTCCATCACGTCGGCCATCTCGTCCACCGTGACCGGCAGCACCAGGGCCCCGCGTTTGGGCAGCAGGCGGACCAGGCCCTCGCCCTGCAGCCGGAGCAGGGCCTCGCGGACCGGGGTGCGTGAGGCGCCCACCGCGTCGGCCAGTTGCCCCTCGGACAGCAGGTCATGCGGGGTGAACCGGCGGGCGAGGATCTCGCCCTTGACGTAGGCGTAGGCCCGGTCGGCGGCGCTCGGCGCCGCGGGCGGTCGCGCCACAGGCGCCTCTGTCGTATTCACGATGTATCTATGCTACATGCATCGCGTTTCACGGGCAGATGTTTCCGGGTCCGGCGCGGGGCCGGGCTACTGGTGCCGCTGCCTGAGCCAGTCGAGGGATGACTGGGCCACCTCGCGCCAGCCGTGATCGATGGTGAGCGAGTGCCCACGGTCCGGGAACTCCCGGAAATCCGTGATGGCCGGGGACTTGTGGTACAGCTTCCGGGTCGCGGTGGTGATCGCCGCCGGGACCGTATGGTCGCGGCCCCCGGCGATCAGCAGCAGCGGGCCGCGATTCTTGTTGCGGGTGTCCACCGCGGCCGGCGAGTGCGGGGTGAAATTGGCCAGGGCGTCCTCGAACAGGGGCTTGCCGGGTGAGGGCACGGTCCAGCGGTCGTACAGCTCGGAGGATTCCTGCGCGCTCAGCTCGTTCCCGAAGCCGTACCGGAACTGGCTCGCGGTCAGCGACACGGCCTGCTCCCGGTTGGCGGGCTTGCGCAAGGCGATCGAGGCCACCCGCAGCGCCGGCGGGGGCAGGTAGTAGACACCCTTGATGGGAGCCGCGTCGATGGCCACGCCCGCGGCGGCCAGGTTCTGCCCGAGCAGCCGCTGCACGATCAGGCCGCCGAAGGAATGCCCGATCACGATGGGCGGGGCGCTCAGCCCACGGATGATCCCGGCGTAGTGCTCTACGACGTCGTTGAGGCCTTTGCCGGCCACCTGCTCCGGGTGGCTCCGCGTCTCCTCGACGGTATCGCCGTCGCCCGGCCAGCCGGGTGCGACGGGCGCGTACCCCGCCTCCTGGAAGAACTCCATCCACGGGCCCCACGACGCGGCGTGCAGCCAGAGACCATGCACGAAGACAACGGGGGTTTCTGCTGGTTCCATCTCGTGCCCCTTCCGCCGATGCGGCCGCGCGCCGCGCATCCCGGGTAGGTACCCGCTTTGCCCCAGGATGCACCCTGGCCCGGTGAGCCCCGCCTGCCTAGCCCGGCCTCACCCGTCGCCGATCCGCTCGCCGCTGGCCGCGTCGAACAGGTGCACGTGCCCGGGGTCCGCGCCGGCCCTGATGAGCTCGCCGGGCTGCGGGCGCACCGGCCCGGACCGGACAATCACGTTGCTCCCCGGCTCACCAGCCAGCTGCCCGTAGATATGGGCGTCACTCCCGGCGTCCTCCACCAGGGCGACCTTCACCTCCAGCTCGCCGTGGCCGGCCGTCAGATGTTCCGGCCTGATCCCGGCGACGACCCGGTCCCGGCCCTGCATCGCCTGCCGCTGGGCATCGCCCAGCGGCAGGCTGGCACCGGCCAGCCTGAGCCCGTCCTGCTCCACCGCGGCGTCGAACAGGTTCATGGCCGGCGACCCGATGAACGCGGCCACGAACGCGTTCGCGGGCCGGTCGTACAGTTCGGCCGGGGCAGCAAACTGCTGCAGCCGCCCGCCGCGCAGCACGGCCACCCGTTCGCCCATGGCCATGGCCTCCGCCTGGTCGTGGGTGACGTAGACGGTGGTCACCCGCAGGCGGCGCTGGAGCTCGCTGATCTGGGCCTGGGTCGCCGCGCGGAGCCCGGCGTCCAGGTTGGACAGTGGCTCGTCCATGCAGAAGACCTTCGGCTCGCGGACGATGGCGCGGCCCAGGGCGACCCGCTGGCGCTGACCGCCGGACAGGTTCCGCGGCGTGCGGTCCAGCAGTGGCTCCAGGTCGAGCAGGCGGGCGGCCTCACGGACCCGGCGGCCGGCCTCTTCCTCGCCGATGCCCCGCATGCGGAGCGCGAAGCCCATGTTCTCGCCCACGGTCTTGCTCGGGTAGAGCGCGTAGTTCTGGAACACCATCGCGACGTCCCGGTCGCGGGACGGCACGCCCGCCATGTCCTGCCCGCCGATAAGAATCGAGCCCTCATCGAGCTCCTCCAGGCCGGCCAGCATCCGCAGGGCGGTGGTGGTGCCGGAGCCCGGGGGGCCGGCCAGGACCACGAACTCGCCGTCGCTGATGGCCAGGGTCAGCGCGTCCACCGCGGGCCGCTCCGCTCCCGGATAGACCCGCGTCGCGTTCTCGTACCTGACCTCAGCCATGATCGTCTCCTAGAACGCCCCCGGCACCACCCGCTAATCCTCTGCCCGCCCTGAGCCTGCCCTCACCCTCGTACCCCGGCCTCCCGGCCTCCCGGCCCCCCGGTTCCCCGGTTCCCCGGTTCCCCTGAGACCCCATCAGCCCCGCCAGCCCCCAGACCGGCAACGTGATCAGACGATCGGTGTTGCCAGGCCAACACCAATCGTCTGATCACGTTCCCATCTGAAGCACCTCCGAGGAAAACCCAGCCCCCGAGCTACGTCCTACCTAATACGGAAGCCAGAGAGGAGCTGGCCGCAGCGAGGGAGCTACCGGGCCTGGGCGCCTGCCGGCGCCGCGGTCGGCGCGCCTTCCGGGACGGCCACCCCGCCGGCCGGCCGTGGAATGGCCACGGTGCCAGCCCGCCCGCGCGGGGGCAGCGCGAACGCCACTCCGATGGCGGCGATCAGGGCCACCACCGCGGCCATCCGCATGCCGGTGGCCATGGCCGTGGTGAACGCGGTGTGCGCCGCGGCCGCCAGCTGGGTGCCGGATGCCCCGCCGAGGTGCCGGCCGACGATGTCCGCCGCGGCGACCGAGCTCGTGGCCAGGTGGCTCACCGGCTGCGGCACGTGCGCTGCAGCCAGCGCGCTGCCGAGCTTCGAGCGGTAGACGTTCTCGGCCAGGCTGCCGATGATCGCGATGCCCAGGGCGCCCCCCACTTCCCGGATCGTGTCGTTGATCGCGCTGCCCGCCCCGGCCTGGTGCGCGGGAACCGTGGTCATGATGGTCGTGCTGGCCGGTGCCATCACCAGCCCCATGCCCGCGCCCATGATGGCCACGGCGGCGGCCAGCGGCGGGTAGCTGGTGTGCACGCCGGCCGTGGACAGGTCCAGCAGGCCCGCGCCCATGAGCACGATGCCGGCCGGGATGATCACCCGGCTGCCGAGCCGCCCGGCCAGGACCGGGGACACCGGCGACACGGCGGCCATGGCGATCGCGAAAGGCAGCGCGCGCAACCCGGCGGACAGCGGGCTGTAGCCGTGCACCAGCTGGAGGTACTGGGTGAGCAGGAACAGGCTGCCGAACAGGGCGAAGAAGATCACGGTCACCGAGGCAGCTGCGGCCGAGAAGGCGCGGACCGCGAACACCCGCAGGTCGATAAGCGGGTTCGGGATATGCAGCTCCCACCAGGTGAACAGGGCCAGCCCTGCCAGCGCGGCGGCCACCTCGGCCAGCGTGAACGCCCCGGTCCACCCCCGGGTGGGGGCCTCGATGATGGCGTCCACAAGGAGGAAGAGCGAGCCCGCGATCATCAGGGTGCCGGTGAAGTCGAGGCGGTGGTCTCCCGGCTCGGCGGTCTCTGGGACGGTTAGCAGCACGCCGGCCAGCGCCAGCGCCACGAGCGGGACGTTGATCAGGAACACGCTGCCCCACCAGAAGTGCGACAGCAGCAGGCCGCCCAGGGTGGGGCCGATCACGATGCCCACCCCGGCCACGGCCGACCAGGCCGCGATGGCCTGCGGGCGCTCCCGGGGCGGGAACACGGAGTTCAGGATGGACAGCGTGGCCGGCATCACGAACGCCGCGCCGAGGCCCATCACCACCCGCGCCGCGATGAGCATCCCGGTGCCGGAGGCGAACGCCGCCGCCGTGCTGCCCATGGCGAACACAGCCAGCCCGCCGACCAGCGAGACGCGCCGGCCGTAGCGGTCACCCAGCGCCCCGGCGGGGACCAGCAGTGCGGCGAAGCACAGCGTGTACGCGTCCGCGATCCACTGCAGTGAGCTGGTCCCGGCGTGCAGCACCCGGGCCAGCGTGGGGAGCGCGGTGTTGAGGATGGTGTTGTCGATGACGACCACCAGCAGGCTCAGGCAGAGCACGAGCAGGATCTGCCGCCGCCTCGGGTGGCCTTGCGGCCACAGATTTGAGCTGGGCATCGGACTCTCCTTGGCACGCTTACTTACGGCTGTTGACTTACGATCGTTGGCTTACAGTCGTAAGCATAGACATATGAGCTAACAGCTGTAAAGTAGGAATCGTGAATACCGCATCAGAGCTGGTCCCGCCCGCTTCCGGCGCCGCGGCCCCGGCTACCGCCCCCCCGCGTCGGCAGCGCAACGCTCGGGGCCATGGAGCCAGGCTGACCGAGGACATCGTGACCGGGGCGCTCGCGCTGATCGAGCGGTCCGGCTCGGACGAGGCGGTCTCGCTGCGCGCGGTGGCCCGGGAGGTCGGCATCTCCGCGCCGTCCATCTATCCCCACTTCGCGGACCGCGATGCCATCGTGATGGCCGTGGTCCTGCGCGTCTTCGGCGAGCTGGCCGGGGCCATCGAGCAGGGCACCGCGTCGGCCCGCCAGGACCCGGTGGAACGCCTGGTTGCCGGCTGCGAGGCGTACGTCGGCTACGGGCTCGCCCATCCCGCCCGCTACGGCGTGCTGTTCTCCGGGTCGCACGGGATGCCGCAGGATTACTGCGCGCCGGTGCCGCTCGGCCCGGAAGGCCGCCCGGTCCTGGAATTTGGCGCCGAGGCGTTCGCTCTGCTCGTCCGGGGCATCGAGGACTGCGCCGAGGCGGGAGCGTCGGCGAGCACCGACGTGGTGGCCGACTCGACCGCGGTCTGGGTGGCCCTGCATGGCGCGGTTACGCTGCGCACCTCGCTGCCCGGTTTCCCGTGGCCCGAGCCGGAGACCTTCGTCCGGCACCTCGTGCTCTCACTCGCCCGGATCACCGGCCACCCGGACGGCGGCTGAGCGGCCGGCCACCCCGGCCCTGGCACCGGGCCCGGCCGCCCCGGCCCGGGTTCCGGAACCTCAGCGCCCGGTGACCCCGTCGAGAGCCTCCCGGAGCAGGTCGGCGTGCCCGTTGTGCCGCGCGTACTCGCCAATCAGGTGCACGTACATCATCCGTACCGAGAACGTGTCGCCGTGGCCGGTGTCCAGCGTGTCGTCGAAGTCCAGACCGGCCGCGGCCGCGTCGGCCTGCCGCCATTCCTCCTGCAGCCGGGCGATATCCGCCTCGGCCTCCGCCGCGACGGCGTCGTTGAAATCGGCGTCCTTCCCCCGGGCCGGGTCGTACATGGACGGGACCGGCTGGCCGGCCGCGCGCTGCCGGAACCAGATCCGCTCGACCTTGGCCAGGTGTCGGATGAGGCCCAGCAGCGACAGGTTCGAGGACGGGATGGGCCGGCGGGCCAGCTGTTCTCCGGTCAGCCCGGCACAGATGTTCAGCAGCGTGGATCGCTGATAGTTCAGGTAGCCCTCGAGGATCGGCCGGTCGTCACCGGTCATCGGCCCGTCGGCCGGGCTGGGCGTCGGTACGGTCCAGGTCATCGCCCCAGCCTGCCAGGAACGCCCACCGCGGACGAATCAGGGGGATGGCATTCTCGAGAGAAACCTCTTGACAAGTTTCTCTCGAGAGATGATTATCGAGATATGCCTCTCGACGACGACGGCAACGTGGGCCCGGAACGCCCTCCCAGCCCCGTGGATGACGTCCGCAAATCCCTGGATGACGTCCGCCAGCTCACCGACTCGCAGACGCTGCGGGCCCTGACCCACCCGGTCCGCATCGCGCTCATCGAGGCCCTCCTGCTGGGCGGCGCGATGACAGCCACGGAGGTCGGCGAGCGGATCAGCGAGTCGCCCACCACCTGCTCG
>Ga0187863_10000597_pt1 | contig 30646 bp, 20 predicted proteins | sample June2016WEW_11_1_FD_132975 | JGI IMG/M metagenome (GOLD analysis project Ga0187863, IMG submission 132975) | Peatland microbial communities from SPRUCE experiment site at the Marcell Experimental Forest, Minnesota, USA - June2016WEW_11_10 | ecosystem: Environmental > Terrestrial > Soil >...
CGAACATGCCATTGTGCGGATAATTGAATTCGCCGCCGATATACGCCACGTTAAAGCCCTCATGCTCTTGGTTGGAGACCACTTCAAGGCGGTATAAATCGTTGATTCCTTGTGTATCGATCAACGCGGACAACGCCCGACGCGCCACGAAAGTGGTTCGGCGCGGCACGGAAGTCCACGAAGACTCGATTCGTCCATTACGAATCGCGTAAACGGATCGTTCACGCGCATTCACCGAATAATTATTCGTCACCACTCGCAGGAAAGACGGTGGAAACAGAAACACTTGGCTCAGCACACCGCCATCGACGTGCATCTCCTGATATTGCCGCCCGTTGACGGTGACATCGAGCATGACAGGAGGAAAGACACCGGGTATCGAAGCGGACGCCAACATTATCTTTCGAAACAGTGGCAGAGCCGCGGGATCACCGCACGAAGCAATCGCCCCCATGTTCCACACTACCGGCTGCCCAGCGTCCAGGTCGGTAGTTCCGATCAATAGGACGCGCCCACGCGCGTACTCCCTGGCAACGGCGGCGAGTATGTCCTTCGTGACATATTTTCCGATCAGCGATGCGAGCGCTGTGTCGTCGGCGAAAGCGTCGCTGGTCATCGCACGAATTAGAGTGCGAATCTTAAATACATCGCGAGGTCCTATCGAAACCGCGACACTCTGAAGCACGTCATTGTATTGATCTCCGAGGAACGCAAACGGCGCGATTAACGCTCCGGCACTGACACCCGTCACCACTTTGAATTGCGGTCGCGTGCCGGTAGCGGTCCAACCGACGAGGATGCCCGCGCCGAATGCCCCTGCGTCGCCGCCGCCGGAAATTGCAAGAAAAGCGGCGGGCGGCAATTTCGCGGGGTTCTTCCCCTGGGCGATGAGTGTCTCGCGTTCGCGTTCATCGGACGCAGCCGCATCGCGATACAATTGCGCTAAGTCCAGATTGGGCCAGAATCGAAATTCCGAGCACTTCGAGGGAAATGCCGACTGAGTAGCGTCGATCGGCACCGCCGCTCGACGCGGCAACCCAACGCAGCCGCCAAGAAGTGCGCCGAACATCAGCAGACCAGGGATGAATGTGCGCGACTGGAGCTTGCGGCGCAGGCTCCGCCAAGATCCAAGCCTAGCATTGTTTAACATCCACCATCACTTGGCGAAGCGCCGGACGATTCGCTTGCCGTTGCAGAGAGATCACCTGGGAGCCGAGGTATCGATGTACACCACCGGCTCTCAAGCCTCGGCGCCGGCAAGCGGCATGAAGGTTCTTCTGAGGCTTAAGGCTATGCACCGGCGCTGGGGCGGCTGGACACGGTGTCGTACCAGCGCTTCAGCGCCACCCGCTCCGGCGGCACGGATAGCTCGAGCGCATTGGCGGCGAAGTCCACCGTCACGAGAGCAGTGATATCCGCAGCAGAGTAGAGTTCACCGACGACGAAAGGCACCTGACCCAGCCGCTCGTTCATATCGGCGAAGAAATTCTTCACACGGAGCACGCTGCGGTCGACCAGAGCCGGAATCTGCTCATAGTCATGCGGCCCGGCGATGGCACGGCCCTTCAGCGCCGCGACTTTGTTGCGGATGCCTTCCATCACGGCCGCGAAGCCTTCCAGTTCGGCGCGCCGCTCCCACATCGCGATCAGGCCCTTTTCCTTGGGTGTCGTGCCGAGCAGTGGCTTTCTCGGATACGTTTCGTCGAGGTATCGCATGATCGCCGGGACTTCGCCTATGGCGGTACCGTCCTCCAATACCAAGGTCGGCACCACGCGGCGTGGATTGATGGCGCGGTAGGCTTCGGAGTGCTGTTCGCCCTTGCCGAGGTCCACCGTGACCAGCTGTACCGTCATCCCTTTTTCGGCGAGAAAGATGCGCACGCGTCGGGAATTGGGCGAACCGGTGGAGTGGTAGAGCCTCAACGTATTGGATGACATGGTGTAGCCTCTTAAGATTTGAGCGAATGACAGCAAAGCGGCGTTCGTGACCGACGTCAGAGCTTCGAGCCGCCATCGACATGGACCGTGTCGCCCGTAATCCATCTCGCCTCCTCCGAGGCGAGAAACGCGACGACGCCACCGATATCGTCCGGCTTCGCGATTCGCTTCAGCGCTTGCATATTGAGCGTAGTCTGGCGGCCCGTCTCTGTCTTCGTGAAATTCGACATGTCTGTCTCGACCACGCCGGGAGCAACGGCGTTGACGCGAATGCCTTTGGGGCCGAGCGCGACCGCAAAATATTTAACCAAAGTGGCGACGGCACCCTTGGTCGCTGCGTATGCCGAGAGATGCCCCACCGCCGCGTGCGCCGCAAGAGATGAGACCAGCGTGATGCTGCCGGCCTCGGACATGATGGGCAGCAGCTGTTGCACCAAAAAGTAAGGCGCACGCACGTTGACCGCGTACAGCTTGTCGAAATCCTCGACCGTCGTTTGCTCGATCGGAGCCGCGCTCGAAATTCCAGCATTCGCGACTAGAATATCCAGGCGCTCTGCGACCATGCCCCGAACCTGCTTCGCCAATTGATGGGGCCCATCCTTCGATGCCAAATCGGCCCTTACCTTTTCGGCACGGCCGCCTGCACGGCGAATTTCCGCCACCACGGCATCGGCTTCTTTCTCTGCGCGCGAGTAGTGAACGAGGACCTGCGCACCTGCCTTGCCGAGCGCGAGGGCGCTGGCGCGCCCGATGCCGCGCGATGCACCGGTGACCAAGGCGGTTTTACCAGCAAGACTGTTCATGATTAGATCTCCTTCGGAAATGCCGGGTTGGAGGCGATTGAATTCATGTGCATCGGTTTCACTCGGACAAGAACATCGAGACGTGGCGGACGAACCGCTCCGGATACTGATACTGCGAGCCATGACTCGCGTCGGGGTACAGGATCAACTGTGCATTCGGGATATTCTGTTGCAGGATGAATGAGTTGATCGTGTAGATGATGACGTCGTGATGGCCGTTCACCACGAGCGTCGGCTGCGTGATGCGCTTCAGATACTCGTAGGAACCTTTGCGCTGCACGCCCCACTTGCCGATCGCTTCGATCTGCGCTGGCGCGACCGTCTCGTTCACATCAGGATCACGGCCCTTAACACGCGCCCGGAAGCGCTCGAGGAAGCGGCGGCCGGCCGCCTGGCTCGCCGCAGATGGCGTAAAGTGTACTTTGAGCCAAAGCTCCTCGGGCACATCGTATTTGCGGCCAAAGATTTCCTGTGCCTCGGGAGTGAGCGTAGCCATGCCTTCGCCACCACGCGGGCCGGTGCCCACCAGAACGAGGTTGCGCACGAGATCCGGCGCCTGAAGCGTGATTTCCTGGGCGACGAGGCCACCGATCGAAAAGCCCAGCACATCGACTGTCTTGAGTTGCAGCCCCTTGATGAATGCCACGGCGTCGGCGCCCATGTCCTCCATTGTGGTTGGTACGCGCCCCGATGTGCTCGAGACACCCGTATTGTCGAACAGTATGACCTCGCGGCCCTGCGCCAACCCATCGGTGACGGCCGGGTCCCAGTGGTCCATCGTGCCGGTGAAATGCTGATTGAAGACCAACGGCACGCCACCGGCCTTGCCGAATCGGCGATAGGCGAAGCGGATTCCTTTGGCTTCGACATACTGGGTCGGGGCGCTTTGGTGCGTATAGGTACTCATGAACTCAAACTCCTTTAAATGCTGCGGTTACGAAACATGAGTCCTCGGCCGGCGTTCTTCCCGCCATTAGCAGCCAAGATCGCATCCAGGTCTCGTTCGTCGATCAACTGGCTCTGACTGTAGTGAGAACTTGCGGTGCTCGCTTGCCAGTAGATAGCGCCTATGTGCACTGAGTGCGCTACCGAGCCATTGTGACCGGACGTCGGATCTGACGATTCCCGAGATGACTTTGCGGTCCAGCAGCGCCAGTGAGGACTTTCGCGTTTGCACGGCGCCACTCGTTAGGGCTCTGGCCCACGATCCGGCGAAATACTCTGCAGAAATGCGACTGATCGCTTAAGCCACACGCGACCGCGATCTGTGCGAGCGCTTCATCCGTGGTGCGCATCATCTCGCGCGCAAGCTCGACGCGTCTGCGGGTTATGAATTCAAACGGCGGTATTCCAACGCTCACCTTGAAAGCGCGGAAGAAGTGACTCGTGCTCAGGTTGACGAGGTTCGCCAAGTCCTTGGACTGAATATCCGTCCCTAGGTTTGTCTCTATGTAGTCAATGACGCGATTCGTTTGCCACATCGCGAGTCGACCGCGTGTCTGTGCGGTCCTGCCAGAGGTCGGCTGGCTCTGAGCGCGTAGCAAAGCGTACGCGCGAAACAGGTATTCGCGCGATGCGTTGCGATCGACCTCAAAAGAGGCCGCGGCACATTCGATGAGAGCCGCTATGGCGGGGGGCGTCTTGATTGCGGACGTGGCGTGGTCTGTTATGACGTTCTCGCGCGCGTGGCAGAACCCATGCTCGTCGCCGGCACCTGGGCAACAATATGTTCGGTCTTGCTCCCGCGAATTCAAGACAATCATCAATGACATGAACCCTCCTGCAATCTCACGAATGTGCGCCCTGGTGCACCAAGGTCCGAGAGGCTGATTGCATTAATAAGGTAACGCGACGTGCGTCTGCGCGAGAGACCCGATCTACCTGAATTGATCCGGCTCTTTAGAGGAGGGCAAATCGGAGCGTACGAAGGATCTAGCTCCGGTACCGCGAGACAGGATCAGTCGTTGTCATCAGGGATAATCAGACGCCGGCCGAAGAGCTTCGCATCGACGGAGAACGCTCCGGGACCCAACACAGCGAGAACCACGGTAACGAAGATAGCGACGAGCGTGTAGCCCAGATCCGCTCCGTGGCTATGCACGAGATAGACAACCTCGATCAACGCGCTGACAGTGCCTGCGATAGGCGTGAGTGCTCCGATGACCATCAACAGCGAAAGCAAGCCCACACCGACGAAAGTCCAACTCGGCGACATTAACTGTTCCTGATTGAAGGTGGTCGTCAACAACGAAATGGTCGCGCACACTCTCAGAATGATCAGGGAGAACCCTGCCGCGCCACCGGGGAACATTGAGAATAGTCTCTGCACGTCGCCAGCATAAGGTGGCCGACTCACGAGACATAGGCTCGAAAGAGAGCTTTCGAAGGGGCTCTTTCGAGGGGGGTGGCTGTCCCGGGTTAGGTGTACCGTTTCAAACGTTGCTCGGCTCTGGAGAATACTTTCCGTCATTGAGGAATGTAGATGTCAACCGCTAGAATGCCGCATGATTAGAGGCGGACTGCAGTGGGCTCGAATGTCAGCGTTGACCGGCAAACCGATCGCGCTCGAGTTATTCGGTAGGGTTCGAAGCGCGCTCCAATTACTCACCATTGCCTTGATCGGCGCACTCGGCTGTCCACAATCAGCGCTTTCCTCGCCCACCCTCTCGCAGATGTATCACACGGGCTGGACGGTGCGCGAGGGCGCACCGCGCACCATCAACGAAATCGCGCAAACGACGGATGGTTTCCTGTGGTTATCGACGGATAACGGCCTTTTCAGATTCGATGGGCAGTCGTTCGTTCGCTATCAGCCCACGTCCGGAGACCCGCTTCCCGGGACCCAAGTGAACGCTTTATTGCCGACCCCCGATGGTGGGCTATGGATCGGATACTTTCGAGTTGGGGCGAGCTTCCTGAAGCAGGGCCGAAATATCAACTACGGACAGCGCGAGGGCCTGGAGCGAGGGACGGTCCTGAGCTTCGCGATAGACGCCGACAACACAGTTTGGGCAGTGCTGAACTCAGGGCTCAAGCGACTAGAAGGATCCTCCTGGAAAACCGTCGCGAAGGAATGGCATTTCCCGTCAAATGCAAGTTCGGCAGCGAGCTTCGTCGACGAGAAAGGAACACTATGGATCGGTACTGCGGCAGGGATGTTGTATTTGCGAAAAGGAGAACATGTATTTCGGCCGGTCGCCGACCTGGCCGAGCCGATTCAGAATATCGTGCAAGCCCCCAATGGAACTCTATGGATCCGCTCGTCAACCGGTCTCGTTCGCGCACTCGATCCGTCCTCCGCCACACTGCGGCAGGACATCCCGCCGATCGGAATTCGAGCCAGAGCGATCGGCGCCGGTCGCGATGGCGGTCTCTGGATCATGACGGAGACGCAGGGGATTTTTCGTATCGAATCGCCTGAAAAAGCGGACGACCTCGCCGACAGCACGCAGCACTTCACAAAGCAAGACGGACTGACCGGTAACTTCAGCTTTATGGTGGTGGAGGATCGGGAGGGCAGCACCTGGGTCGCCACGACGAAAGGGCTCGATCAATTTCGACCCGCGGCGCTGACCGCGCTCAATCTACCGGCGGACGTCGCGGAACCTTCAGTGGCTGTGGTGGACCGGACCAGACTACTCGTTGGCGCCGCAACCGTCGAAGTACCGAGCGGCCGCATCATGGTTCCCCCACCCGTATCCGTGCAACACATCACGGCGACCTATCGAGATTCGACCGGTACGCTGTGGGTCGGTGGCAGAGACGGTCTGTGGACCTATGTCGACGGCCAGTTTACCCGAATTCCTTTGCCGGACGGTCTAAGTGTTGAGCATCCAATCCAAGCCATGGCCATGGACCGTGCCGGCGGCCTTTGGGTGTCATTCGTGCGCAACGGCCTTTATCGACTGTTTCGACAAAGCTGGTCTCACGTCACGAACCAGCTGGCCGCGCCGGACAATTTGACCACGGCGATTACGGTCGACTCACGGGGACGCATCTGGTTTGCGTATGCGAAATCCAATCGGATACAAGTTTTGGACGGAGAAAGGCTCAACACTTTCCAGGATAGCGACGGACTGAACCTCGGCTACACGATGACAGTCACAGAAATCGATGGGCGAATTGTGATCGGCGGCGAGACTGGACTCGAAATTCTAGAGGGAAGCACGTTTCGTCAGTTGAGGTTGCTCAACGACGCGTCGGTCAGCCTCGTGTCGGGTGTGTTGCAGCAGCGAAACGGAGATGTCTGGGTCAATCAAGGCTCTGGCATTCTTCGTATCGGCGCGCAGGAGATCAGGAAGGCGGAGGCGGACCCGAACATTCAAATGCGTTTCACTTTGTTCGACTACCTCGACGGCGTGGATGACCTGTCTGCCCCCATACGACCGCGCCCCACTATTGTCGATGGGGGAGACGGTTACCTTTTTTTTGCGATGCGTACGAGCGTGTTGTTCATGGATACCTCTCATCCGCTGCGGAATTTGTTGAAGCCCGCGGTCGAAATTCTATCGTTATCGGGAGGCACCAAGGAGTATCTCGACCCAGTCGACGCTGTCTTGCTTCCGAATACCGATAAGGTGACTATTCGCTATACGGCCTCAAGCCTGCTGATACCTCAAAGAGTTCGATTTCGCTACCGGCTCGAGGGAATCGACGACGCATGGCAACCGGACAATGGAGCACGCGTGGCCGTATTCTCGAGATTGCCGCCCGGACACTTTGTCTTCCACGTGGCCGCAAGCAACAACGACGGCATTTGGAACGACAACGGCGGCGCGGTTAGTTTCACGATCCCACCGTCCTTTGTTCAAAGCCTGGGGTTCAAGACACTCTGCGCCGCGGTCGCCTTGGCTTTGCTATGGCTGGTTTACCGTATCAGATTGCGTCAGATCACGACCCAAGTGCGTCGCCGACTGTATGAGCGTCTCGAGGAGCGCGCGCGACTTGCTCGTGATCTTCACGATACGTTTTTCCAAGGCATTCAGGGACTATTGTTACGGTTCAACACGGGCACCGCACTCCTAAAGAGGGACGAGCCGGCCCGACCTATTTTTGAAGAAGCTTTGGAACAATCGGATCGCGTGATGTTGGAAGGACGGGAACTCATGCTCGACTTGCGTGCAGGGTCTATCAACACAACGGAGCTCGCGGACGCTTTGGCCCTTGCGGGTAACGATCTCAAAAAGGCCTATTCAGGTGACTTCCGGGTTGCGGTCACCGGCGGCCCTTTGCCTCTGCACCCCATTGTCTTCGACGAGATACATCGGTTGGGGCGAGAGGCACTTTCTAACGCTTTTCGGCACGGACGCGCAAAGAACATAGAAGCAGAGCTAAACTATGAGCGCAATCAATTCCGGGTTTGCATTCGCGATGACGGCATTGGAATCGACGCCGAGGTCCTGAGCCGGGGATCTCGAGCTGGTCATTTCGGCCTTCCCGGCATGCGCGAACGGGCGGCGAAAATCGGCGGTCATGTCGATATCTGGAGTCGGCCTGGCGCGGGAACCGAAATCGAGGTTCGCGTCCCGGCCGCCGCCGCCTATGTCCCGAAAGCGAAACGCAGTAGACTTGGCTGGCTACGCGCAGTAACGACGGATAGCGAGGATGCCTATGAATGAGGCGCCTGTGATACGAGTCCTTACCGTTGACGATCATCCACTCATGATGGCGGGCATCGCGGGCGAAATAAATGCGCAGCCCGACATGCGGGTCGTTGCGGAAGCCACCGACGGCAGTGAAGGGATCGCTCGTTTTAGGGAGCATCGCCCAGACGTTACGCTCATGGACATCCGCATGCCGAACGTCAATGGACTCGATGCAGTTTCGGCGATCATGAGAGAATTCCCTACCGCCCGAATCGTCATACTGACAACGGTCGGCGGCGACGTCCAAGCGCTTCGAGCTTTCAAAGCCGGAGCAGCCGGTTATCTGTTGAAGAATATGCTTCGCAAAGACTTGATCGACACCATACGCCTTGTTCACGCAGGAAAAAGACGTATTCCGCCAGAAATCGCCAAGGAGCTGGCCGAACATTCTATGGATGACGCTCTTACGACGAGGGAAATCGATGTTCTTCGCGGGGTGGCTCGGGGTAATTCCAACGGCGGAATCGCCTCTGAACTGAGCATTTCCGAGCACACCGTTAAAAACCACGTCAAGAGCATCCTCTCGAAACTCCGCGCCGCGGACCGTACGCATGCGGTAATGATCGCGCTCAAGCGCGGCTTTATCGATTTATGAGCGGGCTCGGTCCGGCCACGATCCTTAAGATATCCCACCGCGATCATGGCGCGAAGTCGTCACCGAACATCGGGCGACCGCTTCGCGATTCTTCGCGCGTTGCCTCATCTTGCAACACATCCCAGTGCTCGACCAGCACCCCATTCGTGATGCGTACGATGTCGGCCGCGATCCAGTTTCGGGGCCTTCCGGTCCCCGAGAATCGACCGTGAATAATTACAAATTCATGATTTGACAGAACCAACCCGGGCTCGTATCGCAGCGTCACCGGCACGCTCCTGATGAGATCAAAGAGACCATCGCGCCCAGGCGCTATATGAGCGCTGTGTTGAATATAGTGCGGCGACCAATATTTTTCAGCTGCTTCGTAGTCGCGTTTATTGAACAAGGTATCAAATGCCTTGAGTACTAACAGCCTGTTGGCCTCTTCGATCGGGCGACTCATTCGGCGGCTCCTGCGGTGTCTCTGTGCTGTCTGGATGAAAACATGCTACTCCCTAGATGCTGCCCGGTCCGGGAACCCGGGCCTGCCTGAGATGATCGGCCATCACGGCACTTCGCCCGATAGGCGCTCGGCCCGCTGTCAGGTCAGACCTGCGCCGCGCCGCCATCCACATACAGCTCGGCACCCGTGATGAAGCTGGCGTCCGAGGACGCGAGGAACGCGACGGCTTTGGCGATCTCCTCCGGGCGACCGAGACGCCCCATCGTGACGGTCGAGGCGAGAGCCTTCATGTCATTAGGATTGGCGAAGGCCTCGTTGAGCAGTGGGGTGTCGATCGGTCCCGGACTGACGACGTTGACTCGAATACCGCGTTCCTTGAGGTCCGTCGTCCACGTACGGGCGAAGGAGCGTACCGCCGCCTTGGTTGCGGAGTAGATGCTGAAGGCAGGGAACCCCTTGATATCGACGATGGAGCCGGTCAGGATGATCGTCCCGCCGTTGCGCAATAGTGGAAGCGCCTTCTGCGCCGTAAATACGAGAGCCTTGACGTTCAAGTTAAACACGGCATCGAAGTGCTCTTCGGTGATCGAGCCAAAGCTTACGAGTGGACCGCCTCCCGCATTGGCAAAGACAATATCGATGTGCTCCTTCTCTTTGCGAATCTGCGCGTAGATACGGTCGAGATCAGCCATCTTGGTGACGTCGCCTTGGATAGCAGTGACGCTTGATCCGATGGTGTCGACCGCGGCGTCAAGCTCGGGCTGGCGACGTCCGGTGATATACACATACGCACCCTGGTCCACGAATTGCTTCGCTGTGGCAAGGCCGATGCCCGTGCTGCCGCCGGTGATGAGGGCGATCTTGCCGTCGAGTTTCTTTGACATTGACTTCTCCGATGTTGCTGAAGGCGCCGCACGACATGCGACCTGGATCAAAGTTAAGGCTAATCAGAGATTTCGAATTTAACAGCCGTGCTCGTTTTGGCTGCTGATGCTGGCGGTTGACGTTCAAGCATTGTCCGCGCCCACGCCCGCTAGTCGACTAGACCGTTACCACAACCTTGCCGAACTGGCCGTTGTTCTCGAGATAACGGTGAACTTCTATCATGTCGTCGAACTTGAACGTGCGATCGATCACCGGCTTGAGGGCGCCGACGTCGATGCCTTTGAGGATGAATTCCACAGCGGCCTTTTGGCGCGCCGGATCACCGCTGGTCAGCCAAATATTGTGCCCCTTGATGGTCGGCATCTTGGCGATCATCTCGAGCACCGGCAACGGAGTGACACCCTCACTGAGCGCGCCGTAGATGTACACGGTTCCCTGGAAGGCTAGCGCCGCAATCAGCTTGGGAAAGTTCGGGCCCCCGACCGGATCGAAAGCGACGCGTGCACCTTTACCGTCGGTGATGCGCATTACTTCGACTACGAGATCCTGCTCTTCTGTCGCGATGACGTGCGCCGCCCCGGCGTCGAGCAGCTGCCGCCGCTTCTCTGAGGCGCGCGTCAACGCGATGGAAGTCGCGCCGGCGTAGTTCGCAATCTGAATTGCCGCCAGTCCAACGCTGCTGGAGGCCGCCGGTACGATGACGAAATCGTCCTTGGTCACTTTGGCACTTTCGATGAGCGCGCCGTACGCCGTCACGAACATCATCCAGATGGACGCCGCCTCGGCGAACGAGAGCGATTTCGGATGCTTCACGACGGCGTAGTCCGGCGCGATGATGACTTCGCCGTACGTAAAATAGTCATTCATCGAGAAGGATGGGATTAGGTTGACGGCGTCGCCCGCTGCGAAGCCCTTGACTTCCTTACCCACGGTATCGACGATGCCCGCTGCCTCATACCCGAGACCGGCCGGAAACTTGACCGGTTCGATGTACGCGTCATTGCGCCACATAGACTCGGCACGATTGATGCCGATTGCCTTGACCTTGATGCGGACCTCTCGTGGTCCGGGGGCCCGGACCTCAGCGTCGATGAATTCGAGGACTTCCGGCCCTCCGGCTTTTGAAATCTTGATGGTGCGTGACATGAGAAGCTCCTGGATGGGGGGGGTGGCATGGTGCTCACATCAGCTCCATGTAAATTGAATACCAATGCTCGAATTGTCATCGCGTGCGCGGAGCCGGCGGAAAAATGATCGTCTCTCGCACTCAAATGCCGTGGTTGACCGGACTGCACGAGCTCGGATCGACGTCGCGGTCGATTGCGCAAGAGACGCTTGCATCGCCGGATGATGATGTAATCCTTTCGGACATCGGACTATTATCGCGCCGTCGCGCTGATTCACTGGCAATTCGCGTCGCCGCACGCAACAATCATCGGCATCCCGTTCGGCCTCGGCGCGCATGAATCGGAGACGCGCGGCGCGGGAGAATCGCAGGGCATGTAAGAAGGATAACGGCGGGCGAGAGTAGCGACTATGCAGGCATGTCTTCGACGAGCACTAGTTGTCGTATCGTGTGCGGTCACCGCTTCCGGCGTCATCGCCGCGACGGACGATGCGTCGTTGGAAGAAATCGTGGTGACGGCGCAGAAGCGCTCCGAAAGGCTCCTGGACGTACCCGCGTCGGTAAGTGCCGTCACCGGCGACCGGCTGCAGTCACTGCAAGTGAATTCGCTGTCTGACTTGGCGAACTATGTTCCGGGGCTCTCGGTTGCGGCGGGTGGCGCACCGGGATTCAGGACGATCGTCCTGCGGGGTCTCAGCACGAGTTACTCCAACGCCACAACCGGCCCGTTGGTCGGTACCTATGTTGATGATCTATCGGTCGGAAACTCCACGGCGGGCGCGCGCGGGGCGATGTATGGGCTCGATTTGAATCCCTATGACGTCGACCGCGTGGAGGTTATCAAGGGTCCTCAGGGGACGCTCTACGGCGCCAATACCATGGGCGGGTTGGTGAAGTACGTCCTGCGCAAGCCGGAATTGGCCAATTTTGGAGCACAAATGGGCGTCGACTCGGAAGACACAGACGGGAGCGGCAAGCCGAGCTGGGGTACGCACGGTGCAGTCAACCTGCCGATCCTCACCGACACGCTGGCCGTTCGAATAAGCGGGTTCTTCAAGAACGATGCCGGATATGTGGACAATGCCGCTCTCGGCACACAGGACGTCAACCATTCGACGGAGAGCGGCGGTCTGGCCACGCTTCTGTGGCAGGCGACCGATCGCCTGGCCGTGCGCGCGGCGATCCTGACGCAGGATATAGACGCGGCCAATATGACCGAAGTGACTCTCAACGGCGCCACGCTACAGCCGCTACATGGTCGCTTTACGACGAACAGCCTCTTCCCTCAACCGTACGAGCAGAGTTCTCGGATCTATTCTGTCAGCGTTGACGGGGACTTGGATTTCGCAACATTGACCAATTCGACAGGATGGTCGCGACTCAACAGCGCCGACAGCGAAGACTATACGGTTCCCTTCGGCGCCTATTGCGCTCCCGGCTCCCTATTCCCGGGGTGGGCAGGGTGTCCTACCTACCCACATGCAAACGCGCTCGCCCCCTTTTTTCTGTCGCTGCGCGTATCCAGATTCGTCGAAGAGTTCCGTCTGGCCTCACCCGCAGATCAGCGCGTCCAATGGATGCTCGGCGGCTATTATTCGAAGGAAGATAGTTCTTCGAGCCAGTACATTCCGACCTTCACGCCGTCCTACGTGCCGCTCCCCGCCGCGGATTTGCTTGCCTTGGATGTTTCGAACAGCACCTACAAGGAATCTGCTGGATTCGCCAACATCACCTACGAGTTCAACGAACGCTTCGACATCAGCGGCGGGGAACGCTACTCCGCTTATTCTCAAGGCGGGTGCACTCCCGCTTCTGAAGGCCTCTTAGGAAGTGGACCCTCGCCGTGCACGACTCTGCCGTCCACGGGCGTTTCGGTGTGGATGGCGAGCGCTCGCTTTCATCTGAATCAGCAAGCCATGTTGTATGCCCGGGTGGCCACGGGCTATCGGCCGGGCGGCGGCTGCCCGACATGCGGTGATCCGAAGTTGGGCATTCCGGGCGTCGTCAATCCGGATAATACGACTAACTATGAGGCGGGATTCAAGGGCAGTTTTTTCGATCAGCGGCTGCAGATGGACATGGCGGCGTTTCACATCGACTGGAACCATATTCAATTGAATCAGCTAACACCTCAAGGCATCGTCTATGCCGGCAATGGCGGTACGGCGGTCAGCAATGGTTTCGAGCTAAGCGCCGCCTATCAATTCACGGAAGCTCTGCGGCTCAACGCAACGATCGGCTACACCAATGCGCATTTGACCCAGGATGCGCCTGGCGCCGACGGGAAGTCTGGCGATCAGCTCCCCGAATCCCCGCGTCTGACGGGCTCCGTGACAACCGACTACGGCCTCCCTCTCGATGGGCGCGAGACCATCCTGTTTGGGGCCGGTTATCGTTATCGGGACGCCATCGTGAATCAGTTCGCGCACACGCCTTTCGCCTCCATGGGAGGTTCAGCACCGATCGGTCCACAGAATATCGTCGATCTTTACACAGGAATGGCGATGCAAACCCTGAAGCTGCGACTCTACGCAAGGAATGTCTTCAACAATCAATCCTACACCGGCTTGCTTTTTATAAACAATCCGCAGGAGCCGAGGTTCGTGCCCGTACAGCCGCGGACGATCGGACTCAGCGCGGACTATCAATTCTGACGTTCGCCGAAATGGTCTGCCACAGTCGACCGATTGCCGCCGAGGCGGAGTCGGCGCGCCAACCCCACCGAGCGCCTCGACAAACAACACGCTGGCATTCATGCGCGAGCCGGTGACAGAACGTATTTATCGACTGCCGACAGTTTTTCTAGACCGATCACTTAAAATCTAGCGGTCCCAACAATTGACGAGTGATATGTCTCCCTGCGTGCGGGTGCCGCGCTGTCGTGCAGCGTCAAAGCGCCTTTGGTGTCTGCTCCGTCCCCAGCGCGAACAAATATTGCTGTAGAGCAGCGGGGTGTTGACAACTCCCTCAATGCAACATAACTGCGATTCAGATCAGAAAGACAAATGCCGAGATTGTTTCGATATCTTGGTGGTTAGACCTGTGCGTGTTGTTAACCGCGCTTGAGGATGTGCCCTGTGGTTGGTTCGGCGCGTGACGGCGTGGCGGCGTGGTAGACAGCCCTATAGCTGACTGTCGTGATCGTCCGCTTGGGGTCGATGAGCGACATAACAGCGCGATTGCCGGCAACTCCGAGGGGAAGCGCAGGTACCGGCCGACGGCTAGATCTCGTCTACCCGAGATCAGGCGATTATCAACCGCATGGCCGGAGCTATTGGTGGCCAATTCGAGCGCGCGCGGAGGACGGTAGCCGTAGAGGCAGCGTGATTTGCTTGGGCGACTCGGAACGCCGCGGCGTCATTCGCGAAGGACATGCCGTAGTGGTCGATCGCTCAATAAGATCCGCGATCGCATCGGCTGATATGAACCGGCGACTCCCAATGACCACACTTGCGAGGCGCCCGGTGCGCAGAAGCTGGTAGATCGTATTTCGAGAAATGCCGCCCAGGAGTTTTCGGGATTCCTGGATAGAGTACAGCGTGCGGAGTTGCATGGCGCCCTCGTATGAGTGAGGGTCAAGTCGGCCGTCGACATCAATCCAGGTCAGCGGACTCGCCCACGAGCACATTGTCGCGCGCATACTAGAAATTGGAAGCGACAATTGTGGCTGACTACTCGCCGAGGCTGTTGTAGCTGCCGAGTTCGGCGGCCGAACTTTCACATGTTGTTCGCGCCTGTCGCTTACTCAGACGCCCGGATGGGCGAGCGCAGGCTTCGCAGCTTGTCAGCCGTGACTCCTAGTGTTGCGGAAAAGATTTCTCGCTAAGGCGCATTCACTCTCTGATTGTCCGTTGAAGCGCTCGCGCATTTCACGCGTTGGTACTGGCGGGGAAAAGTTCGGCTGCCGAACTTTTCAATTGGGCGATGTGTTTCGAATCCGTGTTGTGCTGGCGTTTTGGGAGTTTTAATTTTGAGGGCAGGATAGGCTAGCGCCGGCATTCTGGGCCACGTTGGGCCACGTGTCGAGCACTCGCTCGCGGTCGGCAATCGCCATTGCGCTTCGTCTCGGGTGGTAGGACGATTCACGACATGACGGAAGCCGCGCGCATGAAGACCTCAGTGCCACCGGATCAACGGGAACGATTCGCTCAACTCGCCGCGGCGCAAGGCGTGTCCGCTTCCAAGCTTCTCGCCAAGCTCGTCTGGACCGCCCTCACGGAGAATCCCGAGGCGAAGGTAAGGCGCCTCGTCGCAGAGGCAGCGGCTGGCAAGGCACCCGCGGAGAAGTACACGGTGCGCCTCATGGGAGCGGATGCGGCGCATCTCGAGGCACGAGCCCAAGCTCGCGGGGTCACGGCATCGGGCTACGTCGCGCACCTGCTACGCGCGCACCTGCGAGCGGATCCGCCGATGCCCTATGGTGAGTTTCAGGCACTGAAGCGCGTGGTGAACGAGCTCGCGGGCGTCCGAGCTGCAATGGCGCAGATCGCTTCGCGCGAGGGCCCGATGCAGGGTCTCGACCCGGCAGTCAGGGAGAACGTGCTCAAGCTGTTGCCGGCGCTCAAGCAAATCCGCGACAGGGTACAGGACACGCTCATCGCGAATTCAAAGTCGTGGGAAGCGCCGGGTGTCTAGGAGCGACCTCTTCGAAGTGCTCGTGTGATCTCCGGTACGGCCGCGATGCAGATGGGAAGGTTTCTCGGTCCTGACGAACGGCGCTTTAGTGCAGTTTGGCGCTCTTAATCTTCACCCCTCGAATACTGGGGTACGCAGCTGGGGTACGCTGGATATAGCCAAACCCGTTTACCCTTTCTGGACAACAACGTACACGCGTCTTTCGATTCCGACCTTAGCCTCCATCAGACCCGTCCTGCCGTGTACCTCGCGGTCTGCTCCTGGCTGACGGTATCTTGCAACTTATTGATATTTTGATGTCTATCAGTGCGAGTCCCGTCAGTCTATTTCCTCGTCCAAGCCTCGAACCCGAGCGGGGAGAGGTCGATCCGTGGATCTATCCATCCCGCTTGGGCCGTCATCCGACGGATATCGTCAATCGGATAGGCCCGTTTGATCAACATAGCGCGGAACACCACCATCATGAACACGCGGTTGAGCCAGCTCACGCCGAGTCCATCGACATAGCGCTTGATCTCCGCCACCGATACATCCCGCCTCATGTCGATGAGCAGCACGGTGCCGCCGGGACGCAGGACGCGCCGCATCTCGCGGAGTGCCTCGACCGGGTCGGCGAAGTTCTTGAATGCCGCGCGATTGATTTTCTGGTTGAGACCAACGCGCAGCCGGCGAACGTAGCGACGTTCAACTCGCTGCCGATCAAGAAAGTGGGGACTGCCGTGGTGACCGTGGGCGACGTCGCCCATGTGTATCTCGGCGGGCAACCGCAATCCAACGCCGTGGTGGTGCGCGGTCACCAGGCAGTGCTGCTCGAGGTCTTGAAGGCCGGTGATGCGTCGACTCTGGCGATCGTGACCGGAGTGAAGGCCAAAATACCCCAGATCGAGCAGACGTTGCCCCCGGGGGTGAAGATCAACGTACTGAATGATGCGTCAACCTTCGTCAAAGCGTCCATTAGGGACGTCATCCAGGAGATGGTGACGGCGGGTGTGCTGACCGGGTTAATCGTGCTTCTGTTTTTAGGATCGGGACGCTCGACGCTGATCGTCGCGACCTCTATCCCGCTCGCGATCCTCTCCTCGATCCTGGGGCTCTCTTGGGCCGGGCAGACCATCAACGTCATGACGCTCGGCGGCCTTGCACTGGCCGTGGGTATTCTGGTCGACGACGCCACCGTGATGATCGAGAACATCGATACGCATCTGGCGAGCGGGCTGGAGCTCGAGCCCGCGATCATCGAGGCGGCGAACCAGATCGTGGTGCCCACCTTCGTCTCGACGCTCTGCATCTGCATCGTCTGGCTGCCGCTGTTCCAGCTGTCGGGCGTCTCGGGGTACCTGTTCCTGCCGCTCGCCGAGGCGATCATCTTCGCGATGATCGCCTCCTTCATCCTGTCGCGCACGCTGGTGCCGACGATGGCGGCATTTCTGCTGCGTGCGCAGGTCGCCGCGCAAAGATCGGGTGGCAAGCCGCAAGGCTTCTTCGGCCGGTTCCAACAGGGGTTCGAGCAGCGATTCGATCGTCTTCGCGAACGCTACCGGGAGCTGCTCGCGAAAGCGGTTGCCCGGCGCGGCCGATTCATCGGGGTGTTCCTGGCGGCGGCACTCGCCTCGGTGAGCCTGCTGATACCCTGGCTCGGGCAGGATTTCTTTCCCGGGATCAAGTCCGGCGAGATCGACATGCACTTCCGGGCGCCGATCGGGATGCGCCTGGAGGAGGCGAGCAAGGTCGCGGCGCTGGTGGACACGGCGCTGCACGATTTGCTGCCGGGCCACGTCACCAGTGTCATCAACAATTGTGGCCTGCCGTCGAGCGGCTTGAACACGGCCTATAGCACGAGCTCCACGATCGGACCGCAAGACTGCGACGTGACCATCGGCCTCAACGATCCGGCCTCCCCGGTCGATCAGTACCGTTCGATTCTGCGCGATAAACTGCCGAAGCGATTCCCCGGCACGGTCTTCACCTTCCCACCCGGGGATATCACGGCGAAGATCTTGAACTTCGGCCTGCAGGCGCCGCTCGATGTGCAGATCATCGGCCGCGACACAGCAGCGGACATGGCCTATGCGCAGCGCGTCGTCACCGAGATGCGCCTCATCCCGGGAATCGCGGACGCAAGCATCGATCAGGCGCTCAACGAGCCGACCTTGCTGGTTTCCGCAGACCGTGCCTTTGCCTTGGGCGCCGGGCTGACGGAGGCCGATATCGCGAACAACACCCTGACGACCCTGTCGGGCTCAGGGCAAGTCGCGCCCACCTATTGGCTCGACCGCAAGACCGGCGTTGCGCACCTGGTCAATCTGCAGACCCCGCAGCCGCAGCTCTCCTCGATGAGCGATTTGGAAACCGTCCCTATCGATAAGGGCAACGGTGATCCGACCGGAAGGGGTGCACAGATTCTCGGCGGGTTGAGCCAGATCACCCAGATTGGAACCGCCCTGGAGGTCTCGCATCGCGACATCATGCCGGTGATCGACATCTACGCGACCAACGCGGGGCGGGATCTCGGGGCGGTGAGCCACGCCATCGAAGCCGTGCTCCAGCGAACGAAGGCCGAGGTGCCGCACGGCGCCCTCGTGCGCGTGCAGGGCCAGGGGGTGACGCTGAAAAGTGCCTACGCGCAACTCCTGATCGGGCTCGCCTTCTCGATCCTGCTCGTGTACCTGGTGATTGTCGTCAACTTCCAGTCCTGGCTCGATCCCTTCATCATCATCACGGCGCTGCCGGGCGCATTGACCGGGATCGTCTGGTCGCTGTTCCTCACCGACACCACACTCTCGGTACCGGCCCTCACGGGCGCGATCATGTGCATGGGAACCGCCACGGCGAACTCCATCCTGGTGGTCGCCTTCGCGCGCGATGAGCTCGCCGCCCATGGCGATGCGGTCCGCGCGGCGGTAACCGCAGGGTACGCGCGCCTGCGTCCGGTGATGATGACGGCGCTCGCCATGATCATCGGCATGCTGCCGATGTCGATGTCCAACACCCAGAACGCGCCGCTCGGGCGCGCAGTCATCGGCGGGCTCCTGGTGGCAACCTTTGCAACCTTGATGTTCGTGCCCTGCGTCTTCGCCTTGTTGCACCAGAATCGATCCGACGCAGGAGAAGCCGCATGAAGCGACGTACCATGGGGATGTTCAGGAAGCTGACCCGTTACCACGGCATATTCGCGCTCAATCTTGCAGTGAGAGGTGCACCCGTCAGCGGTTCGATTCGACAGGGGTCCAGGTCGCATCTGCATGGTAGCTGTTCATCGCTTGCGCGATGTTCACCGTTTTCGAGCCGAGATCCTTCTCGGACACGCCGCCATCCTGAGTGACGATGAAAGTCATCACTCCCGAGGAGCGGTATATTGCAGGATAAGCGATGGCGGCAAATCCGCCACCCGGGTTCGGAAGGATGCGGAAGTAATAGCCATGGAAGGGATTCGGATTGCCCGCTCGCCGTACGTCGGGAAGCAGCGTCTTGACGAGGCGATCTGCCTCGCTGTCCGTCCCCGGGTGTGTTTTCGCCATGACTAGCGTGTCGCACATCCCGATCGCCGTCACTTCGTTCTCGCCGATCCGCCGGAAGAGAATCTCCTTGGAGCCGGCTTCCGAGTCGAATCGCCACACGCCGTCGTGTGATACCAGAGGAATAGGGAAAGGCCAGTTCTCTGCGCCGATGTACAAGGTCGTCATTCCGCCAGACTCGCGGACCCACCGATGCATTTCCTGATACTTCTGGACGAAACGCTCACGATCAAGGGTGTCTTCGGCCGTGTCATCGGAGGCGATGAGCTCGCTCCCGCCCCCGAGTATCTTTGTCACCGTCCCCTCATCATGTTGTTTGACGGCAGATACGAGTGCTTGGCCCGCGTCATTGGGCGAGGGAAAGGTCGTTTGGCTCGATGGTCCCGCGAGAGATGGTTTGGCAGACCCCGCCGCCAGTAGCGCGCATATGGCGAGTGCAGCGCTTGCTGCGGAGTGACGTGCTTCGATCCCACACTTCGTTGTGTGCACCATTTCAAGCCCCCGCGATCGACTTGAGTGCGATCGACTTAAGCGTAATCCGAGCGTCGTTTTCATCGGCGACCTCCTCCACCATGGAAACCCCCGCCGAAGCTTGCTCTGCCGCGGGAGGAAAATGCTCTCGCGTTGCCTCCGTGATTGAAGCCGCTGAACGCGCCGGATCGCATGCCCGAAGACGAAGCGCCGGCGCCATGAGCGAATCCACCGGGACTACCCCCGGGATGATCGGCGCCCCCGGGATGATCGAAGCCACCGGGGCCCCGGGGATGACTGAAACCCCCAGGTCTGCCACCGAATCCGGGATGGCCGAACTCCCCGCTGTGGGGAAAGTAGGGTCGATGGCCGTAATTTATGCCGCCTCCGTGCCAGTTCGCTCCCCAGCTATGCCATCCCCAGCCAAAGCCACCGAAGAGACCGATGCCGATTCCCACGCCGAACCCGATCCCCGGCCCACCGAAGTAGAAGCCCGGCACCCCAATCCAACCCGGATAAAATGCGAGGGGATCGCCATAGACGATCCAAGGATCGTATTCCGGCACATAAACGACTTGCGGATTGGCCGGTTCAATCACGATCGTAGTTCCCTGGGTCGTGACGGACTCCTGCGCAGTGCTCTTCAAGTTTCCGGCCTGCTGCGCTCGCCGACGCATCACCTGAACCGCATCGAGGACGTTCTGTTGCCCGTTCACGTACGCCTCTCCGAGCGACGACGTCCAGGACAAATTCTTATCCATCATCTGAAGAAGTCCAGGAAACTGTGTCAAAGCCTTTACGCCGGGATCCCAGGATTGCGCATCGACCGCTTTGGCGAGCGCATCTCCTTTCAGACCCGGATGCTGTTGCAGCCAACGGTCCGCTTCCACGATTTCCGTGGGTTGGGTGGCCGCTGCCAGAATCTGCGCGACCAACGCGTCTGGATACAGGGCGATCGGTGCGACCAGCTGATCCAGCTCTTGAGGTGACTGCTGCGGCGCCGGAGCGGGCAGCGGCTCAGCCGGAGCCGGCAGTTGGGTCGCGGGCTGGGTCACCTCCTCGGCACACCCCCCCTGCAAGAGCCCCAGCCCAAGCGAACTGGAGATCAAGAGTATCGATACTCGCGCCGGCCATTTCATTGCTGCAACTCCTGGGTCGGCACTGTAGGGAGCGCCGACGGACCCAATGATGTTCGGTTCTCCGTCGCCTCACTCGTTAGACTCCTGTTCGCGTGGGGGCAATTCGACGTTCACCGAGCTCGTGACAATGATGCGTGCTCGCATGAGCCTCCGGCTTCTCCATTGATGCCTTTGCTTTTTCGCAGTCTGCGCAGCAGTCGGAATTCCTCTGAAGAATTGCATCGAAGGCGCTTCGGTCAGCAACTATCGATTGCCATGGCGCACGCAAGGAGAAGTCTCAAGAGCGAGAGTCGCCGATACTCAGCGCGACTCATCTTTTCTCGGCCAAACGGGGTAGAGGCGGAATTCCGCTCCATAGAGCAACAGCCGTCGTTGATAACGGTCGGTTACGTTAGCAATCGGAGATACAGCATGTTCGATTCAAAAATGTTACTCATCTTCCTAGCCATTGCTTTGGTGCTATTCGGCACCAAACGGCTTCGCACCATCGGCTCGGATCTCGGTGCCGCCATGAGGGGATTCAAACAGGCTGTCGGCGATGGCGAGTTGGAAGAAAGAGGGAAGCCGGTCGGACAAGAACCGGGTGCAGTTCTCAACCCCGAGACTGTCGCGCGGGAGATCGACGGTAAGGTGCCCACGAAGAACCACGCGTGACATCTGATGTTGGTGACCGACTGCTGCAGTGCAGTATGCCTAAGCGGCTTTTTACCACCGTCGCCTTCATCGTATCGGCAGTTCTAGGCGCCGCCCACCTAGCCTCACCCGCTTGATCCGATCGCCGGTCGGAGCGGGTCCGCGCGCTCCCTCTTATTTCAATCCCGCCACACTTCCAGCCGTTCTTCACGCGGTGGCCAAGGGTACTTGCCCATGCCGTCCTCAATTTCAACGCTGTGGCTTTTTTACATCAAATTCTCTACTTGAATTGGCGTGGAAAGTCACTAAGCTCACACCTTAATCGCGCGGTGAGGCATATGTGCAACACCGAGAAGATCAAAATTAATGCATCGAACAATATAGGGATGGGATCAACATGCATAGAAGCAGAGGGCGCAGCTTGCGCTCGAGAATCCAAAGAAAGCCGCATCACGCCGTCGGCGTATTCGCAGTCGCGGCCGCGGTCAGCGCGGTGCTGGCGGGAGCACCCGCCGGCGCACAGCAGGCGAACAGTTCGTCTGCGACCGCAGGACCCGAGTTGCAGGAGATCGTCGTCACCGGCTCGCTGATCAAGCGCACCGACACCGAGACGCCGAGCCCGGTGCAGGTCATCAGTGCCGAGGACATCAAGAACACCGGCTACACCAACGTCTCCGACGTGTTGCGGCAGCTATCCGCGAACGGCTCGGGTACCCTCAATCAAGGTTTCGGCCAGGCATTTGCCGCCGGCGCGTCGGGTATCGCGCTACGCGGCTTGTCGGTCGGCGACACCCTGACCCTGATCGACGGCGAGCGCATGGTGGCCTATCCCTTGAGCGATGACGGCGAGCGCAGCTTCGTCGACGTGACCGCCATCCCGATCAACGCCGTCGAGGGCATCGACGTATTGAAGGATAGCGCCTCGTCGACCTACGGCGCCGACGCCATCGCGGGCGTGGTGAACGTCAAGCTGAGAAAGAGTTACGTCGGGTCCGAGTTCACCGTGGAGGGCGGCACGACGCAGCACGGCGACGGGACCACGGAGCACGGCGACGGCATCTGGGGCATGGGTGATCTGGCGAGCGACGGCTACAATGTTTATGTCGCGGTCGATTGGCACCACCAGGACAAGATTCTGGGTGCCAACCGCGACGGCGCCTTCACGACCACCAACTGGTCGGGGTTGCCGGGCGGCCAGAATACCGAGCCGGGTGCCATCGGCGCGTCCGGTCTCGTCTATCCGGACAGTGTCACGGGCTACCTGGTCAATCCGACCTCCGGCGCGATCAGCGCCTTCCTGCCGGGCTGCACCGCGGCCAAGCAGCTGGCCGATCAATGTACCTTCGCGTTCCCGGGAACGCTTCAATCCCCCACCACGCAGATCAACTTGCTGAGCAAGTTCACCAAGGCGCTGGCGAACGATTGGAGTTTCACGCTCACGGGCTCGGTGTTCGATTCGAGTGCGCAGCAAATCGCCGCCTCGAGCTTCGGCCATGCCTTCAACAACACGGGCCAGGAACAGGGATCGATCGTCAACATCACGTTTGCGCCCGGCAAGCTGGCGGGGACCGTGGTGTATCCGGTGATCTCGCTGCCGGGAACCTCGCCGCTCAATCCCACCGGCACGACCCAGAACCTCGTCTATAGCTTTCCGGACATCGGACCGTACCAGGTCGATGTCGATACCATCACGTATCGATTGTTCGGCGATCTGCATGGCACCGCAGCCGGCTGGGACATCGACAGCCAAGTCGGCGTCATGTACGCGAGCATGACGCAGAAGATGTTCGGGTCGCTCATCCCCTCGCTGGCGCAAACCGACATCAATAACGGGAGTTACGTCCCGGGCGTCAGCACCAACGGTCAGGCCTTATTCGCGCCCGAAGACTCGGATCACCCGTCGAGCACGCTGGGCGTGATCGATGTGCACGGCGCTCGCGACATCTTCGATATGCCGGGTGGACCGGAGACGATGTTGATCGGCGGTCAGTACATCCACAAGGCACTGAATGCGCAGGATCCGCCGTCGGTCACGAGCGGCTATCAGGAAGGCACCATCGCCTTTGCGGTCGGCTCGCAGGACGATGCGGCGGGCTTCATCGAGTTCGACGGCAAGCCGATCAAGCAGCTGGAAGTCGATATCAGTGGCCGCTACGACCACTATGACACCTACGGCGGTTCGCCCACGCCGAAGATCGGCATCAAATGGACACCGATCGAACAGGTGGCGCTGCGCGGTACCTGGGGCCAGGGGTTCCGGGCGCCCTCGATTGCCGAGTCCGGCACGGCCGGTCTGGCGTTCGGCCAGGGCAACACCAATGACCCCGTGCTCTGCCCGGGCGGTGTGGCGAACGTCAAAGGGACTTTCAATGCTCTGTGCTCCTACCCTGCGGTGGGTGTCCAAGCGAGCAACCCGGACTTGAAGGCAGTCAAGTCGACGAACGCGACCTTCGGCGTTATTTTCGAGCCGATCAAGGAGTTCAGCGCCTCGGTCGACTGGTACTACATCGACCTGAAGAACGACATCATCTCCGCCGCATCGGCGGGTGGTTTCTATGTCGATTCGATCGAACTCGTCCGCGGTCCGCCGGCCAATCTTGCGCAGTGTACGAATACGACCACAGGGGGAGTGCCGTGCACCACGGTCAACGTGCCGACGCCGGTGGGTTATCCTTCCTATACGCTCGTGCCGTACGTGAACGCCGGCGAGACCAAGACCTCGGGCTATGATGCGGACTTAAAGTATAGGGTGGACGTCGGCGATTTCGGCCGCTTGAAGGGTGAGATCAACTACACCTTCATCCAGCAGTACGAACTGGTCGCCAACGACCAGATCTTCAATCTGGTCGGAACCCATGGACCGCAGAGCATCTCGGGCGATACCGGCAACCCGCGCCAGCGGGCAGTGGCGTCCCTGACCTGGGAGCTGGGCCCGTTCACCAGCACGCTCTCGCTGAACTATCAGAGCGCGTTCTCGATCATCGATCCGTCCTCGGGCTACAACACCTGTCTCTCGGCGCTCAAAGGCCGTTCGCCGTCCGCCTACGGCTCGGCGATCACCCCGGGTGTGACGACGCTGCCGAGCGCCTGGTATCCGTACTGCTCGGTGGCGCATTTCGCCAGCACCAATCTGTACGCGGCCTACCAGGCGACCGATCACCTGCAGGTGCATGGCTCGATCACCAACCTGTTCGATCAGGTGCCGCCGGTGGATCTGCAGACCTACGGTGGTGGTGCGGAGCTCGCGTACACCACGCTGGATCAGGACGGCGCCGTCGGCCGGTTCTTCCTGCTCGGCGCAACCTACAAGTTTTAAACGCAAACCTCGCCGGCGCGCTAGTCGCGCCGGCGAGAGTCAGCGTACTTCTTCGATTCCAACCTTAGCCTCCGGCCTTCTCGTCATCCGATTCAGCTGCTTACGCCGCGCCGGCCATCGGCCCTTTCGTACCGAGATCCGCGGACGGGAGCAAAACGGGAGCGTCGCTCTCCGCCCGTATTAGCGCTGCGCGATCCTCGATCCGTTTATTCCAAGCGGACGCAAACGAGGTAGAGAGCTTTCGAATGTGCCGCGAGCCGTGCTGCGCTGCCTCCATGAGCGGCGCCAGCGCTCTCAACCCATCACGCCGCTTCAAGGATGTGGCTTTTTAAGCACGCATCTTTTCACTTGAATTGCGCCGTAAAAATCCTATGCTCGAGTCTCAACTTTGAAGATGAGGTAATTGCGCAACATGTAAAAACATTTGGAGGATACAGCCATGCACATCAAGCGAAGGCAGCGGAGTCTGCGCTCCATAGTTCATAAAAAGCCACCTCATGCTGCCGGCGCGCTCAGCGCTGCCGCCGCAGTCGTTGCGGTTCTCGCGGGAGCGCCAGCAGGCGCACAACAGGCGACGAGCTCGTCCGCGAATGCGTCCCCGGAGCTGCAAGAGATCGTCGTGACCGGCTCGCTGATCAAGCGCACCGACGCCGAAACTGCAAGCCCGGTGCAGTTCATCACCGCCCAAGATATCACCAACTCCGGCTACACCAACGTCTCCGACGTGCTGCGAAACTTGTCGGCCAACGGATCCGGCACCCTCAGCCAGGGATTCGGTCAGGCCTTCGCAGCGGGTGCCTCGGGCATCGCGCTGCGCGGTCTGTCGGTGGGCGACACGCTGACGCTCATCGACGGCGAGCGCATGGTGGCTTATCCGTTGAGCGACGACGGCGAGCGCAGCTTCGTCGACGTGACCGCCATTCCGATCAACGCTGTCGAGGGGATCGACGTGCTGAAGGATAACGCGTCGTCGACTTACGGCGCCGATGCCATCGCGGGCGTAGTCAACATTCGACTACGAAAGACTTATGTGGGGTCCGAATTCAATGCCGAGGCTGGCACGACGCAGCATGGCGACGGAACCACCGAGCACGCGAACGGTATCTGGGGCATGGGCGATCTGGCGAGCGACGGTTACAACGTCTACGTGGCGGTGGATTGGCACCATCAAGACAAGATTCTCGGTGCGAACCGCAATGGCGCCTTCACCACCACCAATTGGTCCGCTCTGCCCGATGGACTGAACACGGAGCCGGGCGCGATCGGCGCCTCAAGCCTCACCTATCCGGACAGCGTCACGGGCTATCTGGTGAATCCGGCGACCGGCGCCATCAGTGCCTTCCTGCCGGGATGCACGGCCGCCAAGCAGGCGGCGGATCAGTGTACCTTCGCGTTCCCGGGCACTATTCAGCCACCGACCACGCAGATCAACCTCTTAAGCAAGTTCACCAAGGCGCTGTTAAACGATTGGACGTTGACTTTCACGGGTTCCGTGTTCGACTCGAGCGCACAGCAGATCGCCGCGACCACCTTCGGCCACGCCTTCAACAATACCGGCCAGGAACAGGGCTCAATCGTCAATATCACGGGCGCTCCCGGCAAGCTGTTCGGAACCGTCGTGTACCCGGTGATCTCGCTGCCGGCAACCTCACCGCTCAATCCCACCGGGTTGACGCAGAATCTCGTCTATAGCTTTCCGGATGTCGGGCCGTACCAGGTGGATGTCGATACCGTCACGTATCGATTGTTCGGCGATCTGCACGGCACTGCGGCCGGCTGGGACATCGACAGCCAGGTGGGCGTCATGTACGCGAGCATGTCGCAGAAGATGTTCGGGTCGCTCATCCCCTCGCTGGCGCAAGCCGACATCAATAACGGCACTTATGTCCCGGGCGTGAGCACGAATGGGCAATTCCTGTTCGCGCCCGAGGATTCGGATCATCCGTCGAGCACGCTGGGCATCATCGACGTGCACGGCGCCCATGACCTCTTCCAGATGCCGGGCGGAGCCGAAACGATGTTGATCGGCGGCCAGTACATCCACAGGGCGCTGAATGCGCAGGATCCCCCGTCGGTGGTGTCCGGATACCAGGAAGGAACCCTCGCGTATGCCGTGGGCTCGCAGGACGATGCGGCGGGCTTCGTCGAGTTCGACGGCAGGCCGATCAAGCAGCTGGAAGTCGATATCAGCGGCCGCTACGACCACTACGACACCTACGGCGGTTCGGGGACGCCCAAAATCGGCATCAAGTACACCCCGATCGAACAGTTCGCCGTCCGCGGCACCTGGGGCCGAGGCTTCCGCGCACCGTCCATCGCCGAATCGGGAGTCTCGGGGCTGGCCTTCGGGCAGGGCAACACGTTCGATCCGGTGCTCTGCCCGGGCGGAGTCGCCAACGTGAAGGGCACGTTCAATGCGCTCTGTGCGTACCCCGCGGTCGGCGTGAATGCCGCCAATCCCAAGCTAAAGGCGGTCGAGTCCACCAATGCGACCTTCGGAGTCATCTTCGAGCCCATCCAAGATACGAGTGTGTCGATCGACTGGTATCGCATCGACATCAAGAACGACATCATCTCGGCCTCCTCGGCGGGCAGCTTCTACACCGACTCCATCGGCATCGTGCGGGGACCTCCCGCCGTTCTCGCGCAGTGTACGGCGACCACGACGGGTGCCGTGCCGTGCCCCACCGCTAACGTGCCCACACCGGTCGGGTATCCTGCGTACACGCTCATTCCGTACGTCAATGCGGGCGAAACCAAGACCGCCGGCTTCGACCTGGATTTGAAGACCGGGTACGGCATCGGCAAGTTCGGTCATCTGAAGGCTGAGCTGAATTACACCTACATCCAGCAGTACGAGCTGGTGGTGAGCGGCGAGACCTTCGATCTGGTCGGAACCCACGGACCCTCGACCATCTCGGGAGACACCGGCAATCCGCGGCAGCGCGCAGTCGCTTCGCTGACCTGGGACCTCGGCGCGTTCACGAGCACCATCACGGTGAACTATACGAGCTCGTTCTCGATCACCGACCCGACCATCGGCGCGACCAATTGCCTTGGGGCGTTGAAGAGCCGCTCGCCCTCGGCCTATGGTTCGGCGATTTCGTCCGGCGTGACGACGCTGTCCCCCGCCTGGTATCCGTATTGCGAAGTCGATCACTTCACCGAGGTGAACCTGTACGCAGCGTATCAGCTGAGTGATCACCTGCAAGTGCACGGGGCCATCACCAATCTGTTCGACTCGCCTCCGCCGGTGGATCTGCAGACCTACGGTGGTGGTGCGGAGCTCGCGTACACCACGCTCGATCAGGACGGCGCCGTCGGGCGGTTCTTCCTGCTCGGCGCAACCTACAAGTTCTAGACACAAACCTCGCCGGCGCGCCAGTCGCGCCGGCGAGAGTCAGCGTGTCTTTTTGGACCGGCCCCTTCGGGGGCCGCTTTTTTGTGCGCCGGAGCTAGAATGCGGCTCAAGCGGTGCATCGCGCCGGCCGCCGGGGTTTTTCGCCTGCTGGTGCAGAGCCGCAGGCGCCGCGAACCCCTGGCCGCTATGCGCCCATTGGGGCGCTGCTGTATTGTTTGGGGGGGATTACACATCGGGAGCCGCCATGTCGGATGAGAGTTCGAGCCTGACCACCATGCGTAGCGCGAACACGCCCAACGCGTTCGACCTGCGGCGGGTGGGTGCGCACCCGGATTATTGGTACCCCCTGGCCTGGTGTGACGAACTCAAGACGGGGAAGACGCTCGGGCGGCGGTTTGCGGCCGAGCCCATCGTTCTGTATCGGGGGCAGAGCGGCCAGGTATTCGCGCTCGAGGACCGCTGCGCGCATCGTCAGGTGCCGCTGCATCTGGGCGTGGTCAGCGGCGATGAGCTCAAATGCCACTATCACGGTTGGTGCTACGGGTCGACCGGAAAGTGCGTGAGCGTGCCGTATCTGGGCAAGGAGCGCCTGCCGAACGGCGTGAAGAGTTACCCGGTGCGCGAATTGGATGGGTTGATCTTCGTCTTCCCGGGCGACCCGGCGCTGGCGGAGAGCCGCCTTCCCAAGACCTTGGGCGCATCGCAACGCAAGGAATACAAGACCCGCCGGCTGAACCGGGAGGTCGCCTGCCACTACACGTTCATGCACGAGAATCTGTTCGACATGAACCATCAGTTCATGCATAGGAAGCAGATGGGCTCGATCCGCGCCAACTGCCTCGGCCGCAAGCATGGCGAGGACTGGGCGCAGGTGGAATACAGCTTCAGCCGCACCGGCGGCAGGAGCTCGGTCGGCGAGCAAGTCATCGTCGATCTGATGCGCAAGCGCACGGTCGCGAAGAAAGACTTCTCCGATCACATGCGGATCCGCACCGACTACCCCACCCAGAGTCTCAAGGTTTGGGTCGGGCGCAACATCCAAGAGGGCGACGATCCCGTGCTCGAAGTCTGGCTCGGGTACACGCCGCTCGACGCCCAACAGCGCACCAACCGCACTTATGGCTATCTTTCCGTGAAGAAGCCGAAATTCCCCGGCGTGATCCACGCCGTCTGGCCGTTCGTCGTGTGGTTTACGGAGAATATTTTCCGCGAGGACAAGGAAATCGTGGAGTACGAACAGCGCGCCTACGATGCGCAGGGCGCGGACTGGAACAACGAGGTGTTCCCCGCCATCCGCGATCTACGCGGCGTGCTCGCTCGCTGCGGCAAGCCGATGGAGTAGGGGCCGCGGCGCGCCTAGCCCGGATACCAATTGAAACGGCCGCCGAGCGCCAGCACGGCGGGCACCACGAAAGTGCGGATCACGGTCGCATCCACCAGCACCGCCACGCACAGGCCGACGCCCATCATCTTCAGAACGGGCAACTCTGCGCCGACGAAGGCGCCGAACACCACCGCCATGATGAGTCCCGCGCCCGTGATCACCGGCGCGACGGCCACGAGTCCGGAGACGGTGGCTCGATTATTGTCGCACTCGGCCATGTACGCGCGCTTGATCCGAAACAGCAGGAATAACTCGTAGTCCATCGACAGCCCGAAGCTCAGACAGAACACCATCATGGGTACTTCGAGCGGAATGGACGCGAACGGCCGCTCCAGTCCGACCAGACCATTGAGCCAGCCGAATTGAAAGACCGCGACCACGGCGCCGATGCCGGCGGCGACCGCGAGAAGATTCATGATCACCGCCTCGACCGGCAACAGGTACGAGCGGAACGCGAAGAACAGCATGATGAGGGTGGCGCCCACGACGAACCCGACGATCTTCGGCAGACTGTGGAACATGTAGTCATTGAAGTCGTTGTGCTCGGCGGGCGTGCCGCCGATGGCGACGACGAACGGGCCTTCGGGAGCGATTTTGGCGAGATCCCGGGTGAGCGACTCGATCTGTTTCACGCTGAGCGAGTCGGCCGGCGTGATCTGAAACAACGCGCCGGTGCGGTCCTTGCTCACGTACAGCTCGGCGATCTGCGGGTTGCCGCGCAAGGCCTCCTCGGGATTTTGGTAGAAGGCCGAATA
>Ga0187863_10000601_pt1 | contig 30504 bp, 22 predicted proteins | sample June2016WEW_11_1_FD_132975 | JGI IMG/M metagenome (GOLD analysis project Ga0187863, IMG submission 132975) | Peatland microbial communities from SPRUCE experiment site at the Marcell Experimental Forest, Minnesota, USA - June2016WEW_11_10 | ecosystem: Environmental > Terrestrial > Soil >...
CCACTTATAATGTTTCGTGCCGAGATTGATGAGGGCGACCGGCAGACCGGCGGGCGACAGCCCGATAAGATCAGGGAGGCCATCGTCGTTGACATCAATGACCGATGCCCCCGCGATCGTTGGAACGTTGCTCAATCGGGTAAACCCCTGCTCGCCGCTCAGGAACACTTCATGGCCCGCAAGGAGATCGACGCTGCCATTATTGTCGAAATCGGCCACGGCAAAAGTTGCATCGCCCGCGGCATTGGTCTTAGCCAGCACCGAGCCGTCTGACAGCCGAATAATGGAGCCATCGCTTTTCCACACGATGAAATCAAGGAGACCGTTGCGGTCAACGTCTCCCGCAGTTACAGCCAGCACTCCCTGAGCCGAGGCGCCCGCATGGAACTGTCCGCGCCGGTCGTTCATGAACACGCGTAGGTGGCCATCCGCACCAACCATGGCCACATCGGGCGCACCAAGGCCTGCGATATCGGCCGCGGCGAACGACACGGCGCCAATCGGTCCACTGAGTGGATGAACGGCCGCGAACGTTCCGTCGCCGTTATTGCGCAATACCAGAGGCGGAGCATCATTCACTCCCAGCACGATGTCGAGGTCGCCATCCAGATCGAAGTCGAACGGCCAGGCCCCGGTGTAGGATCCGTTGACGATGTTCCCTGGAAGACCCGTACGCGAGGTGACGTCGGTGAAATGAGAAGGGTCCTCCTGCCTATAAATGCGGACGCCCTTCGGATCCGCCACCACCAGATCGTTCTTGAAATCGAAATTCAGATCGGCAACCGCGACGCCGTTGCGGCTAACGGGTCCGGTCTTCAGCGTCGCTCCGCCAACGATGTGGATGCTGTCGCCGTCGGACCACAGGATAGACTGCTTCCCGCTGCCATCGAGATATACGGCGCGGACCCACTGGACATGGCCGGCAGGCACGCCCGCCAAAGGCCGCAGTTCCAAAAGCGTACCCAGGTCCGGCGGCGCGGGTTCGGAGTTCGGCGAAGGCAATTTCAGGAATTTCGTGAACGGCTCGCCAGCCGATGCCGGTGGGGTTTTCACGGCTTCGACGTTCTGGCGATATTCCGGTACGCGCAGCAATACGTTGCGCAGGAACGCAACTCGCAGGGCAGCGTCGCGCGGATTAGGCCCTGCCGCCGCCTGAGCGACGGTCGCCATTTGCGCGCGTACTTCGTCGGGCCACGCTGCCGATTCCTGTGAGAGTTTGGATATCGCCGACCTCAGCGCCGCCGCGTCGCCCTTCTTCGCAGCCAGGCGCGCGACATCCACCAGGACCGCGGCGTTGTTCGGCTGCCGATCAAGAATCTTCTTCAGGTCCCGCAGGGCGTCGGCGTCACTGGAACCGGCGCCTTGCCGTTCCGTTTCCTCCGCGAGCGAATATAGTGCCTTGATATTCGTTCCATCCAGCTCTACGGCCCTTCGGAGATGCTGGATGGCCTCGGGAAGCCTCCCGCGTTTGCTCTCGATATCGCCGAGATAGAACTCAATGCGGCTGTTATCCGGAGCGAGGCTCCGCGCCTTGTCCATGTTCTGCCACGCGGATTCAAACTCCTGCTGGCGTACGGCGAGAAGGCCAAGATCCGCCCACACCGCCGGTTCTCCCGGAGCAATCTGGCTGGCCTTCGTGAGGTCCGCCTTGGCACGAACATCCTCGCTGCATTGCAACGCCGACAAGCCGACGTTGAAAGCGTGGACAAGCTCGCGGTATTCGTGAGAACCGGGCGCGGGAAGGGCGGACTGGTGGCCGCACGCGGCCAGGGCCAGGAGCGTCACGCAAACGAACGATGCGCGCTCTCTCCTGAAAACTGCCATTACTATGCAGGCGCCTCGCTACTTCTTCAGCAGCGCGAGGATCTTCTCCTGATTCGCAACGATGGTGTTCAGGGTCGCCTGGTTCTTCAGGATTGCCGCCTGATTGTCCTTGATGGCCTGCTGGTTCGCCTTGATCTCGCGTTGATTCTCAAGGATCAGCTTCTGATTTGCGATGACGTCGCTCTCTGCCATGTGTTGTGTCTCCGGAGTTTGCGTGCACACTACGAGGGTGCGTTTCGAGACACCTGTAGCGCGTTGCCTATTTTCTCCCAGCGTGTCCCCACCGGTCAATAGTATGTTTATATGAGTGCCGGGTCATCCCGTAAATCCACTATTGACCCGCGCCCGGCCTCTCGTGTTAAGTATTGTTGATCCGGTAAACGTTCCTGGAGGGACGGAGTGAATCTATGGCTGCTTCAAGTTCAAGCCTGCCCGTTAGCATGGCCTCGGTTGCGGGTCCGAGCTTCTACGACAAACTAAATAGTCAATGGCACGAGCGCGCCCTGCAGATTTTCATGGCCATCGTGCTTGCGCACTGGGCTGAACATCTGGTTCAGGCTTACCAGATTTACGTCATGGGATGGCCGCGCCCGCAGGCCAACGGCGTACTCGGCCTGTGGTATCCATGGCTGATCAAATCGGAAACGCTGCACTACGGCTACGCGCTGGTGATGCTGGTGGGCATCTGGGTGCTTCGCAAAGGATTCAGCGGCCGCGCCCGCACGTGGTGGACGGTGGCGCTGGTGATTCAGTTCTGGCACCACATCGAGCATTTCCTGCTGATCTGGCAGGCCACTACGCATCATAATTTCTGGCACAAGCCGGTGCCGTTCAGCGTTCTCCAGCTCTTTTTTCCGCGCGTGGAACTGCACTTGTTCTATAACAGCATTGTGTTCATACCGATGGTGATTGGCATGTACTATCACATGTTTCCGCCGGCGGGCGAACCGCAGCACAGCACGTGCAGTTGCCAGTGGCATCCGCGTCCGGCCAAGGCCAGCGCAGTTTGATTCGTGCGTGCCTGGTGACGGCGTGCGCCGTGGTTCTTCTCTCATCCGGGTGTTGCCGGTCAAACGATTCGGGACACCCGATCACAATACAGTGGCAGGTTATCCCACAACCGCCCCGTGTCGGCACCGCAACCATTGCAGCTAAGCTAATTGATGATCGCTCCAGGCCCGTCACCGGAGCGACTGTGGCGCTGGAGGGAGACATGTCGCACCCAGGCATGGCTCCCGTTTTCGGCTCGGCGAGGGAAACAGAGCCAGGATATTATGAAGGGCGTCTTCAACTGACTATGCCCGGCGATTGGGTTATCCTGGAGCACATTACCCTCGCCGACGGGCGCAAAGTGGAGCGGCAGGTGGATGTTAAAGGCGTCCTGCCGAACTAAGTGACTGACTTACTCCGAGTCCCGATTCTGGGGCGGTTTCTGCAATCGCGCCATGCCCGCACTGTTTCTCAGGTTCCCCTGCTGCTTGTAAGCGTAGTGATGATCCTTCACGGATTGTACGGTCCCACGCTGGCGCCGAAAAACCTGGCGACTACACTGAGCTGGGTGCATTTCCGGGGACTCCTCATCCTCACCCTGCTCTGCGCGGGTAATTTCTTCTGTTACTCGTGTCCGTTCATGCTGGTACGAAATGGCGCCCGCCGCTTGTTTCGTCCACGATTCAACTGGCCCCGACCGCTGCGCAATAAGTGGCTGTCGGTGAGTCTGTTCATCCTGATCCTGTTCAGTTACGAGTTATTCGCTCTGTGGTCGTCGCCATGGTGGACGGCGTGGCTGATCATCGCTTATTTCGCGGCGGCACTAATTGTGGACGGCTTTTTCAAACATGCGTCCTTCTGTAAGTTCGTCTGCCCCATCGGCCAGTTCAATTTCGTGTCATCGCTGGTTTCGCCGTTTGAGGTGGCCATAAGGGAACGGCCCGTTTGCGATGGCTGCCGGACGAAGGACTGCATTCGAGGCCGGCGTGAACCGGAAAACGATCTGGTCGTGATTCAGCGCGGTTGCGAGCTCGCGCTATTTCAGCCCCTCAAGGCGGGCAACATGGACTGCACGTTCTGTCTGGATTGCGTCCTGGCCTGCCCGCACGACAATGTCGGCATCGTGAGCCGCCTTCCCGCAAGCGAACTGATGACCGATCCAATGCGCTCCGGCGTTGGCCTGTTCTCCCGCCGCAGGGACCTGGCGGCTCTGGCAATCGCCTTCACCTTCGGCTCGCTGCTTAACGCCTTCGGCATGATCAGCCCCGTGTACCGCCTGGAAGCCCGGCTTGCCTCCGCGCTGCACGTGCACCATCTCGCGCCCATTCTCGCTTTGCTGTTCGTCGTTTTTCTTATTGTGGCGCCGGCGGTCTTGTTGGGAGTGGCCGCGTGGATCGCGCGGATTTGGGGAGGAAGCAAGCGCGCTCTGCTTCCGCTGGCCGTGCGATACAGTTACGCCCTCGTCCCGCTCGGTTTCGGGATGTGGCTGGCCCATTACGGTTTTCATTTTTTCACCGGCCTGCTTACCATCGTGCCCATCACGCAGAGCGCGCTGGCAGATCTGGGCTGGCCGGTTCTCGGCGATCCGCTCTGGACTTTGACCGGCATCTCGCGCGCCATGGTGCAACCGCTGGAAATCGGGTTTCTGATTCTCGGCCTGGCAGGGTCGCTTCTGGTGACGCACCATCTGGCGATGGAGGATGCGCCTGAAAAACCGTTGCGCGCGTTTGTGCCATGGGCAACGGTATGCGTCCTTCTGTGGATTGGCGCGCTCTGGCTGATTTCACAACCGATGGATATGAGGGGCACCTTCATAAGCGGATGAAAGCCGTTCGCACTGTTCTCTTTCTGATCGCCTTGACCTTGCCAGTGCGCGCGCACAACGGCCCGCCATTCCCGATCATCGTAGACAAGCGAATCGGCCCCTGCATCGTCTCGCTCTGGACTCATCCCGATATCGGCATCGGAACGTTTTGGGTGATTGTGTATCCGCCGCCCGGAGGCTCCATTCCGAAGGACCTGAAAATCCAGGTTGCCGTTCAACCGATCAATGGCCGGATCGCAGAGAGGCGCTACAAGGCCGCTATAGACGATTCCAGTTCGCAGGTGCAATACAAAGTGGAAGCCCCCTTCGATCGCCAGGAGTTCATCCACGCCCGTGTGATTCTGCAAAGCGCGGCGGGCGGCGGCGAGGCGATGGCGACGGTTGAAGTGACCCCCACCGGGTTCGGCCGCTGGGATCTCGGTTTCTTTCTGCTGCCTTTTCTGGGCGCGGGATTCCTGTGGTACCGGGCCATGTCTCGCCGCCGAAGACCCGCGAGTTGATTTTCCATCAGGACTTGCCCGCGGCGGCTGCGGCAGCCTGCAAATCGTCGATCAGCTTCATGTAGCCAACCGACGCCACCGTTGCCGCCCGTTTGCGGAAGCCCTCTTCATCGTCGCGGGGCGCCCACGTGGCCAGGCCGTCGACGTAGCGATTGAACATGCAGAAAGCAGCGGCGATGAGCACGGTATCGTGAATCTCGATATCGGTGGCTCCTTCGCGCTTCGCGCGCTCCACATCTTCGGCCGTAACGTTCTTGCCCCCGCGCTGAACCTCGCCGGCAATGGCCAACAGCGCTCGAAGTTTGCCGGAGACCGGCGCGTTCTCCGGATCGCGTTTCACCTGCTCCACGAGCGCGGCGTTGCCTCCGAGATGAGCCTCAGCAAGCGCGCCGTGAGCGGTCTGACAGAAGTAGCAATCGTTTAACGAGGAAACGTAAGTGGCAATCAGCTCCCGCTCGGCGCGTGTGAGCGTGTTCTCATCGTGCAGAAGAGCCTGTGCGAGCTCGCTCATGGGACGGGCGGTGTCCAGCCTGAAAGCGAAGAGTCCGCGGATTCCGGGCAGCCCTTCCTGTAGTTGAATATGCGGCATTCTTCAGTCTCCTTTGCCTGTATCGGCCAGAATTCGCTGAATCGAGTTGGCGTATCCATCGCGCGCGGTGATAGGCGCACGTTGCCGGTAAATGTCGAGATCGGTAGGCGCCCACGTTCCCAGCCCATCGACATATCGATTAAACATGCAGAACGCCGCCGCGATGAGCACGGTATCGTGGATCTCCATGTCCGTGGCGCCGCCGTGCCGCGCTCGCGCAATGTCCTCGGTGGTTACTTCTTTGCCGCCGCGCTGCACCTTACCGGCAATGGCGAGCAGAGCCTTCAGCTTGTCCGATACTGCTGCATTCTCAGGATCGCGCTTAACATCGGCTACAAGCTGCTCATTGTTGCCGAGTTGGTATGCCGCCACAGCTCCGTGGACCGTCTGACAGAAGAAGCAATCGTTCCGGGATGACACGAAAGTGGCGATCAATTCACGCTCGCCCGGCGAGAGCGTATTCGGTCCGCGGAGGAGAAGGTCGGCGAGCTGATTCAGCGGTTCGGCCGTTTCGGGCCGGAACACCATCAACCCACGGATACCGGGCAGGTCTTCTCGAACCTGGATGTGAGCCATTTCAGTATTCTCCGACTATTCGTTGGCGTTCGTGAATGTCATCTTATATCGCGGCAGCAGCAGCAACAGCGACGCGGCGGCCAGAGTCGCCACGGTGAGTTGCAGCAGAAGAGTGCGATAGGACCCAGTGATATCGAAAGCTCGTCCCATGATGATAGGGCCGGCCGCACCGGCGATCGCGTACGCCGTCCAGGAAAAGCCGTAAAGAGTCGAGAACGATCTCAACCCGAAGTATCTGGAAAGCAGGTACGGGGTGACATCGCCTTCCCCGCCCATTCCGAACCCGATCAGCGCGGCGGAGGTAATTCCCAAGGCGAGCGAATTCGCTCCAGCCAGCAGGAAGGTGCCGAGCGCGGAAATGCCGAAAAGACAGAAAGCAACCCGAGGCGCGAAGAACCGGTCTAACATCCAGCCTGTGATCAGCCTGCCGGCGAGGATCGCACCTCCCATGGCCGACACCGCGAAGGCCGCACTTTCGGGAGAGATCCCACGGTCTGTGAGAAGCGCGGACATATGTGTGATTGCGCCGTTCTGACTAATGGAAATCAGAAATAATTCGGCGATAACGATCCAGAATATTCGGGAACGAACGCCTTCGGCCACGGAAACGCCGCTCGCTGGCGCCGTTCGGGAGTGTGCGGCGCGGGGTCGCTCACGCACGCGTGATGCGCAGGGCAACCCGATCACCAGAACGCTCGCGCCGAGAATCGCGAATGACGCCCGCCACCCTACGGCCCGAATCAAGGCCTCGGCGACAGGCGGCAAAATCATCGCGCCCAGGGCGCCGCCACCCAGCAATATCGAGAACGCTACGCCGCGGCGCTCCTGAAACCACGTAGTCAGCACGCGCGAATAAGCGAGATGCGCGGTCCCGTTCCCAACGATGCCGAGGATCAGGAAAATCGCGTAAAGATGCCAAAGGTAGGGCGTGAGCAGCGAAAGTGAGGCGAACGCGCAGCCGAAAATCGCCATGCACGGAAGGATGATGCGACGCGCCGGATAACGGTCCAGCAGCCAGCCCAACCCCGGCGAGCAGGCCGCGACCGCGAGCGCGGCAATTCCGAACGCAACCGAAACTGCCTCGCGCGACCACCCAAACTCAGCCGCCAGCGGCTTCAGAAAAATCGCGAAGGTATAAATGAATAGCGACGCGAAGCTGACCAGCACGCATGTGGATGCGAACGCCGCGACGCGCCAGCCCGGGTAGCGGATGCTGTGCTCGTTCGGCCCGGACGTGACTGCCGGCTGAAGCGCGGGTACCAGATCAGTGTGTCTCCCTGCGAATGTAGCCGTCTTGCGCCAAACGCCGTCCCTGCTGCCGGTGAGCTTCCTCGGACATCTCGGCAACGCCGGTTGCTGTGATCCACCGATTGTAGAAATTAAAGAGAGCGCAGGTGGTGATGGCGTAGTAGATCGCTTCGTCGTCCCATCCAGCCACGCGTACGCGATCCACGTCGGCTCCGTTAACGCCCGGCAACTCGCGCGTAACCTTCGCGACGAAGCGAAGAATGGCCTTGTCCTTTTCCTCCAGAGGAGAGGTTTCGAGATCGCTCAGGACGCTTCGAACAAGTTCCTCACTCCCAAGCATCTCGGCGGCAGCCGCGGCATGAGCACGGGTACAGAAGCGGCACTCGTTCAGGTGGGAGGTCCATGCGGCAATCAGCTCACGCATGCCTGGGCTGATGGTCGCCGGCGTTCGCAGAACACCCTCGCTGAATGTCGACAGGCTGCCGGTAAACGATGGCTGAAACGCGAACAGGTCCCAGATTTTCGAGTACTCGGCATTGCGGGCGCGCGCCGAATCGATCAGATCCTTATACAATCCTGGCTTGAGATTGTTCTCGACGCCGGGCAGATAAAGCGGTTTCTCGCCCTGTTCACGAGCTGGTGCGCTGGACATGTTTCTACCGTCCCGCGGCTGCGGGTTCGGACGCTCGCACGTATCCTTCGTTCGCCATGTGCGCGCCCATCTCGTCGTAGAGTTTCTCGTCTTTAGGCGTGAAGGTCGCGAGCCCATCCACGTAACGGTTGTACATGCAGAACGCGGCCGCAATCAGCACAGTGTCGTGAATTTCCAGATCGGTGGCGCCTTCGGCCCGCGCCCGAGCCACATCCTCTGAGGTGACGTTCTTCCCGCCCTGTTGCACCTTGCCCGAGATGGCCAGCAAAGCCTTCAACTTCGCGCTGACCGGTGCACTTTGGTAGTCGATCCGAACGGCATCCACCAGACCATAATCGCCACCCAGGTGGTGGGCCGCAGCCGCGCGATGGCTGGTCTGGCAGAAATAGCAGTCGTTTCGCGTGGAAACGAAGGTGGCGATCATCTCACGCTCGCCGCTGGTCAGCGTGCTCGGGCCGCGCAACAAAACCTCCGCGAGCGCGCGCATTGGCTCGGCGGTCTCCGGGCGGAAAGCGAAGCCGCTGGTGATTCCGGGCAGGCCTTCGGGCAATTGAATGTGTGGCATAATCCGGGCCTCCAGCCCGTCTTGGACCCTGTTGAGTGTAACCGTGCGTGCGGCGGGGACTCAATACCCGAAAAGAATTAAGCCCCCGCGAACCATTAGAACAGGAACTTCAACGCCAGTTGCATCAGACGTGGCGGCCCCGCCTGCAGGATTTGTCCGAACGCCGGCGATTCCAGATCGTTCTCCGGCAGCCCGAAATTCGGGTGATTCAGCAGGTTGAAGCACTCCGCCCGAAACTGCACACGCCGGGTCTCATCGATGTTGAAATACTTGAACAGCGAAACATCGACATCCTCAATTCCCGGGCCGCGCACCACGTTGCGCCCCTCATTGCCGAACTGGCCCACCTGCGTCACCGGATTCAGTTGCAGGAACGGCGCGCGGCTAACCCACTCGCTTGGCGTATGCGGCTGGTTCTGATTCGGATCGGAAATCAGGTCGGGCCGGCTGGAATAGAAACCGCTGATCTCCGGCGCGCTTCCCTCGCCGGCGACGTTAGCGCTGTCATAAACGGTGAACGGCGTGCCTGTGGACAGACTCGCGATAGTGTTGAACTGCCAACCGTTGAGAAACATGGCAACACCACGCGAGGCATCCTTCAAACTCGGCAGTGCCCAGCTTCCGCTGAATACAAAGCGATGCGTGGCGTCGAACAGTGAGGGGCCCTTTTCCGCGGCCACATCGAAAGGATTCTGCGCGAGGTCGTTTTCGCCGGCCACCAGCGTGGGCGCGGAACCGGCGACGTTCAGCGTGGAGATTCCGTCGAGGCTCTTCGAGTACCAGTAAGAAGCCAAAAAGCTCAGGCCATTCGTGTACCGCCGCGAAAAGGCCACTTCCAGGGCATGGTAGGTGGAGCTGTCTTCGTCGGCCAGCAATCCCACCGAGCCGTAATCGCACAAGCCGGCGGCGTTGCAGGTGCTGAACTCGCGCGGACCCGCATCAATGGTGGGATTCGCTTCGATGAAGCGCGGGAGATGAGTCCCCTTGGTGCCGACGTAACGAACATCCAACAGATAGTCTCTCGCGATGGCCCGCTCGATGGAGAGATCCCAGTTCTGCGAATACGGTGGCAGCATCCCCGATTGCACGGTCAGCACCGTGGCCGGTGCAACGAAAGTCCCGTTACCGAATGGGGAGGGAGCCCCACCATACGGATTGGCGAGGTCAAATCCGGGACCAGGTAACTGGTACGCCTGAGTCCACGGCAGCGCGCTGATGGAAGCCTGCAGAGGACCGCCGGTCCCGTTGGTGTAACCGTCATAAAAGATGCCGTAGCCGGCCCGCACGATCGTTTTGTGATCGCCGAACGGATCCCATGCGAGACCAACTCGCGGCATAAATTCGCGATAATCGATCGGCGCGATGCCTGCGGGCACGCCAGGATCGCCCGGGAACAGCAGGCCTTCCGGCGCATTCGGGTAGATGGTCGATTGCTGGCCTGGCGCCCACGCGTTCAGGCGATTTCGAATATCGGTGTAGGGTGTATTCACTTCGTACCGCAAACCGAAGTTGAGCGTCAGCTTTGGTGTGATGCGGAATTCATCCTGCGCGTATCCCGCGACGATCCACTTGCGAAGTCCGCGGTCGAACTGGCCGCCGCCCTGGAAGAACTGCACCGATTGCCCCAGCAGAAAGCTGGCAAAAGAATCGCTCGCGGGGAACGGCGCAAACACGAAGAAGCCATTCGTGGCGATACCGAAGAGAGCGTTGATCTGTTCACGCGTGAGATCGGCTCCGAATTTCAGATTGTGCCGGCCGCGTGTCATAGCTAGCGAATAAGATCCCTGGTAATCGTTCTGATAGGTGTTCTGCGGGCCGGTGATCGGATTTCCCAACGACGCGTATCCGCTGACGATGAGATAAGGAACGCCGTCGTTCAACGGGAGCGTGGGATCGTATTGGAAACCTAGGCTGCTGCCCGGCGTGTGATTGTCCGCCTGCCCGTTTATAAATACATTGCGGAAGAAAGAGGCGCGCACCGTCTGCACGGTTTGCGGCGAAATGTGAACCCAGGACGTCGTAGCTGAATTCGTCACAATATCGTCGGTGACCGGAAAACCAGGAACGCCGGCTCCGGCGATAGGCAGCGGATCAAGCTCGTTCGAAGACGACGACGAGAATCGCAGAAAGAGCTGATTGTTGTCGTTGATGTAGTGGTCGAGCCGGAAGCCGCCCTGATCGTAATTCATCGATCCAAGCTGCGTGGATTCGAATACGTTGCCGCCCGCGTTCGGTAAAGGATACAGCTTTTCTGCCGCGAGAGCCACCGAGTTCTGCATGTACGTCGGGATCTGGTTGCCAGGGAAAGGTTGACCGGTGAATTCGTTGATCAGCGGTGCGGGTTGTCCGGTGGATGGATCGACAAGTCCCGAGAAATCTCCTGTCCGCTCGGCCGCGGTGGGAACGATGGCAGCCTGTGTCTCGCCCTGAGAATCGCGCTGGCCTTCATAGTAGACGAAGAAGAAATCCTTGTTCTTCCGGATGGGTCCGCCCAGAGTGCCGCCATACTGGTTGCGGTGCAGCGGCTCGGTTTGCGCCGCGAAGAAATTGCGCGAATCCATGGCGTCGTTTCGGAAGAAGTCATAGATGTCGCCATGAAAATCGTTACTTCCCGATTTCGTCACCATCGAAGTCGTCGCGCCGCTGGTCTCGCCATACTCGGCTGGCGCGTTCAGCGTCAGGATGCGGAACTCGTTCACCGAGTCCACCGGCACGCGCAGAGCATACCCGCCGTTCACGCTGTCCACGTTGCTGGCGCCGTCCAGGAGATAGTTGTTGGATTCGGGACGTTCACCATTCACCGCGTAGGCCTGGCCGGCACGCGAAATGCCGCCCGCTTCGGCAAGGCCCGCGGTCATGGGGGCCACCCCGGGCTGCAGCAGCCCTAACTGCGTAAGATCGCGCCCGTTCAAAGGAAGGTCGACCGTCTGCTTCTCGTCAACCACGTTACCGAGCGTGGGACTCTCGTCCACAGTCACGGCCTCCCCGGTGACACTCACCTCACTGTGCTCGCTGGCGATCTCCAGTTGCACGGGCCACGTCAACTCCTGGCCGATGTCGACACGAATGGACGAAGCGGAATACGGCGCGAAACCCTTCGCCTTCACATCGAGCGAATAAGTACCAACGGGCAAGTCGGAAAAATGGAAGGTCCCCTGATGGGACGAAACGACGGAGCGCGTGAAACCGGTCTGCGCATTATGGACGCTGACTTCGGCATTCGATACCAGCGCCGAAGCTGGATCGGTAATCTGCCCTTCCAGTGTCCCGATCGGCGCTTGTGCTCTTACAAATGCGCACACGCACACGAATAGAAAAGCGATGTTTTTCATCGGTGAGTAAACGTCCCTCCAGAGACTTGTTGGAGTAAGTCTACGGATCGGACATCCCGGTCACAATAGTAAAAACTGAGTAGAGGATCTCGCCGTCTAATCGATTTGTATGATGCCGCCAAACAACGCGCGCGCGTTACAATGGCCCGTGCCAATCAGATTATTGCTCTTCGCCGCCTGTGCCACTGCTGCGCTGTACGCTCAGGCTACCGGCCAATCCGCGGGGCAGCCCCCGCCCATACCCAATCCGGCCTCCATCGATAAAAGCGTCGATCCCTGTGTTGATTTCTATCAGTACGCCTGCGGGAACTGGCTGGCCACCAACACCATCCCGGCAGACCGCGGATCCTGGGGGACAGGCGAAATGCTGGTGGAAAAGAATGGTCTGGTGCTCCGCGATATCCTGGAACACGCCGCAGACACCAGCGCTCCACGAAGTACGATCGAGCAGAAGATTGGCGATTACTACTTCGCCTGTATGGACGAGAAGAGGGTCAGCGCGCGCGGCTATGAGCCCATCAAACCCGAATTAGCGCGCATCGACGCGCTGGCGGACAAAAGGGCAATCTTCGATGAGGCGCCCCGGTTGCACAGGCAGGGCAACGACGTGTTTTTCGAGTTCGGCTCCGAGACCGATCCTAAGGATGCGGATCGCAGCATCGGCGCGGTCAATCAGGGCGGACTTGGCTTGCCAGACCGCGATTTCTACCTGAAAGACGATGAGCGAGCCGTGCAGATCCGCAAAGCCTACGTCGAGCATGTGCAGCAAATGTTTCAGCTCATCGGTGAATCGCCGGAAGTTGCGGCCTCAGACGCAAAGGCCGTGCTCGCGTTCGAGACTCTGCTGGCGCAGCATTCGCTGGACCGCGTCTCCCGCCGCGACCCGGACAAGATTCACCATAGTCTCTCCGTGGCGGAACTCGAGAAGTTATCTCCGCTCATATCATGGCCAGCGTTCTTCGCGGCCGCGGGCGCGCCAAAGATGGAATCGCTGGATGTCGACTATCCGGAATTCTTCAGCGGTTTGAATTCTGCCGTCGGGGCAACCAACGTCGCCGACCTGAAGGCTTACCTGCGTTGGCATTTGGTACACAATGAAGCCCCGTTTCTCTCGCAGCCGTTCGTCGATGAGAACTTCGCCTTCTACAGTCACACCCTGAGCGGAGTCCGCGAGCTTCGCGCGCGCTGGAAGCGTTGCGTCGAATCCGTGGATGCCTCGCTCGGCGACGCGCTGGGGCAGAAGTATGTCGATGTAACTTTCGGCGCGGAGGGCAAGCAGCGAACGCTGAACATGGTGCACGCGATCGAGCGCGAGATGAATAAGAATCTTACCGGCCTGGATTGGATGACGCCGGAAACAAAGAAGGAAGCCTTCGCCAAACTGGAAGCCATTACCAACCGCATCGGCTATCCGGATAAGTGGCGCGACTACGCAGGCGTGCGCATCGTACGCGACGACTTCGCGGGCAACTGGCAGCGCGCCACCGAGTTCGAGGTACAGCACGACCTGCACAAGATCGGCCAGCCAGTGGACCTTGCCGAGTGGCCCTTCAGCACGCCGACGGTGAACGCCGGATATGAGCCGACAGAGAACAGCATCAACTTCCCGGCCGGAATTTTGCAATCGCCGCTCTACTCCAACACCAGCGACGACTCGGCTAACTTCGGCGCGGGAGGAGCGATCATCGGGCATGAACTGACCCACGGGTTCGACGATGAAGGCCGCAAGTTCGACCCTCACGGCAACCTTCGGGATTGGTGGAGTAAGGCCGACGCAGACGAGTTCCAGAAGCGCGCCAAATGCCTCATCGACGAATACTCGAAATTCGAGCCCATCCCCGGAGTTCACGTGAACGGAGAGCTGACGCTCGGCGAAAACATCGCCGATCTCGGAGGCCTGCGGCTCGCTTTCTACGCACTGATGGACACGCTGAAGGGGAAAGGGACGGCAACTGTTAATGGCTACACGCCAGAGCAGCGCTTCTTCCTCAGCTACGGTCAGGCATGGTGTCAGTTGCAGCGGCCGCAAATGACCAGCATGATGGTGCGCACAGATCCGCACGCCCCGCCGCGTTTTCGCACGGACGGCGTGGTTGAAAACATGCCCGAGTTCCAGAAAGCTTTTTCCTGTAGTCTCGGCAAGCCGATGGTAGCCGCGCCCGCGTGCCGCATCTGGTAGTTCGTTACATTCGCGAAACGTGATCTTCTCACGTCCGCGCGTCGTCCTGAGATTCAGCGGACGTGGCGGAATGCCGCAGTAATCGGCGTAACATCGTCCCGGCACGGGAGATAGCGATACGGCGGCGACGGGGCCGGCGCAGCTTCCACAGATTACTCGCCAGAAAGCGAAGGCGATGGTCGGTTTCGAGCAGGATTTCCGTGCCTCGTGAGAGCGGACGCGCAAGACCTTCGACTGGATAATCCAATTCACTCAGCAAGTCTCCAGCGACACTCTCAAACAGAGTTCGCTGGCGGAGGGCCATGCCGTCCCTCCATTTGCCTGCGTTGTCCAGCACTATATCGCCGTGCAAAGCCACGCTCGTGATCGCACGGTTTTTCTTGCCGAGCATTACATCGAGTCTGCTCGGTGAAAGAACGGCCGAATTCCAGTGTTCATTCAGGAACTGACACACCCCGCGCATAGTGGCCTCGGGCTGCGCCAGCAAGGTTTCGTAGCGCAGTTCCATGTAGGATCGGTCAGGCGACAGAGCTCCCTCCCGACGGCCTCTCGTCACCATTTCCTTCCACATGCGCGCGGCCATATACAAATTGCGCGGCTCAAACTGAGTGCGCAACCACGAAAGCGCTACATCGCGCCCGTCCCGGATTACGTGGATAACCTGCGCGTCCGGAAACAGCCGGAGCAGCAGCGGGATGTCCCGAACATAGTGCGGCGTCTTGTCGCCCCATCTCGGCTTGCCTTCTTTGCGCGCCCATATCTGAAACAAGCGCGATGTCACCTCGCTGAACGACCTGCATCCGACAAAATCCGGCGGCTGGGCTGTGATTTGCCATAAGGCCACGCGAGGAGTCTTCAGAATGCTCCGGGCGATCCGCCACGCCTCTTCGTCCGACGATGGATCGCCATAAGCTCGATAGAAGCGCGGTATGAAGTGCGACTCGGGAGCGATCGTGACTCCCGGATGCGAGCGCAACAAATCCCGCAGCAAGGTTGTACCGCTGCGCGGGCACCCTACGATGAAGATCGGTCTCAGAGTTCGTAACCTGCCATGAGTAATCCATCGATGATACAGCCGCGCAGCCGGCTGCACACCCCGACGTAGAATATCCACATGTCATTCGTAATCAAACGTGCGAGCGCGAGAGGTACGTTCCTGGCCGCCCTCATGCTCTGCATTCCCGTCCCAGACGCACTGGCACAGTCCCAGGTGGTCGATATCACGGTTCACTCGCCTGGGCTCGAGCACAATCTGCTAGGCGACCCTGCCGATCAACCGGTATCGATCTACCTCCCGGAAGCCTACAGCAAGGAGCCCGAGCGCCGTTTCCCGGTCCTGTATTTTCTGCACGGTTATGCAGATCCGACGCCGCGGCGTCAGGCGGGCGAGCTATTCCGAAAATCAATGGATGAGTTGATCGCCAAAGGGCCGGCGCAGCCGATGATCGTTGTTCTTCCCAATGGCTTGAACAAATACAAGGGCGCTTTTTACGCGAATTCGAGCACAACCGGAAATTGGGAAGACTATATCGTCAAAGACGTCGTCGCCTACCTGGATAAGAACTATCGAACAATAGCCACCGCGGACAGGCGCGGCATCGCCGGACACTCCATGGGTGGCTATGGCGCATTGACACTCGCGTTCAGGCATCCGGATGTTTTCAGCGCGGTGTATGCGATGAGCCCCTGCTGCACTGATATGGTTGGGGACCTTGGGCCAGCCAATCCGGCCTGGCCTCGTCTCGCGGCACTGAAATCGCCGAACGACGTTTCACAGGCCTTGCGCGATGGGCAGTTTTTTGTTGCAGCGAACAGCGCGATGGCCGCCGCTCTGGCTCCCGATCCCGCGGCAAACATCTACGGCGACCCGCCGTTTTATGTCGAAGGCGGACGTGTCAGGACAAATCCACAGGCCTTCTCGCGAATATCCGCGAACATGCCCGCCAATATGGTGTTCCCTCTGCTGTCGAATATTGCGCAGTTAAAAGCTATATTCATCGAGTACGGGGCTCAGGAGAACTTCCCGCATATCATCCTCGGCGCGCAGGAATTGTCGCAGAGACTGTCCCAGGCCGGCATCTCGAACACTCTGGAAGTGTTTCAGGGCGACCACGTGAACCATGTCGTCGAGCGCATCCGCGACCACATGCTGCCATGGATGTCGCAGCAACTCGCACGCTGACCGCTGCGCGAAGCCGGCAACCACGCTATCATCCCGGCTTCCGGTACGTCTTCTTAGGCCTTCCCGCCGTTTGCGGGATTGGGGTGTACTGGTTTTTCACAGGTCGCTCTCTCAGCGTGCTGCACCCCACCGCCGCATAGGTTTGGGCAGTGTTTCACAGTCAGTCCGCCCTACGCCAACAATGCTTCAATCCGATCCACCGCCAGCGAAACGCCGCCAGCTTGGCGAAAGGACTCGGCAACCGATTCGCAACGGGCGCGATAGGTTGGATCGTTAAGGAGGCCGCTCAACGCCTTACTCAGCCGTTCCGCGGTCACCTCCTGCCTCGGAATGTGAATTCCACAACCGAGTTGCTCAATGCGGCTGGCGAGGATTTCCTGTTCCTCCGTAGCCGGGATCAGAATCATCGGGACTCCCCGAGAGAGGCTCTCGCAGGACGTGATCATGCCGCCGTGGGTAATGGTAAGCGCCGCGCGTTCGAGAACCGCCGTCTGACGAACGAATGGCACAATCCGAATATGCCTCCCTCGCGGAAAATCGGCAGCCGTATATGCACGGCCGGTGGACGCAAGCGCGTCACAATCGAGTGGCGGCAGCGCATCGAAACACATCTCGAAAAGCTCGCGATCGGCGTTGAACACCGTCCCGAAGGAGATGAAAACGAGAGGGCGAGTACCCAGCCCATGCATCGCCGGTTCGTCTGACACGTTCGGCCCAGGAAGAGCGGGACCGGCAAAGACGTAACGGTTATCCAGCGACTCGGCAAAGGGTTGGAGAAGACGAGACGTGAATACCAGATTCAGCCGGTCATCGGGGAAGGGCGCGCCACCGCCGTCCTGCACGGTGACGCCGAACTCGGATCTCAGTTCCTCGGTGATCTGTCCGGCATCCGCGCGCGCTCGGCAGCCGGCTATCAGGTCGACGATCGATCTCGGAGCGATGCGGGAATGCCGCAGCATCGCCTGCACGGGTCCGTGAAAAACGAAGTTGGCGATGATGGACGCGGCGGGAACCGCCAGAAGATCGCGCACAGCCGGGCCCCAGGGCAGCATCGCATCGTAGAGGATGGCCGCGGGGCGGTCATCACGCAAAACGGAGAGCTCCTGCTGAAGAATCGACTTTGCGCAAGTCATCAGCCGCCAGCAGAAATCGGGCGTGTAGCTCAGGTCTTCCAGCAACGGAGAGGGATAGCCGCGCCACGCCGCGCCCGTTTCTCGTACAGCCGGTGCAAAAGCGCGGGACGTGTAGCAGATGACACTCCTGCCCCTCGCACTTAATTCGGCGGTGAGCCGGAGAACCGCCGGCATGTGGCCGTGAAGAGGCAGAGCAAAGACAACAATCGCGGACATGCTTGCACCGGCGGATTTCGGATGGTACCATGACCGGCACGGCGCAGCGGTACGCACAAGCTAGCTGGAGATACCGCGCGCCCTGAGGAGAGCCATGGCCAACAAATCGGTTACGTCACAAGACTGGAGTCAGATATTCGCGAAAGCCTGGTCGGACCCGTCGTACGCGGATTTGCTGCGGACGGACCCCACCGCGGCGGTCCGGCAGCATCTGAAGGTTCACGACGACACGCTCCTTGACATCTTCCTCGTTCCGCCTCGCCCCGCCGATCTGACGGACGAACAGCTGGAAGGGGTGGTAAAGGGCACGTACAATATCGCGATGCCCTATTGCTGTTGATCGGGCTGCACGCCGATGCCAGTCGTGATCGAGGATCGGACACTTCGGCTGCGCCCGCACCTCCGGCACTACATCGCTCCCGGCCTTGGTGTCTTCCTCCTCTCGGAACGCGAAAGCTATCTGTTGCCTGGTGCGGTGTATCAGGACCTGATACCGTTGCTGGACGGAGGAGGCAACATAAAGGGGATCGCCGATCTCCTGGCGAGTGGCCGGAATCCGGTGGAAATCTACAGCGCCCTCGATTCACTGCGCCGCAAAGGCTACATCGAGGAGCAGAACGACGAGCTTCCCGTTGCTCAGGCCGCATTCTGGGAGTCTACAGGCACGGCGAGCGCTTCCGCGGCAGTTTGTTTGCGCGAGAATACGGTGCGGATCATTGCCGTTGGCGGCCTGGACGTCGAGCCTTTAAGAGACCTGCTTAGCGATTCCGGCGCCCGCGTGGACAGCAAGGCGAAGCGATGGGTTGTTCTTACGTCCGACTACCTACATGACGATGTAGAGGACATTTCGCGGGAAGCCCGTTTGGCGGGTGTCGGGTGGCTGATATGCAAGCCGGTTGGAACGGAGGTGTGGATCGGCCCCGCGTTCGGAGCGAATTGCTGCTGGCACTGCATGGCCGATCGCCTGCGCGGCCATCGCAAGGTAGTGACCTATCTCGCCGAGAGGCGTGGCCTCGTCCACACCAACGGCGCGGAGGTTCCGCAATTACCGGCAACGCTGCATCTGGGGTATGCGGTGGCGGCAACGCAGACGGCTGGCTGGATCGTGGAACCGTCGAATTCCGAAATCGAAGGGGCCATCGTAACGCTGAATGTTCGAACTCTGCGGCAAAGGCGCCATACAGTGACGCGACGGCCGCAGTGCCCGGTGTGCGGCAACCCGGGTCTAGTCACCGCCCGCCAGCGTCAGCCCATTAAATTGACAAGCCATCGCGGAACGCTGGCGCACGATGGCGGTTACCGCATCCACCCACCGCAAGAAACCCAGCGCAAACTAGAGAGCCAGATCAGCCCGCTTACCGGCATCGTAGGAGCAATTCAAAGCAACCTGCCGGCTGGCTTCCCCGCATGGGCGCAGTCGTACACGGCGATCGAAATCTGTGGGCGGCGAAGCTTTCACAAAGGACGGGCGGGCAGGCTGCGCTCCGCGGGCGGCAAGGGAGTGCTGCCCGCACAGGCGCGAGTGAGCGCACTGGCTGAAGCCATCGAGCGTTATTCGGGGGAATTTCAAGGGGATGAAGCACTTGTCTCCGCGAGCTACCGCGCGCTGGCAGGCGAAGCCATCCATCCGAACACGTGCATGCTTTTCAGCGAGAGCCAGTATGCCGTGCGCGACGAGATAAACGCTGGGGAATCGGCGCTGGAAACAATTCCGGAACCACTGGATGAGACTGCGGAGATCGAATGGTGTCCAGTGTGGCCTTTGGATGGCGGCGCGGTCCGCTATCTTCCGGCGACGTATTGTTTTTACGATGCGGGCGAAGAAGGTGCCCGATTCGCGTCCGCGGATTCCAATGGCTGCGCCGCGGGCGCCTGCAGGGAGGAAGCGATTCTCCAGGGGTTTCTGGAGCTTGTCGAACGCGACGCGGTCGCTATGTGGTGGTACAACCGTGTTCGCCGGCCTCCGGTGGAGCTGGCCAGCTTCCAGCAAAGTTTCTTCGACGAAATGGTGGCGTATCATCGCTCCATTAACCGCGATGTGTGGGTGCTCGACCTGACCACGGATCTCCGGATTCCCGTGTTCGCGGCGGTGTCGCGCCGTACGGATAAGAACGCGGAGGATATTCTGATCGGGTTTGGCGCACACCTGGACGCGCGGATCGGAATCCAGCGAGCTTTAACCGAGGTGAATCAATCGCTGCCCGCTGTTATTTCCGTCAACGCAAACACTCCCGATGCCTATGCGGGACAGAACCGGGCGGCCATCTCCTGGTGGCAATCGGCGACTCTGCGGACCGAGCCGTATCTAACCGCAGCCGATTGCAGTCCAATGTCACGTTCCTCCTATTCGCACACTCCGACAAACGACATTCTGGAAGAAGTGATGGAGTGTTTACGGCGAGCCAGTGCGCTAGGCCTGCGGGTCTTCGTGCTGGATCAGACCAGACCAGATACCGGTCTTGAGGTCGTGAAGGTGATCGTACCGGGTATGCGCCATTTTCGGCCGCGCTTCGCGCCGGGCCGGCTATATGATGTTCCCGTAGAACTGGGGTGGCTGAAGGAACCCACCAACGAGCATGAACTCAACGGCCACTGCCCCTATTTCTAGCCGCAGCGCGTTCCTGTTGTCGCAGAGGAACGGATGGACCTGCTACACGGCCATGTCGGGCGACGACAAACTGGCCACATTCGTCCCGACCACCGAGCGAACTCGGTTCGACCCGGCGCTGCGATTCGGCCCGGGGTCTTTCGCCTTATCCAGGTTCGCCTATATGCGGCGGGAGGAGAACGATCTAGTGCTCGAATCCCCGCTCGCAGGTTCGCAGATATTGGTGCATCATTCGTCTGCGATGGCTTTGGTGAGCGCATTCGTCAGTCCGGTGAGGGCGGCCGAGGTCAGCTTGTCTTCGGAAGCTGAAGCAGTCCTGACGATCCTGGTCAACAGCGGCGCGATCGTGGAATGCGACGAAACCGGACGCGAACGTGAGCTTGCCGGGTCCTCACAATGGGAATTTCACGATCTGCTTTTTCACGCCCGCAGCCGGCTGGGACGTCACGCGAACCCCTACGGTGGCCGCATACCGGCGCCCTTCGCGATTGAATCAATCGAAGAGCCTTTTGAAGGGATCGAACTGTATGCTCCCGATATCGAAAAGCTGAAGAGGGACGATCCGCCTTTCGCTCAGGTCGTGGAAATGCGCCGATCAGTGCGGACTGGTGGCAAGGCCCCTATCACGGCCAGGGAACTGGGCGAGTTTCTCTATCGCTCGGCTCGCGCGCGCGGTGAGGGCAATCGTCCGTATCCGAGTGCGGGCGGCTGCTATGAGCTTGAGCTCTACTTGGTGGTGCAGCGATGCGAGGGAGTGGACGCCGGCCTTTATCATTACCGCCCGCGGAGCCATCGGCTACGGAGGGTCGCCGAACCCAACGAAGACGTGACGGATCTGCTGGCCCGGGCAAGGATCGCAACCGGTGAGACTGCCGAGCCTCAGATCCTCATCGTCTATGCTGCGCGCATGGAGCGCCTCACGGCAAGGTATCAGGGCGTGCCTTATGCGCTGGCTTTAAAGGACGCGGGGGTGCTGCAACAAACTATGTGCCTCACCGCGACTGCGATGGGGCTCGCCGGATGCCCGCTTGGCGGTGGAGATTCAGATGCTTTCGCCAGAGCGTCGGGGCGCGATTACTATCGTGAGACGTCGGTCGGCGAATTTATGCTTGGCAGCCTTCCCGAGGCACAGAAATGACGGCCACCGAGTGCGAGTCGTTCCGCGAGGCCGGGTTCGTGCGATTGGGCCGGATTGTGACGGACCCGGAACTTGACCTTCTGCGCGCTCTCTGTGACCGCGTGCTGGAAGAATGGTCCAACCGCGCAAGAAGATTTGTCAGCCTCGCCGGGGAAATCCCGGAATCGCTGCTGACGGTGGTCTCTCCCGAAGCCATGGCGCCGGAATTGGCCGACACACAGTTCGCGCAAACTGCCAGAAACACGGCCGCCGAATTATGTTGCTGCGAACCTGACAACGTGCTCATGGGCTGGCGCGTATTTGTGAAGCCTCGCGGTGGTCACGGGACGCCATGGCACCAGGACGCCGCATATCGCCCGCCTCCACATCTCGGATTGAGCATGTTTGTCCCTCTGGACCCCGTACAGTCCGAAGCGAGTTGCATCCGCTATCTGGCCGGGTCGCACGCGCACGGTCTGCGTCCGCATGTGTTCGAGCATGGCCACTACATCGCGGAAGAGGTTCAGGATGGGCAGCCGGTGTTGTGCCCGCTCGCTCCCGGCGAGGCCTCCATCCACCATTGCCTGACGTTGCATGCCACGGGCTCCAATGACGGGAACCAGGCCAGGCGCGCACTGGCCGCCGTATTTCAACCACGAATCGCGAGCGGATAAGAGGGAATACATGGCCGGTCCTTCCGATGAAATTCTCGATGTTGCCGTGGTCGGCGCGGGCGCCGGCGGCGCTTACGCGGCATATCGCCTGATGAACGCGAAACCCGGCGACAGCCCCACTCTGGACGCCTTGCGGGGGATACGATCCAGGCTGAACGTCGCATTATTTGAAGAAGGCTCACGCATCGGTGGCCGGCTGTGGAGTCATCGCGATCCCACGCTGCCCGAGATGCCGATGGAGCTGGGTGGTCAGGGTTTTAGCGAGTTGCAGCAAAATGTCTATGGCCTGTGCACAAAGGAGCTGCGCTCCGATCTCACGGTTGTCGATTGCCCGGCATTCAGCCTGGGGCCGCAGTTGCAATATCAGCGCCGGCACAGATTCCCATATAAGGCATACTCGCCCATGCCTCCGGATACGGCGGCGCTGGTCCCGCTCACGCCGCAGGGACGTGCCACACTACTTCGCGCCTGGCGGGCATTCATCGTGCAGTTTTGCCCTGCCGTACCGCCGCTGCCGGAGCCTCTCGATCAGCAAACTTTGGCGGCGCTGGTTGCATGGTGCACTTCTGCCGAAGCCGCCGTGCAAGCCGTAACCGATTACTACCCGAACATCGTGCCGTACTTTCTGATGGACGGAGAAAAGTATGACGACCCGTTTACCCTCCTGCTCGACGTGATTCTCAGTGGCAGCTCAGAGGTCAACACCGCTTTCGTAAACCTGGCGGCCGAGGTTCAGAAGAACGGGGCTTCGTCCACGGCGTTCACGCAGATGAATGAGTTGCAGAGCCTTCTGCGCACAGTGAAAACGGCCGACGGTCAGACCCTGGATACTCATGGCTTCTGGAACGTTTTCGCGACGCGGGTGAGTTCGGAAGCCTATAACATGACCGGCTCCGCGTCATTCGCCTCTTCGTCCATGGGTAACTGGAACCTCTACGATTCGTCCCTGGCAATGATTGTGGGGACACTTATGTATATGATGAGCACCCCTTTTTATTCCATTCAGCAGGGGTACGATCAGTTGCCTGCGATCATGCTCAGGCGCTTTCAGGCTGCTGGCGGACGGCTCATGTGCGGGTATCGCGTTCTCGATGTGGGCGTGGACAATTCCAGTGGCCAGCCGATGGTTGCGCTCACCGTTGGACCTTCGGACAGCGGAACTGCAAGCTCCACCGTTCTCGCGCGATATGCGATCCTCGCGCTTCCTAAGTGCGCACTGGGTCGGATGGACATGGCCGCCTTCAACGAAAACCCGGGGTTCCGGTCCGACGTCGCCAGCGTTCAGCCGGTGCGCGCCAGCAAGGTGTTCATGGTGTATCCGGAACCGTGGTGGCAAAGGACTCCCGGAATGCAGATTCAGGGCGGTTATTCCACTACCGATCTTCCGGTGCGCGCCTGCTACTACATGGGCGCGCGGCCCGATGGACGATCGCTGGTGCTGACATCGCTGAACGATCAACAGGCGGAAACGTTCTGGGCCGGTTATGAAGACCCGCCGATATTGCCCGGGCGCGGCGGCCCGCTTCCGCCGCCGGGTTTGCCGAAGATCTCGAAGCAACAAATGACGGACCAGCTTCAGAAGCAGTTGTGGGAGATGCACGGCTTCGAAATCCCGGAGCCGGTCGCCGGTCCCATCTACTTTAATTGGGACGTGGAACCGTTTGGCGGAGGCTGGCACAACTGGAGGCCCGGTCTGAAGAGCTGGGAAGTGATGCCGCGGATTCGGCGAATGAGTGTTGGCCCCGGCGGCGGCGATCCGCGAGTGTTTCTGTGCGGCGAAGCGTGGTCTAACCAGCAGGGCTGGGTGGAAGGCGCGTTGAATACCGCGGAGATGGTGCTCGAAACGTACTTTGGACTGTCGCGGCCCGATTGGGTGGCCAGCACGTACGATTTCGGCCCTTAGTTCCCCACTCCTTCCGGCCGCTTTGGCTCGAGCAGCCAGACATTTCCCTTCATGTCGGCCAGCGGCATCACAACTTTTCCCTGACCGACCGAAATTGACACATATTGCGTAGGAATTTCGGTCATCGAGTTGCGAATCCGAGGCAGGTGATAAACAACGAACGCCGCGCCGAGAGGTTTCTTCGTTTGCGGATCCAGCCGCTGAGCCCACAGGCAGTAAACTCCATCGCGGACTGAGATGAAATAAAGCAGGTTGCCATCGGGAGACCAGCGCGGCTTGCCATCCTGCGTGTTGTCTCCGGTAATGCGAATCCACTGATCGGGAGTCAGCGTGTTTCGAGCATCTGCCGGGACCACGTAGATTGGGGTTTGGCCGGAAGGTGTGAGCGGATTGAATGCCACCCAGCGATCGTCGGGCGAAAAGCTGGCCTGAAAAAGCTCATCGGCGGGATGCTCGACCAGCGGCTGTTTCGCGCCGGTTTTCGTATTCAGGAGAGCCAGTTTGTGGTGCCGGACGTCGGCCGAATAGAGAAGCTCGGAGCCGTCCGAATTAAGCCCCCAGGAGAGGAAGCAATCCTGCTCGCAGATTTTTCGAAAAACTCCTCCGGGCAAAGTGAGGGCGCCAAGCCACTCTTTCTCGGTCACCTTCGGAGGCTGTTCAAATACCGTGTACGCCACCAGCGAGCTGTCACCGCTGATGGCAGGATTGTATTCAAACCACGGAGTAGCGGTTAGCTGTGTCGATTTGGCGGTGACCAGGTCCCGCGACCAAAGATCGCTGGATGAGAGCGATCTCTGCGATTCATAGATGAGCAGCTTTCCGTCGCGGGATATCGTGGGGTTGTAGTCGGACGACGAATCTGAAGTGAGCTGCTGCAGCGGGCCGTCGACGCGCCCCTCATTGGCGCGCACGGGAAGCGCCCAGATATTGGTCTTGCGCTCCACTCCGGCGAATGCAATTAGACTGCCGGCGACGGCGGGCTGGCTTTCGCCCACACCCGCGGTGATGCGCACGGGCGCGCCCGTGGGTTGCCAGGTGACCTGCGACATGGGAATGCGCCAGATGTGCTCCACGCCCCCTTCGTCGGCGGTGAACACCACGGACCCGGCGGCGTCCCAGCACCCGGGCTGAGGCAGTGCAAGCGCTAGCCCCGCACCGGCCTTCGCCAGAGCGGCGCGCACATTGGTCCTGACGGGATTTCCACCCGAAGCGGGCGCAACCCACCAATCCCAATCCTGCAGGTCCGTCCTCGCGGCGCCGGTGAAGAGCAGATGCTGCTCATCCGGGGTCCATACCGGAGATCCCGCGCCATAAAACTGTTGAACCAGCCAGTGCGGATCGCCGCCCAGCGCGGACACGACCCCCACTCGTCCGTACGGCAGGCCCGGAGCCGGCCCTACCCAGAATGCGATCCGCGTCCCATCGGGCGAAAAGCGCGGTCTGCGTCCCGCAACCACCACCAGACGGGCGTCGCCACCAAGCGCGTCCACGAGGTAGATGCCGGCGGGGTTGCGCATCGAATGAAATGCCACCGTTCTTCCGTCGGGGGAAAAGTCGGGCTCGTCGTCGTCGGCGGGGTTGTCAGTCAGGCGAATCGCTTCTTCACTTCCCACCTGCTGAAACCATATATCGAGATTGTCCTTTCCGCTGCGGTCGCTCGCATAAGCGATGAATCTTCCGTCCCGCGATAATGCCGGATCGTAGGTCAGGCCATCGCTGAATGTAAGCTGGCGAAAGGCGTATGAGACGGGCGGAGCCACTGGTGCGGTGCGCCATAGTTTGTACTTGATCGCGAGCGCGATAGCCGCAAGCGCCACGACGACAGCGGCAGCGATGAGGACAGTCCTTCGGCGTGAAGCCGGGGGCGGCGGAGCTTGCAGGGCGGATCGGGAAGAAGTGCGAATCCTGCTGGTTTGCGATTCCTCCTTCAGATCCTGAAGCGCGGTCTTCACCTCATCGATCTGTTGATAGCGCCGGGCCGCGCCCTTTCGCAGGCATCGAGCGACAATTTGCTCGAACTCCTCGGGAAGCTCGGGGTTCGCTTCCCGCATAGGCCGGGGCTCCACATGGAGAATGGCGGAAAGCGTGCCCAGCTTGCTGCCGGCCTCAAACGCACGCTTGCCGGTGGCCATTTCGTAGAGCACGGAACCGAAAGCGAATATGTCCGAGCGAGGGTCCAGACGCTGCGACAGCGCCTGCTCTGGCGACATGTAGGCGATGGTCCCAACGATGACGCTCTCCTCGGTCTTTGCCGACATGAGAGCCGTGGGCGTGTCCGGGTCGCTCGGGTCGCTTGCGGGTGAGGCGGACTCCATGGGTTCGAAGAGCTTCGCCAGCCCGAAATCAAGCAACTTCACCAGGCCCGTTTCAGTCACCATTACGTTGGCCGGCTTGAGGTCGCGATGTACGATGCCGGCGGCGTGGGCTGCGCCAAGAGCGTCGGCAATCGCGATGGCACATCGAAGCGCTTCCTGCAGCGGCATCCCGCTGTTCTTACGAATCAGCGTGGACAGCGGCTTGCCGTTGACCAACTCCATGACCATGAACTCGTGGCCTTCGATGGAATCAATTTCGTGAATGGTCACGATGTTCGGATGGTTCAGGGCGGAAGCGGCTTTCGCCTCCTGAGTGAAGCGGAGTCTGCGATCATGGTCGGCGATCTTGTCTGGCGGGAGTATCTTTATCGCGACGATTCGGCCCAGACGGATATCCTGGGCCTTCCAGACTTCACCCATTCCGCCTTCGCCCAGCTTCTCGAGGATCGTGTAATGGGAGAGTGTTACACCATTGGTAACGATCATAGCGTCCGAAATTCCCGCGATTTGCCGGCGTGGCCAGCTCGGCGAAGAGATGGGAGAACGAGCCGCCGACGAATGATAATGACTTTGATTGTAGAACAGGTTCCCTTACGCGGATGCGCTCCGCACGGTCCCCGACGCGTTGAACCTTTGTGAAGAGGAGACCAGTTTATAGGTGGCAGGCTTCTCCCGCGTCTCTGCATAGCCCTCGTACTCCGAGCGCCACCGAGATGCCGACGGTCCGCACGGGGATGCTAACCGTGTCTCCACAGCCGCCACCATCTCGGGCGACGGCGTTTCCCCGGTGGCCTGCCGAACCCCGGGCTTATGGCGCGCCAGACCTACTCGCTGCGTGCGAAGCAGCGGGGCGAACTTCAGAACGATTCAGTGTGTGAAAAAGTCGCGCGGCAGCGGCGCCGGATCGCCCGAGAGGATCATCGGCGCCCACGCGAGAAAACCAAACCGGCCCTTGCTCTTCAGCGATTGCAATTGCGCCTGCCGCAGCGCCTCGGTGCGTCGTTTGCCAATGCTAAGTTCGCGATAGAACGAATCCATCAGCTTCTCCTCGGCAACATCATCCACCTTCCACAGGGGCGCGACAAAAGTCTTCACTCCGGCGATCGCAGCCGCGCGCCGCATGCCGAATACGCCCTCGCCCGATGAGGGAACGCCGTCCGCCATGCGGCATTGGGACAACACCAGCATTTCGGTGCCTTCAAAATCAAGCGTTTGCAACTCAAGCGCCGTCAGCATTCCGTCTTCCCGAGAATCTCCGCCCCGGCCGTAGGCTTCTTCCAGCACGATCGCCGAGAGGTTCATGACACGCGAGGCAGCCTCGGGGCTCCTGAGCTGGCATGACGGACGATCCGCCATCGAGTCGCAATCTTCATCCGCGCGAACGATTCCATGGCCAACGATGTGCAGCAGGGCGGGATGGCGCAGCTGCTTGATTCGCTGCTCCGTGGCCTCCCGCTCACCCAGAAGCTTCGCCTTCGGCAACCAGTTCTGAACGGCGCGCGCTTCAATTTCGGCATCCCGCAATCTTTCCAGACGATCCGCGCGAAATGCAGTTGAAGTCAAGGTCCTGGACGGCACCGTCGGGTCCGCTCCCGGACTGACGGCGATGATCATCGAATTGACGTCCGGCCGCAACGTGCTTTGCGGCGCGGCGAGATCACGTGCCGTTCCCACATAGCCGATTTCAAATCGCTTGATCAGGAAATCTCCATGGCTGTCCGACAGTGCAGCGAACGGGACCAGATTGAGCATTCCATCGGGCGAGATTCGCAATCGAGATACGCCGGGGTGCGACGAAACGGCTGCAAGGACCGGTGCCAATTTCGACGAAAGCGCTTGCAAGGCTTCTTGCGCCGTTCGCTCCGCCGATTGCTCGTTTCGCAATTCCCGGCGCGTTAAGGCGATGCTCCAGTCATTCGCCGCGCCGAAGATATCCCTTACCGCGAGATCGATCGGCCCGGTTGGCCCCAGATCCGCCCACTGGAGGTCGCGGCGGGTGACGATGAACGCCCCATATCGATCACGATATTCGACAAACTCCACCAGCATTTCGCCGGCAGCCAGATGCGTGCGGACGTCTTCCAGCGTTACGGGCCGCAGCACCGAAGCGAACTGCGGAAGCTCACGGCTCAACTCCGCTTCGATCTCGCCGATTCTCTGCCGCAGGACTCCAACCGCCTGAAGCGCCTCTTTGCCGCGCGCATCCGACCAGTTCGTTCGCAGGTCGTGCAGCAGCCTCTCATATCGTCCTTCGAGCTCGGTTCCAGGGAGAGCGCAAGTGCCGACCACCGCGGGTTTCAGATCGCGATAGCCCAGGGCCAGCGTCAGCGAGGCCTCGCATTCGAGCATCGCTGTTCGTTGGTCAAATCGACCGCGGACACCAGCGCCGGCATTTTCTCGCAGCGCCTGGCCCCAATCGTGAACCGCATCGAGTACCCGGCCCTTTCGCCGCGCGACCGCTTCAAACGCCAGCGCCCGCGCTTCCGGCGTCCTCGCCCGGCCTTGAAAGGCGATCAGGCTCGCCACGGGATCTTCGAGATTCGCGATTACCCTGAACTTGCTGCTTTCCGAGCCGATCGTCAGCATATCCGCCATCGCCAGGTCCGAAATCTCCAGACTACGGCGGTAGAGTGGCGTGGCGCTCGTGTAATCGCCGGCTTCTTCATACACAGCCGCCAGCCGGGCGAGGTACTGGGCAAGATCCGGATGATTCTCGCCTTGCGTGTTTTCGACTATCGCAATTGCCTGAAGCAGATCCTTTTCGGCCTGCGCAAACTCATGCGAGGCTTGATGGACCACCCCAAGATCGCGTAGCGCCGCCGCATATAGTGGATGCTCGTTGCCTAATCCGTTCGCGATGACGCCGAAGGCGCGCTGTAGTGTCTCGCGCGCGCTCACAAGGTCCCCACGATTGCACTGAGCTTCCGCGAGAGGAAGCAGGGCGCTCGCGTAATCGAATGCGGGCGGCTTCGCGTTACGCGCATAGAGATCGACGTCTTCCTTGAACAACTTCTCGCCTTCTTCATGATTTCGCGCGTACACCACGCGGGCGAGATTGCGCAGCGAAGCCCCGATTGTCAGCGCATCGGGTGCGTAGAGCTTGCGCTTCAAATCGAGGGACTTGCGGTAATCCGATTCTGCCATCGCGAAGTTGCCGACCTCCGCATAAAGCGCCGCACGATTATTCAGAAACGAAGCATAAGCCGGATGCTGTTCGCCCAATTGCTGACGCAGCAGTTTGCCCGCCTCGTCGTAGAGTTTTTCAGCGGCCGAATAGTGCCCCAGATCGGCCTGCAGGTACGCGTAACCAACCAGGCTCGCCGCATAGGCCGGATGGTTCACTCCCGGCTTCACGCGCAAGACGTCTAGTCCTTTCGCAAACGTCGCTTCCGCCTGGGCATACTTCCCGACGCGCTGGTAGGTGCCTGCGAGATTGATGCACAGCGTGCCGAATTCTTCATTGAACTGCGGCGGCGACTGGGATTCGTGAATGGACCGCGCCTCTTCCATTCGCGCGATAGCCTGATCGTACTCGCCGAGCAACGCATCAATACCTCCAAGCGTGTTCAGGCTTTCGGCGACCAGCGGGTGTCTGTCGCCGAGCAGACGCGTTCGGATCGCGACAGACTCCTCGGCAAGCCTTCGGCCTTCGGATAGTTGATCCGTGTCGCGGCACAGGAGCGCCAGGTCGTTCGCGCTCTCGGCGTAGTCCAGCGTATCCTCGCCCATCCTCGTCCTGCGGATTTCAAGTGCCTCCCGCAGTGAGGCAGCGCCCGTCTTATTGTCCCCGGAAGTGTATTGAAAGAATCCGAGCCGGTCCAGGCTCCGCGCGGACTGTTTCGGATCACCCGCGGCGGCGACAGCGAGCTTCGCGATGCGAATCGCCTCGGCAAGGTCCCCCCTTGTGTACGCCTCTTCGCCCTGCGCATCGAGTGAAGCCCACTCCTGCGCCAGGGCCGGCATACTGCAAATCAGCGCGAAAGCAAACAGTTTCCGCACTATCTATTTCGAGCTCTTCACTCGCGCAAGATTGGTCTGGATCGATTGCCGGGCCGGTCCCGGCGGATTGTCCCGCA
>Ga0187863_10000604_pt1 | contig 30395 bp, 29 predicted proteins | sample June2016WEW_11_1_FD_132975 | JGI IMG/M metagenome (GOLD analysis project Ga0187863, IMG submission 132975) | Peatland microbial communities from SPRUCE experiment site at the Marcell Experimental Forest, Minnesota, USA - June2016WEW_11_10 | ecosystem: Environmental > Terrestrial > Soil >...
CAACGTGGAGAGCAATTAGTCGGAGTATAGCTAACATTATTTTTTTTGCCACTATCCACACCGCGGTCACCCAAGTTGCACAACTCAAGCAACGCAAGCTGCTCAAGCAAGTCTTGGATAATTTTGTCGACAATGGGATGGGTGCCAGGATAAATTGTGTGTGTGTGTTGTGTCATACAGCTTCCTTGCTATGTGTATGTCTATGGCAGATAGACTAGCAAAAAACCATTTGTGGGGCAATCATTGACGAAAATGCCAATGTATGCTATGTAGGATGCTTATTTAGCACACACTGCAAAAGGAATTTCATGAAAAAGCAAACGAAGAAAGTAGCGAAGAAAATAGCAGCTAAACCAACCAAAAAACAAGCAAAAAAACAAGCGAAGATGCCAGCTGCACGCAAACAGCATACAAAGAAAAAAACAGTGCAAAAGAAAATATCTAAGAATAAACACATGGGAAGCAAGTTCATTCTGCCTAAGAAAAGCATATCGAAGAAAATTGGCAGCAAACCACAAAGCAGACAGCTATCACGCAGCGAGATTTCACGCAAACGTCTCATCTCCAAAAATCTGATGGACACTATCTCCAAGCAATTTCAGATAATGCTTTCTCCAAATGAATTTATTGTCAGACTTCTCGCAAATGATATGCGAGAAATTGAACAGCATCTAGGTGTTGGCAAATCATTGGTGTATTGTTTGCTGTGCATGCTGAAAAAATGGCATCCCGATTACTTTGATGGAGTGGAATTGAGTGACGCATCCCCTGCACCACAGAAAGATGAGCTAGGAGAAATCACTGATGGAACTATGTTCTGTATTGCTGCTAGTTCCCCAGGAAATTGGCAAGCTGACGAAGAAACGTCTACCGATGAACACACTACCAAAGACAAATAAACAGGAGATAAACACATGGAAATCAACCAAAACATAGACATTATTCTTCCAAAGAAATCAACCATTGGCAAAGAAAAATTGCAAAAGCGTATTGCTAAAGAGTTGGCCGTGAAGCAAGTATTTAGCGGTGTATTTGCACAACAAAGAAAGTGTGCTAGCAGCTCGAGAAACGCATTTGCAGATCATGAAGACCTAGAGGGCAAACTGCAACGTATCGGTGGTGGTGAACAATTTAGCGGGTCGTTCAAGATAGACGACTATTGATCACTGGCTATTGTTCGTGTACCTCTTTCTATTTGTTGCCTATATCATCTTCATTATTTTCGGCGGTGATGGCTAATTTTCGTTTTTTGCGAATGATCACTGAGGTATTCTTTGTGGATACCTCAGTGGAATGAACTAAGGGCTGTTGCTGTGCGATATCGCTTTCTGCACTAGGAATATCCAGCAAATCTATCTGCTTCACGCTATTTTTTGCACTATTTTCAGCATTTTCGGCCTCTATACGCAGGTATATTTCTTTTCTGTGAACTGACACATCATTTGGAGCGTTGATGCCAATCCTTACTTGATTTCCATTCACTCCGAGCACAGTGAGCTCAACATTATTTCCAACTATCAATGATTCTCCTAGCCTACGAGTAAGTATCAGCATCTATTTTTTCTCCATGTGTCCCATATATTTTTCCGAACAGCTATACTACAATCATTGACAATATCACACAAGCAAATGGCTACAGGCATAAGGATTTCATGGATAACATCACTGAATGGGCAACAGAAACGCTAATCAACAACGTCATACTGCTAATCATCATTTTTGCAGTGATTTTCGCGGCATTTGAGATACATATGATCAAGAAAGACACCAGCAAGATCAAACAAGATGTGGCAGCTATTCAAAAATACATAGACAATTGGGAAGAACTAGAAGCATCCGTTGACTACAGAAAACTTTCCACAGATACTGTTCACGAAACAGATCAGTTGTTCAAGTGAACGTATGTGCAACGATCTCGAGTACTCAGGTAATCGGCAGTATCCACAGTCAAGCAATTAGCTCCGCTGCTAGTGTGAGGTAGGTGTTCATTGCTCAAGTATACCAGATTACCGATATCTTTGACACAGATGCTGCATTTCGCTGGCTATACCGTGAAATGCAAGGTCTTTTGCTATTGGCAACAGTACATTTTCAGTTTCCAGTACTATTTGCTTTCTTTTCTCTGCTTTCTTTACATATAGTGTACGCATGTTGTGTACCCTATCTAGCAGTTTCACCAAAAGTATTTTTTCTGTTTCAGGTGGAATGGTGGAGTTGATTATATCGCTCACCCTATCTTCTAGGTTCTCACTAGGTTTGTTAGTGAGACACTGAACACCAACAGCAACAGATTCACCAAACACCGCCTCAATGATGTTCAATGGCAGCGTGGTATCTTCCAAGGTGTCGTGCAACACAGCCACAACAATGATTTCAGTTTCACACCGTATCTCTGCAACCATTTCAGCCACTTCAACAGGATGATGCCAGTACTTTTCTCCTGTTTGTCTCAGTTGACTTCCATGATATTTTTTTGCATAGGTGATAGATTTGAGAACCAATGAGTAATCGACAACATTGGATGTGTCGTGTATAGCTATTTTGCGAAGTAAAGAATTTTTCGGAATGTTGCGTCACCCTGAAATTGTTAAGCAAAAAAAAGGTGATCACATACAAAAACGATCACACCCAGCAAGCCGCCTATTCGGCGGTGAACAAATGAAGTCTACCAGTAAACATCAGCTATGGCAACAGTGCTAACCTAGCTGTTGATTCAGCTATTGAGCCGTTCAACTGCATATCCACTGGAATGACAGCCGGTGAAGCGGGTGCTGTTAGACTATTCGTGTACGCAGTCAGCATGCTTGCACTTGGTGCTGTTTGCCGCTGTGGTGTTGCAGCTGGCGTGGGCGCAGGTGTTGGATTGCCCAACTCTGAGCTATTATCTGGCAAAATGTCTACAACATTGATTTTGCTACACATATTTTCAATTATCTTAGTTTGGTTACTGTATTGGTTTTTGCAGTATAGGCTGTAGGACATACACACAGTGGCTCCAACTCCTGCACAACCAGCAACGACACTCAATGCTGGCGCGCTCACGGCTACCGACATGAACGCCAAAATTGTAGTGCTTCCTTGGAATAGATGTGAACCCACGTCCATAACTTTAGTTAACGTCTGCCAAAGAATTCGAGATTTGATAGCGGATTGGATTTCTTGTTTGAAGTCGCTATAAATCAACGCCTCACACTCAGTTTGCAACGCTTGATTAGCTATCATGATTACTTCCTGTATGTAGGTGTGTGGGTATCGAGCAATGTAGGCGTGCACACATCTACACATGTACACGCCCACATACCATATCTGGTACCGATGCTATAGTTTTGCTACCACGCCAACAGATACTGCTGCTGAATTGCGTAATTTAGCTGCTGATTGGCCGCTGGTTGGTTTGATCCGACTGGTGTTTTCTACAGTAAGCAATGTTCTTGTGCCTATGTAGTTGTTGAACATGTATTCAATGCCCAAAATACCTTTCAAGACTAACCTGTGCTTGTCTAACGAAAAGTTTCCACTGAATGGTGTGTTGGCATCACTTGATGCGTCACCGTTTAACTTCACTCTCAAATTCTTCACGCCAACGCCAGTCAGCAATTTCACGTTCTGGCAGCTTGCGAAAGTATATTTGTGGATCAAGTCAGTGCCTATCGCAAAGAATTTTGCACGGCTAGCGTGAGTGGGTGACAAATCTTTTTTGCTAGTTGCTAATGATTTTTCAATCGAAAACTCTAAGTCCAAACTTGGGACTATTTCGATCCCGGCAAATGCACGTCCAATCTTGTGAGAACTCTTGAATATGTTGTTACCATACCCTGTGCGAAAACCAGTATTCTTTAGACCAATGTCTGCACCAAAGTATGGGTTGAATACCGCATGAGCTGGCGAGAAAATAGCCATACCTAACGCTAACGTACCAAGGGCCATAGTTGCCTTCACTATACGTTTTTGCAGGTGTTTTTTTGTGTTTTTCATCTCGAATATTCTCCTTGGATAAATATATAGCTCAAGTATACTCCGTTTCTGGCACACATTCACCTGTGTGCACTATACTTAGTGGATGACTAATTTGCTGACTAATCTATCTCCAATCAGCTACCGGATCACCCATGACTAATTTGCTGTACGCTCAACTACTCTTGTGGCTCTTTTACCCATTGTCATTTTTGCTGAAAGAATTCAAGGCATTTGTTGGTGGTATGCACACAACCAGAAGTGCGTTGAGGATGTTTGCGACAGTCTTGGGGTGCACGTTTGGGATGACTACATTTTGCTACAACTGGATGAACTCAACTCAATTCTACACAAGTATCGTTGATGACATTGGAATCGCTACCAACTTGCAGTATGCAGCGGCCCTATACCTTTCTGCACTCTCTGTGGGAAGTTTGTCTGTGTTTCTCAGCAGAATTTGCACGAAAACTTTTTGCTACTTAAAGTTCGGTGATGCTGACTTCTACTTGACCGAAAAACGTGCAAAGCAACTAGAGAACATCTTCCTCCAACAGGGATATCCAGTAAATGCCAGAACAATTCGTAGCGTGGTCAATTTTTGCGTCTACAATTTCAGGAAATCCCCAGACCCACAGTTCGGTGTTCATGCGTATGATTGGAAAAGAGTGATAGATGCTATCATCTATGATGCTGACCTAGACTCATTTCTCGATCAACAAGAGCTGCTAAAGTTGAAGTTAGCTAAAGTGAAACAGAAATGCAGGGCGTTATCGAAGTATGCCAGCATCACCGAGGAAGAAAGGACACTAGTGTGGAGCTTCAACCGACAAACATCTAGTGTGCCACTGAACTCACCTCCCCGCATCGTTACCGAACAAGATCCATTATTACCTAAAGACGCAGCACCAAACGAAAGGGTGGGGACAAATTATCACCCCCCTTTTGTAGGCTCTAGAGGTAGAGTTCTTTCAGGTGATATTTTTCTGCCTAGGAGAACCTCATTTACACAAAGTTGTCCTGTTGAGCTACCCAACTATCCTTTGCGTCAGCTAACATCTGATGCGCTAAATTTTGCATCCTCATCATCGGAAATGCCACAGGACCTAAAAGAAAAGATGTTAGCAGTAAAGGTTCTCTCGCAATTCAAGGGCTATGGCAAAGCATCATGCAAACACCGTTCTCCTTCTGAAAACAGAGAAATCTTGCATCACTGCTCAAATTACCTACACCGGCAAAAGGTATGCTTGAACGAAAGCATTTTTCCAACACAGCTATCCCCGGCAGCCACAGTGGAATCTATGCCTTCATCAGCTACTCCGCCATCAAGCCCAAGGCTGGACGTGTAGATATGTAGACGTATAGACGTGTAGACATCTACATGCCCAGCGTGCTCCAAAACTTTCTGTAATTTCCAGCACGAATATGCTGTTTAGCTTGTTCTAGTTCTGCAAGAAAGCACACACATGCTTTGTCGTGGAAAAATGTGATCTCAGCTGAATCCCTAGAACACGCCAACATGCTAGTTTTCTCGAGGAACAGTTCAGCTATTTCATCTTGCCTACGTTTCAGCATATCCAGCGTTTGGCAAAGAATACTCTTGATCTTTTCGTGACCGAGCACCTTCGTGGCAAACACCTTTGCTTTCATCATCTCGCGTTTGTCCGTGGAATCGCTTAGCTGTGCAGCTGATATTAGATTGTCGGTGGGAGCAAACTCCAGCGAAGTGTCGCTGTACAGCTCTGCCAGCAACTCAATCACATATCCCGCAAAAAATCGCTTCATCCCTTTGGGAAACTCTGTGTTAGCTAGTGCATCCATTATTGGTCGTGTATCTGCGTCCATGCTTACTTTCCTTGTCTGACATCCTTGTCTACGTTAGTTAGCTTGTGGCAATCACATCCCTGCTCTTCCTTGAGGTAGTTTCACTGAAATAGTTCGCGGAATCTACAGAAACGTGATCAACTGCTTTACCGAAGTCAGACAGCATACAGTAATTACAGCGGCAATGCAAGTCATCAAAATGATCATTGCTACGCCTATGTTTATTTTGCTGAAAAATGTGCGGTCGCAACGTGCTCTGTACGGGTTAGTGTACGCATTGCTTGATCCGCGGTACGTTGCCATAGTAGCTTTCACTCTATTGGTCATGTTATTTCCTCCACAATGAATTGCTCAAGTACATTGTCACACTGTACACGACACTACCGAAAAATGATGGAAGACTGTTTACCAGAAATGTACCTACATCAGCTGTCGACCGACTGTCCACCTACAAACATTGCAGCATCTGCACAGACAACATTTTCGGCTGTCTTGCCGTTGCGGATGTTTCTTTCAGCCATGACCAACGTGCACAGATAGCCGCCAGTAGATGTGATCTGAATTTCCCTAACACGTTCTTTCATTTCCGACCAAAATGAGTTCAGCAATTCTTCCCCAAACTCTTTGATCCAGTAATTTATGTAGCTGAGTTTGATGCCGGCCGCTGAAAGCTGTGTGCGGATCGGTGCGTTGAACACAATGTCGGCTGGAATATCCCGAAATGCCACCGGTTTCTCCTCGGGGGACATCTTGGTAGTTGAGGGTGAATTTGGTGTAGTGGAAGTCGGCGGTATTCGCACAGCCATTTCCATTCCATTTTTGGCCTCTACAGGTGTCGTGGTGGCACGATCTGCTGATGACCGGCACGATGATGGTGGGTTTGGATTATCTTGCCTTAGTTGCGTTCTGGTTAGGTTTGGCGGTGAGGAAGTTTCTGTGGTAGTGCTGGCACCTACTTTTGCTGCCCCTTCTTCTGCTGCTTCTGCCTTTTCTTTTTCAAGACATCCTTCCAACTTGGACTTGGAGGTGATCTCTCTAGTTGGATCTGTTTTGTTTGTAGAAAATATTTCTTTTGTAGAAGTACTCTTTATTTTGTATGCGTGTTGATTTCCTGCATCCAGTTTACCTGCATGCAGGAAATCAGCGTGCGGTAAACCCGCTTCCTGATTTTCAGCGAGTGGTGAAAATTCATCTGTGGATTGAGTTTTTTCGTTGTTGAATTTATTTGGTAGCGGTTCATAGTCAAATATAGATTCGTTGGCAATTTGGCTCACTATACCAATCACATGACCACCTTCATCCCTCATGAATGTTCTTCTTAGATAACCGGCTAGCTCAAGTTCTTTCAGTAATCTGTATATTTTGTGTTTCTTCCACTCGAACCTTCTTGTCAAATCAGCATGCCTCACTGTCCAGTCATCTGGCTTACCGACAAGGTAAACTAGCAAACCCAGGGAATCTTTGATCCGCAAATCTTCCAAGGTGGAATTAGGGATCACAGCATATCCTCTCCCGGGGTATCGTTTGATTATGTTTTGGCTATCGCTTTGCAATGAAGGGTAAACAAGTGTGTTAGCACTGCCAGTTACCGTGCTAATGCTTATTGCTGGGTGGTTGACATCGTTTCTTTTGTGAGGCATAATTCGTTCATTCCTTTTGTGTAGACAATCACGCAAGTGATGGTCAAGGGGTTGATTAAGTTTGTTGGTTTTGTTTAATGATTGTCTACATGTCTATTTCCTTTTTTGTTGTGTGAAGTTGTGTTAGCGGTTGGGGTAATCTCCAGCCGCGCTTCGTTTCCACCACAGCAGTGCCGATCAATATATCACACAGTTTTATCAATTCATGTAGGACTTGTTCTGAAGAACAAATCCCACCTCTAGCTATCGATCTAAATACCATTATTTCTGCCATTTCCACCAAACTATTTCTGGACAAAAAATATATATCAGGTAAACTTGATGAAATCAATGGAATGAAATCAACGGAGAATACTATGCATGGAAGCAATATAGATAACACAAGCACCTCACATGACGGAAAATTTAGTCTACCTAGCACTACATGCACCGTATCAGGGGTGGATAGCAGCTCAATCGGAGTAGTCGAACCCCCACGCTCCCACAATGTTGGCTTCATGTATGTCACATCCTTGAAAGAAGCTATGATTTGTGCTGACTTAATCGCCAAATCTTCATTTTGTCCGCGTGCATTTCAAAATAAACCTGGAGATATTGTAGTTGCTTTGCAGCACGGTCAAGAACTTGGTTTGAAACCAATGCAGGCACTTCAAAACACAGCTGTGATCAATGGCAAACCAACCATGTGGGGGGACTTAGCATTAGCGTTATGCAAAAGTCATCCAACAGTTGAATACATCAAAGAAACAAAAGTCAAAGGCAAAAATAAATATATTTGTCGTGTGAAACGTGTTGGGGAAAATGAAGTAAAAAGAAGTTTTTCTGAGGATGATGCCAAGCGTGCAAAATTGTGGGGTAAGCCTGGTCCATGGACGGAATATCCTCAACGCATGCTTCCAGCCAGGGCGCGTGGATTTGCGTTAAGAGATGGATGTGCGGATATTTTGTGCGGATTTATCACAAGAGAAGAAGCGATAGACTACGTGAAAATAGATAATGGAAAAACAGAATGGTCAACTGGAGTGTCCATTGAATTAATCAGCAACAATCAGGCATCTTATTTAATCAAATTAATGAACGAAACGCATGACCCTGAGGATACTTTTAAGAGTTTTCGTGAATACTATGCTGTTGGAACTGTTAATGAATTGCCTACCACTAAATTTGCGCAAGCAGAAAAAATATTATTAGCAAAAAAACAACAAAATCAGCAGGGTGCACTTGTCTCTGAAGAAATTGAAGCAAACAAGATTGTGGTAGTTAATACCGCACAAGAAAATGTTAACTGTTAAACTAATTATCTAAAAATAATGAAACAATCAACAAACAAGGAAAGAAATTATGGACGATATCAACAAAGCATTAGCCGATGGTTTAATAAACAATTTGAAAAACGCATTTGACGGAGAAATTGACAGCGTTTCTTGTGGTAAAGAAGAATATTTTTCTTTTGTGTCTCGCAGTCAGCGCACCGATAATTGGATGCCAGACAAGCCAACTGTTTGCAAAATGGAGGTGCTAGCGATAGAAACGAAAGATAATTTTAATGGTTCCCCACTAATAACTAAAGAAGGTGTTCCATATATCAATTTAAAAATGAAGGGAACAGATGTAAACAATAGCTTAAATACCAAAACTATCTATGAAAAACTGTACGCAAACAACAAGGAGAAGGCGTATGCAGTTACTGAAGCTCTTCGCCTCAACATTCCGAATTTAAACAAGTGTGCTGTCAAAATGCTGGTTGGTGGAACTGGATATGCTGAGATTAATTCACAAGAATATTTAGGAAAGGATGGCACAACTAAACGCAAAGTGATAATTAGCAAGTGGTTAATAGATTTTGATGAAAGCGCTCTACCTATTGAGCAAGAAGTTCTACCTTTTTAGTTCTGTCTCTTTCTAGGTTTGTTTGTTAGTAATTCTGTCTTTCTAAATAACTGTGCTATACTGACCTCAGATAGTCCATATCTCCTTTAGCGGCCATTTTGTTTACTCCTTTGTGGCCGCTTCTTTTGGTGAATTTCTACTTGACAATTAAACAATGGAGCTGTGAAATGGAACATGAACAAAATAATTGCGATTGCAAAAAAGAATTTCAGACATACAAGAACCAGTCGGACGAGTACAAGTCGAATGAGTGCGAGCAAAGTGAATCCGAAAAATGCATCAACAGACGCTTATTCAAAATAGCAAATCTCATGAAAATTTTGCCAGCAAAACTTGATGGTTGCGCGGAAAAACTAGAAACCAAAGGCAATTGCTGGGAAATAATTACCGAATTGCATCAAGTGAAACATCATATTCAAGAAATCAAACGGGAACTATCCGATGAACCGCATTTTATGCATGTATTTCATGATGACATTGAAAAAGGATGCGAGAAATGACCAAAGAATCCTTGACTGAAAAATCTTTGAATGAAAAACTTTTGACTAAAAAATGGCTAGACAACTCAAGGTGTCATTTACATCCTGATGGCATTCATACGTTTGTTGCCGCTAATGCTTCCACACAAAATAATCGCTGGGAAGTAATGCTATGGATGTGCTCTCATTGTAGACAATATTCCGGCGCACAAGAAGTGCAAAATGCCAATACTGCTAATCATGAAGGTATGTATTACATGGAAACTGAAGCGTAGCCATTGAAGCGTAGTAAACATTCAAGCGTACAAAACAACCCCCTGTTTTCATCAAAAATCCATTTGATACGTAGTTGGCATATTCAGATCAGGTCGCTGAAATGATTCTTTCCATGTAACCGCAAAATAGCAGTATGAGTCAGAGCAATTGTGTACTATAGCTCCATTCGACAAAGAAAAATGCTCAACTTCTGGCACGCTCAAACACCATACATCATTTCTGTAATCCAGCTTTCTTACGCTCTCTATATGCAGATGCTCTGCATTCGTTGGAACAAAACTTTTGCATGTGTCCGCTTTTCCGAACAATGCAATCAAATGTTTTTTTGCAAAATTCACATGGCCTATCTTCTTTTTTCCATTTGGTCCAATTTTTAGTTCTTTCTGCTGATCGTTTGTGCCACAATCTACCTGCCTCTGATTTGTGCCACAGGGTGGCTTTTTCTCTAGCTGTTGCTGAGAAGGAAAAAGGTGTTTCCTCATGTCTAATGCGCCAAGACTGGGATAAGTGTTCAGTTGCAGGTAAACACTCAAGGTTTGACAACAAATTATTTTGCACGTTGCCATCCTTATGGTGAATATGGCATTTTTCAGGAATTTCACCAAACGCGCTTTTCCAAACTTCTCTATGCAGTATTGCCCCGCCCTTCTTGAAGTAAACTTCTTTTGGCCATATTCGGTAGATGCTTCCATTGAAGTATTGCACGATTGGGTCAAGGAAGACCGGATCAATGAATTCTTCGTTAGGTGTTTTGCGTATTTCCACCCTTTCTCCGTCATGAACAAATGCTCCGGCGTACATCTCACCGTAGTTCCGTCTTTGAACACAACCTCCACAAGTTGGGCATTTTTCTGTGTTATTCTCGCATTCCGGTATTGCTTCCATCCACATATCGTTAGCACCTCTCCTATCCTTGGTAAATTATTTAGTTGACATATTCCTTTTCGTGTAATTATTTTCGTATCGCCAGTAAAACAATGAGAGGCCCAATTGTGAAAAGGTTTATCCTTGAAGCATCTATTTTCTTCATCATACTCCCGCATGTAGCTTCTCAGTGCTTCAAGCCCCAATGCACAGTTTGCCTGATGGATCCAAACTTGTGGAAATATTGCTTTGGCAGCCTGTATTCTGGTCTCTATAGAGGTATTTGGTACTAACAAAAATGTAATTCCACACTCGGCGGCCAATGCTAGCGTACTTCTTGGGGTGTATCCCCATTGTCTATTTTTCGCATCGTGTGGCGCATAGTGATATTTATATTTAAACCCAAATCTGGCTTTCAAATCATCCAACACACATGCGTAATGATGAAACCCTTTTCCAGTATCTTCGTAGTAGTAAATCATTTTCAAATCATAGCCATCTGGCTGCATGAACCAAATAGCTGTCGCATCAGATATTCCTAAATCCCAGAAAGTATAGACAGGCAAGTTTGGATTGATCGTCCAATTGCAGATGCGCCCATCATACTCCGCATCATCAAGTTCTTGTGTGAAATATGCGCCCACATTGCCAATATTCCAATCCAGCATCCATTCTTGTCGAATTAATTCTTCAGATACTCCGCTACGCCTTTCGGCATCAATTTGTTTATCAGAAATAACAGGCGTGCCGTCATGTTTTTTTGTTTCGGCAATAGACCATCTACGCACAAACCAATCTTCATCATTATTTGCTGCTAGAAATGTTTTGTATGCATGATTTTTGCCGCGAGGAGTTGTTTGGCAGATTAACCAACCGCCGTTTTCTACAAGTATCGGAGATAAGTATGGAAGCACCAACGGGGAATGTAATGCAAATTCTGACAATACAATGCCGACTGGATTTGTTCCCATCAACGTATCAAAGTTTTTTCCACCGCCAAGCTGAATAACCGAACCGTTGATCAATTCAACTGACATGTTGGTGTTATTTATTTTGTTAATTAACTGTTTGGGTATCATGGACACAAAACTGCGACCATCTCCGATCATTCCTTTCCAGATTACTTTTCGAGACTGATTGTGCTGTGGAAGTAGATATAAATACGTACCCACTCGCTGCAATGCTGCCCCCCACATAAGGTTCCAACAAGTCATGTCTTTGCCAGCACGTCTATGGCACAAATAGTAGAAGCGCTTCATTTTTAGCAGAAAAAATGCATCCAGCAATTCTTCCTGGTAGTGTCTAGGAATAAATGTTGGGTAATGAATTACTTTCTGCTGAATTATCTGCTGTTTATTTGTTTGTTGATAAATTTTTATTCGGTTGTTTGCATCCATGCGGTTATTTGAATATTTATTCTATGACATTTTACATGTACTTTTTGGTGAGTTTGCTTTTTTGTTGCTTTCTAACTCAGTTTTTGGGGAATTTGTCGGTGTATTTACAACTGTTTCTAGCAAATCAAATTTACACTTATTGGTTTTTTGTTCGTTTGTTGGCAATGAGGATGAAGAACTCGAAGGAAGTGGAATTATTTTGCTTGATGTTTTTTGAAATTTAAAATGTAGCACATTATCAGATCGAAGTGTCCATCTGCAGTTTTCCTTGCAGTATGGTTGAGTGGCATCCATTCTCTCCAAAACGTAGGCATATTTTTTATTAGCATTGAGCGTAGGAGAATTAAGTTTTTTTGGACTTGATGTAGGCATTTCACCCATATCATATAAAAATTTAGCGAAAGATAAATACCAGTCATTGCAAACTTTTGCGCCAATCTTCCCAAATTCTTCATAGTGGGGATGATGCGGGTTAATACATCTTTCTCTCATATCTACCCATTCTGCATATTCTGCGGTAGAAATTATATTTGCATGAAGATAATTTCTAAGTGAATTTTTATAAACATAGCTATCACTATCACTGGAATCATTATTGCCTGTGCCGTACCACATGATATTGCCTTGCTATTTATTTTCTGTTGAGGATGCGTTTGGTTCCACTGTATTATCGCTTACAGTATTACCATCATCGGGCAAGTAGTTGTCAATATCTATGCCAACCTCATGTTTGATAATTTCTTCCATTTCTTTTTCCACGGGGTTTCTCCATTTGTGATAAACAAAGTATGACCCAACGACTGCAAGCAACGCAGCTATTGTGATTGCTATTGTTACTGCTGAAAATCCGAACATTGTTTTTTCCTCCATGGAATATTATTTATTTTTTTACTTCTTGTCTTTTTTTGTAAAAATCTGTACCGCACCAGAATTGACAGCACTAGCATCAACAATCCCGTTGAATTTTTTGTAGTTAGCAATATATTGCTCAACAGTACCAGCTCCCTCTATGCTATTGTAGTATTTTTTCCAATATGCAGCTTGCCCTTCCAGGGTGCCAGGTATTTTGTCAGCTATTCTCAAGTAATGTATTCTGGCCATTGCACAAGCATATCTGATATTGTCTATCAGCAAGTCTGCACTTGGCGGTTTACTGCAAGTAGCTAAATTCAACACAGCATTGGCAAGCTTGGCATGATTAGGTAAATACATTTTCCAAATCTCGTCATGATCTTTTGGATTCATTTGCCAAAATCCCCGACCTGGACCACCTTCCAATTCACGCACATATCTTCCGCAACCACTTTCTTGTGCGAAAGTACCATTGAGTAAATCTTCTGCTTCTTTGGAGGCGATTTGCTGAAATCGAGATGATACATCCGTTACCGCTAATGTACGAATAACTGGGATGATGAAGATACTTCTTAGTTGACCGCTGTCCATGCGCTATTTCCTTTCCATTTAGGTTGTAGATATTGTTCAGTATCTCACATTTGCTGTGAGATTGTCAACCACTTTAGCTGTTTTTTGGTGAGCTTTCTTGGTGTACTTCTTGGTGTACTTCTTGGTGTACTTCTTGATGTACTTCCTGGTGCCGCTAACACTTTCATTGGTGAGATTTTTTTCATTGGCAAATTCCCCTTGAGGTAGTCTAGCACAGCGTTTATTGCTTCACCTGTGGAATAGCACACTACACACTTGTAGCCACGACTTTCTAGTCTGTCTAGCATTTCTTTTTGCACATCAGATAGTTTACCGATAGCACTCTTGAACTCAATGAACATACCGTGATAGAGCTTCGTAGGGTAACAGATGCAAACGTCAGGGACACCAGCAGTTAGCCCTGTCATCTTTAATCTGCTCATCTCTTGCACGGTTCGTTGACCCTTCTCGTTTGATATGGAAAAAGCTATTTCCCTCAATTCAGGGAAAGTCGGCCCCAACCACTTGAAGAACTCAAATTGCACATGCCATTCATTGGGTCCATTGTCGTAGCGCATATTATTTTTTGCGTTTTTCTGCTTTCCGTTCTTCTCTTTTGCGTTCTTCTTTGCGTTTTTCTGCTTTGTCTTTCATAATTTCACGTCCTTGTGTTAATTGTGTTAAATATATTTACATTATATCTGTCTTTCAAAAAAAACCAAAAAAATCAAACATATCAAAAAGTCAAACATATCAAAAATTCAAATACGTCAAAAAGTCAAATATGTCTTTCGGGAAGTCCAGTATACATAAACGGATTTGGAGCATCACCTGCAATCATTCTTGTGGCTGTCGGTATACTGTGATTATGCGCTGACGTGTGATCAAATATTTCGCTAGCACTCATTTCTTTGTTGCGTATACCATGTTGAATAGGTTCACCTGGGTGCATAACATAATTATGAACCTCATTGACACTATTACCTTTTTCATGAATTAATAAACTTTTGCGTTCGGTTATCATTTATTTACCTCTGCCTCCTCGGTTAGATTTTCGTTTTTGTGCGTATGCAATTGCCACTGCCTGTTTGATTGGTTTGCCAGCATTTTTTTCAATGCGAACATTTTCAGAAAATCCTTTTTTGGTGGCAGCTTCCTTGCCTGATATTAGCGGCATATGTTCTCCCTGTGTAAGTGTCACGTTCATAGATAGTATAGTACAAAAATATTTATCCTGTGCATTCTATGATAAATCCTTTAAGTTTATTCCATCGATCTAGAGTTTGTATTGGAGATAGAGTTGGGGGAGGGTCTGTAATTCGAAACATAATTATGCAAGCGTTTCCAGCCAAACCATATGTCTGGTAAGTAAAATTTTGCGGAGCCGAATAAAACATAATCTTTATTATATACTGAAAAGGCATTCCAGCAACAAAACTAAACTTTATTCCAACAGCGTTGTGTATTGTGCCAACATCTGCTGTACCTGAAAACCAGGTTGGTTGTTGCATATTTACTGAACCAATCGGGCTGAAGTCTCCAGTAGCATTCCATCCAAGAGCCATAAATGCTCTTTTAGGTTGAACATTCCCCCACCCAAGAGTATTCCCAACCTGACCTTGACCATCAACTCCAGTTACCATTAACGGTTGATTTACTGCAGTTGGTGGAGCAGCTGGTAATGTAATACTATAGGTTACCGGGACTGTTAATGGTGCTTGTATTCCAACACTGTTAACATTATTTTGATCGCAGAAGCATAGAGGTGAAACCGCTCCTGCTGTAAAATTTTGCAAACGCAAAGACCCAGATCCACCAAGAGCTATGTTAATATTATCACCAAGATTTAGATTATATATTGTATATGCTGAGCCTAGGTATGGTCCAATATGAAAATCATTTCTACCTGGATATGGAGATATTAAGTTCAAAGTATTAGCAGTAATATTGCCAGCTGCATCTAATTTAGCCGTCGAATTACCAACATTCCCATTTGCATCAGTAAATCTTGGTATATTTCCAGCAGTCACAGGAAGCGTTGCAGTAATTCCTCCTCCACCACCTCCACCATCAACCCAAGATAGTGTACCCACATTTCCGACAACATTGGTGAGCGATAGCAATTGTCCTGCGTTACCAAGTGCGTTTGGCAATGCAAGCGTATGAATAGCACCGCCAGCAGTTCGTGTGATTGATGTGTAAAGGTTTGCTGGATTTCTTATCTGCAATGCAGTGTCTGTAATGAATGCAGCGGGAGTATAAATATGTCCTCGGGCATCAATAGATCCTGTAGCATTAATAACTACTGGTCTAAAATTAGCTGGAGAATAATTCTCTGCAATCAACTGATTACTAATGGTTGTTGTGCCACCAGCAGTCACTGTTAACGAACCAGTAATATTGGCTGATGATGCCTCGAGCATGTTTGTTGATTTAATTGTTGGTGCAGTTATTGTTGCAGCGGTAATGTTATTTTGAGGAAGATTTATATCACCTAACACTAGTCCTGGAATGTTTGCTACTCCGTTTACAGTGAATGTGCCGGTAACAATGGTGTTAGCTAAATTTGTTGCACTTCCGTTTGCAGCAGTAAGATTAGTTTGTATGTTGGCGTTGGTGATATTTAAATTAGTTCCAGTAAATGTTGCTGCACGACAAATATTCGTAGTATTAACAGCAGATGCATTTACTGCTCCAGTAACATTTATGCTAGCTGGAGCCACGATGTTGTCGCCAGCGTCTATAGCAACTGAAGTTCCGGTAAGATTTCCAGCGGTATCTGCAAATTTTGGGATGGTGGTTGCTATCGTTGGAGGGTTTATCAATGAAACAGGAGCACCACCTAGTACATTAGTTATACTTTCAGCAATAATAGCTTCTTGGCCAGTAGTTGTTCCTGGCACCAATCCTTTCACCCACACTTGTCCGCGAACTAATCTAGGTAATACGTAGTCACTGTTGTCAGTAATTTCAGTCTGATTGTAGTGGGGACAAAGCATGGTGTTATATCTATTTGCTTCTTGCTCAATCATCACGGTGGTATTGAAGTCGCTATTCAATACAGAAGCTGACAATAATGTCCCATCACTATATGCGCTGGCTCTTACTGCTGAGGTGTTGCGAACAATAGTTATTCTAGCCTGCAATGGCGCCGCAACAGTTAATGTAACTGTTCCACCAATAGCTGGAGCCGGATTTATTTGTACAGTGTAATCGGTACCATATGTAAGTATTTGTCCAGTATCATTGGCCGCCGCTCCAGCAGGAGTGAGAAATACTGAAACCTGAGCGCCATTTAGTACTGCAAACGCAAACGGAAGCACGGTGTTCGTGACCCCACGTGGCATTGGAAGAACAATGGTGTAAGCGTTAAATGGAGGTATATCGGTGACTGTGATGTCTGGCATGTGTGAATGTCCTTGTGCTAGGTACCAAAAAATGAAATGCAGACTGTTGGAGCTACTGCTGGAGGTGTGTTAGGAAGTAATGGGTCAGATAGCTGTCCACTATCATTGTAGAGACCAAACACGCAACTTCCCGCTTGTGGATTGACTCCCAAACTCCAACTGGAATCTAGCTGCAAGATGTTGAAGATGCCGACGTTTACTCCGCTGTTGCTGGCGCTATATCCAGTTGCGTTCCAGCAATAGGATGTGCCAGAAGAAAATGGGGTAGAAAAGTTCACATCATAGATACCAGCACTTATTCTACTTACTGCTGCTACGTTATACGAGCTGTCACTGGCAATGTTTACCATGTAGCCGCCAGGAATCGGGGATGTACTGAATCTCACCCACGCTCTCACAGCTTGAGGCAGTGGATTCCAAGCTAGTTGGGCAACATTGCTGGTCACTGTAGAGATGGCTAGCACACTTTTTGCTGACCCCATAGTTGTTGGCAGCGTGTACGTGTAGTTGCCGCCATAGTTAGCTGGACCTTGGATAGTTGTAGATAAATTTGTTGGTGTGGTGAGGTCTGTGACCACAAATGAATGACTTTCCACAGATGCAGGAAAGAATCCTGTGTTTCCATCTACAGCACCTAATGCGCTGATATTTCCAGAAGAATTGATAGCTCCTGCGTTCCATGTGCCAGATGTGATAGCTCCAACTGAGGTAATGCTGGTCTGTGGCATCCAAGAGAGCTTTCCGGTGGAATCATTTGATAGGAGTGAACCCAACACACTTGCTTGATGTGTAGGTAAATAGTAGCCAATGTTCGCTTCAAAGGTTCCGGGGCCGAATATGATTGTTTGGTTATCGTTATTCTGGTCATAGATTGAAAGGGAAGACCTCACCACCAGCGCAGGAACTGTTGCCACAGAGAGAACATTCAAGTCGTCAGCGGTGATCATTCCCTCGGCAATCAGGTTGCGAATACCCGACACATCATCATAGCTAACGGCATCAACAGTAGCAGGAGCTAGCACTACATTGCTGCTTTGCGTACTGCCAGTGGTATTAGTGAATATAGATACACTACCAGACACAGTAGGCAGCGTGACAGCAGATGTGCTAGATAAAGGAGCTGCCAGGATTTGTGTGCCAGTTGAATTCTTTACCCACGTGCAACCAGGAGGTAGTGCTGGCAATATACCATCAATCACTATGTCAGCTGTAGAACATAATGGATACTGTGGAACAATAGTTGCTGAACCGAAGTCATAGAATATAGTGATGATGTCCCCAGCATTTGCACCAGTAGGGAATGAGGCAGCAGTTAATTGAATAAACCCATAATTACCGCTAATTGGAGTAGCGTAGCTTCCGCCGAAGCAATCAGTGCCATACACCAATAGGTTGGCAGCATCATTGGCTAATGTACCCGCTGGAGTGAGATAAACATTTAGCCCTGCGACATCATAGATGTAGAATGGCACACCGAAGGCGTTAGCTGTAGTGGATCCATCACCTGCTGCGGCTTGATACTGGATTAATCCTGTTTGATCTGTTTTGATAGGTATCATGTATGCAAATTCCCTTTCGCTGATACGTATATTATTTATACAGTATATACTGTTTTTTTGTATTTATTCTGGCTCAGTTCCAAAAATTTCATTGAGAGCTTGTTTGGTGTACACTGTTTCCATTCCAGGAATCATCTTGATCGCTTTTCTGCCAACCTTGTTGTTTATATTTCCTTTGGCAACTGCTGATGCTAATGAGAATGCAGTATCTAGGATGCCACCACCAGCACCAAATGCCATGCCAGTAAATGTTTTCCGATCATATCTACCTGGCATAACTCCCCATGGGTTTTTCAGTAATGCATTCATCTTGATGATCAAGTCTAATTGATATCCACCTATCCCAGATCCGGCAAGAGCCTCTATCCACAACTTTTTAGCACTAAGATCTGGTTTTCTGCCAGCAGCCATATCTCTAAGTGGTCCAACAACAGCTGCTGCTGCCAAACTCAACATGGCCCATATTATTTTCTCCATGTCTGGTCGTTGAATAAGTGGAATGGTGAAATTATTTGTAGCTCCAAAAAACCACGATTGAAATTGTGCAAGAATTCTACCAATTGGAGACTGGGTCCAATATGGTTTATCTCCTTTGCCAGAGCGATTTTGGGTTGCATCAACTTCCTTGGTGATAAACATTCTGAAATGTTGTGCTGCTTCAAGGTCTGTCCATTTGGATTCATGCGGTATATATCCTGTCCATCTTTTTTCTTTGTACTTTTCCAACATTTTTCTTACGCGTTCACCATATTTATTTATGTCAAATCCAGTAGATTGTAGCCATTCCAGATCTTTTCTGGAGAATCTTGCAGAAGATGCCCAAACTTGTTTACCATTACTATTGGTGACCAAACTGCCCTTGCTGAAATATTTGTCTATTAATCTAATTAATCTAGCAGATGCTGTAAATCCAGCAGCGGTTTCACAGAAGTCTACAACTGGAGCTAATAGTGAGGCATTCATACCAAACTTAGACGCATTCTCAAATATGATAGATGCTCTACGTGAGGAACGAAAATTTTGCTGGCTTATTTCACCGAATACTCTTGCTCTTGATGAGGACGATGCCATGCTAATCCCAACATTAGCATCCTTGAATGCATCTGTAGCTGTTAATGGATGCATCAACAAGCTCCCAACCATTGGGATCAGACCATCCACAATGTGTCTCCATGGACCGCTCTTGAACATTGGCATTATCATATCTCCAACCATCATTAAAACAGTTCCACCCAACATTGTTGCAGATGCGTATCGTGTCAAATTTCTCGAATATTCAGCAGCTTTGTGGCCAGCATCAGATGTTGGTGTACCATAGTCTCCTCTGTATATTTGTAGAGATTCCTTGATAAATGTTTTATATTCTTTGAATAAATTATCTAAATCAGTCAATTCTTTCTTGCGATTCTGCTGATTAGTTAATGTTTTATTTATTTCCCTCTGATAGTTTTCTTTCTCGAGCTTACTATATTTGCTAATTATCTCTTGTCTTTTCAATTGATAGCTTTGCTTCAACTCTTTGACCAAATAGGTTTCACCATTATCTGCTGTGACTTTGCCTTTTACTCCTAGTTTTTCCCCATATTGTTGGAATAAATTTTCCAACGCAAGATAGTTAGACATGTTAGCCACATATGAACCAATGATCATTTGAGGATCGTTTAGGAAATAATCTTCTATCCAATAATCAGTACATAGTGCTGTTCTTGTTTTAGTTGACTTTGGAACACCTCCTCCGCGTCTTATTGCCCCAAACATTTCACCAGACATTTGACTTTCGTTGTGACCCTTCCATGTGTCTACTACATTTTCAGCATAGATTGCTGGTTGCTTGATTTTGCCAGCTATTTGTTTGAGTGGAGTTTTGTTTAATTTTTTTAGCACTTTTTTTCCAGCGTTATTAATAGTGTAGAGATCTTCGCTTACCTCTCCAGCATCAAGTTTTCTTTGTATTTCTTGTTTGTGGAGTTTTATTTGTTGCTTGAGATTATTTTGTTCAGCTAATATTTCTTCTTTGGTTTTCTTTTGTGTGTCTTTTGCTGTGGCGTTTAGTGTAGCTATATCTTCTTTTTCTTGCATATCCAAAAAATCTAGTTCTTTTCTTTTTGCGTTTTCCAAGTTGGTTATTTTGGTATTCGTTTCATCTTGTATATCTTTGTGTAATTCCTTTGCTGTGGCTTCCAACTCTTTTATTCTTTTTTTGGTTGACGAGGTAATATCTTTGATCAATTGATTGGTTATTTTTGGAAGCTCATTTATTTTTTTTTCTAGCACATCAATTGTGCTGGCATATTCTTTTATTTGTTGTTCTACAATTTGCTTGTTTTTTTCTGTGATATTTATACGTTGAGATTTATTTAGTCTTGCATATTCTTCTTTCACTTGTTGTTGCAAAGACTTCATTTCTTGTTTGTTGTCTTTGTCTATCTTCTTTAGATCTATTTCAAGCTCTTTGTTCAAGGTGTTTATTTTTTGCGTATAATCCTTGGTGATGATGAAGCGTTGTTTAGCTTCTTTTTTTTTGAGGGAGTTTTTTTCTTTTTTTATTTCATTGGATATCGATGTCAGCTCTTGCTTTATTTCTTCACCTAACAACTTCATTTCTTCTGCAAGTGCGTTTTTTTTCAGTTGAGCTAAATCTTCTCTTGCAGTGTCTAAATCTTTAGTTAACTCATCATACTCTTTCTTCTGTACGGCAGTTAACGAGAAGCGTGAGTCGATTAATGATGCTTGAGTAAGACCATAGTTATCTACTTCATCCTTTGTCAAATCTAATGTGCCAGTATCAATTTTTTGTTGTAGTTCATCTCGTAGTCGAATCTTTTGTTTTCGTGCAGATTGCAATTTATTCATCAAACTATGAAGTAGCAATTTATCTTTCTTGTCGCCTTTTGCTATTTCATCCTTGATTTGAATTTGTGTGTCTTTAGCTTCTTTGATGATGTCTTCTATAGGTTTTCTTATTGCTGATGTTTTCATATTCAACCCATTTGCATAAATGGTTAATCTTTTAATAAGATTTTCCCTGCCTATATCGGTTAGTTTTTCTTTATCCATCACCCTACATAAATAGCTAATGGCAGTAGAATCATCCATATACTCAGGTAAAACATTTAATTCTCTGGCTCGTTTCAGTAGTGGGTTGAATATTTTTTGTCTAAGTTTTCTGGCGGTTTCAGCGGCAAGAGGTATCCTGGATTGTTCGTTGCGCCTTAGTGCATAGCAAACTTCTTTTCCCATATCCTCCCAACTCAATATAGCATCGCCAGCCTCAAAATCAGGATTTTTGTGTATGTCCATAATAGTTTGAACATCCCCGCTGGCATAAGCTTGATGTAATGCGGAATCAAGTGCTTGTTGGGTTGCTGTCCTGCCTTTGTTGGAGTGAGTTAGCACTTGTTTGGCTTTTGCGTACAAGTCCACAAACGGTAAGTTAGTTTCTATATCTCCAAGTCCAATATATTTGAGATAATCTTGCCTAAATTCATACATGAGAAAATGAAAATCATTGACCCAAACGGCAGCTTCTCTTTGAGCTGATGGCAAATTTTCTGGTGTACCGCTATACAGTAATCCTTCTCTATCAAGCCGTTGAATTACTTCTTTTCTTTCAGCTTTCAGGGAAGCTAGTTCTGCTTGCAGATATTCCTTATCTGATGGAGAAGTGATAGCAACTTTCTTTATCCGATTTTTGATAGCAAATATTTTCTTCTCTACTTCCTGTATGTCAGGATGGGTCATATTACTTATGATGAAATTGCTGCCAAATAATTTTTGTGTGAATTCTTTCACGACAGGAAATGGACTGGTTAATCCTTTCACTACAGGTAACGCAGCAAACCCAAACGTCTTCATGAAGGTATCGTTAACTCCATTTATGTTGTGTTTATAGTATTGCGATAATTCATTTTCAGTTAATGTAAGAATTTGTTCCTCTGTGAGGTTGCTTAGGTTGCTATTTTCTTGCAACAGTGCTGTTGCTTGTTGATGAAGTTTTTCCGATGGAGTTAGGGGTATAGTTTCCTCCTTAGCTTGACCCAATAATTTATTTGCTTCGTTGTGGATTAATTCCAACTCCTCCATGGTCACACCATTAGCCTTCATCTTTTCAGCTTGAGCTGCTAGTTGTGCAAGCAAATCTTCTCTTGTAGGTATCGATGGTACGTTGACTGCTGTAGTTTTTGCAGGCGTGGATGAGGTGGTGACCATTCCATTTTCATCAGTAAAATGAACGTGTGCCCCTGTCATCTTTCCAGTTTTTCCGCTAACAACGTGAGTTACATTTGGGTTGTACTTGTAGTCAGCAACCATAGCAACTCTTACATTAGACTGTAATGCATGTTGTCCAGCACCACCTAACCCATACGCAGCCCCGGCAACAACAGCATTAACCAAGGTTCCTAGCAAATAATCTTCTTCACTTATTGTTGGTCTGTTGAGATATGACGGTAAATTGGTAATAGCTGAACTTAATGCAACTTTTGGGGCAACTGCTTTAGCGACATTGTATGCCGACTGCAATACAGTAGCCCCTTGAATGGCTCCACGAAATGCCGTTAATCCACCCGATAGATATGTGCTAGGGCTGATGGCCATATTTGTTGCTCCCAACAACAACTTCTCAAATGTTCCCAATGTGTTAATGAGACGTATATCATTGTATTCTCTATTTAGTTTATTTTTTCTGCTTTCTAGGTCTTCAGTGTTGATCGAATCTAATAGATATGGCCAATGTTTTTCGGGAAAGTGTAGTAGATCGTCTACTTGAACCTCAAATGGTTGATCCATAGGCAACGGAACCATCAATGGCTTGATTACATTTTTCAGGAATGAGAACGCGTTAATTCCTTCATTAAATCTTCTTAGGTATGCCCATGTAGCCTTGGAGTTTTTCAGGCCTTGTATTTCGTTGTGGAGAGGTAATATATTTGATTTAGCTACCATGAGCAATGTTTCACCAAAAGTTGATAATTTTTTTTCTTCTGGTTCTTCTGCGGTATAGTCTGTTGGAGTAGAAAATCCCACCTCTAGTTCGTTTCTGCCTACGATCATACGTGTTTCCTATCTTTCGCCGAACTCAAAGTCTGCATCTAACTCTAATTGAAATGCTATCTTCCGAAATTTGTCATGAATGATTCTATTCTTCTTTATCTCAGCTTCTTTTTTGTCAGCTAACGCTGGATAAAAACGCAACTCTACAGATGTTTCATTTGGATCGTAGATATCTATTGTTTTACCCTTTTCAGGAGCAAATTGAATGGGGTATGATGGAAATTGATTTCCACCCGTGTTGATTCCGGTAAGCTGATCATACCCAATTTCCATATATCCTGGTTGTTCCACTGTTTCATTATTCCTATTTTTGTACACTCTGACAATCTTGATTTTTTTTCCGTTGAATACGGGGTTGTCGTATATATAGTTTTCCTTGTGCCCAGGCTTCAATGCATCGTTGGCAAACTTGTAGTAGCTTGACGTTTTCCCTTTAGTGAATAACTTTTCTTGCTCTACAAATTTATCTGATATTTCGACAACAGCATCGTTTCTCAATCTAGTGATAGATTTGAATGGGAATGTTTTTTCCAATGGAAAAAGTGTTGGCCGAGATTCGCCATTAATGTCAGATTTACCGGATTTCATTTTCAGCAATCTAATAGCGTTATCGTGAGCATATTCCAAATCTTCAGTTAGGTCATATCCATGTTTCATCGCGGCTTTGTATTCAGCAACTAATTGTGTAGGAATTTTATCTGGGCTGCCGACCCAATGACCAAAACCCAGATCATTAGATAATTTATCTTGCAGTGCATTCGTATCATACAACTTGTATTTTTCTCCAGGATTGCTGCTCATCCACGCACCTGATTTAGCTGTCATTTGAGCAAATTTAATCCCTCTTTGCTTCAAGTCTTCAGGAGAAATATCTCTTATTTTTTTCCTTGTTTCTACAGCAATATCTTCTATGTTTTTAGTCTTATCTACAGAATTAACCTCAAACATCACCGCTATTGCTCTAGCCTCATCTCCAATATCATCTAAATAACCAGATTGTTTTGCGTCAGATCGCTTAATTGCAATAGACGCCTCAGCAATATCTTGAGCTGAACCACGCAATATTTTGTTTCTGGTTTCACCAACAATATGTAGTCTATTATCTTTGTAGGGTTCAGCTAATTGTATTCTTTGTATATATCCAAATTCTTTGCCAGCAGCAGCATATGCTTGCTGTGCAGCTTTTACCGTTCCATCAAATGCTTTGTTTACCTGTTCTGTGGTATATCCGCCTAGCTGTTGACCATTAAATGCAGCAAAAGATATCTCAGCCGAAATAGCGTTATCCCTGACAGCTTTGTTATAGTCCTTTGTGAATTGCTTGAATCCTGCATCACCTAATACTTGTGGAGCTTCTGCTAATTTAGTTGGCGTTAATGTGTTTTGATCAATATCATTCTTATAGTCCATTAATGCTAAATGTTTGCTGTCTGCACTTTCTCCTTGCAATCTAGTATATTCGTTCAACATATTCTTCACAATGAATTCATGTTCTATCGGTGTTCGATTGGAGGGTTTATTATTTGCAAAATCTCTTATGAAATCAGCAGCATCTTGCTCTCCACCTCTATATGCAGTGGCAACCATTCCGTTATATTTACCAGTTGACAACATGTTCTTGGCAGTGTCTTTCATGGTGGCTATTTGCTGAGCATCAGCTCCTCCATTGGCCTTTAATGATGAGATGTCAGCCATAAGAGTGTCATATTTATTCTTAGCATCTATGCCAAATCCATCTTTAGCACTGTTGTATATATTCTTATAGTTCTCATCAATTCGAGCTTTAGTATTGCTAATCATGTCTGCACGATTTTTTGCAACCACGGCTCTTGTTGCATCGAAATAACTCTGGTTGTAAGATTCCATTGTAGATTTCTGCAATTGATTGCGTATGCCTTCCGGGGAATTATTTATAATGTTTTGCAGCCCTGGGATAAGATTCTTCTCGTACAGTTGTAATGTGAAAGTGCTAGGATTCTGCTCAAAAAGCAATTGTTGCTTCTGTATTAATTGCGTTGCTGCGAATGCTGAATTGCTATAGGCTTCTTTCTTAAATGCTTCCTGAAAATGTTTATCGCTTTCAGTCCATGCTGGAAGTAATTTTTTTCCTGGATTTTTCTCAGCTGCTTGTTGACCTTTGATGGCAGCCATTTCATTTGCAGCATTTTGTGCAATCTGACTTCCAATTTCAGCAATCATAGATGAAACTTCACCAGTTGCATTGTATGCTTCACGTACGCCTTGTACTACAGGTGCTGGTTCTATTGCTCTTTGTTTGCGATATTCTGGTAGTTCTGCCATGAATTACATCCGTGTTAATTGATTAGTATTAATTGTTTTTTTTGTTGGGCTAAATATAGATGTACTATACATAGCCCAACAGAATATCTATTTGTCTATCTGTATATTTTTCCGGCTTGTCTACGTGCTCCCTGTGCATTGGTGTAGAACATACCAATAGAATTGCCAGCAGAATTTCCCGCTGAACTTCCTGCCAAATTACTTTTACCCCAGTCTTTTCCAAAGTCTGCCAGCATATCACTTATACTGCTATCACCAAATGAATTGAACGACATCATGTTTAATCCTTTTGCTGCCGCCTTGAAGTTCCTGGCACTCTTTCTTCCTTCCGATTCTAGCCCAAGTAAATTTTGTGTAGCTTTGTTGTAGTATTGTTTGAATCCAAGAGATAATTTTCTGGCATTCTCATCTTCGTTAAATGCGCGAACACTATTTTGCCCAATGAAATAGTTTGAGCCACCACCTGTTTGTCCACGAGCTGCAAATATCGCACGTTGACTAGACATTACATCACGTAGTTTTTCCATGCCCATTAAACTTTCTTGTGAGGATGCTAATTGCTCTTGTTGCATACGCATATCAAGTTCACGCTGCTGCATTTTGGTTCCAAGAATATCTAATTGATTAGCTCGTTTTGTTGCCCACAAGTTTGTCGCTAATCCAGCTGCTTGTGATGCAAGCAACAACATCTCGAATGACATATTTTTCCCTGTACATGTGTACTGTTTATTTGTGTATTATTTATTTGCTTATATCAATTATATAACTCAAACCTGTTATCGTCATTGGTAACGGCTGTTCTTGTATTATTTGTAAGTCATTTGCTACTAAACCATCATTGTTGAACGCGGACCCCCAACCTTCCATTGGAGTGTAAGTAAATACTTGATTGCCAGCTGTGACATTCGCAGGAGCTCCAAGCTTAACATTTCCAAGATACTGCGTAGGTATGCCATAGCCCTGAATAGTCGCTCCAACAGTGTTGTAGTGAGCGATATACAGTGTTCTAATGTGCCGTGGATTGAATAGCATTCCAGGTTGTTCAGGAACTACCGGAGGTAATGGCACAAGCATTGATTGATACTTTAGCCCAACACGCACAATTGTTGATGGACGTTCAATGGTGATGCTACCGTTGACCACTGTTCGGTCTTGCAGTACATACTGGTTGGATACGTTGGATGAAACTGTTGGAGCTGCATCGTTGATTGGATCTACGGACACCACTTTCACCACCTGACCATTCAAGTGATTTAGTCCTGTGATCACAGGCTGTGCAACAGGATTCCTGTAGGTAGTAGAGAAATCTGTGTAGTAGTCGAAGTCAATTTCTTCCAGGAATAATTCTGTGCTCGATTCATATGTACGTATGTAGCAGTTGGCACTGCCAACATTAGCTACAGCGTATGCGTTGGCGGAAGCCGTGGCATCTGCAAGGCTACCATAGATAGCTACATGTGTTGGTGAGCCTGGTACTGTTGCAGCAAAATACATCACGCCTTGTGCTACAAGAGGAGTAGTGCTAGGAAGAACCTGTGGCACCGCTGGAGCTGCGTTGAACTCAAATGTAGCTCTGTAGATAGTTCCTTCGTTCATGCGTCCCTGAGCGTTGATGAAATAATTATTTCCAAACCCTTCCATAGCAATAGTGTCTACACCATTGTCCGGCACACCAGGAATATCTGCTGGCACTATTTCCCTGGAAACCAGCATCCAACAACGATTCTGCGAAGCCACCACTTTCAGATAGGATGATGGAGTCGCAGCATAGCTATTGCTTTGATCAATAGATAAGTATGTGCTAGTGTTGCTTAGCGAAAACGCTAGGATATCTTCTTCTTTCAGCGTTTGCAGTATGCACAATGTACCATCACCATTGATGAATAATACGTAGAATCCATCTAGGTATTTTGGTTCGGAAAATGCTGACATGTCGACTGGATTGCGAATCAACGTGCTAGCTGCAATGGATATATTGTTGGTGACGTAGTTGCCCTGAATGAAATCCCAACACATGTTGATCACGTTGTTGCCGCTAGAGTCGATAAACAACAATTGATTGTCTATGTATGCAGGTTGCACATTGCCTACACCAAATTTATTGTGCTCAATCAACATGTAGTTTTGTGGAATAATAGCTACTTCATTTTGGATTTGAGTACTGTAGTTTGCAGTGCTGGTATGTACCAACAACGATCTTGCTGATGTGATTGCTTTGATGTAGCTAATTGCACCTGATGCTGGGTATGATGCGATTGCATTATCTGCCCCTGTTTCACTTTCATCAAAGTTGTACAATTCGTTGATTACCGATAGCCATTGACCATTGGGAATTTCAGCAGTTCCAGCCATCACCAGTCTTCCCTGAAACATACCCGCACATCTAGGCCATCCGCGAGTATCGCTCCAAGCTGGCACACCAATGTAGCAAAGGTCGCCAGTGATTGGAGTGTTGGCAGCTGGGAAATTGCTCACCATGCTTCCTGTTGCAGATAAACCATTAGGTGTCACTGATGCTATACGCACAACCCCGGTGCTTCCCGAGAATATTCCACCAATGTTTGCGGCGGTAAATGGCGCAAATCCCACTGGCAACACTGTTCCTGCTGCGGCTGATACTGTGATAGTGGCATTTCCACCAGCAATCGCAGATGGAGTAAAGATGTAGTTCTTGTTGAGGTAAGCGTGATCAAAATCGTAGGTGGGTACATTGGCAAACGTGATCGCAGACAATGTCCAGGTATTTTGGATGATCAAGTTCCACCCGGGCGCAAATGCGCTCATTGCGTATGCGTTCACATCAGCTATAGCATCCTCAGATGTTGAGTAAATCTTGAACCGGTTAGCTGCGGTTATCCGTATGAAATAGAATCTGCCAGCAAAAACTTGTGGATTGGTTGTTGGTGTAGCAGCACCAAAGGTAAATCTAGCTGGATAGACCTTTCCGATGCTTATCGCACTATCAGGTATACCAGCAATACATACATCAGCATCTAGCGTAAACCCTGCAACAAGCACGGGCGAATTTGCACTCCTACGCAAGTTCATCGGTTGATGGTTGCCATCGGTCACGATCAATCTGCGAGATGCTTGTGTGAACCTCAGATTAGCTATGTCTTCTTTGGTGTATATCATTCCACCAACTGCAACTATCGTAGCTACTAGCTTGTTCTCAAGGTAAATCAACAGTGAATTGTGGCTCCACACCAGTAAATATGTGGTGGTGTCGCTAAACGGAAATGCTATGATTTCCACATCAGCAAATTGCGATACATCCAAAAGGCCCAACCTTCTACTGAGGTCGTCAACAAATTCAGTTCCCCATCTGCGGGTAACTCCACCTTGAGGAATACTCACACAGTTGCGGATTTGCTTTGCAGCTTTGTAGTAGTTCGGCCAATCAGTGCGGCACTGTACTCTAGGGTCTAATTCTCCACGCGTGAAGTTAACCTGATCCCATCTGATTTTTGCCATGATGCTTACCCCCCAGCAAATGTGCTAACGTAGCGACACTCCAGCATAGGCTTGGACATCAATGGAGATTGTGGACGATTTTGTGCATCAGCAGCCTGTGCAATGGATAATTCAATCGCACGTCTACGTTCAAGCTCAGCTAAATAATCAGGTGCTTGTGCATTGCTTAGTGCTAAATATGCTGCCAACTCGAAGCTGAAATATTTGACAAAGTACGGTGGCAACAGTGTTTCGCTAGGTAAATATATGTGCTCTATGTAGAGCGGTTGATACTGGTTGTTGTAGTTGCTGTACAGTCTACTGTTGCTATATAGCTCAAAGTCATACGTGTGCGGATAGAGATGCACCATCTTCAAGTAGTTTGCTGGCAACATATACGAATACATCCAGTAGCCACCAACGGGTGTTTCAGGAAGTTTTTGCAATGTGGCTATAGTGGTCGCAAATCGCCAAAAACCAATGGATAATGCAGATGTCAGCAGCAAATCAAATGCTTGGTCTGCTGAGGTGACTATATCACCCTGGTTAACTAAGGACGACACAGGCTTCCGGCCCATCAGAGTGAGAGCGTAAGAAATTATTTGAACTCTACTGAAAGCCATGTGTCGTTACCTCCGTGTATAGTTAACGCATTAAACGGTCGCAAATACTGAGTAATTCACATACACGATCAATGGTTGATATCCAGTCCAAGGTGCAGCAGCTGTGAATGGATTAGCAGCAGAAAGAACTACGCCATGACCAATTTCAGCAATGCTTAGAGCACCTAACAAACCAGTATCAGCAATTGTTTCTGGCTGGAAAGTAGCCGCAGCAGCACCAGCAATTAATCCTGGAACTGCACTAGGGGTCACTATCA
>Ga0187863_10000605_pt1 | contig 30392 bp, 24 predicted proteins | sample June2016WEW_11_1_FD_132975 | JGI IMG/M metagenome (GOLD analysis project Ga0187863, IMG submission 132975) | Peatland microbial communities from SPRUCE experiment site at the Marcell Experimental Forest, Minnesota, USA - June2016WEW_11_10 | ecosystem: Environmental > Terrestrial > Soil >...
AAGCTGGTCGGAACCTATCCGGAGAGCGAACTGCTCGGAATGCTGCGGCTGAAAATCGAAAAGGTCATCGCCGAGAAGTATCCCGACTACCTCGACGAGATTGGCGGCACTCCGGCTATCGCGCAATCGCCCCTATGAAAGGCCGGATCTCCGAGCTGTACGGCGGCATGGCGTGGCGGAGCCTCGGCCTGGTTGCGATCTGCGCGCTCTTCGCCGCGTCGTTGCTGGCTTTTTCCCGGCCAATCGTGATGCTCGTCGACGGCGAGCGGGTCGATAGCGACGTGCCGCCCGTGACGACCGCTAACGCGAAGGCGTTCGTTCCGTTGCGCTCGATCGCCGACGCATTGGGCGCCGAGACCGAGGTCGACGGCAAGACGGGCACGATCAGCGTGGTTTTAGGAAGTCAAACGCTTACGGTGCGCGTCGGCGACCCGCACGCGACGGTGAACGGCATGCCGCTGACGCTCAAGCACGCACCGTTTCGCGTGCGCGGCCGCGTGCTAATGTCGCTGGACGCCGTCGCACGGGCGCTCAACGTGCGCGCCAGGTATAATCCTCGCGAAGCACGCATCGAGGTTATAACTCCCGGCATCGGCCAGGCGCCGAATCCCACCAGCGCCGAGCCGCACTAACCTAACGTTAGAACTCGCTGATGCCTTCTGGCTCTTCGACCGGAACGATGTCGTCGGGGTTGGATTTGCGGAAACCGTAGCAGAAGAAGAAGATCAAACCGCAGACGAGTGCGATGACGAACCACGTCCAGGTCGCGCGCGAAAGGCCGAAGACCGCTAAGAAGAGCGAACAGACGATTCCCAAGATTGGGAAGAGCGGCACGAACGGCACGCGGAAGCTGCGCGGCAGATCCGGCTTGCGGTGGCGCAGGTAGAGCACGCCGGCGCAAACGACGGTGAAGGCGATCAAGGTGCCGATGTTGACCAAGTTGAGCAGGTTGTTGAGCGGCACGATCAGCGCGAGAACCGATACCGCGACCCCCGTAATCATCGTGGTAACCAGCGGCGTCTTGAAGCGCGGGTTGACCGCGGCAACGACGGGCGGCAGCATGCCGTCGCGCGCCATCACGTAGAAGATGCGCGACTGGCCAAGCAGCGACGCGAGCGCGACGCTCGTCGTCCCGGCCAGAACGCCGATGGTGATGACCCAGCTCAACCACGGCATGTGCAACGGCGCGAGCGCATAGACAAGAGGGTTCTTGATCGGAACCTTACTCCACGGCACGGCACCTACGAGGACGATTGCCGTCGCGCAGTAGATGAGGGTACCGATTGCAAGCGCGCCGATGACGCCAACGGGGACGTCGTACTGTGGGTTCTTGCACTCTTCGGCCGTCGTCGTCGCCGTGTCGAAGCCGATGTAGCTGAAGAAGACGTAGGCGCCGATGGCGATGATTCCGTAGGGCTGAGCCGACGACGAGTAGTCGGCCATCCCTCCGAAGGGTCGCAGCGCTCCCCAGCCGACGGGGTTGAAGTTGTGCAGGTTCGCACCGTGAAATAGGAAGAGCCCCGCGACGATAAAGACGGCGAGCGCGGAGATCTTCAGTACCACGAACGTGTTGTTCACCGTAGCGGTCTCGCGAATGCCTACGGAGAGCAGAACGCTCAACCCGATAACGAAGAATGCGGCGACGAAGTCGTATTGCGAATGCAGCAAATCCCAGCTCGACGGCACCCACCATGCGCCGTGAACGATGAGGTTCGATTCCTGCGCCCATGCGGGCAACGCGAAGCCGATGCTTTTGAAAACATCTTGGATTGCGGCGGAGAACTGCTGCGCGACCGGGGCGGCGCTGATTCCGTACTCGAAAATCAAAGCAAAGCCGATGATCCACGCAAAGAGCTTGCCCATGGTCGCGTAGGCATAGGTGTAGGCGCTGCCCGCGACTGGAACCATTGCGCCCAGCTCCGCATAGCAGAGCGCCGCGAAGAACGAGGTCAGGCCGGCGAGCAAATACGAGATGATGACGGCTGGGCCGGCGCCCTTGACTCCGGTTCCGATCGTCGTGAAGATGCCGCCGCCGATCATCGTTCCCAGGCCAATCGCCACGAGATCCTTGGCGGTCAAGGCGCGCCGTAGAATCTTGCGCTTCCCGATCTCGCGCAGCTTATCGACGTTGGTCGTCGCAAAAAGCGTAGAGAAGAACGACATTCCGCGCTCGGTTCGCACTAGCAGCCGGTCACCCCTCGGTTGCCTATTCGGGAGGCCGGCTCGCCGGGTTCCAGAGATGCTCGGGCTCGCGCAGCGCTTCGTTGATCCAACGAGCCCAGACGAAGAGCGCGTCGGAGAGCCGGTTCAAATAGCGTAGCGCTTCGGGCGAAACGTCGCTGTCATCATCGAGGAGCGCCGCCACGAGACGCTCCGCTCGCCGGCAAATCGTGCGCGCGAAGTGAAGGTACGCGCCGGGAAGAGAGCCGCCCGGATGAATGAAGTTTGCGAGCGGGGGAAGTTCGCTCTGCGCTTGGTCGATCGCGCGTTCGAGCGATTGCGCGTCCGCCGCTTCGACGCGCGGCAAGCCTTCGCGGCGGTCCGCCGCCAAGGTCGCCAAATCGGTGCCGAGATTGAAGAGCCTGTCCTGCGTCCACGCAAGCCAGCCGTCAAGGCAAGCCGCGCGTGAATGGCTGTGCAGAACCGGCCGCAACGCCGCGCGCGCTACCCCTATTGCGCTGGAAAGCTCGTCAACCGTGCCGTACGTCGCGATGCGCGGCGCGCTTTTCTTTACGCGCCGGCCGCCGACGAGACCCGTCGTCCCTTCGTCGCCCGTGCGGGTGTAGATCCGGGTGAGTTTCGGCATCGTTCCGCTATTGCGAGTTCCGCCTCCGATATCCCCGGCGCGAAGGCTGTTCGAGCGCCGCAGCGAAACGGCCCCGGTCATGTCGGAAGCGCTCGCCGGAGGCGCCGTCAAGGAGATCCCTCCCAAATCGGCTGACCTTTCCGCTTGGTATACTGCCGTGTGCCTACGGGCCCAACTCGTCTCGTATTCACCGGTGCGTGGATGCGTCGTTCTGCGTCCGCACGGGTTCGGTCTTTGGGAGAACCTGCAGCGCGAACTCGACGCGCGGTTCAAGGCGACCGGCCATGAGAACGCCTATTTCCCGCTGCTGATCCCCGAGAGTTTGCTGATACGCGAGGCCGAGCACGTCGAGGGATTCGCTCCGGAGGTCGCGTGGGTTACTCAAGGCGGCAATGAGGTACTGACGGAACGCCTGGCGATTCGGCCTACCTCGGAGGCGATCATCGGAACGATGTACGCCCAGTGGATCGAGTCGTACCGGGACCTGCCGATTCTGATCAATCAATGGGCCAACGTCGTGCGGTGGGAGAAGGCCACGCGGCCCTTCCTTCGCACGATGGAGTTTCTCTGGCAGGAGGGTCACACCGCACATGCCAGCGCACAAGAAGCACGCGAGGAGACGTTGCTCATCCTCGACCTGTATCGAGACTTCGCTGAGAACGTCGCGGCGCTGCCGGTCTATTCGGGCGCAAAGAGCGCCAGCGAACGCTTTCCCGGCGCGGTTGAGACCTTCTCGATCGAAGCATTGATGCCCGATGGTAAGGCGTTGCAGTCGGGGACGTCGCACGACCTGGGTCAGAACTTTGCCAAAGCCTACGAGATCAAGTTTGCCGACGCGGACCAGACAATCAAGTACGTGTATACCACCTCATGGGGCGTATCGTGGCGCATGCTCGGAGCGATCATCATGGCGCACGGGGACGACCGAGGTCTTCGCATTCCGCCAAAGCTCGCTCCCATCCAGGCGGTTTTCGTGCCGATCGTTCGTTCCGGCGACGATCGGGCAACCGAAGTCTGCCACGAGCTGGCGCGGAAATTGACCGGCGCCGGCTTGCGAGTCCGTGTGGATGCTCGCGACGAACAGCCGGGCTGGAAGTACAGCGAATGGGATCTGCGCGGGGTTCCGGTTCGGATAGAAATCGGCCCACGCGACGTCGATGCGGGGACCGCGGTGCTCGCTCGCAGAGATCGGAACAAGAATGAAAGCGGACAGCGGCAAAGCGTAGCGCTGACCGAGGTCGAACCTACGCTGCGCCGCCTGCTCGAGGAAATTCAGGCTTCCCTCTACGCGCAGGCACGGTCGTTTTTGCTGGATCACACGATTGCCACGACGGATCGAGGCGAGTTTTTGGAGCTCTGCAGCACGCGCGCCGGGATGGTCGATATCCCGTGGTGCGAGCGCCCCGAATGTGAGGCAGAAGTCAAGCGCGCGACCACGGCGACGACGCGCGTCCTCAGGGAGCTCCAGGAAGGCGACGTTCGTTGCGTCGCCTGCGGAGAACCGGCAAAGGCCAGGGCCTATTTTGCGCAGTCGTACTAGGAGTCTGTCTCCCAAGGCCGCGCTCGCAGCGGTGCTCGCGTTCATAACGGCAACTTCGATCGCATTCGCGTCCGCGCCGAGCGTTGCGGATCTCGACGCGGCGGCGCGCGCCGTTGGCAACCGGCGCGATATCGCCGAGAGCATCGGCCGGGCAATCTTTCGGACGCAGTGGCCTGCGGAGGTCAACCAAGTCTCGGCCAACGAGCTGGATCGACATTTGATCGTCGGAGTTCGCATCTGGGGTGTGAAGTTTCACCACCCGCTGACCCGAATGGACTTCGTCGACGAAATCGTCTCGCTGACGGGAAATATTTTCTCGGCCGCTCCGGACGCAGAAGAAATAGATTTCTGGGCGGCGGTTCCGATCGACGTGACCAAGGGTGAGATCGTTAGCGGCGACCTGGCAAGGCCGACCTCGCGGACGGTCTTTAGTTTGACCGTTCTGCGCAGCGAGAGCACGCAGTCGTTGCGCGAGCGCGCCATGGACCAGAGCGGCGGCGTCTTCTGGGACGCGCAATGGGCACACGACGCCTTCAGGCGCGAAACGTGAGCTTCGCAAGTGTATAGCAAGACGACCCTCCCCAACGGCCTCCGCGTGCTGACCGAAGCGATGCCGGGCGTACGTTCCGCCACGGTGGGCATCTGGGCGGACGTAGGCTCGGCGGTCGAGACTCACGAGCGGCGTGGAATCTCGCACCTGGTCGAGCACATGCTCTTTAAGGGCACGCCGCGCCGCAGCGCGCGAGAGATCGCCGAGACAATGGATGGAGTCGGCGGCAACATGAACGCCTTTACGGATAAAGAGGCGACCTGTTACTACGCGAAGGTCATCGATCGTCACGTACCCCTGGCTCTCGACGTGCTGTCCGATATGTTTCTCCACCCGTTATTCGATCCGCAGGCGTTCGCCAAGGAACAACAGGTCATACTGGAAGAGATCAAGATGTACGAGGACTCGCCGGAGGACTTGATCCACGATCTCTTCTTGCAGACGATGTGGAGCGGTTCGAGTTTGGGCGAGCCCACGATTGGATTCGAGGAGACCGTTTTGGCCTCCGGCCCGCAGGACTTGCGCGCGCATATGCGGGCGCACTACGCGCCGAACTGCGTTCTTGTGGCGGCCGCCGGGAACGTCGAGCACGATCGTTTCGTCGAGCTGGTGGGCGAACGTTTTGCCGAGTTCGAAGGCTCGTGCGTGCTGCCCGCACCGGATTCCCCGGCAACGACGCCGGCGCGGCACGTTCGGTTCAAGGACAGCGAGCAGGCCCACCTCGTGCTCGGGAGCCGCGGTTTGGACGTGGCGGACGAACGCAGGTACGCCCTGTTAGTCCTTGACACAGTTTTAGGCGGGGGGATGTCGAGCCGCCTCTTCCAAGAGATCCGCGAGAAGAGGGGGCTGGTCTATACCGTCTACTCGTTCCAAGCAGCGTACCGGCGTGCCGGCCTCTTTGGGGTCTATGCCGGCGCGTCTCCCAAAAACGTCCAGTCGTGCATCGATCTGATCGTCGAGCAGCTCGCTGCGGCGCGATCGTTGCCGATCGGGAACGACGAGTTTCGGCTTGCCCAAGAACATATCAAAGGCAGCTTGACCTTACAGCTGGAGTCCACCTCGAGCCGGATGATTCGTTTGGGCCGCAACGAGTTTGCGCTTGGGCGACACGTCGATTCCGAGGAAGTCGACCGGCGCATCGATGCCGTCACGCCGGGCGAGGTCCAGCAGCTTGCGCAGGAGCTATTGCTCGAAGAGAATCTTGGGCTGTGCATTATCGGCCCGGTGGACGAATCCGCTATCGATTGGAGCCGTACCGCCGCATAATGCTGTCCTCGGCGACGCCGCATCTGTGGTCGGGGAAGCTCATCGGCGCGATGGCGATCACGTTTATCGTCCAGGGTGTGACGATTGGAGCTTACGCGGCGCGGCTCGCCGGCGTGCAAACCAAACGCATCGCGACGTCCATTTCACTCTTCAATCTCTTCGTGACGACGGGGCGGCTCGCCAACCTCTTCATGGCCTTTTTCGTCGGACCGCTCTCCGACGTGGCCGGCAATGCGGTCGCAAACGTCGCGGGCTGGCACCACGTTTTCGAGCTCCAGCTGCGCCTCATCGTCTTCGCCGGAACGTGCGGTATGATCGTATTCTCACTCTTTCTGCCGATGTTCACGTATCTTTTTCGTCGCGGCGTGCACTCGTTTGAGGCTCGGGGATCCGTGCCGCACTCGCTGCTGCGGCTCGGCGCGCCGGCGGTCATCCGCGACGTCCTTCGCTCCCAGCGTCTTCCCGCGCTCGCGGAGCTGCGCTCGTTTAACTGGCGCGCCGTTCCCAAGCGGTTGCTGATTTTCAACACGGTCGTCATGTGCGTGTACGCAATCGGCGTCCAGGCATCGTATCTCGCGTCGGTTCTCGACGGTGGCGTCGCTCGTACCGCGATCGGCCTTTCCGGAGTCATCAACGGAATCGGCACCATCGCGTTCACGCTCTTCGTCGACCCTACGTCGTCGATGATCACGGACCAGGCAATCCACGGTAAGCGCACCGTCCAGGAGGTTCGCTCCATGGTGTTCTATCTTTCCCTGACGGCCATCATCGGATCGCTGCTCTCGCAAGCGATCCTCTATCCGGCCGCAGTCGTCATCGAGGTGGTTGCGCGATTTGCGGGTCAGATTCATTTTTAGAACGGTAGCCGCGCTCTGCGCGGCGTTAGTGCTGGGCGGTTGCGCCGCTTCGATCGAACGCTGGATCGTGAACACGCGCGTCCACCAGGGCGACGTCGCGTTGCTTCAAGGTAGCATCCGCGACGCAGCGACGTCGTACCGTCTGGCGCTGCGCGTCGACCCGAACGACGCGCGCGCACGCGCTGGGTTCGTCAATGCGGCGGCGGAGCTGGCGAGGCTCGAGTTTAGCCGCGGCAGCTTCGACGATGCGCTGGCCACCGTTGACGGCGGACTCGCCGTCGATCCACAAAGCGCCCCGCTCGCGGCGATGAAAGCTACGATCGACCAGGCGAAGCTCAAGCGCGAAATCGTGGTGTCGAACTATCCGACGTACCGGGCCACGGGCCTGGAGATCGCGCGCGCGTATCAACAGCTCGACGCGACGAATGCGCTGCTGCGACGCGACCTGCGGCGCTTCGGCTATACGTTTGACACCGACGAGATCACGTCGGCCATTAAACGGAGCTACGAACTCGAGTTAGAGATTGCTAAGGATACCAACCGATTGATCGTTTACCGTCAGCTCGTTTCCTCCGGCGTGCCGGAGGTGCCATCGCAATCGACAACCTTCGGCGCCGCGTCGCTGCTGCCGTTGCCATAAGCAAGGACGAATCACATGATCCCTTGGCTCGAATCGCTGCCGACGCTGGCCGCAGGCGTTCTGATCGTTGGAGGGTTCGTCGTCTCCACGCTGCTGATGGGCTATTTGGTCGCCAAGTATACGTCGAAAGATATCCGCCTGGCGCACAACGATCGCGCCGGCTTCATTCTGGCGGTTATTGGGGTCGTTTACGCGGTGTTGCTGGCATTCGTCGCGATCGGTACTTGGGAACGATTCAACCAGGCTGACGCGCGAAGTTACGAGGAAGGCGAGGCCCTTGCGACCGTCTATCGCGACGCCGAATCTTTTCCGCACCCCGAGAAGCTGCAGGCGATGTTGCAAGCGTACGTGCATTCCGTAATTGATGACGAATGGCCTCGAATGCGCCTTGGTGAAGGAGGGGCCGCATCAAATGCGTTGCTGGAGACGGCCGACCGGTACGTCCGTCACTTACCCGTAGCTTCGATCGGGGCTGGGAACGTTCACGCACAGATGCTCTCCGCGATGGCCACGGCGCTGGGAAACCGGGAGACGCGCCTCACGATCGATTTCATTGGCATCAATAGCATCATGTGGATCGTGCTGGTTGCCGGCGCTTACATTACCGTCGCGTTCACCTATCTCTTCGGCTTCGAGCGCACGGTGATGCAGCTGCTGATGATCGGTGGGCTGAGTTTAACGATCGGTCTCGTGTTGTTCCTGGTCGTCGGCCTGGACTATCCGTTCCGAGGGAGCATCGCCGTAGGGCCCGACGCGTTTCGTGCTCTGCTCGAGTACTGGCACGTCAAGCCCGGCTGATTTGACAGACGCCTCGCGAATTGAGGAAGGCTCTGCCTAGTCCATCGCGCTCGGCCTTGCGGAAAGCTCGCCAGAACGCCATCGCAGTTGCCGACGGCTCGCCGGGCGACGTTTGGTAGACGGGCCACCCGCCTTGGTTCGTTTTCACTGGAAAGCGCTGTAGCCAGGCGCACAACTCGAGGTTGTGCCGCAAGCGATGGTCCTCGACCGCGATGAAGTAACGCGCGCCTTTGGCAACCGCACTCTCTTCGTCGAAGGGAGTCCAAAGCAACGGGTCCTCCTCCCACCCGAAACGATCGATGTAGTACTGCACGTCGGCGCCGTAATGTGCGATCACGACCAGCGCGCCGGGCGCCAGCGTGCGATCGAGTTCGACCGCGTTGCGATAGGCCTTCCCATTGTACGAATAGTACGCCGCAACCGGAGTGCGGCTCGTGAGGAGCGCGACAAGAGCCACTAGGGGAACGAGCGCGAGGAGCGCGTAGCGGGCCGCCGGCGCCGCGTCGACCCCGCGCACGAGCGCCAAAAAGCGCGCGAGCAGCCCGCCGATCACCAAGGCGCAGAGCGGTAACAGCGGATAGAGATAATAGTCTACGCGTTCGACCGTCACGACGACGAAGACGTAGGCCATGCCACCGGCGAGCCACGCCCACAGGAGCATCTTGCTGCGCGCCGTTATCCAGGGCAGCGTGAAAAAGGCCACGATCGCGAGCAAAAATGAAATTCGGCCGAGCATTGTCTCTCGTAACATTCCCAGCGCCATGCGGAACTGGGTGCACTTGGCAGCAAATGCAGCGAGGCTGGTGAACGCACTTTGGAGCGACGGAAGGACGTGAAGCCTGGTGATGCCGCTGGCCCAATGCCACTCGGCGTAGGAGGCGACGCGGCGATCGTAGAGCCACACGGCCAGAACAGGTAGAAAAACGATTGTCGCAATAGCGGCCGGAGCCATTGCTCTGCGCGCGCGAAAGCGATCCCAAACCAGACCGCAGAGCGGAGCGAGTCCCAAGAGTGCGACGGGCTTCGCGAGGTACGCGAGAATAAGAAGAGCGGTCGCCGAAGCCACGCCGCGCGCCGCGAGGCGTTCTCGGTCAAGCAGCAGGCGCGCGGCGGCGTAGAGTGCCGCGGTTAGAAAAAACACCATCGCGCAATCCGGCATGAACGTTCGCCCGTAGTAGACGCTCCCGGGAAAGATCGCGTAGAAAAAGCCCGCAATTAAACCGGCGAGCGCGCTGCCAAAAAGCCAGCGCCCAAAAACCGTAAGCAGTACCACCGTACTTAGGCTGAACGCGATGGCGATCAGGCGCCCGAAAGTCTCGTGAACCCCGAAGACTTTATCGAGCGAGGCGGCCAAGAAGGGTACGATTTGAAGCTCGAGCTCGACGTAGTTCGGCGGAGGACCGTTGTAGGTCGTCTGCGGGTACATGATGTCGAACTGACGCTCTGCGAAGTTCCGAGCGATTGCGGCAGTGTCGCCTTGCCGCCAACCCGGATGGTCCATAATCGGGTCGCCGATGCCGTACAATCGCAAGGCCAGCCCGATCGCAAGAACTCCAAGCAGGCCGGCGAGCCAAGCCCTATTCAATTTAGATGCCGAAACGTCCAGTACTTGTTCATGAAAAAGTTCACGAACGTGCCGGAAAGCGTCGCAACGAACCAGGTCGCCGTGAAGTGACGAATATCATAATGCTGCGCGATTGAGAAGATTACGCGTCCGGCGATCAGCGCGACCGCAGAAACGGTGAGAAACTGCAGGCCCTCGACAAATGGGTTGCGGCGGGAGCCGAACGTCCAGATTCTATTGAGGATGTAGTTCGACACGCCTCCGACCATAAAACCGATCGCAAAATCGGCGAACCAGGAGAGCGTGGTCGTTTGTTCGAGCGCGTGCGCCACGAGAAAGTTTACAACCATCCCGGAGGTGCCGACGATTCCGAACTTGAGGAATTGGCGTACTCCGCGCCTACGCAACCCAGTACCAATCGGCGAAGAGCACGGTGAAGAGCCCAAGCAGCGGCAGGGAGAAGGCGAGGATCACGTTGTTAACCCAGGGCCGTTCGCCCCATCGCGCGAGAATGGCGAACATCGGAAAGAGCACGAGCGCGAAGCGGGGCATGGACATCAGGTTTGACGTCGACATCGGCACGAGGATGGAGAGCGCCATATAAGCGATGTAGGAAGGGCGCAGGCTGTGCCAGCCGGCCAGCAAGACGCCGATCATCAGGAGCGTGAACGCAACCTCGAGCGACTCGTGCGCGACCTGCACACCACTGCCATGCGCCAGCTTACCGAAGGCGTTGATCAAACTGACCCAGGGCGGAGCGAGATGACGGTTCCAATGGACTTGAACGTGTGAGAAGTAGAGTGGATCGGCGCGCAGGACCCAGAGATAGGCCATATAGGCGGCCAGTCCCAGCGGAATGAGCGCTGCGGCGAAGACGCCATAGCGATCCGACGTTTTCGGGGACTTTCGAACGGCCGACCACTCCATAAGGAAGGGAACGAGCAACAGGACTCCCTCGACGCGAGTGAGCGCGGCCAGAAATCCGATAAACCCGGCAATCCACCACTTGTGCTCGCGCATATAGTAAAACGACGCAACCGTCAGCATGAAGAAGAGCGACTCGGTATAGACGGCCGTAAAGTAGACGGCCGTCGGAAAGATGGAAACGTAGAAAATCGCCCGGCGCGCGACGGCGCGGTCGTACTCGTGCTCGAGGAGCTTATAAAGGTAGAGCAGTCCGAGGAAAAAGGACGCGTTGGAGATGAGCAGGCCGGCGATCAGGTGGTTTCCTGCCAGCGCTCCCACGAGGCGGATGAGCAGCGGATAGAGCGGGAAAAAGGCCATGTTGGTGCCTTGGTAGCCCTGCGTCGCGATGTCGAGATAATGCACGGCGTCCCAGCGTCCCCAGACGGCGAGCAGCACGTGCGAGGATTCTTGCACGTGCGTGCCCGCGCGCTGTCCGATGATGACCGCCGCGAGCTCCGCAATGACGATGATCGCAATCCGGGTGGCGCCGAAATCGATTAAAACCTCGCGAACGGTTTGGTTGAAGCGCGCGGCGATCAGGACCTTGCCGATGGCGAACAGCGCAGCGGCGACGAGAAAGAGGCGCGCGCCGTGCGTGAGCTGCGATGACGAAACGAACGTGAGCCACAGCAACAGAAACGGCGGCCAGGTCAGTGCATCGTACCGGAGCGACCGCGCGAGGGTTATCGCCGCGCGATGGGAGAGATAGCGCGAGTAGCCCAACCAGGTGGCGATTGCTAACGCTGTGCCGGCGAGCATCGCGCCGATCAGGCCGATTTCGCCTGCTGCGCCGCGCAGGCCGGGGACGAAAAACGCATACCACCCGAAAAAGCCCAGCGTCAACCCGGCAAGCGTAACTGCGATCGGCGCCGCCCAGCCCGCAATCAAGAGATCGCCAAGCCCTAAAGGGCGCGGATTCGCTGAAGCAGAGAGATTGGTTCCCGCCAACACGGCTAAACGTCTTTAACAGGAAATGAGCCGCTTCCCTTTGTAGGCAGCTAGCGGATGAAAAGATCTCTGATGCGCGCGGCGCTGGACCGTGATGACGGAGCCGAGTAATCGTCACGATCTCATCGTGGTCGGGGCTGGGTCGGGAGGTTACGCCGCCGCTCGCACGGCGCGCGACTTCGGGTGTGACGTTGCGCTGGTAGACCCTGGTCCGCTAGGGGGTCTTTGCATTTTACGCGGCTGCATGCCAAGCAAAGCCCTCCTGGCCTCAAGCGATGCGCTCCAGGATGCGCGCGACGCGGATGCGCTCGGCATTGAGGCGGGACTGGTAAAGGTCGATCTGCCATTCATTGCCGCCCGTAAACGCGTTCTCGTCAAGGAGTTCGCCGACTATCGCATCGAGGGAATAAACGCGTTCCCGCTTTACTCCGGCGCGGCACGCTTTCTCTCGCCGGCGCAGCTCCTCGTCGGAGAGAGCACCGTGCTCGAGGCCAAACGATTTGTGATTGCGACCGGCAGCAACGTGAGTGAAAACGCGCTGCCGGGCTTGAGCGGTACCGGCTACGTCGACAGCGATGCGGTCCTCGAGTTCGAGCGGATTCCGAAGTCCGTGGTCGTGCTGGGCGGCGGCTACACGGCCTGCGAACTGGGACAGTTTCTCGCGCGAATGGGGGCGCGCACGACGCTTTTGATTCGGAGCGGTCATCTGCTGACGGCAAGCGACGACGATGTCGGAAACGCGCTCACGCAGTACTTCGGCGAGGAGGGAATCGAGGTCGTCACGCGCGCGACGCTGACCGAAGTACGGCGGCGCGGAGAGGAAAAGGTCGTCCGCTATAGTCGCGCCGGCGGCGAGTACGAGGCGGTGGGTGAAGAGATCTTTTACGCGCTGGGCCGGGTGCCCAACCTGGCGGGTCTGGGCCTGGAGCAAGCTGGAATCGAATACGATGCCGTCGGCGGAATCCTCGTGGACGCAACGATGCGCACGAGCAACCCAAACGTTTTTGCCGTCGGCGATGTTACCGGTGAGTATATGCTGGTCCACGTCGCAATCTATCAGGGGGAGGTTGCCGCGCGAAACGCCTGTCTGGACGGCGTGGAGCGTGCCGACTACCGGCTCGTGGGTGCGCACACGATCTTTACCGATCCGCAGATCGCCGCCGTCGGAATGAGCGAGAAAGACCTTCAACGCGCCGGCATCGCCTACGTCAGCGGACGGTACGATTTTGCCGAGCACGGCAAAGCGCAGTGTTTGGCCAAGACGAAAGGATTTGTGAAGATGATGGCCGATCGCCAGAGCGGGAGCATTCTTGGCGCGGCGATCGTCGGACCTCAGGCATCCGAGCTGATTCACGAGATCATCGTGGCAATGAACTTCGAAGCGACGGTCGATCAATTCATGCGCATCCCGCACCTGCACCCGACGCTGGCGGAGATCTGGACCTATCCGGCTGAGATCTGCGCGGCACAACTCGGCAAGAAGATCCCGGGCGACGAACAGGTGGAGCTGGCGACGAGCGTCTCTGGTGGCTGAAGCGGTCGCGCTTCGGGTGGCGATCGTGCAAATGAAGCCCGACAAAGGGCAGTATCGCGCGAATCTTCGCTCGGCAGGCGAAGCGTTCTCTCAGCTTGCGGCGGACTCGCCGAACTTGGTCGTGCTGCCTGAGGCCGCCATGACCGGATACTTTCTCGAAGGCGCGGTCTACGAGCTGGCCATAACGGCGCAGCGCTTTGCGCGCGATCTTGCGGCGACGTGGCGTGAGGCCAGCGGCGGGCAAACGGCCGATCTCGTTGCGGGGTTTTTTGAAAACGACGACGGGAACTATTACAACAGCGCCGCCTACGTCCACGTTGAGCCGCGCGCCGAACGAATCGTGCACGTCCACCGCAAGATGTTCTTGCCGACCTACGGCGTCTTCGACGAGGAGCGCTTTCTGTCACGCGGGCGCCATCTTGGCGTCTTTGAGACGGAGTTCGGAAGAATGGCGCTGCTGGTCTGCGAGGACGCTTGCCATGCTATCACTGCGACTTTGGCGGCAGTCAAGGGCGCGCGGGTTCTCATCGTGCCCAGTGCGTCGCCGGGACGCGGAATCGAAGTGGAAGGCGAACTGGCCAGCATCACGCAATGGCGCGACACGCTACGATTGGCCGCGATGGAGCACGGGGTGTTCGTCATCTATGCCGGCCTCACGGGGTTCGAAGGCGGCAAGGGAATGACGGGCTCGTCGTTTATCGTCGATCCGCGCGGAAGCATTCTCGTACGGGCGCCGGCAACGGAGGCCTGTATCATACGAGCGGATCTCGATTTGGCCGAGATCGACCGCGCGCGAGCAACGTTGCCGCTGCTAGGAGATCTCGCGGCGGTCTTACCGAATCTCTTGCTCGATCCCGAGCTTCCTTTGCCGCGAGGTGGACGTGACGCTGCCGATTGTTGAGCCGGGCGCCGCGCTCTTGGAACCACCGGGCCTCAATCCCGCGGTCACAGCCGACTGGCTGGTCGCGTTTTTGCGCGACGAGTTGGTTCTGCGCAGAAAAATCCCCCGAGCCGTGATCGGGCTTTCGGGCGGAGTGGATTCCGCGGTGACGGCGTTTCTGTGCGCGCGAGCCTTGGGGCCCGAAAACGTCTACGCCATCCGAATGCCGTATCGATCTTCGAATCGGTCGAGCTTAACCGACGCAGCTCTCGTTGTGGAGGCAACGGGAATCCGTTGCGTAACGATCGATATCAGCGCGGCCGTCGACGGATATTTGCAGTCCGAGCCGGATGCCGATGCGCGGCGCCGCGGCAACGTCATGGCGCGCACGCGGATGGTCGTGCTGTTCGATCAGTCCGCGAAGTTCGACGCGTTGCCGATCGGTACGGGAAACAAAACAGAGCGCCTTTTGGGATATTTTACCTGGCATGCCGACGACGCGCCGCCGGTGAACCCCATTGGCGATCTGTTCAAGAGTCAAGTTTGGGCGCTGGCGCGGTATCTCGGCGTGCCGAAGCCGTTGATCGAGAAGGCACCCAGCGCCGATCTCGAGGCCGACCAAACCGACGAAGCCGATCTAGGAATCAGCTACGCGCGTGCCGATGCGATTCTCGCGTGCCTCCTTGAGGGTTACTCCGATGCTGCTACGGTCGAACGGGGCTTCGCAAAGGAAGAAGTCGAACTCGTGCGCCGTCGCGTCGACTCGACGCACTGGAAGCGGCATCTTCCGACGACGGCCATGCTGAGCAACACCGCGATCAACGAGTTCTACCTTCGCCCGGTGGACTACTAACCGCGTGTGTCACCCTGAGCGCAGCCGAAGGGCATTCTTTCCGGTCAGCCTCAACGTGGAAGGGCGCAACTGCGTGGTGATCGGCGCCGCGGACGACCCCGAGGCGATTGCAAAAACCGCCGCACTGCAGGAGTCGGGCGCATGCGTGCGCCGGATCTGCGACGTCGCCGGCCTGCGCGACGAGGATGTGAGCGACGCGTTCCTTGTGATTTCGACGCCACAGGACGCAGCGCTGTCGGCGCGCCTACGCGAGCTTGCAGACGGCTATCGCTTTCTACTCTGCTGCATTGATCAACCGCGATACGGATTCGTCGCAATGGCGGCTATCGCGAAAGCAGGCCCCGTCCGCATCGCCATCTCGACGGCGGGACTCGCGCCGCGCGTCGGCAAGGTCCTCAAGAATGCGCTGCAGCGGGCGATGGACGAGCGATTTGCGCGTTTCATCGAGAGCCTCGCGCGGCAACGAGAACGCGTCCAAGCCGAGCACCCCGCCCCCGAAAGCTCGCAGTTGCGGCGCGCCGCGATGATCGAAGCGGCGCGCGGTTTTCGCGCCGACGTGCGTTTCGAGTACCCCGCGTGGTTCGATCAGGGCGATGCCGAGCGTTGAAATCGTTGCCGTCGGCACGGAGTTGCTGCTTGGCCAGCTCGTAGATACGAATACTCCCTTTATCGCCGGCGAGCTCGCACGCGCGGGCATTGACGTTCGTTCGACGCAGTGCGTTGGCGACAACCGCGAGCGAATCGCTGCGGCGATTCGAACGTCGCTTTCCCGCGCCGACGGCCTCGTCATGACGGGCGGCCTCGGCCCGACGGTTGACGATCTCACCCGCGATGCGGTCTGCAGTGCGCTCGGCGTTGGAACGGAGCTGTACGAGCCCGCGCTGCGAGCGATGGAGGCGATCTTCGCGAAGTTTGGGCGGCCGATGCGGGAGAATAATCGCAAGCAAGCGGAGCTGCCCGCCGGCAGCCGGCCGCTCGACAATTCGCGGGGCACGGCGCCGGGCTTCATCGCGTTTGCAAACGCGGAGCAGTTCGTCGCCTGCATGCCGGGCGTGCCCCGCGAGATGAAGCCGATGCTCGTCGAGCAGGTGGTGCCATTCCTGCGCGAACGGTTCGGCGCCCGCGAAACGATCGTCACGCGCATCATCCACACGATCGGTCTGGGCGAGTCCGAAATCGACTACCGCATCGGAGATCTCTTCCGCTCGTGTGAGAATCCAAAAATCGCGGTGCTCGCGCATGAGTTTCGCGCGGACGTGAAAATCATGGCCAAAGCACGCGACGCCGCCGAAGCCGAGGCGATGATCGCTCCGCTTCAGAGCGAGATCGTTAGCCGGCTCGAAGACGGCGTCTTCGGGTACGACGCGGAGACGCCGGCGAGTGCGATCTTAACATTGCTGCGGTTGCAGCAGCGGCATCTAGCGATCGCGGAATCGTGCACGGGCGGCCGCATCGCGGCCGCGCTTACAAGCGTGCCGGGCGCGTCGCACACCTTCGTGGGCGCCGTCGTCGCGTACGACAACGCCGTCAAAGTCACGCAACTTGGCGTTGAGGTCGCCACGATCGCGCGCGATGGCGCCGTGAGCGAGGAGGTCGCAAGCCAGATGGCGCGCGGCGCGCGCACGCGCTTGAGCGCGGGCGTTGCGCTGGCGACGACGGGGGTTGCCGGACCGGACGGCGGCACGCCTGAGAAGCCGGTCGGCCTCGTGATCTTTGCGTTAGACGACGGCACGGAACGCTCGAACGCGTGGAGCTTTCGCCTCGACGGCGATCGTGAAACGATTCAGCGACGCGCGACGACGATCGGACTCAATCTATTGTGGCGGTATGCAAAGGGTCATGTGCCATAGCCGACGGCCGCCAGCGCCTTCTGGGTTGCGACGGCTTCCTGGAAGGATGGCAGCGAATTTGCCTTACCGTCGATCCTTTTGAGGAGCTCGTCGTAGAGTTCCATCAGGAGTGGAACGTTGGAACCAAGGGTTTCATACGCGCTATACGGGGACGGTTTGCAGGTCAACTCGTCGGTTTGGTCGGCATCGACCGTGTAGAGCGTAAGCTCCGTTAGAGTCGGCCCGCTGGCAACGGCGGTACGCTTCTCGCCGTGCAAGGCGCACGTGTAGCTGTCGACGGCGGTCGTGCCGTCGGCGGTGAGTCGCGCCACGAAGCCATTCCCGTAATCCACGAGCGCGAAGGCGCCGTCGTCGACCGTCGACTGAAAAGACCCGCGATCGTCGTCGCGCTGCGCATTCGCGGTTCGGCGAAGCCCCGACGTTGATTCGGGGACGTAGTTACCGAGCCAACTTGCTTGATCTATCAGGTGCGAGAGCACCGCACCGGCTAAGCCGCCGCCACGCCGCGCGTCGAACCACCAACTGCGCGGACGACGCTCGGTGCGGCGCAACGTCGAGCGCAGCAGGGTGATCTCGAGATTGCGAAGGTCCCCCAGGTGCCCGTTCGCCGCAAGTTCTTTGAGCGCTTGAATTTGAGAAATAAAGCGAAACTCGTGCGCGACGCCGCACGCCGTGCCGGCCGCGGTCGCCGCCTCGAGCATGGCTTGTGCGTCGGCAACGCCGAGCGCGAACGGTTTCTCGCAAAGCACATGTTTGCCGGCCGCAAGCGCCGCCAGGACGTTGCCGGCGTGTGCGAACGGAGGTGAGGCGACCGTGACGACGTCCAGCGAACAACCCGCCAGCATTTCCTCGCACGAAGTAAATGCATACGGAAGATTGGCTTCACGTGCGATTTCGGCAGCGGTCGAGGGTGAGGCGATTGCGACCACCTCAAACCCTGGATGATTGCGCAGCGCCGGCAGGTGGGCGATGGCGCCGAATCCTGCGCCGACGATTCCGATCCGTAAGCGTTTCACCATTGCCTGTTATGCCGTCTCTACGATCGCGACCTTGAGGATTTCGAGCGCTCGTTCGAGCTGCTCTTCGCCTATGACCAGCGGCGGCGAAACTGCGATGACCTCGCCCGCGATCCCGGATTGCAGGAAGATCGCGCCCGCACGGAGCGCCCGTTTGACCACCGCTGCGGCCAATGCCGCATCGCGGAAGGCAATGCCCCACAAGAAACCGCGACCGCGAACTTCGACGATGCCCTCAAGCGAGCTGAGCTCGCGCAGGCGCGAGCCTAGCTCGCCGCCGAGCCGGCGTGCACGCGTAGGAAGCTGCAATCGCTCGATCTCGTCGATCGTGGCGACCGCCGCGGCGCAGCCAAGCGGATGTCCAAGGTAGGTCGAGGTGTGAAGCGCTTCGCCGCTCGAGACGGGCCAGGCGTCCATGACTTCCGATCGCCCGGCGGCGGCGCTGATCGGAAAGCCCGAACCCATCGCTTTGCCGATGCAGAGGATATCCGGGACGACGCCTTCGCGTTCGACGGCAAACCACTCGCCGGTCCGCCCGAAGCCGGTGTAAATTTCATCGACGATCATCACGATGTTCCGTTCGTCGCAGATGGCTCGCAGCTCACGAAGATAGCCCGGTGGGGGCAGAATAATGCCGGCGCGTCCTTGGATGGGCTCCACAACGAGCGCCGCAATGTCGTTTCGTTCGGAAAGCCGGCGATGCGTCTGCGAAGCGGCCTCGCGGGCCTCAACCTCGCAATTTGCTCTAGGGAAATCGAGCAACATCGGTTCGGCGCCGAGTGCCGCTGCGAACGGCGCCCGAAAGCGCTCGATTCCACCGATGGCGAGTGCGCCGAACGAGAGACCGTGATAACCGCCTCGATAGGCTGCAAACCGCGCCTTGCCGGTGTACAGCATCGCAGTCTTCAATGCGGCTTCGATCGCCTCGGAGCCCGTGGTTGCCAGAAAGACCCTGTCGAGGTCCTTCGGCAGGACTTGCGAGAGGCGCTCGAACAGCCGGACGCGGACTGCCGACGGGTGCACGTCGCCCATGCCGTGCACCAGGCGCTCGACCTGCTCGAGGACCGCGGCGGTGACTCGTGGATTGCAATGGCCGGCATTCGCGACGCCGAACGCAGCGGTGCAGTCGATGTAGCGGTTGCCGTCGACGTCGGTAACCGTCGCGCCGTTTGCGGACTCCCAGAAGACGGGGAAATCGTCACTTAAATAAGTGACGTTGCGCGATTCATATTTACGAAGCAGCGAAGCGAGGCGCTTGCTGCGCGGGCCGGGCACGCTCTCGACGAGCCGTTCCAAGTCGCGCAAGCTCACGTTTCGTCCGAAACCCAACGAACGAACTCGGCGATGCGGGGCCGCCCTCCGTGAAACGCCCCCAGCGGCGGGCTCTGAAGCGAGCCGAAAGTGGTAATCCTTGACGCGCTCAAGCTTGCTGCAATGGTGCGAAGGTGCGCGTCGGGTTGTGCGACTGCGAGCGCTTCGAGCGCGATCCCGTGCCGTTTCAGGTAGGCAACGGCTGCGCGCGGATCCGCGACGGAATAGACGCTCAGTGCACGCGGAAGTAAGAGCGGTGGCTCGTCGAGGCGCGGATCCAAGAGCAACAAATAGCTCGACCGACTGTCGGTAAAGATTTGCTGCCCGTGGGTCATCTGGAAGCTCGCGGTGTCGCGCGCCATGGCAAGCCGAGCCGACGATCGCGCCGATGTCATCGCGGGAAATTCGGCCGCGGCAAGTTCGATGGCGTCGCGCAGCATTTCGCAGAAACCGGACGGTGAAACGTTTGCGCCGCGCTCGATGAAAAGCGCTCGCAACGATAGACAGCCGTCGCCGTCGTAGAGCAGCATGTCGCGGGCGGCTCCACGAGCGATCGACTCGGCGAGGCTCTGCGTTGCGAGCGAGTGTGGCGTAAGATAGCCGGCGCTGAGTTTCGACGGATATGCGATCAAACGCGTCGGAGATCGCAATGCACCGGAGATCGCAGCCAGCGTTCGATCGCTGCCGAAGGCGACGATCGAATCGAAAGCATCGAGGTCGACCGCGTCGCTCTCCCCCGGCCACGGGCGGGCTGCAACGGCGTCGCCTACCTGCGCGAGCAGCTCGGTAAGTGTCGCAAAGAACGCGGCCACCAGATGGTCTTCGCGGTCTTTGACGAGGACGTCGCATTTCGCGCACAGGGCGAAAATCGCCGGTACGATCGCAACGCCGATTGTAGTCCGGCTCGAGATAATGCAGACTCGGCCGACCGGCAGGGCGCGCGCCGCGCCGCGCACGCCGGCATCGACAAAATCGTCGAGGACCTCGAGTGAGCCCAGCTCGCCGGCGATAACCGCGGCGATAGCATCGCCGCTCAACGAACGAAAAAGCCGGTCGAACGCATACTCGACCACGGGCGGCGAGTACCCGGTACGGGTGCTTACCGCGTCTACGGCTCGACGGCGCGGCGCGTAGCGCGAATCGCTCCAAGCCGAAGCAGCGCCGGCGACGGCGTCGATGATGGAACGAACCGGCGTGGCCTTAACCATCATTTCATCTCTTCATGGGTACTGGAGCCGACTCCCCGAGGTCCCGGCACGCGCCGCGGCAAAGGAGTGCGAAAATGTCTCGCGCCTGGGCTTCGCGCTTCTTTTTCTCAGTCGTGGCCGTAATGGCCCTGGCGGCGCTCGTGAGCGGTACCGCCTGCACGCGCTGGGGTAAGCCCAGTGCCATTCCTGCGACGATAACGCCGATCTCGTCGATCCACGTCAATCCAACGACGGGCAGCGATACCAGCGGCAACGGAAGTCTGGACAAGCCATATAAGACGTTGACGAAGGCCGTCGAGGTGCTGTCCTCGTCGAAGCTCTCCTCTTCGATAGTGATCTATCTGGCCAACGGCGACTATACGGCGGCCAACGGCGAAAAGTTCCCCATCGTGATTCCCACGGCTGTAACGATTACCGGGATGAACTTTGGCTCCGGCGCGCGCCGCGGTACGTTTATCGACGGTTTTGGGCAAGACACCCTTTTCGAGGAACTGGTGCACGCCCCGCCGCGAAGTGCGTATACGACGCTCGAAATTGCCGCGGGCATCAAGGTTACGATGAGCGAAATCTACCTCGGCGCTTCCACATTGAAGCTTCCAAGCTCGCACGCATCGTATTGGTCGCTTGACGTTCTCGGCGAGTTGGACGCTATGCTTTCCAACTTTGGAGCCGGCGCTGTATCCTTAGTGCCTTCAGCGAGCGGCGCACTGCTGGCAGGGGGCACGTTAAACTGCGCCTCCTGTGAAATTCGAGGCAATGAGTTTGGCATCGGCGCACTCTCCGTAACCGTGCCCATTTCAACTGCGTATCCCTCGACATCGCCCTCTTCATCGCCCTCGGCCACGCCATCGAGCGAGCCGTCGGCGCCTTCGATGACGTTAACTCACTCAAACGGCGACAGCACGATCGGGGCAAAAGTCGTGGATATAGTCACCGATGGAAGCATCGACGTTACCGTTTCGGGGGAAACGTTTGAGGGCGGTAAGTATGCGTTCGAAGATTCGTTGCAACCGATCATCGGCGTGCCGGTGCCCGGAGCGGTCGACTTTGGCGGCGGCTTTACAGACTCACCCGGCGGCAACATCTTCCTTGGGGCGCGCGTTTCCGAGATCTCCATCGTTCGGGCCAGTGAGACGATCACCGCATTGGACGACACCTGGAATCCGTCGCAGCAGGGGGCCAGTCGACACGGCCAATACAGGAGAATGTTTACTTTTGGGGCGGGTGCTCACGGAAAGAACGTCACGATTCTCCATAATGCGCGCGGATCGACGGTGACGGTCGGACCCGCAGTGCTGCCGACGCCAACGCCCTCGATCGGCCCGTCGATCTCGCCGACCCCGACGTAGTCCCAAGCCCCACGGGAACACCACCGTCTCGATGCTGGACATGCTTCAAAAAATCTACAACGCGAAGGCCGCGTTGCTCGAAGTCGAGCAAGCGCGCGAACCCTACGAGAGTCTTCGTGCGCGCGCATCGGCGCGGGTCGGCGAGCGGCGCGGCTTCCTAGCTGCGCTGCAGCGAGCGCCGGGCGGCGCGATTGTCGCTGAGATCAAGCGCGCATCGCCGTCAGCCGGCTTGATTGCGCGAAGCTTCGATCCCGTTGCGATCGCGCGGGGCTACGACGAAGCCGGCAGCGACGCAATTAGCGTTCTCACGGAGCGTGACCACTTCCTTGGCGAGCTGTCCTACCTAGACGACGTGAGGGCGGCCACGTCACGCCCGCTTTTACGCAAGGATTTCATTTGGACGCGCTATCACGTTGCCCAGTCGGCCGCCTATGGCGCCGATTGCGTGCTCTTGATCGTCGCCGGCATGGAAGATGGGGCGCTACGCGAGTGCATTGGCGAGGCTGGCGAATATTCGCTGGACGTCCTCGTAGAGGTCCACGATTCGCGGGACCTGGAGCGCGCGCTGGCGGCGGAGGCGCGGCTGCTCGGTATCAACAACCGGAACCTGCGAACCCTGGAAACCGACCTGGCCGTCAGCGAGCACCTACTCCCAAAGGTTCCCCCAGAAGTCTTTGCGATCAGCGAGAGCGGCATGCGCGACGCTTCCGACGTCGCCCGGCTGCGCGCCGCCGGCGCCCGCGGATTCCTCATCGGTGAGGCGCTCATGCATTCGGCGAATCCAAAGGCGCTGATCGCTACGCTGCGAGCGGGTAGCCACGCAAGGCCTCAGGTTGACGGGCTGGTAGTATAGAGAGATGACGACGACAACGGAAAACCCGCGCACCGAGATCTCGGCCTTCAAGAACGAGGTCGTCAAGGATTTCAAAGACCCCGCCGACATTGCAGCAATGGAGGCGTCGCTCGCCGCGCTTGCGCAGCGGATTGGGATGCACTACCCGCTTGTGATCGGCGGTCGCCGGGTCGAGACGAGCAAACGCATCAGCTCGCTCAATCCCGCCGACCCTCGTCAGGTCGTCGGCAGCGTTAGCTCGGCGTCGAAAGCCGAGGCGGTCGAAGCCATCGAAGCGGCGGCACAGGCCTTCGAGACTTGGAAATACCTGTCGCTACCGCAACGTGCCGAGTATCTCTTTCGCGCCGCGGAATTGCTGCGCCGGCGGCGCTTCGACTACGATGCGCTCCTGGTCTACGAAGTGGGAAAGAGCTGGGTGGAAGCCGACGGCGACATCGCCGAGGCAATCGACTTTGTGGAGTTCTATGCCCGCGAGGCACTTCGGTACGCGGGCGAACAGCCCGTCGTTCCCATCGCCGGCGAACACAACGAACTGGTCTATATCCCGCTCGGTGTCGGCGCGGTGATTCCGCCGTGGAACTTTGCAGGCGCCATCATGATGGGCATGACGGCGGCGGCGATCGTCAGTGGCAACACGGTCGTCCTCAAGCCGTCGAGCGATGCGGCAATCATCGCAGCGTGGTTCGTCGACCTGTTGGAGGAGGTTGGCGTACCCCCCGGCGTCGTCAACTTCGTCCCCGGCTCGGGAAGTGAAATCGGCGATCTCATCGTGACGCATCCGCAGATTCGCTTCATCTCGTTTACGGGATCGAAGGAGATCGGGCTGCGCATCAATGAGCTCGCCGCCAAACCGCAGGTTGGCCAAAAGTGGATCAAACGGGTCGTTGCGGAGATGGGCGGTAAAGATTCGATTATCGTCTCCGCCGACGCGGACCTCGACGCCGCAGTCGAGGGCGTCGCCGTTTCAGCCTTTGGATTCCAGGGCCAGAAGTGCTCGGCGTGTTCCCGCGCCATCGTCGAGGAATCCATCTACGACGAGTTCGTGAAGCGGCTCAAAAGCCGCGTCGATCAGATCGGCGTTGGCGACCCACGGGATCGCACGAACTACATGGGTCCCGTCATCAACGAGGGCGCCCTGCGCTCGATCATGGGTTACATCCAGAAGGGCCAGGCCGAAGGCCGCCTGATTACCGGCGGAGAGCGCGTCGGCTCCAGCGGCTACTACGTCGCTCCGACGGTAATTGCCGACGTCGCCCCCGACGCAACGATCGCTCAGGAGGAGATCTTCGGACCCGTCCTAGCGGTGATCAAGGCCAAAGATTTCGATGACGCCATGGCGATTGCCAACAACACCGAGTTCGGTCTGACCGGCTCGCTGTACACGACCGACGAGGCGAAGATCAAGCGCGCGCGCGACGACTTCTTCGTTGGAAACCTCTACTTCAACCGGAAGAGCACCGGCGCGTACGTCGGCGTGCATCCCTTCGGCGGCTTCAATATGTCCGGCACCGATAGCAAGGCGGGAGGCCGCGACTATCTGTTGCTCTTCATGCAAGCAAAGACGATCTCCAGAAAGCTCTGATTTTCTGGTCGTTGCGGGGCCTCGCGGAAGCAGATTTCGAGCTTGTTGCCGTCGGGATCTTCGAAAAAGGCAGCATAGTAAAACGGTGTGTACTCTTCGCAGACGTGCGGGGGCTCAAAGGCTAAAGCCCCGGCCAAGCGAGCGACCTCGGCGAGACGGTCGACATCGAGGCGATCGGCGGCCCGCAGTGCGAGGCGCGTTGCGTTAGGCCGGTGCTGGGGATCGAGATCGAGGCCGAAGAAGGGGTCCGACCGGTTGCTTCCCGGCCGGTAGTAGCAGGTCGACTCGTGGTCCGCGACGATCTCCGAGAAACCCATAGCCGGCAACAGCGTGTCGTAGAACCGGCGAGTTTTGACCAAATCGGAGACGCGAAGGTCGATATGGTCGTAAAGCATGAGCACTTTTCTGCTTTGCCGCGCCTTTCGTCGAACTCTTCCTTGACATGCCACTAGGGCGGCGCTATGATAGCCGTCGTGCCCCGACTGACGTGAGTCGTTTGGGGAACCCCGTTAGCGTTCACAGGCGGTCTCCGCCCAGCGCGGTCGGTCCGCTCTTGGGTCGCTTCGGGTTTACGTTCGTTCCTTGAAAACTGAACAGTGCAGCAAGCGTGTAAGTCTGTGGGTCTCCGACCTCGCAAGACAACGCCTTAACGGGTAGCGTCTTCGAGTCGCGAGATTTCGTACAATTACAAGAGATTAGAGCCTGTATTGAAGGCTCCATAAAGTTTATATGGAGAGTTTGATCCTGGCTCAGGACTAACGCTGGCGGCGTGCCTAACACATGCAAGTCGAACGGGGTAGCAATACCCAGTGGCAGACGGGTGAGTAACACGTGGTCAACCTACCTCTGTGTGGGGGATAACTAGCCGAAAGGTTAGCTAATACCGCATACGATCGTTTTGAGGCATCTCGAGACGATGAAAGGAGCAATCCGCACGGAGAGGGGACTGCGTCCCATTAGTTAGTTGGTGGGGTAATGGCCTACCAAGACTCCGATGGGTAGCTGGCTTGAGAGAGCGACCAGCCACACTGGAACTGAGAAACGGTCCAGACTCCTACGGGAGGCAGCAGTGAGGAATTTTCCGCAATGGGCGAAAGCCTGACGGAGCGACGCCGCGTGTGGGATGAAGGCCTTCGGGTCGTAAACCACTGTCGAAGGGGACGATATTGACGGTACCCTTGGAGGAAGCCCCGGCTAACTACGTGCCAGCAGCCGCGGTAAGACGTAGGGGGCAAGCGTTGTCCGGAATTATTGGGCGTAAAGCGCTCGTAGGTGGATCGGCAAGTCCGCAAGCAAAGCCCTGAGCTCAACTCAGGAATCCGTGTGGAAACTGCCGACCTTGAGGTAATCAGAGGATGATGGAATTCCCGGTGTAGCGGTGAAATGCGTAGATATCGGGAGGAACACCAGTGGCGAAGGCGATCATCTGGGGTTAACCTGACACTGAGGAGCGAAAGCTAGGGGAGCAAACGGGATTAGATACCCCGGTAGTCCTAGCCGTAAACGATGGACACTAGGTGTAGGTGGTATCGACTCCATCTGTGCCGCAGTTAACACAATAAGTGTCCCGCCTGGGGAGTACGGCCGCAAGGTTAAAACTCAAAGGAATTGACGGGGGCCCGCACAAGCGGTGGAGCATGTGGTTTAATTCGACGCAACGCGAAGAACCTTACCGGGGCTTGACATCCTGCGCTATCCTAGGAGACTAGGTTTCCGGGCAACCGGACGCAGAGACAGGTGCTGCATGGCTGTCGTCAGCTCGTGCCGTGAGGTGTTGGGTTAAGTCCCGCAACGAGCGCAACCCTTGCCGTGTGTTGGTCGCAAGATCTCTCACGCGGGACCGCCGGTGACAAGCCGGAGGAAGGTGGGGATGACGTCAAGTCAGCATGGCCCTTACGTCCCGGGCTACACACGTGCTACAATGGGAGGGACAACGAGTCGCGAACCCGCGAGGGCAAGCTAATCTCACAAACCCTCTCTCAGTTCGGATTGAAGGCTGCAACTCGCCTTCATGAAGTCGGAATCGCTAGTAACCGTAGATCAGCTACGCTGCGGTGAATACGTTCCCGGGCCTTGTACACACCGCCCGTCACGTCACCTGAGTTTAGTGTACCCGAAGCCGCCCGTGCAACCGCAAGGAGCAAGGCGTCTAAGGTATGCTAGGTAAGGGGGACGAAGTCGTAACAAGGTAGCCGTATCGGAAGGTGCGGCTGGATCACCTCCTTTCTAAGGAGTACATGTCATCGGATCGTGCTTGCACGATGGCGATGACGTACATTCTAAGTCGACCACAGACGAATGCCGCCAAACCCAGGAGTCTACCGATCACCTCGATCGTAAGGCCGGAAGTTTGGGGGCGCCACGCACTACTGCACTGTTCAGCTTTGAGGGAACGAACCTCGCATTAGTTCGACGCTTGCGTTCGACTAATCGGCGAGATCGTTCTCGAAAGGCCATTACCCGTTTGTTCTCGTTCGGCGTTTTCAAGGAAATCGCCATCGAGCGCAGCGGCCGGCGAGGAACGAGCGGACGAAGTTTACTACGGTAAATGAGTCCGCGAGTGACGAAGCCGGCGATGGCGAGTTCCTTGAAAACTGTATAGAGAAGAACTTTCATGTGTCACAAAACACACATGGGAGCGGCCATCGGACAATCCGTGTCCGGTGGTGCAATTTTGCGTTAGTAAAAACTTAATAAGGGCATGCAGGTGGATACCTTGGTTCCACAGGCGATGAAGGACGTGCAAAGCTGCGAAAAGCGTCGGGGAGCTGCTAAGAAGCGATGATCCGGCGATATCCGAATGGGGCAACCCCCATGCCGTCATGGGCATGGACACCACGATGAATTCAATAGTCGTGAGTGAGCACACCCGGTGAACTGAAACATCTAAGTAGCCGGAGGAAAAGACATCAAACGAGATTCCCCTAGTAGTGGCGAGCGAACAGGGAAGAGCCTAAACCGTTCATGTGCAAGCGTTCGGGCGTTGCATGAACGGGGTTGTACGGCAGCCGTCTCGGAGCCGAATCTCCGAGCGCGAGTCAAAAAATCGATCGTTAGTAGAAGCCGGCTGGAAAGCCGCACCATAGAGGGTGAAAGTCCCGTAGACAAAAGCGACCGATCTCGCGGAGCTGTTCGTGAGTAGGGCGGGGCACGGGAAACCCCGTTTGAAACCGGGAGGACCATCTTCCAAGGCTAAATATTCTGTGGAAACCGATAGCGTACCAGTACCGTGAGGGAAAGGTGAAAAGAACCCCTGAAGGGGAGTGAAATAGAACATGAAACCGCATGCCTACAAACCGTGAAAGGCCCATGCGCAAGCAAGGCTAATCGCGTGCCTATTGAAGAATGAACCTGCGAGTTACTTGTAACGGGCTTGGTTAAGGTGTTGAGCCGGAGCCGTAGCGAAAGCGAGTCTGAATAGGGCGTTCGTCCGTTGCAGTAGACCCGAAACCGAGTGATCTATCCATGGCCAGGGTGAAGCGTGATTAACCTCACGTGGAGGCCCGAACCTGTTGTTGTTGAAAAAACATTGGATGAGTTGTGGATAGGGGTGAAAAGCCAATCGAACTCGGAGATAGCTGGTTCTCCCCGAAATAGTTTTAGGACTAGCGTTGTGCGTTAACCCGCGGGGGTAGAGCACTGACAGGGCTAGGGGTCTTACCGGATTACCGAACCCAATCAAACTCCGAATACCGCGGCGAACTGCACAGCAGTCAGACTGTGGGGGATAAGCTCCATGGTCAAAAGGGAAACAGCCCAGATCAACAGCTAAGGTCCCTAATCGATGCTCAGTGGTAAAGGAGGTCTCGTCGCTCAGACAACTAGGAGGTTGGCTTAGAAGCAGCCACCCTTGAAAGAGTGCGTAATAGCTCACTAGTCGAGTGATGGGGCGCCGAAAATCCAACGGGGCTCAAGCATCGAACCGAAGCTTTGGGATTACTAAAATAATCGGTAGGGGAGCGTTGTGGCGTAGGCCGAAGCACGACCGTAAGGACGTGTGGACGAACCACAAGTGCGAATGCAGGTATAAGTAGCGATAAATGCGGGTGGGAACCCCGCACGCCGGAAGTCTAAGGTTTCCTGAGCAACGTCAATCGTCTCAGGGTGAGTCGGGAGCTAAGCCGAGGCTGAGAAGCGTAGGCGATGCACAAGCAGTTCATATTCTGCTACCACCGACGACCGTTTAGACTTGAGCGAACAATGTCATGTCCCTCGGGACGTGGCATCGTTAGCTTAGGTCTATGAGCCAAGGGGGTGACGCAGGAGGATAGATCAGCGCGCCGATGGATGTGCGCGTCCAAGCTAGTAGGCGGTGTTGTAGGAAAATCCGCAACACATCAACGCCGAGAAGCGAATGCGAGGCTCTTCGGAGCCGAAGTGATCGACTCCACGCTGCCAAGAAAAGCCCCTAGGTAGATCGTAGGTGCCCGTACCGTACACCGACACAGGTAGACTGGCAGAGCATGCTAAGGCGACGAGAGAATCCCTGTTAAGGAACTCGGCAAATTAACCCCGTAACTTAGGGAGAAGGGGTGCCTCCTTTGGTCTAGTGTTTACCACGAAAGCTGAGGGAGGCGGCACAAAATAGGCCCAAGCGACTGTTTAACAAAAACACAGGTCTCTGCGAACGCGAAAGCGGACGTATAGGGGCTGACTCCTGCCCGGTGCTGGAAGGTTAAAGGGAGTCGTCAGCGCAAGCGAAGCGGCGAACTGAAGCCCCAGTAAACGGCGGCGGTAACTATAACCGTCCTAAGGTAGCGAAATTCCTTGTCGGGTAAGTTCCGACCTGCACGAATGGAGTAACGACTTGGGCACTGTCTCAATGGGGAACTCGGCGAAATTGCAGTACCAGTGAAGATGCTGGTTACCCGCAGCAGGACGGAAAGACCCCATGAAGCTTTACTGTATCCTGATCTTGGGTTTTGAGATTGTCTGTACAGGATAGGTGGGAGCCTTTGATCCGGCGGCGCTAGTCGTCGGGGAGGCAACGTTGGGATACCACCCTGATGATCTTGGGATTCTAACTAGCCGCCATTATCTGGTGGTAGGACATGGTCAGGTGGGCAGTTTGACTGGGGCGGTCGCCTCCTAAAGAGTAACGGAGGCGCCCAAAGGTTCCCTCAGGACGGTCAGAAACCGTTCGTACAGAGTGCATAGGCATAAGGGAGCTTAACTGCGAGACGGACAGGTCGAGCAGATGCGAAAGCAGGGCTAAGTGATCCGGCGGTTCCGAATGGAAGGGCCGTCGCTTATCGGATAAAAGCTACTCTGGGGATAACAGGCTTATCTCCCCCAAGAGTCCACATCGACGGGGAGGTTTGGCACCTCAACATAAGGGGTGAGGTGGTGGAAACATCATCTAAAGTTCCGGCTTATAACGGTGAACTCCGACTGGCTCCTGGACTGAGCCAAGGACAATACCGTGGGAAGTCTGGCGGAAATACAACCGTCATGACCCCGTAACGACTGAACCATTCCACTCGTGGAATGGTGAGATAGCGAGTTACTGCTCGAGCAATCGAGCAAATCTACGACCGCTATCATACGCCGGCCCCTCGCCCGAGTTTTCGGGCAGGGTGAAGATATAGTCTGCGCCATCGGAAACGATGGAGACACGCGCGATGTCGGATCGTCGCATCCTGGGGCTGTAGTTGGTCCCAAGGGTTGGGCTGTTCGCCCATTAAAGCGGTACGCGATCTGGGTTCAGAACGTCGTGAGACAGTTCGGTCCCTATCCGCTGTGGGCGTAGGAGATTTGAGGAGATTGGACCCTAGTACGAGAGGACCGGGTCGAACGAACCTCTGGTGAACCGGTTGTTCCGCCAGGAGCATAGCCGGGTAGCTAAGTTCGGATCAGATAAACGCTGAAAGCATATAAGCGTGAAACTGACTCCAAGATGAGATCTCAATCCCGTAAGGGTGAAGAGTCGTGGTAGACTACCACGTTGATAGGCCGGAGGTGGAAGCGCTGCACGGCGTGGAGCTGACCGGTACTAATAGCTCGGAAGTTTTAACTAACTAC
>Ga0187863_10000607_pt1 | contig 30316 bp, 30 predicted proteins | sample June2016WEW_11_1_FD_132975 | JGI IMG/M metagenome (GOLD analysis project Ga0187863, IMG submission 132975) | Peatland microbial communities from SPRUCE experiment site at the Marcell Experimental Forest, Minnesota, USA - June2016WEW_11_10 | ecosystem: Environmental > Terrestrial > Soil >...
GCAGTGGTCTCGCCTGAAGGCCGGATATTCAGACGACCTGGGAACCGGCAGGTGCTGATTTTTCCAATTTGCTCTGTCGAAATGGACCCTCTTCACCCGTCATCCCTACAGAGGCCCTAGCGGCAAGCTTCGCCGCCCAAGATCTCTAATTTAGTAGGAGGATATATGACAATCGCAAACAAAGCAGTTCTCGTGACCGGGGCCAATCGCGGTATAGGAAAAGCGCTGGTCGAGGAAGCATTGAGGAGAGGCGCGCAGCGCGTGTACGCCGGGACGCGCCAGCCCTTTACCCATTTGGACATGCGCGTCACACCCCTGACGTTGGACGTGACCAACGCTTCGCAGATCCGGCAGGCGGTCGGCGAAGTAGAAAGCCTCGACATCCTCATCAACAATGCGGGCGTCGCCATCTACGACGATCTGAGCAATCTCGACCTGATCGAGCAGCACCTGGCGGTCAACTTCTTTGGTTTGCTCAAAGTGACGCACACGTTCCTGCCGCTGCTGAGACGCTCCAAGGGAGCCATCGTCAACAACCTGTCATTGGTGGGGCTCGCTGCCTTGCCGGTCATACCCTCCTACTCCATTTCGAAGGCGGCCGCGTTCAGCATGACGCAGTCACTGAGAGCGCTCTTGGCCGGCCAAGGCGTATCGGTTCATGCCGTCGTCCTAGGCCCCATCGACACAGATATGAACCGTGGCTTCAATATACCGAAGGCCTCGCCTGAGTCCGCGGCGCAACGTATCTTCGACGGGTTGGAAAAAGGTGAAGAGGATATCTTCCCCGATCCTGCGTCCGCGTCCATCGCCGAGGGCTGGCGCAATGGAGTGGTCAAGGCGCTCGAGCGCCAGTTCGCGGGTTTCGCGCCCGAGAGCGTAGCGAATGTCGGATGACGTTGCGAATGCAACGGCGGAAATGAAAGAAGAGGAGATCAGAGGATGAAGACTGAAAGTTACACAACTTCCTTTACGGTAGACCAATCGCCTGACGAAGTCTTCCATGCCATCAACGACGTCCGGGCATGGTGGTCAGGAGAAATCCAGGGCCATACCAGCAAACTCGGTGCCGAGTTCACATACCGTGTCCAAGACGTGCACCGTTCCAAACAAAAGATAACGGAGCTTATTCCCGGCAGGAAAGTCGTTTGGCATGTGATGGACGCCCACCTTGGCTTTGTAAAAGACAACAGCGAGTGGAGGGGCACCGACATTGTTTTTGAGATCGCTGAAAAAGGCGACAAGACCGAGGTCCGCTTCAGGCACGTGGGCTTGGTACCGGCGTATGAATGCTACAACAACTGTTCGAACGCATGGGGCATGCTCATAAACGGCAATTTGCGCAAACTGATCACCACGGGTAAAGCTCAGCCGAGCCCGTGGTAAAGGGCGGCCAACGATGAAAAACAAGAATGGTCAATAAAGCCGTAGCCCGCCCCATTGGGGGGGGAGAGAGAGAAGCGATAGAGGAGCGAGTCATGAACAATCAAGATTTCACCGCTGTAATTTCCGTAGAGAGAACTCCGGGAGAAGCCTTCGATGCAATCAATAATGTCCGTGGATGGTGGTCAGAAAATATCGAAGGCGGAACCGAAAAACTCGGGGATGAGTTTACATACAGCTACAAAGACATCCACTCTTGCAAAATCAAAATAGCGGAACTTATTCCCGGCAAGAAAGTGGTTTGGCACGTCTTGGACAACCGTTTCAATTTCACCAAAGACAAGAACGAGTGGAAAGGCACGGATGTTATTTTTGAGGTCTCGAGAAAAGGCAATAGAACGGAGGTTCGGTTCACTCACCGGGGTTTGGTTCCCGAGTACGAATGTTTCGATGTCTGTTCAAACGCATGGGGCTCCTACATAAACGGCAGTCTATGGAGCTTGATTACTACCGGTGAAGGGAAGCCCAACCCGAAAGAATAAGGGGGGGAGCCTCTCGGTGATTAAGCGACCAGTCGAATCAGGTTGCGCTCGAGCAGCGGCGGGCGCAAGGGTGCTGGCCAGAGCCGGCTTCGATCACTTCTGGGAGGCACTGAAGCGACGAAGAGGTAAGCAGGCTGGGACCCGAACGATGATTGACTTGCTACTGCTGGGTCGCGAGCATTGTCCTTAAGACCGACTCGCACCGATATCAAAGGCGCCTCTTTTCGACGCTCGAAACACGTACCTAGACGATGGCCAATGGGGGCCATCAATACTATTTGCCAGTGTAGCTTACCCGCCAAATCGAATTGGATCCGTCGTCACTCACGAGCAGAGATCCATCCTGAGCGACGGCAACTCCGACCGGCCGACCCCAGGCTTGGCCGTTGTCTAGAACAAAGCCGGTGAGGAAGTCCTCGTATTCGCCGGAAGCCTTGCCCGTCTGGTGTCGCGGGATACGAATGACTTCGTATCCGACCCGCACCGACTTATTCCACGAACCGTGCTCGGAAGCAAAAATGTCGTCGTCGAACTGCTTTGGAAATTGCTTGCCGTCGTAGAACGTGATCCCCAAGGATGCATTGTGTGGCTGCAAAACGACGTCTGGAGTGATCACTTTATCTCGCAACTCGGGGTGGGCACCCATGTGGCGCGGGTCCTGATGACCTCCCATGTACCACCACGGCCAGCCGTAGAATCCGCCCTCGGTCACGTGCGTGATGTAATCGGGAACAAGATTATCGCCCAAAGCATCACGCTCATTCGTCGAGCACCATAGATCGCCGGTCTTGGGGTCCACTGCGAGTCCCCCGCCGGAGTTGCGGATTCCGTAGGCATAGACCTTCAAATCTGAACCGTCGGGATTGAACGAGAGGATGTCGGCGCGATTCTTCTCGGCTGGATGGGTATCGGGATCGTCTATGTTCGATGCCGAACCGACAGAGACAAACATTCTTTTGCCATCTATGGAGAATTGCACACTTCGTGTCCAATGTCCGCCGGGCGGAAGGTCCACAATGTGCTCGGCGGCGCCGCGGGCTTTCAAATCACCGTTCTGATAGGGAAAGCGGATAACCGCGTCCGTATCACCGATGTAAACCCATTTCGGATCCTTCCCTGGCGGATAAAAGGCAATTCCATAGGGACGATTGAGGCCGCTCACGAACACTTCCACCTGCTCGGGCCTTGAATCCGAAGTGATGCCACGAAACACCTTGATGTCACCGGCCATACCTTCGGCGACGAAGGAATCTCCATTCGGAGCTCTACGGATCGTGCGCGGATTATTCAATCCGGTTGCGTACAAGTCGACCTTAAAACCTGCAGGGCCTTTAGGCCACGCATCGGGGGGCCGGGAGACTACCACGGGATGATTCGAAGATGAGGTCGTCGCGTATGGCGCGGGTAGATCTTGGACTGTGATCTTCCGGACGGTCCCCGGATTCTCATAGCGGAAATCGGTGAAAGGAGGCGTGGGCGGTGGGGCTGTGATTTTGCCCGGTGCGGGTGGGGCACTCGCGGGACCCTGGACCAAAGACCACGAGCTCGATTTGATGAGTGTTACCAGCTGCCAGCGCTCCTGGTCCGAAAGCTGCTTCCAGGAAGGCATGCCGTTGTTCAGATCGCCATTGGTGATGAACCAAAAAAGTTCGCCGTCGTTGGCCGACTGCGCGGGGCCTCCGGCCAAAGCCGGGATGTTCCCAGTCCCCAGGCCGCTTTGTCCGTGGCAACCAGCGCAGTTGGTCGCATAGAGCTTCGCTCCGGCCTCAGCAGCGCTTCTCTGGCTTCCATATGGATTTGTCGATTGGTCGGCGGAGGCAGGCGCATCGTGAAACCGGGAATTCTGGGCCTTGAGTGAGGGAAACATTAAAAATGTCGACAAGCCCAAAACCGCAAGAAAACCGATCGTAACCCTTACTTTGCTCCCAACGCTCTTCCCTATTGTGACCATGATGGCATCCTCCCTAGCGACCATTTTTACAAGGAGCGAACTCCGTGCACAAGCTCGCCCCAACAGCTCTTACAGATTGTCCCTATATAACACGAAGTTGCATTCCATGCAGCGGGCCTGGATGAATTGGGCCAGGATGAATTAGAAGACGAGCCCCGTCTCCTCCATCGCCATACCTGCAAAACCGTTGCAAACATTCAGCTCTCCCATCCCGCAGCGAAAGCAATCAGAAACAGCTTGTGACAGAGCACGTCGGCCGCTCTGTCTCTGGCCTTATTTACGAGCTCGACACCCCGTTAAGGCCGAGATATCATCCACGCGATGAAACTCTCCGCACGCAATCACCTGGTCGGCAAGGTCGAGGAGCTCACCCTCGGGAGTGTGATGGCTCATGTTGTGGTTAGAGTCGTCGGGGACAACATCATCGACAGTGTAATAACCCGACGGAGCGCCGAAGAAATGGAATTGAAAATCGGTGACACGGTTGCCGCTGTGATCAAATCCACAGAGGTGATGCTCCAGAAGGACTAACATGCACGGCTTCATAGGTCGGTCTCGCCTTCACGTAATCATTCAATTTGCACTCCTGCTTGCGTGCATATATTGCCCGTGTGCACTGGGGCAAGCAGCTGTGAGTTCTGCTCGGCTGATCGTTACCGGGGATGTCCCCAAGCCTCTTTCTCTCTCGCTGGACGATTTGCGGAGGCAACCGCGCACCACGGTTAAAGCCAAGAATGAGCACCGAGATAACAGCGAAGAAGTGTATGAAGGAGTAGCTCTTGCGACATTGCTGAAGCAAGCGGGTGTATCCCAAGGCTCGCAACTCCGAGGGGCAGCTATGGCGACGTACGTTTTAGCTGAGGGGTCAGACGGATATCGCGTGACTTTTTCCCTTGCTGAGCTGGACTCCGATTTCGAGGAGTCGGAAGTCATTGTCGCAGACACAGTGAACGGAGCACCCCTAGGCGGCAAACTTGGACCGTTACGATTGGTCGTCCCACACGACAAACGACCGGCCCGCTGGGTCCGAATGCTCCAGTCAATCAAGGTGGTGAGCGTTCCCCAGTAGCGCCGTGCCCGTTCCCTATAGCGCCTCCGTCTACGCCCGCATAGCTCGCGTTCTCTGTCCATTATCTCTGACCCAGAAGGGCTTTCGACTCGGGCCTCATCGATCTACCGGGGCGAAACCGTACTTCTCAAAAACGGCGCGAGCCTGAGCACCCTGCAGAAAAGCCTCGAACTCTTTTGCGCCGGCAGGATTGCGAGACGCCTTTATGATTGCGACCGGATAGATTACGGGCGAGTGAGATCCTTCCGGAGCATCCGCGACGACTTTAACTTTGGAAGACATCCGCGCATCGGTCGCATAGACGATGCCCGCGTCCACGTTTCCTGTTGCGACGTAGGTGAGGACTTGGCGAACGTCCTTGGTTAGAACGAATTTCGGCTTCAGTTGGTCGTACAGGCTGAGATGAGTGAGAATCTCCCGCGCATACATTCCGGCGGGAACTGTTTGGGGCTCGCCGATCGCGATATGTCTCACTTCGAGCTTCGCCAAGTCCTGGAAGCTTTTGATACCAACTTCGCCGGCTGGAACAATCAGAACCACGCGATTTCTTGCCAGATTTTTTCGCGTTCCCAGCAGCAGCAGATTCTGCGATTCGAGTTTGTCCATCTCCTCAGACGCAGCCGAGATGAAGATATCCACGGGTGCGCCTTCCTCGATCTGGCGCCGCAATGTCCCCGAGCCACCTAAATTGAAGTGGACGACTGTCCCGGGCTTTTGCGAACGGTAGAGCGCGGCGGCCTCATCCAATGCATCTTTCAGGCTGACCGCCGCCGATACAGTGATGTCGTGCTTCGCAGTTTGCGCCCTGCTTATGGGCACGAACGTGCTTCCAGCGAGAATTGCAGCGAGCAGGAGAAGCAGTCGGCATCGGAGCAATCGAGGTGGCATTGTGTCTTACCAGAGTAGTTTCAGTCCGAACTGAATCTGCCGCGATGACGTCGACGTGCTCGTAACTTGTCCCGCCGTCGGTGATTGCTCGGGAACGGTCGTGTTCGGAGGAGCCTCCAACACGTAGCTGATCAGACTCGGGGTGTTGAAATTGGCGCGGTTCAAGATATTGAAGATTTCCGCCCGGAACTCGACGTTCATTTTCTCTCTTACGCGCGTATCCTTGAACACAGAGAAATCCCACGTGGCAAGCCCCGGACCTATGTAGGTATCTCTGCCCAAATTTCCGTAGAAACCGCTGTTGCTTGGTGGCGCGATGAAGGCATTCGGATTGAACCACTCGCTCGGATTTCCAAGCACCACCGGTCCCGAAAACGCGGGATTGAGAAACGGACGCACCGGGTTGCGCGTATCGCCGTTGTTTGCCGGGTTGTAACTGAGCTGCGGCGTGAACGGGAATCCCGCCTGCAAGCTAACGATCGAGTTCACCGTCCAACCACTCACAACGCCGTTCGCAACGCCGTCCATGCCACTTAGAAACGGCCTTCCACGGCCTATTGGCAGCGCATAGCTGACGTTCACCGCAGCCGCGTTGCGAACATCGTAGGTTGCCAGGCCCCAGTCTGCCCGCGGGTTATAGGGATTTGAGAGCACGGCCACGGCGTTGTTCGCCGCCGTGGCGTTGAGGGAATCCCCGTCATCGAGAGCCTTCGACCACGTATACACTCCTCGAAGCAAAAGCCCCCCGCTAAAGCGATGATTGAGGTCCACCTGCAGCGCATTGTAGGCGCTGACGCCCCTGGAATACCACGTCCACGTATTGGCGAGCGCGGTGTTCGGCTTGGTGCTCGTAGGATTGAAATACGTCCCCGCCGGAACCGGCTGCCCTGCCAAAGCTCCATACAGGGGCAAACCGGTTATCGGGTTGAGGGTCGTGGGGAACGTAGCGGGGCAGGGGGATGCCGGACAGACAACGGGAGCGGGCACATTGGCGTCCGCCCCGATGATTTCGTGATAGCCATGGCTTCCCACGTAGCCAACGCTGAGAGACGTGTTGGTTGAAAGCGCCCGCTCGATCTTGAGCGAGTACGAGATAAGGGTGGGGGGCGACAGGTTGGGTTGAACCCCGCCCGGCACCAATAATGCACTTGCCGGCGGAGGTGCGCTGCGCTGGATGGGGTTGCCTCCAGCAAAGATCGTGGAAATGCTGGTGGCGCCGATGTTATAGGTCGGGTTGAACGGTGCATTCTGATCTGCGCGGTAGCCCAACGCGTCCTGCAGGTCGTTGTACATACCAAAGGCGGCGCGCACCGTTGTTTTGGCATTGAGCGGACTCCAGGCGATCGCGATGCGCGGCTGTGGCAGGAATTTCGCGAGGTTCTTCGAGAACAGGGAGCTTCCGACCTGCGGCAAGCACACGTTCGCGGCGGGTTGGGACGCGCATATAGGGACTCCCGAACCGTTCAGCGCATAGTTGGCGGCCCGCCCGTTCGCTTCGTTCCATCCTGAGCTGAATTCGCCGCGGAAACCCAGCGACACACTCAAATTGGAACGTACGCGGATCACGTCTTCGCCGTACAAAGCTCCGAAAAACGAGCGCCAGTTCATTTCCGTTGGCGTGGGGTCATACAGGAAGCTGGCAGTGCCGGTCAGCAGGGTAGGAAGGCCGGTGAAGGTCATCTGTCCGTACTGGCTGAGCGCGATCGTCTCGTTGGATTGGAACGGCTGGAACCAAACGCCGCCTCGAACCTGGTGCCGCCCTTTGGTGACCTCGACATTGTCTGCGAATGTGAACAGATTACGAGCGATGTGCAGATTGCTGCCGTTGTTGCTTCCCGCAAGGCCCAGCTGCGCCTGCGGATTGGACGCCTGGCTGCCGCCCACCACCACCGCTCCTACCGGGAGTCCTGCTAGGAAGCCCGAAACGGTGGCAGCCGGAGTGCCGGGAGTCGGCTCGCCCGCAAAGAAATACCCCGCGCGAGAGAAGCCAAAGCGGAACGTGTTGAGCACCGTCGGCGAGAAAACGCGCGTTTCCTGCAAGCTTAGCACCTGCTCCCGCAGGCTCAGCAAATCCGTGCTGTAAGGATCAGCTATGGTTGCGGTGTTTGAGTTGCCGTCGTCGATGGTATAGATCGCGCCGCCAGAATCCCGGTTGGAGAACACATGGTCGAGGCGCACCGTCCCGAAGTCCTCGCGGATCGTCTGTAAAGGACTGCTGAGTACTTGGGCGACTCCATCACCAGCGGCTGTAACCTTGAAATCGGGAGCTCCCGCCGGGGCTATCGGCCAGAGGTTCAGCAATCCCATGTTCTTGACAACGGCAGCGGCGTCCAGTCTTGCCTGCGCGTCGGGAACCAGTGCCACGGAGGTCTCATGCAGATTCTGGCGGAATCCCTCGTAGTTGGCGAAGATGAATGTTTTGTCCTTCTGGATGGGGCCTCCCATCGAGGCGCCCAATTGATTCCTCTGAAACGGAGGCGCGGAAGCACCGGCGTCGAAGTAGTTGCGTGAATCGAAGTCATTGTTGCGCAAAAACTCAAATATCGAGCCGTGCCACTGGTTGGTGCCCGACTGCGTGACGATGCTGACCTGTCCACCCGGCTTCTTGCCATACTCGGCGCTGTAGGCGTCCAGCAGAATGTTGAATTCCCTCACCGCGTCGATGCCCAGCAATTGTCCGCTGGCGCCGCCGGGGGTCATATTGTTCTCGGCCGCGCCCGTAAACTCCACGCCATTCAACAGAAAAAGGTTCTGCTGCGGCCGGTTTCCCGAAACAGCGAACATATTGGCAGTTGTTGAATTGGAGACTCCGATGCCTCCGGTCTTCTCAAAGGTGAAGTTCACTACACCGGGATTGAGGAGCATCAGCAAGTCGTAGCTCCGACCATTGAGGGGCAGATCCTTGACCTGCTGTTCGCCCACTAGTCCCGAAATGTCCGACGTCGTGGTGCTCACGATCGGAGCGTTTTCATTCACCGTTACCTGCTCTTCGACCTGCCCCAGGCGCAACGTCAAGTTGACAATCGCTTCTTGACCTACCACCAGCTGAATTCCAGTCCGGACTTCCTCGGCAAATCCCTGTTTTCTGACGTGGACTTCATATCGACCAACCGGCAGCTCAAAAAGATCGTAGCGGCCCGCATCATTGGTCGTACCGGTGCGGGTGATACCGGTATCCACTTCCTTTGCCGTTACCTCCGCGCCCCCCACCGCCGCGCCGGAAGGATCCGTGACGATCCCGTAAAGAGTTGCCGACACCTGTGCGAAAGCGCTGGAAGCCCAGAAAATCATAACCACGAGAAGCACGCGCCGCATCTTCGCCCCCCCCTGTGTCTTATTCCCCTGCATCAAATTGCAGTGCGACAATCCAGAACCAGGTCCCCAAGGAGTGTATGTTTTAATACGGATGACAGCGATATGTCAAACCAGTTGAATGCGATATCGTGGAACGCGAGGGCATAGTACAAGCTCCACCGGGGGGACGGAGAACTCGCTACACGCGGACCATCATTACTTCGGTGGACTTGATGAGCGCGGCGGCGGTATCGCCAACCTTCAAGCGCATTTCACGAACAGCGTCAGCTGTGATGATCGATGTGATGTGCTGCCCACCGATCGAGAGACTCACCTGCGCCAGCAAGCCGCTTGTCTTAATTTCGGTAATCCGACCGACCAGTTGATTGCGACCGCTGATGCGGCGGAAGTTCGCCCGGCGCTCTCTCACTGGAAGGCGTGCTGAAACTCGGTGCAAAAACTGGTCGAGTTCTGATTCAGGAATCCGGTGATGCCCTCCAGCCGTCTTTACGGAACGAAGCTTTTTCTTGTAGATCCATTGCTTTAGCGTTGGGTAACTTATGCCCAGTATCTTTGCTGCATTGCGGGGAGAAAACAAAGTCGCCCGGTTCATATGCTTCTCGCAAAGTACTTTTACGCTGATTCGCCAGAACCGTCAATCTTCAGGTCGGTCAGGTCGAGCAGGGTCGCTTTTGGCAGATTTACACGGCATAGGCAACATCCAGAACACATCCAGAAACATCTCGAGCCCCTGAGATTCGGGGCTCCGCTGTCTTGCGGTTGGCGTGCTCCGGGCTCGAAGTAACCGGCAGTTGCGCGATAGGGGCACGCCTTCAGGAAGTCCGCTCGCGGTCCCTGGAATGTTGAAAGCTCCCCGGCGCAGAAAGTCGTCCGTCCTTTTCTGCATTGACACCTCTGGGTCGTGGAAGATCCAAGCAAAACGGACCGTATTCGCAGCAGCGTTGGTCCATTCCAACTTGGGTGAGATTGGATTGGGGACCGACTGAGTCTCCACAATTTCCTTTCTCGGATTGGTCACACCTGGACCTACCGCGACCTCCAGCACGTCACGCTCGTGGGGATGCCCCTCACTGCGAAAGTGAGGGCTATCGGTGGAAGCGACCTACCAATACAGCCTTTCCCAAAATATGTCCATCGATCGCTTTGAGTATGTCGGCCCGGGTCGCATCGGGACCGAGATCAAGCTTGGTGTCCAGCGCGTAGAGATCGAAGTTGTAGTGGTGGTACGGCCCGGGAGGCGCTCCGGGACCGAAGTAACCAACCAGTCCGCGGATGACCTTGAGCTGGATCGTTCCATCGGGCAGCTGCGGGCTGGCAGGCACGTTTTCGGGAAGACCGGTGGCGGTCCCCGGAATGTTGAAGGCCGCCCAGTGCAGCGCGTCTTCGGTTCGCTTCTCGACTGTCACGTTCAGATCGTGGACGATCAGAACAAAGCTGATCGTATTCTCCGGAACGTTGGTCCAGTCGAGTTTGGGCGAAATTGGATTGGGGACGGAGTGCGTATATTTCGCAGGAATGACTCCGCCATCGTCGAAAGCCGACGTCAAGGTGAAGCCCGGCTTGGAGAGCGGCGGCGCAGGCGTTTGCCCTCCACGCGTTGAACCGGGGACACTGCCGAACAAAACTGCGCAAATCATCAGGGTTCGCAACAGCTTCATCTCTTGAAATCCTCCTCTGGATTTGGTGGCGTGAAATTGTCGATGAATCGACCGACAGTTACAGTCGCGGAATTCCTATTCGAACTGCCCAGGGACACAGGCTATCGGTGAAAGCGTCCCACCAGCACGGCCTTTCCTAGAATGTGCCCATCGATCGCTTTGAGGACGTCGTTGCGCATTGCGTCCGGCCCCAAGTCAAGCTTGCTATCGATGGCATATAGCTCCAGGGTGTAGTGATGATACGGGCCTGCCGCCCCGGCGCCCGGGCCTCTGTAGCCTACAGCTCCGCGCGTGTTCTTGGCCTGGATGCTCCCATCTGGCAGCTGGGGAGTCGGCGGCACGTCTTCGGGGAGCTCACGCGCGGTCCCCGGAATATTGAACACCATCCAGTGGAGAACGTCCTCGAGCTTTTTCCCCGGTGCTCCGTCCGGATCATGCATGATCAAAACAAAGCTGACCGTATTTGCCGGAACATTGGCCCATCGCAGCCCAGGGGAGATGGGATTGGGGACTGCCTGGGTAAACTTGGGAGGAATTATTGATCCGTCGTCGAATGCTGTCGTGGTCAGAGTTAACCCCGGTACTGATGGAGGCCCCGCCTGTTGCGTCTGTGCCTCAAGTACAGTGCCAACGCCGGGTATCACTAGAACTGCAAACATGGCGAGCATCCGCATCATTTTCATTTGGATTCCCTTTCTCATTCTCTTTATAGAGGTTCCCTATTTGCCAAGCCCAGAACCAATCCACTTCCGACATCGCCAGTAAACAGTAGAGCGAATCGGTTCGCGCCCAGTTCCGGATCGAGCAGAGTCAGAATCATCACCTAGCTTCTCCCATCGCGCTGCGGTTTCTCGTTAGCTGTTGCTTGCCCCATCTCCGCGCATCACATGGGGCCCTGACGTCCTGGTTCCTGTCCGCAGAACGCGAGTCTATACTCCCCCCGGCCGCTGCGGCCACTTCTGTTTCGAGCCCTTGCGCACGTGTGCGGCTTGGACTAATTCGATCCAGCATCGAAAAAAGAGTCGCGCCAATGCGTTGCAACGGCCCCCTTCGGTTAAGCGCGCCGAGCTTTAGTTGGGACCGGGGAGCCAGCCGGTTTCCTTCTGTCGTCTTTGTCTAACCCTCGCCCCAAGCGCTGAGGACAGCAGCTGACTCCCCCCGGCACACACCGAGTATTGGCTTTTCGAGCCTCAGAAAAGCTTCGATCAATCTCATTTCTTGTAGGGGAAATGAAAAGCGATCCGTGTCATACACGCCCATGGGCCACCCATGACAATGAGTCCGGCCGATCCGTCAACACGATCGGGAACCAGCTGGCCCGGAAACGCACGCACTCAAATGTCACGCCAGCTGCCCTCCATCGTTCCCAGGTTCCCACGCTCAGCATGTTGGAGCACGAGGACCCTCCGTGCCGCGTCCGATTGTCCAACCGTCCCGCTCACGGTACTGGCCGACTCTATTTCTTCGTACGCTTAACTCCGACTGCAGTCGTCATAATGCTACGTATCGAGCCGCTCATGATACATTGCTTGGCAAGGAATGTAGTAATGGATGTAACCGTACTCCGACTATTGGCGCACGGGAACCTTTGTACAGTTTGGGTCAAGGTTCTCGAAACTCTTTGCTTCCAGCCATCTCTATAAAATAGAGGGTAGCTGAATGCTCTTGTACGTGCTGGCATTTGTAGGTGGCATATTGACGATTGTCAGCCTGGGCGGAAAAATACAACAGGGACGGCCTTGTCGTAATCGGCGTGCATACTGCCGAGTTTGCTTTTGAAAAAGACCAAAGGAACGTTTCGAAAGCTGTACGCGACTTGAAAATTAACTATCCGATTGCCATCGACAGCAACTACGCGGCTTGGAAAGCATTCCACAATGAATACTGGCCTGCGCACTACTTTATAGACGCGCGTGGAACGATTCGCTATCACCACTTCGGAGGAGGAGAATACGAGGAGTCCGAGGAGGTGATTTCGCAACTGTTGAAGGAGAACACAGGACTGAAGGCAGCGGGCATCGCGTTAAAATATGTGCTGTTGGCGCACAGGCACCGCCAGACCGCAGCGATGTTCGGTCACCGGAAACCTATATCGGATAGGCCCGGCAGCAGAGCTACGTTTCTCCGGAAAAGATCAAACAGGACGCGTCGGTTGTCTACACTGTGACTGGTCGGCTCGATGTGAACGAGGGGGGGGTGACAGGCAACTGGAATGTGGGCGGCGAGGGGCCATGCTTCTGGCGGCACCCGGGAAAATCGTTTTCCGATTCCATGCTCGAGATTTACATCTCGTAGTCGGGCCTGGGAAGGACGGCAAGCCTGTTCGCTTCCGCGTGCTGCTCGATGGGAATGCACCTCTGGAGGACCGTGGAGGGGATGTGAGAGGCCGGGGAAATGGCTCCGTGAAGCAATACCGTCTCGACCGATTAACCAAATCGAGTTTCTTGATCCTGGCGTACAGGCGTTCGCGTTTACGTTTGGATGATTCTAAATGAGGGAGGCTGCGATGTTTGAATCGAATGGGAAGAATGATTGGAAGAATGATCGTTCTCATCGCCCATTGGGTCGCAGGGCGTTTGTCGTGGGGTCCGGCGCTGCGCTGGCCGCACTTGCCTGGTGGCGTTATCAGAAAGCCGGGTCCCCGCTTGCTGAGGCTGCGCCCGCTGGCCAGCCTTCGCAGGTAACCATCGTTGAATTCACGGACGCGGGAGTGCGTAAAGGTGTGGTTACGGTGTCAAAGGTTCAGAAAAGCGATGCCGATTGGAAAAGGCAGCTATCCCCTGATTCGTTTGAAGTGACGCGCCATGCGGGAACGGAGAGGCCCTTCTCCGGGGAACTTCTGAATGTCCATGAGAAGGGCATATTCCGCTGCATCTGCTGCGGCACCGCTCTTTTTGATTCCGACACGAAGTTTGAATCCGGCACCGGCTGGCCCAGCTTCTGGGCCCCTATTGCGAAGGAGAACGTAGTCGAATCCCCGGATAGCAGTTTTGGTATGGAGCGGACGGCCGTTTCCTGCCGCAGGTGTGATTCCCATGTCGGGCACGTTTTCGATGACGGTCCCAAGCCCACCGGCTTGCGGTACTGCATGAATTCAGTTGCATTGCGATTCGCAAAGGCTTCCTAAAATAACGGAGTTGCTGCTTCGGGTTCGCCACCAGCACATGCAGAGCAAGTATATGATTCCGTCTCCCGAGCGATCAGCCCTCTTGTCGATTCTGAGCTACCTCGCCCGAAAACGCGTTACCTTGCCCCCCAACATGCCTTTTTCTCCCACCATCCGCTGCTCGTTGCGGATCGCTGACCACCCGGACGGCCGGGGCGGCCGGGGCTTTGTGTTTGACTTTGTCGCGTATCGCACCTAAGATTCGCTCCGCTTTATGGCCCCTTATCGTGACGGAGATCATATGAATCAGGCGATACGTTACCGGCTGCTGGCGATTCTGTTTGTATGTTCCACGGTGTTCGTTTGCCTCGCGATGCAGAGCGCGGGGCCAGCGGTGGCGGGGCAGTCAGAAGGCGCTGAAAGCGCGGAAGCACCCGCGCGAGTACTGCGCGATGGCACCGACCCGGATCAAATCGCCGAGGGACTGAAAAAGTTTCAGCACGGTCCCCAGCTCCCTCACAAGCTGGTGGCGAACTGGCCGACGCTGCCCAAGGGCTACAACTTCGGCGAGACGACGGGCGTCGACATCGATAAACACGGCAACGTCTGGGTGGCGAATCGCGGCGCGTGGCCCGTGATGGAGTTCGATAAGAATGGCAAAATGCTCCAGGCCTGGAATCGCGATACCGTTCGCTTGACGCAGGACATTGGCAAAGGCGCACATGGTCTGAAAGTGGATGTAAACGGCAACATCTGGCTGGGTGATGTCGACGGCAGCATCAACTTCAAATTCAGTCCGGAAGGCCGCCTGTTGATGACTCTCGGCAACCGTCAAGGCTCCCCGAACGGCAACAACAGCAAAAGTGGCTTCAACCGGCCGACGAACTTCTGGCCGCTGGCCAATGGCAACATGCTCATTTCGGACGGCTACGGGAACTCGCGCATCGTGGAGTTCACCAACGAGGGCCACTATGTCCGGCAATTCGGCACGGCGGGCAACGGCGACGGACAGTTCAGGCTGCCGCACGGCGTCACGATGGACGCGCAGGGGCGGATCTATGTGGCAGACCGAGGTAACTCGCGCGTCCAGGTCTTCGACCGTGACGGCAAATTTCTCGCGAAATGGACCGACGTGGGCCAGCCCTGGGATGTGTATTACGTGGCCCAGGAAAATGCCATCTACATGTGCGACGGCGGCTGGGATCGCATCACGAAGTTGAGCACCGATGGGAAGGTCCTGGGAGAGTTGAGCCACTACGGGAAAGCTCCCGGAGAGGTCGATTTTCCGCACGCGATTGCCGTCTCGGCGGACGGCGCAGATATTTATGTGGCGGAAATCAAGAACTGGCGTGTGCAGAAGTGGTCTCGCTGAAGCATCGCGCCTGCTTCCCCTGGCAGGAAGCTTCCCGCCGCTTCCTTGAAAACCAGGGAGCAAACTCCTGACCCCCTTACCTTGGAGGTATTCGTGTAGCGGTTCGTGAGCGAGCACTGCGACGGGCCGGCAGTCCATCTGCTACCGCGCGACGTCACGTTCGTCGTTCGTCTCACGGGCTCCTCTGGCGCAACTCGAAGCCTTTAGAAAACGCATGGGCTGGCACTTCAAATGGGTATCCTCCAACGGAGCCGATTTCAATCTCGATTACGGCGCCTCCTTCGCCAAGGAGCAGCTGGCCAAGGGGAGAATTTAGAATTTCGAGACGATGACCTTCCCCCAGCAAGAAGGGCCAGGCCTGAGTGTGTTCTGCAACAGCGGCGGAGCCGGAGAAGTCTTCCACGCGTATCCGACCTACGGACGCGGGCTGGAGGAGTTCATGGACGTGGTGCCCAAGGGCCGCAACGAAGAAGGTTCGGCGCGTACTCGATGGCCTGGGTCAGGCATCACGACCGCTGCGATGCTACGATGCGGGAAAGCTTGTCGAACGGAAGTAAACGTGATACCAGATCGTAATCAGCATCAGCGGCCTGCGGGGAGGGCCGGAATCACGAAGGGAAAAGGAGAAACGAAATGATACCGATGTGTCAGGCGATGCTGGGCGAGATGCAACAGGAAGCTGCGACCACAAGGCGAGTGCTCGAACGAATCCCCGAGAACAAGCTTGCGTGGAGACCCCACCAGAAGTCCATGACGATCGGCCAGCTTGCGCTGCACATGGCCCAGGTACCCGGCGGCATTGCGAAAATCTCGCAGGCCGACGAGTTTGATGCTTCGCAGGCAAACTTCGGCGCGAAGCAGCCGGAAAGCGTGGGAGAAATCTTCGCGGCGCACGATGAAAGCGTTCGGGCCGCCGAAGATTGCCTGAAGGCAATGACGCAGGAGAGAGCAGACGCGACCTGGCGCTTGAAAATGGGAACCAAGGATGTTTTCGCCGTCCCGCGCGCCGCGCTGCTTCGCTCGATCCTGCTAAACCACTGGTATCACCATCGTGGACAGCTCTCCGTCTATTTGCGATTGCTGGATATTCCTGTGCCGTCGATTTACGGCCCAAGCGCGGACGAAAATCCGTTCACTTAGTTCCGCACGGGGATGTTGAGGGAGGAGAGCTCAGAGGGGGAACGGGGCCGTCCGGGACGGGCGATCTCACGCGTCCTTTGGCGACAAGGCCCCCTGAAGATCTTTGATTGAGCGCGACTCTCGCGTGGCGGCTCTCCCCGTGAAATATTAGCGTCCTTCATCCGTTTGCAAACACCGCGGGACCGCCGCGGGATGTTTAGATCGCCATTCGCCAAGCCAAAGGCTAGACCGCGAGAATGATCTTCGGTGAAATACTCGATATCAAGGATTTGGGAAAACACTCTGCCGTGACGGTCATCCTCCTAGGAATGGTTTGGGCGGGCACCGCGAACCTAACGCCCGACCCCCAGGCGCAAGAACTTCGACCCAATAGAGGCAGTCCCAGCTGTCTACTACATCTACGTGTCGACTCCTACCGGGACAATCTGTCTAGATCTTTTCGTTGAGGGCCGCCAGGTCCTGGCTGCGTTGCGTTTGGCGCAGTGGCAGGACGGCTTGACGCTGCGGCGCATGACCGCGGTAAGGGAGCCCCGGTCGCAGATCACCCAAGCCGAGGAATTCCTCCGGGAGCTTGGATCCTGGGCTCTCTAAAGTAGCGACACCATCAGGCATACGGGTTTTCTTCCTCTACCGCAGAGTGTCTCGACGTATGCAGCCGTTCACCACAATGACAGAAAAGGGAAATCCCTCAAGATGGCACCTCCATGTCGTCCTCGATGAAAGACAGCGCCTTGACGTTTCAATTTCCCGCAGCCACTATGGAGAATCATTCTCACGGAGCGCGATGCAGGAAGGAAAAGGATTGCTGATCGTTTATACCGGCCCGGGCAAGGGCAAGACCACTTGCGCGCTCGGCACCGCCTTTCGGGCGGTGGGGCAAGGACTGCGCGTGCTGATGGTGCAATTTATCAAGGGCTCGTGGCATTACGGCGAGCTCGACGCAGCCAAAATGCTCGGTGACGACACATTCGAAATCCGGCCCATGGGGCGAGGCTTCGTGAAAGTGGGGGGCGCCGACACCGATCCCGAGGATGTCCGCCTTTGCGAACAAGCCTGGGAGTTTGGCCGCGAACAGATTTACAGCGAGAAATATGATCTCGTCGTACTCGACGAAATCAACTATGTGATCAGCTACAAAATGCTTGAGCCTGGATCCGTCATTGAGGCGCTGGAAAAACGCCCCGAGCGTGTCCATGTGATTTGCACGGGGCGGAACGCGCATCCGAAACTCGTCGAGGCCGCCGACCTCGTCACTGAAATGCGCGAGGTGAAGCATCCCTACACGAAAGGCATCCTCGCGCAGCGCGGGATCGATTACTAGCCATGGCCTGGTTCAAGCGCGAGAAAAAGCCCATCGAGAATCCGACGCCCGTCGATGAGCGCCGCGTGCGCACCGAGGGGCTCTGGATCAAATGCAGCTCCTGCCGCCTGACCATCTGGAAGAAAGACCTCGAAGCGAACTGGGAAGTTTGCCCCAAGTGCGAGCATCATTTCCGCCTCGACGCACGGCGGCGCCTCGACTTGTTGCTCGATGACGGGCGTTGGATCGAGCATGACGCCGATCTCGCGTCGAGTAACCCGCTCCGCTTCACCGATACCAAGCCATATGAGAAACGCCTGGAAGACGCCCGCAACAGGCTGGGCATGAAAGACGCGATCATTACCGCCGAAGGCCTTCTGAACGGCAGGTCGGTTATCTGCTGTTCGATGGAATTCGGCTTCATTGGCGGGTCGATGGGCGCAGTCGTGGGCGAGAAGGCCGCGCGCGCTGTGGAGCGCTCGGTTGCGCAGGGGCAGCCGCTCATCATCGTTTCTTGCTCGGGCGGGGCCCGCATGATGGAAGGCGTCGTGAGCCTGATGCAGCTTGCGAAGGTTGCAGCGGCGCTTGGCCGGCTCGATGCAGCGCGGCTTCCTTACATTTCGGTGCTGACCGATCCGACCACCGGCGGCGTCACTGCAAGCTATGCGATGCTGGGCGATTTGAATATTGCCGAGCCCGGCGCGTTGATCGGCTTCGCGGGCCCGCGCGTGATCGAACAAACGATTCGCCAGAAACTGCCCGATGGCTTTCAAAGAGCGGAATTCCTGCTCGATCACGGCTTCCTCGATGCGGTTGTGCCTCGCCGGGATTTGAAGCCCTACATCGCCCGATCGCTCGATTTCTTCCTTCAGTAGCAGCCATGAACTACGACGAATCCGTTCAGGGGCTTCTTCGCTTGGGCCTTGAGCTTGCGGCGCCGCGCCAGGCGCGTTTGGAAAAATTCGGGCTGGACAGGATCTCTACTCTGGCCGCGGACCTGGGAAATCCGCAGCTCGCCTCACCGTGCGTGCATATCGCCGGCACCAACGGCAAAGGCTCGACGGCAGCGATGCTTGCATCGATCCTCGGCACGGCCGGTTTTCGCACCGGTCTGTATACGTCACCGCACCTTGAGCGAATCAACGAGCGCATCCGTGTCGATGGCGGAGATATTTCGGACGAGGATTTTGCCGCCGTCTGGACACGGGTGAAAGCCGCTATCGAAAAGCTCATGGCCTCGGGAGCGCTTGCGGCCCATCCGAGCTTTTTTGAATGCGTCACGGCGATGGCGTTCCTGGCTTTCGCCGAGCATCGGGTCGATCTCGCCGTCCATGAAGTAGGGTTGGGCGGGCGCTTCGACGCCACCAATATCGTGCGGCCCGAGGTCTGCGTGATCACGCCCATTGATTTCGACCACGAGAATTTTCTCGGGAATTCGATCGAGGCAATCGCGGGAGAAAAGGCCGGAATCATCAAGCCTGGGGCGTGGGTGGTGAGTTCGGCCGAACGTCCGGAAGCGCGTGCGGTGATCGCTCGCCGGTGCAAGGAACTCGATGCACGGCTCTGGGAAGTAGACCTTTGCTGGCGGATTGTGCGAGTCGAGGATCTCGACGGGCGCTACCGCGCCGTTGTTTCTCCGGTGCACTTGGAGCGCACTCTCGTGATCGAGCCTCCGCTACCCGGCCGCTTCCAGATTCGCAATGCTCTTGCGGCTGCTACAGCGGCTGGCCTTCTGGCCGAGCATGGCTTCCCGATCGGCGACGACGCGATCACGCAAGGAATCGCCGCCGCGCGATGGCCCGGGCGCCTGGAGCGCCTCAGCAACCGGCCCGCGGTGTACCTCGACGGAACGCACAATCCCGCCGGCGCGCGGGAATTGCTCGGTTTCTGGCGTGAAAATTTTGCGGGGCGCCGCATTTTGCTCGTCTATGGCGCAATGCGCGACAAGGCCGTCGACGAAATAGCAGGCATTCTGTTTCCCTGGGCTGATACCGTCATTCTGACTGAGCCTCGGCAGCCGCGTGCCGTTTCTGCCGCCGTCCTCAAGGAGATCGCCGGGCACCTCGCCGCTCATCTCCTGGTTGTAAGGGACCCCTTGGATGCACTCGAACGCGCGCTCGCAATGGCTTCTCCGGACGATGCCGTTTTCGCCACCGGTTCGCTCTATCTCGTGGGAGACTTGCGCGCTCGTTGGGCGAAGCGAACCGATCCGCGGTAGAAGACCGGCATTCGGTTTCCACGCCGGAGCTGAGAAAACCTCAAAAATTCCAATTTGGCTGTTTTAAGCTGAAGCAAACCAAGTTATTGTTTTATCTCTTGCGGTATTTGGCAATATAGCGAACTATTAAGAATTCGCAGGCAGCCTTTTTGGCGCTTGCGCGTCACAGGTAACGGCGGGAGGGGGGGCGTGACGATCGACGATCGCAGGCAAAAGCTCGAGTCTTTTGGACGGGCTCCCGCTTTGCTTACTGCCGCGCTTCGGAAGCTTCCCAAGAAGATGTGGCTCTACCGTCCGTCCCCGGACCGCTGGAGCATTCACGAAATCATTCATCATCTTGCTGATAGCGAGGCGAGCGGTTACGTGCAATGCCGCACCTTCATTGCCGAACCCCGCACCCGATTCCCCCGATTGAACGCGGTCCGGTGGACCGATACACTGGGCTACTTCCACCAAAGCACGCGCGAAGCACTTGAAATTATGCGCCGCCTCCGGAAAATGACTTATGAACTTCTCATAAGTCTCCCGGAATCGCCCTGGTCCTATGCGCTTGAAGATGCCAACGGTGTAGAAATGCTTCTCGAGCATTGGCTCGATCAGCAAGAAAGACATATTCCCCATCACGTCGATCAAATTCGCCAGAACTACGATCGGTGGCTAGAGACGAACCCGCCCCGAAAGGCCCCCTCGCCAGCGTCAAGGCCTGTAGTCGGTTCGCGGACCACTGTTTGGCTCGGCCTGCGATAGACTGGAAATCTCCTGTTGAATCGGCTGGTTCCGCCCGGTCACGACGGCCGGTCAGTTGTCGGTTTCCGAGTGGCGATGATACGATGGCGGTTTATGAAACCCGAAGTGAGAGCCAAGCCCCGCGTGGGAGTTCCCTATCGCACTCGCAAGGAAGAGCTTACGGGCGACTTTGACAAGGTCGAGAAGTACCTGGCGGCAGTGAGCCGCGCCGGGGGTGAGCCGGTAGTGATCTCCTTGGGTCGCTCTCGGGCGGAGCTCCAGCACATCGCGCAAACCCTTGATGCTGTCTTATTGTCCGGCAGTCCGGCGGATCTAGAGCCATCTCTTTTTCGCGCCGCACGGCATCCGCAGTCGAATGCTTCTGACCCGGACCGCGAGCGAACTGACTTCGCGCTTCTGGAGCACGCGCTCGCGCAGAGCAAGCCGGTTCTTGCCATTTGCTACGGCATCCAGAGCCTGAATGTCTTTCTCGGTGGAACGCTGGTTCAGGACATACCGAGCGAGGTCGGTGCCAGTATCGAGCATGAGTGGGAGGATGATCTTGGCGCGCCGGAAACCTTCCACCCGGTTCAGATCGAGCAAGGATCGCAGCTCGCGCAGATTGCCGGCACCCGTAAAGCGCGGGTTAATAGCTCGCATCACCAGTCGATTCTCAGTCCGGGGCGAAATCTCCGGGTTGTCGCCCGCGCGGACGATCAAGTTGTGGAAGCGGTCGAGTGGACCGGCGCCGCCCCATGGATCGTGGGCGTGCAATGGCACCCCGAGCGCATGGCCGATAGGGACCCGCTGGCGCTGGACTTGTTTCGCACCCTGATTGAAGCGGCACGAAAATCACCGGTCCGAGCGTAGGGCAAAAGAGGTAGCTGTGACGATTTCTCTCAAGCGACCGACCGGCGCTCAGCGAATCGCCGGTCGAATGCGTTTTGTGGCCTTTGAGCAGGCAACCACCCTTATGCGTGAAGTGATCCATATGAATGGAGGTTCTGTCCTGTGTGGATAACCTGGCGTCCCATTGGAATTGCCGCGCTGTTCCTGGCGGCCGTGTTCGCTCCCGTTCCATTGGTATCGGGGCAGGACACTGTGGTCCTGATGCCCGAAGAAAGCGCGGCAAAGGCCAAGGGACTGATCCAACAGGGAATCGATGCGTTGGGCGGGACCGCCTACCTGAACGTGCGCGATATGACCTGCACGGGCCGGGCCAGCCAGTTCGGACACTCCGGCGAACTCGACGGTTTCGAGACGTTCATCAATTATGTGGAACCGCCGACCATGGATCGCACCGAAAATCTTCCGAAGCGCAACATTATCGATGTCTATAACGGAGACAAGGGTTGGACCCTCGACCGCGGCGGCGTCTCGGAGGCGCCCTTTACGGACCTGGCCCGCTTTCAGGACAATGTCCGAAAGGATCTGTTCAATATTCTGAAGAATCGTGTTCATGAAGACGGCATGATTTTCCGCTACGCGGGGTTGGATATTGTAGACCTGCACGAAGTCGATTGGGTTGAGATGGTCGATGCCGATGACCGCACCATCCGCATCGCTTTTGCGCGGGAGAACCACCTTCCCATCCGGAAGACGGTTCAGACCCGCGATCCCAAGACCCGCAATGTCATCGAAGAAATCGAGCTGTTCTCCAACTACCATCCCATCAACGGGATTCAAACCCCTTTTCAGATCGAGCGCGACCGCAACGGCATCAAGATTTACCAGATTTTCTTCGACAAGTGTGACTACAACACGGGTCTGCCGGCCTCGCTGTTTACCAAGGAATCGCTCGACGAGCGCTGGGAAAAGATCGGCAAGGGGGAAAGAGCCAAAGAGAAGAAAGACGAGAAGAAGGAGGCAAAAGCCTCCTCCTCCACAAATTGAAGGGGGGCGCCGCGGACCCGATCCGCGAGCCCCCTCCTGAAACGCCAGCGCTGCTATTCATCTCCCATTTTGCGTTTGCGGTGAAGTTTTGCGGCCGCGCTGCGCAGTGTTTCCGGAATGTTCTTGTTGGTTGTGAGTTTTACCAGGTCGGTGGCCGTAAGACGGGGAAACAGGTGCAGGGACACATCAAGCGGCGTCTTCGGATTATTCACAAGATTTTTCGCAATCGTATAATTCTTCATAAAGATGCGCATACACGAGATCGCCCGCAGCACCTCCTTGGAAAGATTCGTCATGCCGGCAAAACCCTCCACCTCCGAATCGGTCAGCTTGGGCGATTGCAGCACGGCCCGTTGTACCATCCTGTTGGGATCGCGGATCAACATGAGCCGCTCGGTGCGAGCGCCTTTCATTGCCAGGCCGAGCCGCTGCCCCACGCTCATGTGGGCCACCCGCTGCATCAGGGTTTCGCGCCTGGCTGGGTCCGGCTCGATTTCTGCCACTGCCTCTTCGATTTCGGCCAGTGACAAGGCGCCCTTCTTCATTTCGTCGAGAAGGATCCGCTGCTCCGCGCTGGCCGCCGAGGACCGCATGACCGCCTCGACGAGCGTGGGATCCTCGCAGAACCTTTCCAGATTGTCGAGCAGCGCTTGGACGCCGGCCGTGGTCAGATGCGCCGCCAATGGCGTAAGGCGCGCTGCGGGGAAGCCGACGTTCTTCGCCAGGCCGTCAGCGATTCCAGGCCGCGTGGCCAGGTTCTGCTCGCAGTAGCGAAACAGCAGGGGGTCGGAGTCGGCCCGCTCCAGGGCCTTGATGAAGAAGTCGCTTGGCTGGCCCAATAGCACACTCTGCGCACGCTCGGCAACCGACGGATTCGGATCGGCAGTCAGGATTGCCAGTGCCTCCACGCGGTCTTGCGGGGGAAGCGATAGCTCTCCGTCACAGACCGCCATCTTTTCTTCCAGGGTCTCGGGCTTGAACAAACTGCGCTGAGTTAACGTAAGCGTTGACATGGGTGACCTCTCAGGCGGTCCCGCGCGGAAGGACGGCGGCGCGGTTACATGTCCCGATTTTCCCATGCGGGCGCCTCTGGCGGGCAGGCTCACGGGTCCCCGGTGTCCAATGTTCCACGTTTCCCTTCCTCGGCCGGGAGGGGTTGCTCGATCATCGAAGCGAATTTGGTAGACGCACGCGCGCCACTCCGACTACCATTTGTGGGCTTTTATTCCCCGGAGGAAATCCATGGCCAAAGGATATTGGGTCACTTTCTATCGATCGGCTCCGAACCCTGCCGGGCTCGCGGAATACGCAAGGCAGGGCACGATCGCCATTCAGGGCGCGGGCGGTCGTTTTGTAGCGCGCGGTCCTGCCGTGAAGACGTTTGAAGCAGGTCTGAGCCAGCGATCGGTCATTATTGAGTTCGAGAGCGTGGAGAAGGCCATCGCCGCCTATGAGAGCGCGGCCTACCAAGCGGCATTGAAGGCGCTAGGCCCGGTCGAAAGGGAAGTGCGGATTATTGAAGGGGTCTGAAACCAGATCGCAAGCCATCAGCGCGCAGGATGCACCGTGCGGCTTCGCGCTAGTGCGCTGAATCGGTTGGAGCCTTTAGATCCTTCCGACTGAGCGAGATGCTACTGCCGTGCCGTCCGGGTGTGCCACTAAATGGGATGGCTCGGCCGTCTAGCTGGAGCTTTACGACGCCCGCATCGCTTGCGGCTACCTCGAATCCGTCGCGTGCTTGGAAAATCTTCGGGTCATCGGAATGGAGCTTTCCTTTAAACAGCAGTTTACCGTCGCCTGTCACCTGTACCCGGGCTGTTTTGCTGGTTTCAAGCCTCAGCTCCAACGGTTCTGGCGCAGCAGGCTCGGGCTTGGCGATTGGCGCAGGTGCCGCCGGAGGCTGGCTCGCACTCGCCTCAGACGGAGTGTTCGGCACAGGGGAAACTGGCTGGGGGGCATTCGTGGCCAATCCGCTGCTGGCCGGCGCTGTTGCGTTGGGGGTGCCCGCAGCCATCGCCGCTCTTTTCTGACGGCGCACTGTAATTTCGTGGTGGGCGAACCACCCTCCCCCGATTAGAAGGAGCAGCAGGGCCGAGCCGGCGACCAGCGCGGGCCGGTAATCCCGCGGCATTGCTCCACTGGCTTGTACCTGCACCTTCGCTTGCGATTCGCCGCCCGTCTCGAGCGCGTATTCGGCGACCATCCCGTCTTCATCGAGGCCGAGAAAACGCGCCGTTGCCCGGACGAATCCGCGATTGAACGCTCCTCCGGGCAATTCGCTCCAGCGCCCGTTTTCGAGGGCTTCAAGGAAACTTGTTTTAATGCGGGTTGCTGCAGCGATCTCGTCGAGAGAAACGCCCCGCAACTCCCGCTCGCGTTTTAAGTGTTCGCCGAAAGACGTTGACGACATCCGCTCGGAATCCGAAACCAATGAAAAATATAGGCGTCGGCTAGCGGAGTGTCAATCGCCAGCGCAATTCTTCTGAAATAAAGCTTGGGGCCATTGGTTTTTTGGCACTTTGTTTGCTTTGAGGATTGCGGGGAGTGAAAACGGTTCACTATAATGCCAATGTTGGCCGAGAAGCCCACCTACGCGAAGTCGTCGGTTCCCGACGTGTTGCGAAGGGCTACAGACGAGAAGCCCTTTTCTGGCGTCGAGAGACGGCGCAATCCGAGCGGTCCCCTGGACCTGCCCGAAGGCGGTGAGGTCAGCCTATTCCACGAGCTCGGTAAGGCACTCACGTCCTCGCTTCAGCTCGATCAGGTTCTCCGCACCATAATGGAAAAGATCAACGAAGTGTTGCGTCCCGACACTTGGTCCCTGCTCCTGATGGACCTGGATAAGAACGAACTCTACTTTCAGATTGCCACTGGCAGGGGCTCGGATGCGCTGAAGGACGTTCGTATCAAAGTGGGGCAGGGACTGGCAGGTTGGGTGGCCCAATCGGGTGAAGCGGTGGTGGTTCCCGACACAACCAAGGATTCCCGCTTCTTTGCGCAGGTGGACGAAAAGACGCGTATGGAAACGCGATCGATCGTGGCGGTTCCGGTGCGGTTCCGCGAGCAATGCCTGGGCGTCATCGAGCTGATCAACTGCGTTGGCCCGGAAGGCATCTTCAGCCAGCGTGATCTCGCCTTGCTCGAGGCTCTGGCGGACTACGCCGCCATTGCCATCGAAAACGCGCGCCACGTCCAACGAATTCACGAGCTCACCATCACCGACGATTGCACCAGCCTTTACAATGCCCGGCACTTGAATTTCATGCTCGATACAGAGATCTACCGTTCTCATCGCTATGCCTTCGAGTTCTCCCTGATATTCATCGATCTCGATCACTTCAAGGCCATCAACGACACCTATGGGCACTTGATGGGCTCGAAGTTGCTGTCAGAGATTGGCGAGGCGATCAAGGAAAGATGCCGCATGATCGACCTGGCATTCCGTTACGGCGGCGATGAATTTGTCGTGCTGCTGCCGCAGACCTCGAAGGAAAATGCTCTCGGCGTGGCTCACCGGCTGCACAAGCTGATTCGCGAGACCGTGTGGCTGAAAGAACCGGGCCTGAAGGTCAACATTACGGCAAGCGTCGGCGTGGCTTCCTATCCCACCGATTCGCGCACCAAGGCGGAACTTCTTCATCTTGCCGATGAAGCGATGTACTTCGTCAAGAACACCACCCGCGATAGCGTTGCTGTTGCGGGCGAGGAAACCGTCCGCAAGCTAGACACATGCTGAATGAAATCCCGCTTTCGAACAAAAACAGATTGCGATTGCTCGCCTTTCCCAGCGACAGCAAGCCTGCGGCCGCGACCCGCCCCTTCACGATTTCCCAATAGGCCCGCAGTTGTTCGCCGCTAACCACTCGCCTATACTTTGCTGCTAATCTCCATGGGGGCTGTTGACGGGCACCCGCCGTTGCCAGATCAACGGCAGCGTGGATTCCCGCGAGGGGATTTGATTGCGTAATCAGGAAGCTGAGCGGTATGCGCGAATGGCGGCGTTGGGCGCTGGACTGATCGCGCTCATTGTCGCCGGAGTTTATCTCGAGCGTTCTATCCGCGGGAGGCGAGCGCGCCGAGCTTCGCCCGCCACCGTCCCTTCCGAGGTCCAGCAGCAATCGGACAATTTCTCCTACTCCGACGTCGAGCAGGGCCGCACCATTTTTACCGTTCGCGCCTCGCATGCCACCCAGTTCAAGGACCAGAACCGCGCGCTTCTCCAGGACGTGTGGGTCACGGTGTATGGACATGAAGGCAACCGCAACGACAATATTCACACCCGCGCATGCAGCTACGAACCCTTGTCCGGGGGTATTCGCTGCCAGGGGGAAGTCCGCATCGACCTGCAGGGCGCCAATCCACCGCCGGGCCAATCCGCCGGGCAGGCGATGCAGCTAAAGACAAGCGACCTCACATTTAATCGCGAAACGGGAGAAGCTTCGACCGCGGCTCCTGTCGAATTCCGATTCCCACAGGGGAAGGGCCATGGCGTCGGAGTGAGCTACAGCACGCGCGACGCGACCGTGCGCGTGAACCGGTCGGTCGAATTCGATCTGAATGCTTCCGACCGGGCCGGCGGCTTGCCGGTAAACGCCGTAGGCAGCAGCCTCGAAATCCGTCGAAATGAACACACGGTTATCCTTGCCGGTCCGGCCACGGTCCGGCAAGGAGACCGTGAATTATCGGCGGGCAGGATTTCCATCGCTCTTGATGCGAACGATCGCGCCCAAAGGGCCGTAGCCGAAGGCAGTCCCCTGATTCAGGGTGCCCAGAGTGGCGGAAGATTCAGCGTTGCCGCGAGGCGGTTCCAGGCGTCGCTTAGCCAGGAAGGTTGGGTGGAGGGCCTGGTCGCCGAGGGTCGCGTTGTCGGCGCACGGCAGACAAACGCCGGCATGGATCATTTCTCGGCCGCTCGCGCTGATTTTGCGATGCTTCCCGAGGGCAATCTTGTCCGCCAGATGACCGCCAGTGGTGGTGTGATGGCCGATTCCAAGCAGGGCGGCGACTCGCGTTCGCTCAAAACCGACTCCGTTCGCATCACATTCTCAAACGGTTCTGGTACCGCTCGCGGGCCCAGCCGCGTGGCATCACGGCCGCCCGCCCTGACCCCGGAGTCACAACGAATCGAAAGCGCCAAAACCCTCGCGCCCGCTGCAATCGAATCTAGATCGGGAAACGAAACTACCGACCTCAGTGCTGACAGATTCGTCGCTCAATTTGATTCGAATGGTCGGCTCGAGAAGCTGCTGGGCCATTCGGGCGTCGGTGTCCGGCGGCAGGTCACCGGTGGAGTGCCGCAAATGAGCTCCTCTGCCGAGCTGGTCGCAACGTTTGCGCCGGACGGGCAATGGGATTCCCTCAACGAGATGGGGAATGTTCAATTTCGCCAAGCCGACCGTGTGGCAACTGCCGCGCGAGCGAAAATGTCTCGCGCAAACGGCATGATTTCGCTCGAAGGCTCGCCCATTCTCTCCGATTCGATGAGCCGCACAACGGCATCTTCGGCCGCCATCAATCAGCAATCGGGCGACCTGCGCGGGTCCGGCGGCGTCGTTTCCACCTATTTCTCCTCCGCCTCCAAGGACGCCGTCAATCTCGGTACCGGCCCCGCCCATATTTCCGCCGATTCCCTTTCGGGCTCGGCTTCATCGGGACATGTCGTCTACCAGGGGCATGCACGTTTGTGGCAGGGTGAGTCCGTTCTTGAGGCCGAGCGTATCGAGTTTTGGCGAGACGAAAAGAAGATGCAGGCGACCGGCCACGTCGTGGCGATCTTTCCCCAAACCCCGGGTTCGGGTCCTTCTTTTGCGGGTACTCCGGCGAATGCCTCGGCCGCCTCTTCAGGTCCTACGCTGTGGCAGATCCACGCCCCGGTGTTGACCTACTGGAGCAATGAGGGAAAAGCGCATCTGGAGGGTGGTGTAACCGCTGCCTCCCGCCAGGGATCGCTCGAGTCGCGAACCTTGGACGTATTCCTGACCCCGGCGGGCACCTTGAGCGCGCAACCCGTTCATTCCACGGCCCCGGCGGGCAACTCCTCGACCCAACCGGCTGGCGCAGGGGGTCAGCAGCTAAGCCGCGTCCTAGCCCAAGGGAGAGTTGTCGTTCGCCAGGGAGATCGCCGCGGCACCGGCGAGCAGGCGGAATACACGGCCGCGGACCAAAAATTCGTACTCTCTGGTGGCCAACCAACCTTGACTGATGCCGCAAGCGACACAACCACGGGGCGTTCGTTGACCTTCTTTGTGGCGAGTGATACGATTTTGATCGATTCGCAAGAAGGTTTGCGCACGCTGACGAAACACCGGGTTGAGAAATGAACCAGCATGTCGAAGCTCCAGGCCGCCGAATTGCGGAAGGCTTACCGAGGACGAAAAGTTGTCGATGACGTTACTTTGGAGGTTCGGCAGGGCGAGGTAGTAGGGCTGCTCGGACCGAATGGCGCAGGGAAGACAACGACGTTTTACATTCTGGTCGGTCTCGCCCGCCCCGACTATGGGCGCGTTTTGTTAGACGGCGAGGATATCACCGACCTCCCCATGTATTTGAGAGCTCGCGGCGGTATCAGCTACCTTCCCCAGGAACCTTCGGTGTTTCGAAAAATGACGGTGGAGGAAAACCTCCTCGCGGTGCTCGAGACCCTCTCCTTGACGCCGGAGCAGAGGCGAGAGCGCGTCGAGGAACTGTTGGCACAGATGGGTCTGGAAGGGGTACGGTACAGCCGGGCGTATGTGTTGTCGGGAGGTGAGCGCCGGCGGCTTGAGATCGCCCGTTCGCTGGTCCTTTCTCCCTCATTTGTGCTCTTGGATGAGCCATTTGCGGGGATCGACCCCTTAACTGTCGTGGATATACAGAAGATAATTGCGGACTTGAGTGCAGCAGGCATCGGCGTTTTGGTCACCGACCATAACGTGCGGGATACCCTTGCCGTGACCAGTCGTGCTTACATCATTACGGGTGGCAAGATTCTAGCCGCCGGAACGCCGGCGGAGCTTTCCGCCAACCCGGACGTTCGCCGCATCTATCTGGGAGAAGGTTTCCGTCTCAACTGAACGCTATGAATTGGCTCGCGCCCAAACTCAATCTCCGCGTCGCCCAAAAGCAGATTCTGACTCCGGGGCTCGTTCAGATGGTCAGCGTGCTGGCCCTGAACCGGCTGGAACTCCGCGAGATGATCAATCAGGAGATCATGGCCAACCCCGTTCTCGAAGAGGTCGCCGAAGAGGGAACGGCGGCTGAAAGCTATACCGACGAGGCTTTTCTCAAGAAAGAAACGGAAAAGCTCCCTGAAACGCCGGCGGCCAATCCGTTCGACGAGTTCGACTTCGGCTCTTTCTTCGGGCAGTACCTCGATACGGGAAGCGAACGGGTCGCAAGCGGTGAGCATGAAGAAATTGAAAAGCCGTCGTTCGACAAATTTCTGTCTTCCCCGGCCAGCCTCACCGACTACCTGATGTGGCAGTTGAGCGTCAGTATTTCAAGCGAGGAAGTCCGCAAGATCGCCGAATCGATTATCGGGAACCTCGACGAAAACGGATACCTGACGGCCACGCTCGACGAAATCGCCCAGGCCGCCGACTATTCCATGGAGGATGTGGAAGAAGCGCTCACCATGGTCCAGGAATTTGACCCCCCTGGCGTCGCCGCCCGGGAACTGCAGGAGTGCCTGCTGATCCAGCTCAACCGGAAGAAAAACGGCGCCAGAGACGTGGAAATGGCTATCGATGTGCTTTCCAATTATTTCGACGAATTCACGAA
>Ga0187863_10000609_pt1 | contig 30294 bp, 23 predicted proteins | sample June2016WEW_11_1_FD_132975 | JGI IMG/M metagenome (GOLD analysis project Ga0187863, IMG submission 132975) | Peatland microbial communities from SPRUCE experiment site at the Marcell Experimental Forest, Minnesota, USA - June2016WEW_11_10 | ecosystem: Environmental > Terrestrial > Soil >...
CAACCTCTGATTGTAAGGGGTACAGCTGCTTAGGACCGCGAAATACCAAGGCGCTGCTCAAGCTCGTCGTAGAGAAGACCGCGCCCAGGCTTATAGGGCTGGAACCATACGCCATCGATGACCAACTGCGGAATCGCTCTCTTGCCGACGTGCCGAATCAATTCATTGGAGGCAGCAGGATCGTTATCCACATTGATCTCGGTGTAGGGGATTCCGTGAGAATCAAGAAATTGCTTTGCAGCCCGGCAATCGCGGCACCAGGCAGCCGTATAAACTTGCACAACCATGTCCCCATTTTAGCGGCATTTGCGCTGATACCATCTGAAAGGATGACTGCCGATGAGATCAAAGTAATGCTGAAGCTGGAGCCGCATCCCATCGAAGGCGGCTGGTTCCGGCGAACCTACACCGCGGACAAGACGGTCCAGCTGCCGAGAGGAGCACGAGCCCAGGGCACGGCAATCTACTACATGCTGGAACCAGGAACGTTCTCGGAGATGCACGTCCTCGATTCCGACGAGATCTTTCATTTCTATCTCGGCGACCCAGTCGAGATGCTGCAACTCCATCCGGATGGGCGCTCCGCGCTCTTCACTCTGGGATCAGATCTGGAGGCCGGGCAACACGTCCAGCTCGTCGTTCCGGCGGGTATTTGGCAAGGCACGCGGCTGATTGGCGATGGACGAGTGGCGCTGCTGGGATGCACGGTCACGCCGGGATTCGATTTCGCCGACTACCGCAATGCACCGGCAGCCGAACTCATCTCCAAGTGGCCGGAGCAGGCAGGCCGAATCAGGGCGTTGACTAAGAGCTAGCGCCCTAACTTCGGGGATTCGTGCTTTCCCAGGTCTCAAAAGAGAGACCAGGGGCACCCAAGTGTAGTGCACGATTACCCAATCACCAGGTCACGGAGCTAGCCCGAGCGCCGCTCGCGAAAAAAGCTGCGCAACAGCTCGCCCGATTCCTCGGCCAGAATTCCCTGCTCCACGGACATTTTGTGGTTAAGCTGCGGGTGATTCAGCACCGACAACACTGAACCGCAGGCGCCGGCCTTCGGATCAGCGGCAGCAAGGACCAGCCTGTCAATGCGCGCGTGAATCATGGCGCCCGCACACATGGCGCAAGGCTCAAGCGTGACAAAGAGGGTGCACCCGTTCAGTCGGTAATTGCCAAGGATTCTCGCCGCCTCTCGAAGACTCACGATTTCGGCGTGGGCCGTTGGATCGTTGTCGCGAAGCACCCGGTTCTGAGCGCGCGCGACGATTTCACCTTCGCGAACAACGACAGTGCCAATCGGCACCTCACCGGCTTCAGCAGCGGAGCGCGCCTCGGCAAGAGCAGCCTCCATGGCTTCGGAATCGGAGATCATGCTCCAGATACTAAAGCTGCTGGCTGCTGCTGCGTCATGCAATGCAGAGCGCCCAGTCCCCAGATCAGGTCCACGCTGTGAATGCCGATCACTTCGCGGTCGGGAAAAACATCAGCCAGAATATTCAACGCGACACGATCGTTGGGATCGTGAAATGTCGGCATTAGGACCAACCCATTCGCCAGATAGAAATTCGCATAGCTTGCCGGAAGCCGTTGCTTGCGAAAGAGAACCGGCCGCGGCAGAGGCAATTCAACTAATGTGAATTGCTTGCCGTCGCAAGTGCGAGCGTCTTTTAGTCGGCCCAGGTTCTCTGCCAGTGGCTCATGGTTCGGGTCTTTCGTATTCGGCTCAATCGCCGTCACGATGGTCGTGGGGCCGACAAAGCGGCTGATGTCGTCGATGTGTCCGTGCGTGTCGTCGCCGGCAACACCGCGCCCCAGCCAAAGAACCTGCTCGACGCCTAAGTATTCGTGAAAGGCCTGTTCCAATTGCTCGCGACTTACGCCTGGATTGCGCTGTTGGACATCGCTTAGGAGGCATTCTTCCGTGGTGAGGAGAATTCCCTGCCCGTTTGTATCAATCGAACCGCCTTCGAGAACCAGACGCCGCTTTTCGCCTTCGACTTCGATCGTCGGCTCCCACGTTGGGAGTCCGAGCAGCTCCGCTACGCGGCTCGGAACTTGATCGTCGAGGCGCCAATCGGAGTATTTGGCCCACGCATTGAAGTGCCAGTTGGTGAGGGCTACTCGTCCTTCCGTGTTTCGGACGAAAATCGGACCTGAATCCCGGGTCCAGACGCGGTCCGTGAGCCAATGATGAAAAGTGACCTGAGCGAGGTTCGCGCCGGCGCGATTGAGGATGCCGGTGGCAAGCTTCTCTGCCTTGGCGTCTTCCACGAGAATGTGCACTCTTTCGCGAGCCGCCAGCAGCCGCACAATTTCGGCGTAGACCCATGGAATGGGTTGAAACTTTCCCGGCCAGTCTTCGCGGTTGTGGGGCCATGCAAGCCAGGTGGCCTCGTGCGGCTCCCACTCCGCAGGCGTACGGTAGCCGAGCTCGCGCGGGGTCTTTTCGGGCGAAACCGGGTCCATCTCTTCGGGAGCCATCTTGTCTGGGGCCATCTCTACTTCGAATCTCCGTCTGCATCCCACGAGTGGCCCGGATCAAGAAATCGCCGCGTGATGGGTGCATACGCATCGATGCGGCGATCGCGCAGAAACGGCCAGTTGCGGCGCGTGTCCTCGAGGAGCGCAACGTCGATCTCGCCCAGCAAGATCTCCTCGGCGTCGTGCGAAGCCTTCGCGACAATGCGGCCGAAGGGATCGGCCAGGAAGCTGCCTCCCCAGAACTGCAGGCCCGGTCCGGTGGCCTTGTTGCCGAGAATATCGCCGTGCTCGTGACCGACCCTGTTCACTCCCGCCACATAAACGCCGTTGGCAATGGCGTGCGCTCGCTGAATCGTCTGCCACGCTTCGTATTGCGCAGCACCGAACTCATCTTTCTCTGCCGGATGCCAGCCAATCGCGGTGGGATAAAACAGAACCTCGGCACCCTGCAACGCCGTTAGCCGCGCGCCTTCGGGATACCACTGGTCCCAGCAAACAAGCGTGCCGACGCGGCCGAATGCGGTATCGACGGCGCGAAAACCCAAATCACCGGGCGCAAAGTAGTACTTCTCGTAGTAGAGCGGGTCGTCGGGGATATGCATCTTGCGATAGACGCTGGCGATGTTGCCGTCGAGGCCGAGGGTGACGGCCGTATTGTGATAGAGCCCTGGAGCGCGGCGCTCAAAAAGAGAAGCAACAATGACGACGCGGGCTTCGCGCGCAACTTCGCCAAGCGCGGATGTGGAAGGGCCAGGTATCGGTTCAGCCAAATCAAAGAGGCGCAGATCTTCCCGCTGGCAGAAATATTGCGCGCGGAAGAGCTCCGGCAGACAGACAATGTTCGCGCCCAGCCGGGCGGCCTCGCGAATGTGGCGGATGGCCGAGGCAAAGTTTACCTCCGGATCCGGACCCATGCGCATCTGCACCAAACCGACGTTGTATTTTCGTTTATCGACCATGACCGGCGAGTTCTTTCTCCCAAATGAAACAGCAAGGATGAAGCAACAAGGCCAACCCCGGCGGGCGGGATTGGCCTAAGAAGGTGCGGGTGCGCCTAGGCTTCGAGGATCAACACGGCTGCGGCAATGGTCGTAGTCCAAAGGCCGCGCTTGTCGCCCACGGCGGACTGGGTCACGTTGCTGGTGCGCACAATCTTGTTGGAAAAGCGGTAGATTTCTTTCTTTTCATCCCAGCTCTTGTCGGGATCGAACTCGACGTCGAGAGTCGTCGCGAGCATTTCGGCGGCCAGTTCTTCTGCGTACTCGCCCGCCTGATCCTCGGTCTCGCCAAAGCTGTGGTGCTCACTCAGGTAGCCGTAGGTGTCGCGGTCGGCGGGGATCGCCACGCCGATGCTCGAAACCACCAGCCGGTGCGGCTCACGTGTGGAATTCTCCGCGATGACGGCGAAGACTACTTCGCCATGATCCAGGTATTTCAATCCCTCTTTGCGAGGGATGACCTTGCATTGTGGTGGAAAGATGGACGAGACGCGAACCAGATTCTGCGAAGCGATTCCTGCATCACGGAGTGCCAGCTCAAAGGAGGTCAAACGCTCTTTGTGCTTGCCTACGCCTTTTGTGAAGAAGATCTTCTTTGGGACCATGTTCTTTCCCAATTTCTATGTACCCTCCATGACGTCGGCGGAAGTGACTCTCGCAAACGTTCCCGCATGAGTTTATCGCATCTTGCCCGGTGGTGACAGAACTCAAATGGATTTCATCGGACGTTCACAAGAACAGTAACTTTTTTCGTCGAATCGCGTTTAACCCAGCATGAGATGGATCACGGTAGTTGGAGTGTGTCTGGTGAGCGCGGGATTGGTGCCGGTGACGGCACAGGCGCCGGCCGGCGCAACTGAAAATGGCGCTAAGCCGGCTCCTGGCACGCAGTCGATGAATGCGGCTTCGTCGTCTCCCGTTCCGCTCGAGTGGACGCCTCCTGCGCTCGATCGGCTGAACACGCAGGCCGCGGTGAAGTCGAGCTTCACGCTCGATCGGAACTTGCTCGGCGTGGCTGCCGCTATGGTTCCGGATTCGGAGGCAGAGGACCGCCAGATCATCCGGAAACTCGATGGAGTCAGCGTTCACACTATGCGGTTCGGCGACGCGGGCATTCCCGATGAGGCCGAAGTCAATTCGATCCGTGCGGCCTACCATCTGCGCGGATGGAAGCACCTGGTGACCACCACAAAGGCCGGCGGACCGGTGCGCAATGGGACGACCGATATATGGGTCGTGATGGACGGCGTCAATGTGCGGGGCGCGGTGATCCTGGCCGAAACACCAAGGAGCCTTACGCTGGTGACGGTGGCCGGGAATCTGAACCCGGTGGATCTGCTCCACCTGCGGGGGCATTTTGGGATTCCGCGATTCGACGGCGGAAGTGTCGGCGATTTGCAATAAGTAAGGCAGTCCACTTCTCGGCGATTCATCCAAAGCGCAAGCCCGGAACTGAACGGTCTTGCAGTGCAGGCTGTCCCGTCTCAGCTTCATCCCCCCTTTTCACCTCTCGAGTCGCTTCGATTTGCCGAGGGAAGCCTTCGTCTGCAAATGTATAGGGGAAAGGGACATCGCAAAGCCAATGCAGAAAAGTTATAACGGGCTCGAACTGCCCAGGGATGGCGCTGCCATTGAGTACAACAACCGCCAATACCAGGTTCCCAATAACCCAATCATCCCCTTTATTGAAGGCGACGGCACGGGGCGCGATATCTGGAAAGCCTCGCAGCGGGTCTTTGACGCGGCAGTCGAGAAGGCCTACGGCGGAAAGCGCAGCATCAAGTGGTTCGAGATTTTTGCCGGCGAGAAGGCATTTCGGCAGTTCAATACCTGGCTGCCCGACGACTCTGTAGCGGCAGCGCGCGACCTGCGCGTTTCCATCAAAGGACCGCTGACGACACCGATCGGCGGAGGCATTCGTTCGCTCAACGTAGCTTTGCGCCAGTTGCTGGATCTCTACGCCTGCGTGCGGCCGGTGAAGTATTACCAGGGTGTGCCTAGCCCGGTGAAGCACCCGGAGAAGGTTGACATTGTCATCTTCCGCGAGAACACGGAGGATGTGTACTCGGGCATCGAGTTCAAGCAAGGCAGCGCCGATGTTTGCCGCCTGATTGAATTCATCAATGAAGACCTGCTCAAGGGCGGCAAGAAAAAGATACGTTCCGACTCCGGCGTGGGCATTAAGCCGATTTCGATCTTTGGAACCAAGCGGCTGGTGCGCTATGCGATCAAGAGTGCGCTCGAGACGGGACGCAAGACTGTCACCCTCGTTCATAAGGGCAATATTCAGAAATTCACTGAGGGCGCGTTTCGCGAGTGGGGTTACGAAGTGGCGACCCAGGAGTTTCGCGACCAGACCGTGACCGAACGCGAGAGCTGGATTCTCGGCAACCTCGATGCCAACCCGGGCCTGACCATCGAGCAGAATGCTGCGCTAATCGAGCCGGGCCTCGAGTTTGGCTCACCCAGCTTCCGGGAGGAGTTGTTTGCCGAAGTCAAGCAGACTCTCGACTCCATCGGCAAAACCCACGGCAAGGGCGCTTGGAAGTCGAAGATCCTGGTGAACGACCGCATCGCCGATTCCATCTTTCAGCAGATCATTATTCGCCCGTCGGACTACAGCATTCTGGCGACGACAAACCTCAACGGCGATTACATCTCCGACGCGGCGGCGGCGCAGGTGGGCGGGCTGGGCATTGCTCCGGGAGCCAATATCGGTGACGGCTACGCGGTCTTTGAAGCCACGCACGGCACGGCGCCGAAATACGCCGACAAGGATGTCATCAACCCAGGCTCGGTAATTTTGTCCGGGGTCATGCTGCTCGATTTCATTGGCTGGAAGGAAGCGGCAAAGCTGATCGAAACGTCGATGGAGAAGACGATTCTGCAGAAATTCGTAACGTACGATTTTGAGCGGCAGACGGCTGGGGCGACAAAGGTCGGCACTAGCGAGTTTGCGACGCGGATCATTGGGAACATGTAAGAGCGGAGTTAGCGGGGCTAGCGGAGTTAGTGCAAACAAAGAGGTCGACAATGGGGATTGAAGTCCGCGGCGTCTGTCCTTACTTCGAGGTCTACGACATGCCGAGCTCGATCCGTTTCTATCGCGACGAGTTAGGCTTCGAGATCGTGAGCACGTCGCCACACCGCGGCGGTGACAAGGATCGCTTCCACTGGTGCTTGCTCCGGCTGGGCACAGCGGAGATTATGTTGAACACCGCCTACGAGTTCGATGAAGAGCGACCGCCGCTCCAGGACCACCTGCGCGAGCGCGGACATCGCGACATCTGCCTGTATTTCGGCTGTCCGGACGTCGATGGGGCGTATACAGAGTTCGTCACGAAGGGCGTTGTCGTCGATCGGCCCCCGAGAGTCGCGCCGTACGGCATGAAGCAGATGTATCTGCACGACCCCGACGGTTTCGGGTTGTGCTTTCAGTGGAAGGCCGCATGAGGCATCGCATCTGCGAAGCCGCCGGCAGGCGAACCGCCGGGGCTGCAAGCGCGAAACCGATCGCCAGGCCCGAAGAAGCAGCGGGATAAAGGCAATGTCGAACTAGGCCGGTTTTTTCCGTGGCTCCGCTAAGTCCGTTAGTTTCGCTTTTTGAACCCCAGGAGAAATGAACATGCGAAAGAAAGTTTCAATCGTCGGCGCGGGCAACGTGGGCGCCACTGCAGCACATTGGATTGCTTCAAAGGAGCTCGCGGACGTTGCGCTGATCGACGTGGTGGAAGGCGTTCCCCAAGGTAAGGCGCTTGACTTGCTGGAAGCCATGCCCATTGAGAAACGCGATGTGCATGTAACCGGCGCGAATGATTATGCAGCCACTGCGAACTCTGACATTGTGGTGATTACGGCGGGGATTCCCCGCAAGCCGGGCATGAGCCGCGACGACCTGCTGCATACCAACTTCAAGATCATGTCGGATGTGGTGCAGAAAGTGGTCGCGCAGTCGCCTGAGTGCATTCTGATCATCGTGTCGAACCCACTGGACGCGATGGCGCAGGCTGCTTACCGGCAGGCAGGTTTTAATCGCGAACGCGTCATTGGCATGGCTGGAGTGTTGGATTCCGCGCGGTTCAGGACCTTCATTGCGGAAGAACTGAAAGTCAGCGTGGAAAACGTCACGGCCTTTGTGCTGGGCGGGCACGGCGACACCATGGTTCCACTTCCCCGCTATTCGACTGTGGCCGGAATTCCGATCACCGAACTCATCGCGCCCGACCGCCTGGAAGCGATTGTCCAGCGGACCCGCGATGGCGGCGCAGAGATCGTGAAGCACCTTAAGACCGGCAGCGCCTACTACGCGCCTTCTGCAGCCGCGACCGAGATGGTCGAAGCGATTCTCAAAGACAAGAAGAAGATTCTTCCCTGCGCAGCCTATCTCCAGGGCGAGTACGGAATCGATGGATTTTACATCGGCGTTCCGTGCAAGCTCGGAGCGGCGGGCTTGGAAAAAATCATCGAAATCAAGCTGACACCCGAAGAAGATGCTGCGTTGAAGAAGAGTGCAGCCGCAGTGAAGGAACTGTGCGATGTGATCGGGGTCTGACCGGTGGCCAACTAAGTCCTTTGGTGTGTGATTTCGTACTCTGAAGTCGGGTTCCCACCCATTCGCCAGAAAAAAGGCGAAAGGATGGGGCACGGAGATTGCACAATGAGGCACGGCGGCTCTATTGCCGCAGGAACGCGACCAGATTGGGCGCGATTTGCGGTGCGCACTGACTGGGAGCAAGGTGACCGCAGTCCCGGATCACATCAAGCTGCGAGCCGGAAATCAATTTGTGCATCGTTTCACCCTCGTTGATGGGGGTGATGCGATCAAGCTCGCCCCAAACGATTAGCGCAGGCATTTTGAGACCAGGCAGCAGGCGATCTGTCGCGTCGTGACCCGTCAACATGGATGCCAGCGCCCTTCGAATGACCCACGCGTGCAGCTTTGAATGCCGGAGAATGTCGGTCGCAACGAAATCAGGCACATTCGGCGGGTGCGGCATCAGAAGTTCATCCAGTTGCGACAATTCGTTTGCAGTCGACGGCGTAAACAGGTCAGTGTTCCAGTCGGGCTTCAAGGCAAGGCCCGCACTGTCAAAGAGAATCAACTTGCGCACGCGTTCGGGCCGGTCTGCCGCAACTCGCTGCACAACCCAGCCACCCATGGACCAGCCACCAAGGTCCACTTGCTTCAGGCCGAGAGCGTCTAAGAAACCAACAACTACGCCAGCCTCATCGGGCACCGAGTAGGAAAAACGGGCTGGATTTTCGCTTTGTCCGTAGCCGGGTAGATCCGGCAAATAGACTCGGTAGCCCGCGTTGCTGAGATAGGGAGCCAGATTCCGCCAGTCCTCCGCACGGCCACCGAGCCCATGAACCAGTACGATTGCGGGGCCTGCGGCCGGACCAAGCGCGTAATAGTGGACCCGATAGCCTTCCACTATCATCGATCGGGATTCCGCACCGGCCCGCAGCAACCGAAGTTCGGAGTAGGTATTGAAGAACTCGACGGGGCGTGCCCAAAACGCGATTCCCCCAAAAACAGCGAGCGCTATCAGAGTTCCGAAAATCCATAAAAGACGCCGGATCAATCGCCCTCCCTTGTCTTAAGCGCTCTTGCGCGCTGCCACCCATTCTCGATCACGCGCACTGTGACCGGATCGAGCACCAGCGCGCCCTCGACCGACAGGTCGCCCAAATCAGGTTTGTTCCACTCTTTGCGCTCAACCCAACGCACGGCATCGGCATCGGAGGCTGCCTTCAGCTCGCCACCAGTCACGCGGCAAAGATAATCTGCGATCACGTAATGGTAGCGAATACGTTCCCCTTCGCGATGAATGCGGTCGAGCAGTTCGATCAGTTCGACCGGCTCTACAAGCAAACCGGTCTCTTCTTCAACTTCGCGGATCACTCCAGCCTGAAGCGACTCACCCAATTCGACCATGCCGCCGGGCAGAGACCAATGCCCCTTGAGCGGCTCGCGGCCACGCTGAACAAGGAGCACGCGGCCTTCGTGGACAATCACCGCACCTACACCGACGAGCGGCGCTTCCGGGAACTCTCTTACCATTGGCTCGCCTACCTATCTCCTTTTATATGTTAGTGGTTCAGGCAGGACACGTTTCATCCAATAGTAATCGCGACGCGTGGTTGTTAAGGGCTCTGCATCGTCTCTGCGGGCGTATCATCAAAGACAGCCGGGGGCAAAATTGACAGAGTTTACGCTTCGGATCGAAGGAATGCATTGCGGCTCCTGTGTTCGCCGGGTTAGTCAGGCATTGAACCTGGGTGAGAAGGTCAAAGTTGTCGAGGTTCGAGTTGGAGCTGCGCGTATAAGTTCCCCCCAAGAGCCCGCGCCAATCGATATTGCCATTGCAGCGTTGGCCAAGGCCGGGTATACCGCGCATTTGGAGCAATAGGGTGTCGATGGCGACCAATTCCCCAGAAACCGTCACGCTTCCGGTGCTGGGGATGACCTGCGCGGCTTGCCAACATCATGTGGAATCCGCGTTGCGTTCGACCGCCGGAGTCGAGTCCGCACACGTAGACCTGATGGCCAATCGAGCGACCGTGGTGTTTGACCCGCTTCGTGCGGACCCGCCAGCGCTCGTGGAAGCGATTCGCGAAGCCGGATACGATGCGGTTCTTGCCCTCCCAGGAGATTCCAGGTCATCGGGAGAATCCGAACACTCCGGGAACAAACAGGACTTCAAGGCTTGGCTCATGATCGTTGCCGGCGGGTTGGCGATGATTTTGGCAATGCCGCTCGACACGCAAATGGGGATTTTGGACCGCGCCCTGATGCGGCAACTGCCGTGGCTGTACGCTATCCCACCAGATCTGGTTCGCTGGACACTCCTGATTGCGACCGCGGTCCTCCTGGTCTGGGCTGGACGCCCAATTTTTGCGAACGCCGCGCGCGGGTTGCGTCATGGCACCACGAATATGAATTCGATGGTGAGCCTGGGAACGGGCGTAGCTTTTCTTTACTCAGCATTCGCCACGATCGCGCCGGGCAACGGCAAGCAGGTTTATTTCGATGCGGTCTTGCTGATCCTCGGCTTTCTTCTGCTGGGAAAAACTCTGGAGGCGCGGGCCAAGCGCCGCGCCCTGGCCGCATTGGATTCGCTGAGTCGAATGCGGCCATCTACCGCGCGACGAATCGTCGACGGTATGGAAACGGTGGTGCCACTGGAAGAAATTGGCGTTGGCGACTACGTAAAGGTCCTTCCCGGCGAGCGCTTCCCTGTAGACTCCGAAATCTTCGAAGGCCGCACCACTGTGGATGAATCGATGCTCACCGGGGAGTCCACGCCCGTGGTCCGCGAGCGCGGCGACAGAGTCTACGCAGGCTCCCTCAACTACGACGGAGCCGTCGTTTGCCGCGCACAGTCGCTCGGCGAAGATACCGTGCTGGCGCAGATTGCTCGCATGGTCGCGCAGGCACAGAGCTCTCGTGCTCCGATGGAGCAACTCGCCGACCGCGCCAGTTCGATTTTCGTGCCCACAGTGATCGCGCTCGCAGTTGTCACGTTCGTGATCTGGGTGCTTGCCACGCGCTCTATCGAAATGGCGCTTGCCAGCTCGGTCGCCGTCCTTGTGATTGCCTGCCCTTGTGCGATGGGGCTCGCGATTCCTGCTGCCCTCACCGTTGCGGTCGGACGTGGAGCACAACTCGGCGTGCTCTACAAGGGAGGCGAATCGATTGAACGCCTTTCGAACATTGACGCAATGGTGTTGGACAAGACTGGGACTTTAACGGAAGGCCGCCCCGCTTTAGCCGCGATTCAACCATTGATCGGCTATCAAGAGAACGATCTGCTCCGCTTAGCGGCGGCCACCGAAGAACAGTCAAACCACCCCCTGGCGCACGCGATCGTGGACACTGCGCGCAGCCGAGGCCTGTCGTGGCAACCGGCTCGGGACGTGCAAATCATACCGGGTCGCGGCGTCACAGCCACGGTGGACGACTTCAGGTGCATGATCGGCAACGAAGCAATGTTTCATGAGCTGTTTGCCAAGTCGCCGAATAACTTCATGCCCGCAAAGCCGGGAATGACCAGGCTCTTCCTTGCGCTCGATCATCAGCCTGCTGGATGCTTCGACGTTCGCGACACGCTCTGGCCGGATGCGGCAGAAACGGTAACATCCCTGCGCAACGCCGGGCTTCGCGTTATCATGCTGACCGGCGATTCCGCGGCCGCTTCTGCGCCGATCGCGAGCCAGGCAGGCATCTCCGAAATGGAGGCGGGTCTCGATCCGGCAGCCAAGCTGGCACGCATTCAAGCATTGCAGGACGAAGGATTGCGCGTGGCGATGGTTGGTGATGGAATCAACGACGCCGGAGCCCTCGCTCAGGCGGACGTTGGTTTGGCCATGGGATCGGGAACCGATCTAACCCAGGAGGCGGGGGACGTGGTTCTCCTGCGCGCCCATCCCACCTCAATCATTGTGGCCCGGGATCTTGCGCGGAATACGTTGCACATCATGCGGGAAAACCTGGCTTGGGCAGTGGGCTACAACATTGTCGGGATCCCGCTGGCGGCTGGATTGCTTTATCCGGCATTCCATATCCAGCTGAGTCCGTGGGTAGCGGCAGCGGCCATGGCCCTAAGTTCGGTCAGTGTGCTCATGAACAGCTTACGCTTGCGGCGCTGGCAGCCGATTCCGCTCCCGGGTGCACAAGCGCGATAGACTAGATCCAGAGCCCACTCGTGCGGATCCTGACCCGTTACATCCTCGGCGAAATCCTTTCTCACACGCTGATTGGCGGCGTGATCTTTACATTCATTCTCTTCATGCGCGACCTCGACCACATTCTTGAAATGGTGGTGCGCAACAGCTCTACATGGGCAGACGTCCTGGAGGTTTTTCTCCTGACGATGCCCAACACGTTCAAAGTCACAATTCCCATGGCCGTGCTGGTGGGAATCCTGCTCGGGCTCAGCCGCCTTGCGGCCGATAGCGAGATCATCGCCATGCGCGCTTCAGGCTTGGGCATCGGCTACTTCGTGCGCGTCGCATCGATCGTGGCAATCAGCGGCACCTTGCTCGGGTTGGCGAATTCGATCTACCTGGCGCCGCGTGCCAATCAGGCCATCCTTGACCTGCAGCAGACATTGGAGACCTCGCAAGCGTCGTACGAGATTCAACCGCGAGTTTTCTACGAAGATTTTCGCAATCGCGTTCTCTACGTGCAAAATGTGCGCGCTGGAACCGGTGCGTCGAATTGGGACCGGGTCTTCATGGCGGATGTTACTGATCCAACGACTCCGCTCGTGACCACAGCCGCGTCCGCGACCGTGGTGAGCGATTCGACTCAGGAACTGCTCATGCGTCTGCGCAATGGCACCGAGCATGACTCCGTTGCGGGCCAGCCTGAGCAGTACAAGGTTTCCACATTCAACAGCACCGATCTACCTTTGCCGCTGAGTCAGCAAAACGATGTGCATCTCGGGCGCCTCGATACCGCCATTTACGCCATGCCGATGGCTACCCTTGAAAAGCACACCCACGGCGCCGATGGAAGGCGTTTCCAGATCGAGCTGCAATCCCGTGTTTCCTATCCCGCAGCGTGCTTGGTGCTGATGCTTGTCGGGGTACCCCTTGGTGTAATTTCGCGACGCGGCGGCAAGAGCTCCGGCTTTGTTTTTACACTCTTGCTGGTCATCCTCTACTACGTGCTCTCCTACACCGGGATCGCACTTGGGCGCCAGAACAAGCTCTCCGCATTTCTTGCGGTGTGGTTAGCCAACATCCTCTTCGCCGCAGCCGGCAGTTTTCTGCTGTGGCAGATGGCTAGCGGTGGACGGGTTTTGAGCACGCTGGGACGGTGGATGGCGCAGCTGTCTGATCTGACGGCAAAGACTCAGGAGAATGCGAAAGCCTTCTCGGGGCTGTTGGACCGGCTACAGCCCCTCTCGGTGCGGCGTCGCGCGCGCGGCGTGCTCTTTCGCATCCTCGATGAATATGTTGTTCGTGAATTCCTGAACACATTTTTTCTCGTGCTGGCTGGATTCGTTCTCCTGATGCTGGTCTTCACGTTCTTCGAACTGGTCGGCGATATCATTCGGAACCATATTCCGCTGATGACCGTCGGCGAGTATCTGGTCAACTTGACGCCCAGCATGCTCTATCAAATTGCTCCGTTGGCAGTGCTGATCGCGGTGCTGGTCACATTTGGCGTTCTCAATCGCAACAGCGAAATCGTTGCCATGAAAGCAACGGGGATCAGTCTCTATCGCCTCGTGGTTCCAATCGTTGCAATATCCGCGGTCCTGGCGGTGGGATTATTCTTGTTCGATCAGTATTACCTACCTCAAGCCAACCGCAAGCAGGAAGCCCTGCGCAGCACGATCAAGGGACGTCCGCCACAGACATTTCTACATCCTGAACAGAAGTGGATCTTTGGCGAACCGCGGGTGGGCGAAGTCAGCCGGATCTTTTATTACCAGTTCTTCGATCCGGGCAGCAATGAGTTCGCGAACTTTTCCGTGTTCGAATTCGATCGATCCACATTTGCCATTTCGCGCCGCATCTTTGCCTCCCGCGTCTTTTGGGATACACGCACCCGGTCTTGGGTATTTCAGAACGGATGGGTTCGCGATTTCGTTGGAGCAACGCAGACCCGCTATCAGGATTTCAAATTCACTTCATTTCCCGAAATTCACGAGGAACCCACCTACTTCACGAAAGAAAGCCTGCAATCGCAGGAGATGAACTTCGGTCAACTTGACCGATATATTGGCGACTTGCGACAGAGCGGCTTTGACACCATGCGATTGCGAGTTGCGCTATGGCACAAGCTTGCCTATCCGCTCATCGCCATCGTCATGGCGATTTTGGGCATTCCCTTCGCGCTATCGATGGGCCGTCGCGGTTCTCTCAGTGGAATTGCTGTGGCGATCGCGGTCGCGCTCACGTATTGGGTAGTCGATGGCCTTTTCGGGGCCATGGGCAACGTGAACTACCTACCAGCGGCCTTGGCTGCTTGGAGCCCGGACGTTTTATTCGGACTGACGGGAGGCTACTTTCTCCTGCGCACACCAACATAACCCGCCGCGACGCGGCTCCTGGAGCTGCGCTTGACCCAAATATCTCTAGCGACACCGTACAATAAATCCATGCTTCGCGATCTCCGGCCACTCTTCGTTTATATGCGCCGCTACCGCTGGGGTTATCTCTGGGGAACGCTTTCGTGTATCGCCACCAATGGGGTGTGGGTACTTTTCCCGCTGGTGATTGAGAAGGCCATCGATGGTTTGGAGCACGGCGTAACGAGGCAAAGGATTCTTGTTTTTTCGGGGCTGCTCGTAGCAATCGCCCTCTTGAAGGGTATTTTTCTTTACTCCCAGCGCTGGATTCTCATTGGCATCTCGCGAGAAATTGAATTCGACTTGCGCAACGACTTGTTCCGCCAACTGGAACTTCAGGATTCAGGTTTCTACCAGCGCTATCGAACCGGCGACATCATGGCGCGTATGACTAACGACCTGAACGCGGTGCGCATGCTGCTGGGTCCGGCTCTGATGTATAGCGCGAACACAATCTTCTTCACTGTTGGCGCGCTCTTTTTCCTGCTTCGCATCAGCCCATATTTGACCTTGGTGGCATGGGCGCCGATGCCGCTTGCCAGCATCCTTGTTCAATATTTTGGACGAAAGATTCACGACCGCTTCGAGCGAATCCAGGAGAGCTTCTCGGAAATCTCGTCGCAAGCGCAGGAGAACTACTCCGGTGCGCGCCTTGTTCGCGCATTTGCGCGCGAAGAATCGCAGATCAACTTGTTCGAGACTCTTAATCGCCGGTACATCGCCCGCGCTCAGCGTCTTGTCCAGCTGATGGGCATGTTATGGCCGACGCTTGAGTTCATTCTCGGTATCTCAATGATCATCACGTTGCTTGTCGGCGGTCATGAGGTCATTGCCCACCGCATTACTCCAGGTCAATTCGTCGCCTTCAATACTTATATGATTCTTCTCATTTGGCCTATCATCGCTGTGGGATGGGTCGTGAACCTCTTCCAAAGGGGCACCGCGTCGGTGAAGCGCATTGACGAGTTGCTCAAAGCCAAGCCGGCGATTGACGATAGCACGGCGGACCCTTCGATCCGTTCGAACGCCATTCTTCGCGGAGAAATAGAATTTCGCAATCTCAGCTTCAGGTACGAAAACTCCGAGGTGCTGCACGATATCTCGTTGCACATTCCGCCTGGCTCGACAATTGCCATTGTCGGCCCCACCGGGGCGGGAAAGACTACTCTGGTGAACGTCATTGCAAGGCTCTTTGAGGTACCGGATGGTTCCCTTCTGATTGATGGCCGTGAGATTCGCGATTATCCCCTCGCCACGCTGCGCCGGAACATCGGCATGGTTCCGCAGGAGACGTTTCTCTTCAGCGAAACAATACGTGGAAACATCACATTTGGAGTTCCGGATGCCAATATCGAAGACATGCTTGAGGCTGCCGAAGCTGCGCATATTCGCCGTGAGATTGAGGAGTTTCCACAGGGATTTGAAACCATGGTAGGTGAACGCGGGGTCACTCTTTCCGGCGGCCAGAAACAGCGCACAGCCATCGCACGGGCCTTGCTTCGGCGACCGGCAATTTTGATTCTCGATGATGCTCTTGCCAACGTGGACACCTTCACGGAAGAGCGCATCCTTAGCGGACTGGGCAGCTATACCACTGCCGCAACAACGATCCTGATTTCGCATCGCGTCTCGACCGTCCGGAACGCAGATCAAATCGCGGTGCTGGAACGCGGCAGAATCGTCGAAGTCGGCAGGCACGAAGAATTGCTCGCCCTCGATGGCTACTACGCCAGCCTGTATCAGAAGCAACAGTTGGAAGAAGAATTGACAGTTGCAGGCTAAGCGGTCCAGTGACCAGCTTCAGCCGAATCAAAATCCGGTTCAGAAATGGTCCGTACCAATTGAGGCGCTTTGCCGAAGCTAGCGAAGGCTGCGGTTCGCCTTGATTCACCTCCTGGGCAACCTGTTTCAGCATCTCGCACGTCGCGGACGCATTCGATCGCATGGTTGAATTTCTGGCGTGACGCCGACTGGGAAGCCTGCATGATCTGGGCGAAAATTGATGCGTAGAATTCGCTTAATGCCTGGGCGGGCCTGCCGCCGATATCCATCCGCAGTCGTGCTGCCTGGAGATGAATGAGGATGTCCAGCGCCCGCTTGACGGCGATGCGACGGCTGTCTTGATCGCCACGATCAACGGCATCCAAAGCGGCATACGGAAAGCGAATGATCCCGTCGTAGAGTGCGACCACAAGGAACCGGTGGAATTGCGCAAAATCATGAAGGTAAGTCTGATCCCGCGTGAACGGCTCTCGGTTGCGGGTTTTGCGGAATTTCATCCGGTCGCCAGCAATGCCACTCCAGAAGGACGCGCTGAAAATCGCCGCGTCGACCTGATTATTCTTCCGCGAACAAAACTCAATTTCGCCGCTGCCCCAGTTTCGGCGCCTGATGGCCCGTGGGCCAGGATTATCGACACCCCCCGTCTGCGCAGAAACGGGGCCAGTAGAATGCTTCAATCGATTCCGAGAACCTTCACGATCACGCGCTTGCGTCGTTGACCGTCAAATTCGGCGTAAAAAACACGCTGCCAGGTTCCGAGATCAAGCCGTCCTTCAGTAACTGGCAGTGTCGTCTCATGGTGCAGAAGAAGAGACTTCAAGTGCGCGTCGCCGTTATCTTCGCCCGTCTGGTGATGTTTGTAGTCGGGACGCGCGGGCGCTAATTCTTCCAGCCACTTCCCTATATCCTCGATAAGTCCGCTTTCAAGATCGTTGACGTAAACGGCGGCTGTAATATGCATGGGCGAAACAAAACATAGGCCGTCCCTGACTCCGCTGCGACCGACTATCTTCTCCACTTGATCCGTGATATGAACCATTTCGCGACGCTTCCTGGTTTCAAAAACCAAGTACTCCGTATGACTCTTCATGGCACTCCTCTCGGTATCCATCGAGGTGATGGCGACATTGCGCTTCAGACTCTATCCTAAAGAAACAGCTTATGACCCAGACAAGTGCTCAAATTGCCGAGACGCTTTCGCAAAACGGAGTGGAACTGCTTGCTACCGGACGCACGACCGAAGCGGTGGAAACATTTCGGAAGGCCATCGCCGCAGACCCAGAGCAATATGAGGCGTATCACGGCCTTGTGCGTGCCTTGCGCGACGCGGGTCAGCTCGAGCAATCGATCGCAGCAGCACTTGCGCTTACCACGTTAACGCCCGACGACCCTCTGGCGCACACCACGCTTTCAATTTCTCTGCAACGTGCCGGACAGGTACCTGCAGCGGAAGCGGCCGCCGCAAGGGCACGCGTATTGGAGTGGAAAATTCAGTTGCAGTCGCCGCCGGACAGAGGTTTGTGAGTTGAAGCCCTCTCCATCGCGCAAGCCTGCCGTGCGCTTGCGTCGCATGCATGACTGGCTTGCGAAGGCTTATGGGCCGCAGTACTGGTGGCCGGCAAAAACTGCATTTGAAGTCGTAGTAGGCGCCTACCTCACGCAGAATACGGCGTGGGCAGCCGTGGAGCGTTCGCTGGCGAATTTGCGCGCTGCGGGCGCGTTGTCGATTGACGGATTGCGAGTCCTCGATTTGGACAAATTGCAGGAACTGATTCGGCCTTCAGGTTTTTACTCGAGGAAAGCCCCGGCACTCAAGGCGTTCGTTGCGATGCTCGATGATGAGTTCGCGGGCTCGCTGGATGTGTTGGCCGCAACCGAGACACGCATACTGCGCGAGCGGTTGCTAGCCCTGCCTGGCGTAGGTGGTGAAACTGCCGATGCCATTCTGCTGTACGCGCTCGGCCACCCCGTTCCAGTTGCCGATGAGTATTTGCGCCGGATCGCGGAGCGCCATCGTCTTTTGACACCGGTACCGGGAAGAAATCGCAAGGGATATGAATCTCTCGTACAGTTAACGCGTGAGGCGTTCGCGAAGGACCCAATCGCAGATCAATCTCGGCTGTTCAACGAGTTTCATGCGCTCATAGTTGCGGTTGGTAAGAGGCATTGTTCTGTAATGGCCGACTGCGAAGGATGTCCACTTGCCGCAGATCTATTTGCTAGAAAGACAGAGCTGATCGACGAAAATAGCTAATGCAATACATTCTTTACGTTGCATAACCTACTGAAAATAAACATCTATTTATTTAGTTTATCCACACCTTGACAAAGGGAGCACACTATATGAATCTAGCGAATAAAAGGCGAAAGTCGCCTCACGCTTATGCCTTCCTCAGCCGCTCTACGCCTCCAAATCGAACGTGCCGTTGAACATCGCTTTCCTTCGGCGCTGACACCGATCGCGCGAACAATCCGCGAAGTTGCCGCAACAGGGGTCGCAGAAGTGGACGAATTGCTCGATGGCGGTCTGCCCGTAGGCGCCATCAGCGAGTTCACGGGGCCGGAGTCATCGGGGCGCACGAGCCTCGCGTTGGCTTTTGTTGCTCAGCGAACCGCAAAAGACCAAATGTGCGCCTGGGTGGATGTCACCGATGCCTTCGATCCAGAATCTGCTGCAGCAAATGGTGTGGCTTTGCAACGTCTTTTGTGGGTGCGGTGCAGCAATCCAGATCGACAGGCGAAGACTAAGCCCTGGTCAAGGCTCGACCAGGCATTGCGCGCAACCGATCTGCTTCTGCAGATGGGTGGATTTGCTGCCATTGTGCTCGATCTGGGAGACACTGCGCCGGGGCATGGCAACAGAATTCCCCTGGCAAGCTGGTTTCGCTTTCGCCAAGCTGCAGATAGTTCGCGGTGCTGTCTTATCGTTCTAGGCAAAGCTGGCTATGCACAATCGAGCGCTGCTGTTGTGTTGGAGTGTGCGCCCGCGCGTGCACAAACTGCGGGTGGAACCCTACTGCGGGGATTCGAATACAACGTGCGACGCGGACGAGAACGCTTCGTGCAATTTTCTGCAGATGCTCGAAAACCACCAGGTTCCACATGGTCTGCAAGCGCGGCATGGAAATCGGACAGACGCGCATGAAAGAGGAACTCTATGCCTGCGTGCAAGTCTCTGAGTTTCCTGCGCAGGCATTGTTGCGTCTGAGGCCAGATTTGAAGGGAAAACCTGTCGTTGTATTGCACGGTGAAGCCACACAGGAATCTGTCTGCTCATTCAATCAGCTCGCACAACGGAGAGGTGCGACTTTGGGAATGACAAAGCTGGACGCTGAGGGCGTCACTGGACTTGCGTTGCTGTCGCGCTCTCTGCAAGGCGAGGCTACGGCGCGAAACGTCCTGTACGAATGTGCGGCAACTTTCTCTCCGCGTATCGAAGATGTCTCACACGACACATCGTGCGCATTTGTGTTGGATATTGCCGGCTCGGAGCGACTTTTCGGCCCGCCTATTCAACTCGCAGAACGTTTGCGCACTTCATTGGAGAATGTCGGCTTTCACGCTTCCATCGCAGTCAGCAATAACTTCGATTCAGCAAGGCTGAAGGCGGGCGCCTCACGGGGGATAGTTGTCATCCCCCATGGGGACGAAGCAGCCGCATTGGCAAACTTGTCGATCGCAGAATTGCCTCTGGATGAACAGCACCTTCAAACCTTTGCAATCTGGGGAATCCGCACCCTCGGCGCGTTGGCCACACTCCACGAAACCGAGTTAGTGACACGCCTTGGCCCGGAAGCAAGCGAATGGCGCAACCTCGCCCAAGGAATCGCAACGCACACCTTTCAGCCCATCGAGCCCGCACTTTCGCTTCAGGAATTCTGTGAGTTTGAAACTCACGTGGAACGGATGGATTCCCTGCTCTTCCTCGGCGCGCGCATGATCGACTGTCTTGCTGCGCGCGCTGCCAGCCATGCTCTATGTCTTGCCTCGCTGGCAATCGAGATGAAACTCGAAGGTGGCCGCGTCCATCGCGGAAAAATCAGGCCTGCCCTTCCCTCGATCGATCGCAAGTTTCTCCTGAAACTTTTGCAATTGGAGATTGCCGCCCACCCACCGCCGACCGCGGTTGTTGCACTCACTCTGACAGCGGAGGCAGGCCTGAGCAGCAAAGTGCAGCTTGGATTATTTGCGCCCCAGACACCAGAGCCTTCGCGTCTCGATGTCACGCTCGCGCGGCTCAAAGCTATTGTTGGAGACAATCGCGTAGGTTCGCCGAAGTTGGATGACACACATCGTCCAGGCAGCTTTCACATGACAGACTTCGCTGTTGATGGAAAAGTGATTGCGTCAAATGCCTCGCACGTCCGTATGGCGCTACGGTGCATGAGACCTCCCATGCCCGTGCGCGTGGCAATGCAGGCTATGAAGCCGTCGATGTTACGCAGTTGGGAAAACAGCTTCGATGTCATCGCCGCTTATGGTCCATGGAAAACTGCGGGCTGCTGGTGGTCCACAGACGGATGGAACCTTGAAGAGTGGGATGTGCTGGCAACCGATTCCAACGGTAAATCAGTTGCCTATCTGCTGGTTCACGACTGCACGCAAAAGGAGTGGCGACTCGAGGCGTACTATGACTAGCCTCTCTATTCCCAATACGCACTCGCCAGGAACACCCGTATGCCACCCTAACGATGCATGCAGGCCGCCCGTTGAAGCAATCTTAGCCTCTCCTCGTACGAGTAACTGCGACTATGTCGAACTCCACGCGGCCAGCGCCTTTAGTTTTCTCGATGGTGCCTCACAGCCGGAGTCCTTAATTGAGCGCGCTGCTCAGTTGGAAATGCCCGCGATCGCTCTTGCTGATCGCAACGGCCTGTATGGCACTGCACGCTTTCATACTGCCGCAAAGAGTTTCAGTGTGAAGGCTCACATTGGCGCCGAGATCGCCGTTTCTTCCTTCGGCAACAAACTACAGCCATCTGACTGGCTTCCCCACCAGTACCCCAACGAGCCATCGCGCATTACATTGCTCTGCGCAACCCAGGCCGGATATCAGAATCTTTGCCAACTGATTACGCGTTTCAAAATGCGCGAATCGACCAAGGAGGAAGGCGCAGCCACGCTTGACGATGTAGAAGAATTTTCAGCGGGGCTGATCTGCTTGACCGGTGGCGGCGAAGGCCCTCTTGCGGCGGCACTCGCGCACGAAGGACACGGCGGCGCACGTAAACTTGCCGATCGGCTGTCGTCGATCTTTGGCCGCGGCAATCTCTTTCTCGAATTGCAACGACATCAATTGCGCGAAGAAGAATGCCGCAATCAGTCCTTGTTAGGCCTGGCAGCCGCTCTACACTTACCTGTCATCGCGACCAACGGTGTGCGCCACGCGACTGCGAAGGATCGTGAATTGCTGGATGTATTCACTTCTATCCGCAATCACACGACTCTCGATCTGGCAGGGCGGTTACTCGCCGCAAATTCTGCACGCCATTTACGCCACGCGCACGAGATGGCCGCACTCTTTCGCGACATACCCGAAGCCATCGCCAACACGCGCATCGTGAGCGATCGTCTGGAATTCAAGCTGAACGATCTGGGCTATAAATTTCCCTACTATCCCGTGCCGGAAAACGAAATCATGGACAGCTTTCTTGCGAAGCGTGTCGACGAAGGCGTGCGCAAACGCTACGGTTCACCGGACAAACAGCATCTGCTCGACAAAGCACGCGCGCAGATACAGCATGAACTGGCCCTCATTAAAAAGCTCGGCTTCGCCGGTTATTTTCTTATCGTCTGGGAAATCATTCGCTATTGCCAGCAAAACGGTTTCCTGGTGCAGGGACGGGGCTCCGCGGCCAACTCGGCAGTCTGCTATGCGCTCGAGATTACTGCTGTTGATCCCGTAGGCATGGAACTGCTCTTCGAGCGCTTTCTAAGTGAAAACCGCGGCGAATGGCCTGACATCGATCTGGATCTTCCCTCGGGCGATCAGCGTGAACAAGTCATTCAGCATTTATATGAGCGCTACGGATCCCTTGGCGCAGCGATGACGGCCAACGTCATCTCCTATCGCGGCCGCTCTGCTGCGCGTGAGGTTGGCAAGGCTCTGGGTTTCGACGAGGATCAACTCGCACGTCTATCCAGCCTGGTCGGTCATTGGGAGTGGCGCGGCGCTAATGACACAATGGCGCGGCATTTTGAACAGGCTGGGTTTGATGTGCGTCATCCGCGCATCGCGCATTATCTCGACATTTGCATGCGTATGCAGAATCTGCCGCGACATCTGGGCCAGCATTCAGGCGGCATGGTCATCTGCGCAGGTATGTTGAATCATGTTGTCCCAATCGAACGCGCGTCCATGCCGGGCAGGACTGTTGTGCAGTGGGATAAGGAAGACTGTGCCGACCTCGGACTTATTAAGGTAGACCTGCTCGGCCTGGGCATGATGGCCGTACTGAAGGATTCACTCGAGCTGATTCCCCGCCACTATGGCAAACAAGTTGATCTCGCCACATTACCGGAAGATCCCGTTGTCTACGATACGCTGTGCAAGGCTGACACAGTTGGCATGTTTCAGGTGGAGAGCCGTGCGCAGATGGCTTCAATCCCGCACAACGCGCCGAAGCACTTCTACGACTTGGTGGTGCAAGTCGCAATCATTCGACCGGGCCCGATCGTCGGCAAAATGATGCATCCTTATATGCGCCGCCGTCAGAAAAAGGAGGAAGTAACCTATCCGCACCCCTCCCTCGAGCCAGTCTTGAAGCGCACACTCGGCGTACCGCTCTTTCAGGAACAGCTCTTGCGCATGGCCATGACGGTGGCAAGCTTCTCCGGCGCAGAAGCCGAAGAACTGCGGCGTGCTGTGGGCATGCGGCGATCGATGCAGCGCATGAAAGACCTGGAAGGCCGTTTGCGTTCCGGAATGACCAGCAACGGCATTGGCACGGAAGCCCAGGACAACATCGTGCAGGCGATTTCCTCCTTCGCCATGTATGGATTTCCTGAGTCGCATGCAGCCAGCTTTGCGCTTATCGCATACGCGTCGGCTTATCTGAAGGTGCACTATCTGGCAGCATTTACATGTGGCCTGCTCAACAATCAGCCGATGGGCTTCTACTCACCGGCAGTTCTCATTAAGGACGCGGTGCGTCATGGGCTCCGTGTCCGACCAATTGACGTGCAACATTCGCATTGGCTTTGTTCTCTTGAGGAGGAGCCCGACAGCTCTCATTCCCTGCGCATAGGAATGAACTACGCCAAGGGTCTGCGACAAGTCTCCGCCGATGCGCTTCTAGCTGCCCGAAGCAACGACGGCATTTTCGATTCGGTCGATGACCTGGCAGCGCGTGTGCCCGAACTGAACCGCAAGGAACTTGTCCTGCTCGCACGGATTGGTGCTCTGAACTCGCTCGGCAAAGTCGAACATCGCCGCGATGCGCTATGGCAAGTCGAAGAAGCCGGTCGGCCCGTCGGCCCGCTGCTCCGCAACGCCAATGCTGCGCAAAAACACGAAATTGTATCGATGCCCCTCAAGCGGATGACAACGGATGAACGCCTGGCTGCCGACTACGCCGGCACAGGCCTCACCACCAGCCCGCACCCCATGGCATATCAGAGGGCCACACTTCGTTCCAAAGGGTTTCTTTCAGCAGATGATCTGAGTCACACTGCGAGCAATCACTTTGTCCGAATTGCCGGGTGTGTGATCGCACGGCAAAGGCCAGGCACAGCCAAGGGATTTGTCTTCCTTTCCCTCGAAGATGAAACCGGCATCGCCAATATCATCATTACCCCTGACATCTTTGAGCGCGATCGCATCATCGTTACGCGCAGCCGCTTCCTCGAGATCGAGGGTCCACTGCAAAATCAGGATGGAGTGATCCACGTTAAAGCCTATCGAATTGTTCCTCTCGATATCACCAAGGCCGAAATTCCCTCCCACGATTTCCATTAGCGAACGAATGTCTGGATTCACTAACAACGCCTTGGGATGCAACCGACAATTGCGTCTCGATCGTGGCGGACAACTTAAACGGGAAGACTAGACTGTCATAATGCGGATACCGGCGGCCTCAAACGCACGCGCGGTGTCCAGCTCGATCCCGTCATCCGTGATCAGCAGATCAATGTCACGCGGAAGGCAAATAACGGCCCGGCTCGCCATGCCCACTTGATCGAGTCGGCCATACGATGGCTTCGCGCGCCTGTCGGACCATGACGCGAAATACCGCAGCTTCTTCCGGCTCGATCATCGTTGCCCTCGCTCGGGATGCGACAATGACAATCGACATGGAGAGGTGAATGGCTTACTTTCTGGCCGTGGACGCGGGAGGAACGAAAGCGGAGTTCCTTCTTGCCGAAGAGGACCGTGAACTCGCCCGCGTAACGTGCGGCACCGTGAAGCGGCTTAACGCGACCGAAGATCAGGCGGCACACAATCTCGACGATGCGCTGGCGCGACTAACTGCACAGACCGGAATCCCCATGGACCGGGTCACGCGCACATGCATCGGCACGTCAGGCAATACTGTTCCATTGGTTACGGATTGGCTATGCGAAAACTTTGCGAGCCGCGTCGCCGGCTCGTTGCGCATCGCGGGCGACGTGGAGATCGCCTTGGAAGCAGCTTTTCCTGGCCAACGCGGCATTCTTGTTTTGTCAGGGACAGGTTCGAATGTCGCTGGGCGCGGCGCCGATGACAAAATCATTACTGCCGGTGGATGGGGTCCCATGCTCGCCGACCAGGGCGCAGGGCACTGGATCGGCTTGGAGGCATTGCGACGCGGTTTCCTTGCTATCGACGAGCAGCGGTCGACAACGCTACTCGAGCGCGCGCGAGACCATTGGCATCTACCTTCGGTGAAGGCGCTCATCGAATTCGCCAACGCGGAGCCGCGGCCTCCCTTCGCTGACCTGACGCCGTTAGTGGTTGAGTGCGCTACGCAGGGTGATGAAATCGCCGGCGCAATTCTCGATCGAAGCGGAAAAGACCTGGCATACCTCGCTCGCCTGGTGATTGAGAGAATCATCTCTGCCGAAGACAAACGGCATCCGTTGCCAGGGGTCGCGATTGCGGGCAGCGTGCTCGGCAAGATCGAGCGCGTTCGCGACGTACTCATGGCTTCATTGCGAATGCACTACCCGACGATTCAATTTGTCCTGGAACCTGCGGACCCGGTCGTGGGAGCTCTCCACTACGCTCGCGCCGGGGCGTAATAGAAGATTGCCGAGCCGACTGAAATCAAGTTGCCGCGATCTCGATTCCGGTCGCCCATTCGGAGAAATGTTCGCGCAAAGTCGCCGCATCGCGAAATGCCGATGTGCCGCCGCTCGCAGAAGTTGACCACGCGCCAGTCTTGTTCCCAAAGGCGAGTGCCCTTTCCACTGGCCATCCGCGCGTCCAACCATGCAGGAACCCCGCGTTGAAGCTGTCTCCTGCACCGACCGCGTCAACCACCTGGACCCTATCGGCAGGCACATGCCAGCTCTTCGTACCGCTGAAGGCAGACGCTCCGTTGGCGCCGCGCTTGATCACGAGCAGCGGAACGAGTTCGCGCAGCATGGAAATTGCCCGATCCAAATCCGGCTCGCCGGCCAGCAGGCACGCCTCGCGCTCATTGGGCAGCAGAACATCGACCTGTCGAATTGCCTCAAGAATGCTTCGATCCCAAAGCTGCGCCGGATCGTCGTTCGGATCGAGCGACAGGGTTAGATTCGCTTGCTTCAGTCTCGCAAAAAGCTCAGGGATCTGAGCCGTAAGCCCACGCTGCAAGTAATAAGACGACATGTGGAAGTGCCGGGAGTTTGCAAGGTATTCGAGATCGAGATCGCCGAAAGCCAAATGCGATGTGGGTCCGGCATAGGTAAACATATGGCGGAGCTGTCGGTGTTGCAAGTGCACCGTCACAGCCGACTGCATTTGAGGAGCGGGCACACACCGCGACAGATCAACACCTATCTGCTGTAGCTCCGCTTGGCACATCCGTCCAAAGTCATCACCAGGAACGGCTGAAATGAAGCCGACCGAATTTCCCAGCGCGGCGAGATTGTGAGCGGTAATCGCACCCGATCCGCCGACGCGAATGGCGATTCCGTCAGCAAGCAACTCTCGCTCAAGTGGCAGTTCCTCAGGAAGACCGTACATCAGAACATCGAGAGCCGTATCGCCAGCCAGGGTGACATCGAAACGGCGCGAACCCAAATTGGATTGATTGGCGTCTGGGCTTGTCATACAGCTTCTCCTGGGAGCACTGTCGAGCGCCGGCGGACAATCCAAAGCAACACTCCGACCAGCGCCCAGCTCGTGCCTGCGGCCTTTGCCAGTGGTCCGAGATTCCACCACAGCAGCGCGCAGGTAATCAATCCGCCCAGCGACATAAGGATAGGCGCCCATTGCGTGATGCGGCCATGACGCCAGCCGCGAAGCATAGATGCCAAGTTCACGCCCATAAAGGCCAACAACGCGCCATAATTCAGCAACTCAGTCCCGAGTTGATAGCTGAAAATCAGCGCGCCTACCAGGCAGATTGCGCCGATCAGCAGAACGTTGTTGCGAGGAATGCGATTCTTCGGATGCACGGCTCCAAAGAATCGCCGAGGCAAAGCGCCGTCCTGGCCCATGGCATAGAGAAGCCGCGCCGCGCCCAGTTGCGAAGCCATGCCGGATCCAACATTGGCCAGCAGCAGAGCGGCGTTGACGATGAGAAAAAGGATCGGGCCACCCATCCTTCCCGAAACGTGCACGTATGCAGTATCGATGTCAGGAAATGCGAGACCTCGAGGCCAAACCAGCTGGGCGGCGTAGACCTCAATGCTGGCCAGAACACCGGTGATGAAGCAGGTGAGCACAATCGCGCGAGGAACGCTCCGCGCAGGGTCCTTAGCCTCATCTGTCAGGGTAGAAATACCATCGAAGCCTATATAAGTAAGCACGGCAATCGAGGTCCCGCGCAACAGCCCCGACGTGTTGAATGTCGCCGGATCATAAAAAGGCCGCATGAAGTACACAGCGCCTGGATGAGAAAGATGCAGCAGCCAGCGGACTGCCGCCACCAGCACGAGCACAATCACGACGCCGAGTGCTGCGGCGATACCAGCGTTCAGGCGAGCCGAGGTTTCAACGCCATTGCAGTTCAACAAAGTGAAGAGCAAAGCGAAGAAAACGGCCCACGCCACATACGGAATCTCAGGCAGAAAATTGATGGCTGCGCGGCTGCACCAGATTGTGCAGATGAGCGGATTCAAAACGTAGTCCATCACCAGGCACCAGCCGGTCAGATAGCCGAGACTTGGATGAATCTCCTTGCCGACATAAAGAAATGCTGAGCCGCCGTGTGGGTAGACACGAGCCATGCGCCCATAGCTGACTGACGTGAAGAGCATGGCCACCATTGCAAGCAGAATCGCAGTGACGGCGTGGCCGCGCGCCTCCTGATAAATTACGCCGAAGCTTGGCATCGGCGCAGTGGGCTGGATGAGCACAATACCGTACAGAACCAGATCCCTGAAGCGCAAACTGCGCTTCAGGCCGATTGCTTGAGGCTGGTTGTATTCCGCGGCAGTTGCCATCTGGTGCCTCAGTGGGCCGCGATGGCAGTTGGAGTAAGAGTGACGGAAGCGACGTTCCACCCTTCAAGCTGCACTTGCGGCGCCGTCGATTCGCCTTCCGGCAAAATCGCCGTGAGCGTGGTGGATTCACCAGGGATGAGCTCGATCCAGTTGTCGGACCAGAAGACCGGAGCGATCAGGCCGCCGGATGGAGTCCGCACCGCAGCATGCAACTGAAATGCCAGCGCGGCAGAGCCGTTGTTGAGATGCAAATGAAGCTCGCGACCGTGCGAGGTCCGCTCAATCTCCGCAGTCGCCTGAACGGTTGCAGCAGGAAGATTCGCAAGCGCCGTTAGGTCCTCATGGCGTGCGGCCGGTGTGTGCGTGTAGTCCGTCTTTGGCCAATTGAACGTCGTGAGGGTGCCTGGCACCCAATAAAAGTTGTGACTCACTACCTGCCCGCGTGCGTCAGCAAGTGAAAGATCAATGAAGAAAACCCGCTCTGCTCCGGAATAAAGACTGTCCGGGAGTGACACCACTCTTTGCGCGCTATCGGGAGCGGATTCAATCGGAGCTTCCGCGCTATACAACTCCTTCCACGACAAGTTGTAAACATGGATCTTTGCATGAAGCCCCGCAGCAGGCTGATAAGTGCTGTTCACCACAACGATGGATTGATCGTCATAGGAATACTGGATATGCAGCGGCTCGCACGCCTTCTTCGTTGCAAAGTATCCCGCGCCCGCATCGAGATAGTAATCGTAGAGGTGCCATATCATCGAAGGCCACGCGTTGTTCAGCATCCACTGAATAACGCCAGTCGAAACATATTTGTTCTTGCCATATGCCTCGAACATCGCCCGCTCGGAGTCGTACTCCATCGTCTGCGCGATGCGTTCGTATTCAGAAGACGAACGAGGCTTGGCATACACGGCTTCCATCGCCTCATCAAAGACCTTCAGATTGACGAACTCGCCACCTCCGAAATGCAAACTCCAGGCGGACGACGGCGGCCAAGCCTGTGGATCGGCCAGAAACTTCTGTCTACTGGCAAGCGACGGAATCGCCGGGCCAGGGCTTGTTTCCGTGTTGAAGCCGAAGGCGCCGCCATTGTGCTGATCGACGTACCAATAACTCGGAGCGACATAGTCGTACGGGCCTGTCATCTTCACGCCACTCTCGCCGGTCACCGTGGTGGGCGTGCCCGACGCAGACGAAAGGGTTGGGTTGGGCCAGTGCGTCTCCGATTCCACCTGAAGATACTCCCTCTCCACATCGGCCGGTGGAGGGTTATCGCTGCCATTGAGCCAGACGAGCAGGCTGGCATGCTGACGCAGTCGCAGCATCTGCGAACGCAACGAAGCTTTGGCGATCGTCAAATCATCCGGGGTCCAATCCTTCCAATGTTCCCAATGGTCGCAGCAACACCAGCCGAGCATGACAAGAATTCCCTGCTCATCGGCGAGGTGAAAAAAATCTTCGGTATCGAGCTTGCCCTCGAGACGAATCGTATTCAGCCGCATGTCGCGTACCATTTTGAATTGGTCGCGCAACCGCCGATCGTCGCTGCGCAGTAACATGTCCTGTGACCAGCCGCCACCACGAATCAAAATGGGTTTGCCATTCACCCGAAAAAGCCGTCCACCTGTCGCCGTATATTCCGACGTAATTTCACGGATCCCGAAGTCAACGCTCTGTTCGTCTGCAACATGTCCGTCCTCACTGAACGACATCGTGAGGTGCTCCAGATGCGGCTCGCCCATTTGATAGGGCCACCACAGCTTTGGATCCCGAATGCGCAGTTGCGGAAAGCGCTCGGGAGTGAAGACCACAGTGCGATCTTCATGCGCAGCTAACTCGACCGGCTGTTCGAAGTGGGCGCCAGCCGCAGTTCCCGCGACTATTCCTTTCACAACATCGCCGGTCGCGTTGTGCAATTCCGCGTACACGTTCAGATCCGCGGTGTTCAGAGTCCCGTCACTGAAATGGGTCACTGCCATCGGCGAGCGCAGTGTGACTGGGCCCGTGGCCACTAGATCGACGGCTCCCCACAATCCCATGTCTTTGTCCGGCGGGCAAGGATTCCAGTCGACCCAGTTGATGCCAAGATCCTTCTCAGTCGGCGCACTTGTTTTCACGGCAAGCACGTTTTCTTTTCCGCCGCGGATGAGCTCAGTTACATCGAAATCATAGGTACGATAAGCACCGGCAACAGTCGTTGAATCCGCCACTTTGTGTCCATTGAGCCAGACTTCACCCCGATAATTAATCCCACCGAAATGCAGCCAGAAGCGCCCACCCGACGCCGAAGGCGCAGGACCCAAAAACTCCTTGCGGAACCACCAGTCGCAGCGATAAGGGCTGTCCGGCGACATGGGCAGATTTGAAAAGTTATGCCC